>JAABUX010008611.1_pt1 | contig 11728 bp, 25 predicted proteins | sample 5561851 | NCBI WGS metagenome assembly JAABUX01 (sample SAMN10711883, study PRJNA513361) | rock metagenome | isolation source: Antarctica rocks | place: Antarctica: Victoria Land, Richard Nunatak red sandstone | collected 2016-01-03 | reverse complement strand
CCCAATGTAAAAGCCTCAAAAACCAATGCTTGCCGGTGGGCGCACTGTGATTCTGCTGGCATCTTCTGCATTTGCGGACCTGGCTAGCTGCTTGATCCACTCCTGCTGGGCCTGCAAAGCGTTGCCTGACCGCCTGCACCCAACGACACTCATCTGTGGCTTGAGTCGTAGGTGGGAAGCCTCATGTCATGCACATCTGATCATGTGGTGGCTCAACCCCAAACCCCTGTGGTGAACTGCTGCGCCAAGACGTTGTGCTTGCACACAACCCCGTGACCATGACTGTATATTGACCTGCAACACCCACTTTCTCGCAAAACGTCGCGGTCGGCGCACCAGTTGTAGGTGAAGCATGCCGCCAGCGCCACCAGGCCCGCCTGCTGCAGCGTCTGCTGACACAGGGCCTCGTCCGGCGCGACGGCCGCCGCCAGGGCGACGACCTCCGGCGCCTTCCGCACGCCGGGCGCCGAGAGCACCGCCGCGAGCGCGTTCAGCTCCTGGCCCATGCCAGCGCGCGCCATCTCCAGCAGCAGCCGCACCACCTGCTGCGTGGGGAGCCCTGTGGCCGCCCGCGCGAGCACGCGCAGCGCGCCCTTGGCCACCTCTGCACGCAGGACAGCGCTGTGTCAGGGCAGGCCGTCGCGATGCGTGAGGTGCGCGGCACATCTTTTCTGAAGCGCAGCATTAGCGGCAGGCGACACCACAGTCTTCACACTGTCAAGCCAAACTATGTCGCGCAGGTTGACACTGCACTCAGTGGGATGGCGGCGTAAGCCGCAGACATCCTGGTTTTCCGGCGGGCGTGCCTTTCTGATTGGCCGAGTTTGCGGCGGCTGCTAGCTGCAGCGCCTGGTCTGCAATGGCGCTGATGGCCGACGACGCTGTACTGCTGGTCTCCTGGCGCAGCAAGAAGAGCGCCACTGTCTTGAGCTGGTGTGCTGATGTAGGCATCAGCAATGTTGCTCCAGAGGAGATCGAGCTAAGCTCGCATCTGCGTCATGACTTGCTTGCCCGTGATCCCATGAGGCAGGCCGCATGAGTGCGCAACAGTGGAGGGAACCTATGGCCTGGACAGCGCTGCCGTGCTATGCTTTATTTTGCTGCAAGAGCCAGCGCGACCTACGTTTGCACAAGGCAGCCTGCAGAGCGCACCGCAGCTGAGGCGGCCGCTTCCGCCTCGCGTGCCTGCTGCGCAGCCATCAACACGCTGCGGGGCAGCTTCAGGGGAATGTCCCAGTCTATGGTCCCGCCCACTGACTCTGCCGACGCCTCTGAGTTGTCGTCATCCGACTGCTCGTCTGCACATGCGAGGAATCCCTTGATATGGACAGCAACCAGGCAATACACCAATGCCCGTGCACTGGTGTGTTGCCACGGGCCTTGGATCAAGACCCTCTAGCGCTGATTGGTACTGTACAAGTCAAAGGTGCCTCGCAGACTCGCAGGACAGCCAGTGCATTGCTGTCAGTCACTGAAGGCACCTGCTCTCCTCATGCGTTGGAGGTTGATGGGTTTGGCCATGCGCGGCGCCTGCGGGGACTGCGGCAGCGCCGGCGCCGCGTACAGCTCGCCGATGGCCGCGTCGTCGCGCGCCGTCGCCGCCGCCGTGATGGAGCTGCTGATGCTGCGCTCCTCGTTGCCGGACGCCATCACCTCCAGGCACCGCAGGCCCCTGCATGGCGGTCTGAGTCAGCAACGGTCGTTTACAATTACACACACACGGTGGGGAGTCTGCTAGACTCTTGACTACCCTAGATTTGCAAACCTGCGACGACCAGCTTTAGCGCGGCTGCTCGGCTCACAGTGTGCCTTGCATGATTTGCAACTGCTGGCCTACCGAATGCTGTTGTGTCGCTGTTCTGCTTGCCAAGTTGTGACGGATCATGGCTCAGCGTGCAAAATCCAGGACTCAGGGGTGCACTCTGTGTACTGGCGGCGCTGCATGGCCAGGGCCAGGCCGGCCTGCAGCGACAGGCCGGACAGCTGAGACGCCTGCGCGGCGCCCTCCGGCTGCATCGCCGCCATGAACCTCGCAACCTCGTCGTGGTGCTCCCGCAGCAGCCCTGCATCAAGCAAGTTTAGGTCATGTAGCACCGCGCCACATGTATCTCCGCATCCCCGTGCCTCATCCATCCCCGGCATTGTATGTAGTTACCATGCGACGGCCCTCCTCCATGCGGCTCAGATCACGGCAAGGATGCATGTTCCCAGTCATGCAAATGTCCGAAATATGTGCATTGCTGGCTGATCAGCATCAGGCGAATTGCGGTATGAATGCTTGTTCAGAAGGACAACAATGAGTGCGCAGCTGCCGGCCCACCTTTCTCGGCGGTGGCGACGGCGCCGGTGAGGTCATTGCGGGCGGTCTTGGTGCGCGCCCGCAGGCCCGGGTGGGTGAGTGGCACCAGGAACGGCTGGCCCACGTCGTCGGCGAGCCAGAGGTTGCCGTCCCGCACGCCCAGCACGACGGACGGGCCCGCCGGCCGCATGCCCTCCGACGGCAGGCTGCCGCTGCGGTCCGTGGTGTCGTTGACCGCGCCCTGCAACGACGCCAGCGGCACCACCTGCGCGGGCGCGTGTTGGCCATTGGTGTGATATATGTTGCAACGCGAAGAGGTGGAAGGTCAACAGAGTGGGAGCAGCTGTTAATATGGCAGTGCTGACGACTCCAATATCGAAGTCTGTGGCACCATCGGAATGGTCGACAATGAGGCGGTCACCACCCCCAATACCGTAAGTTCGACTGCAATACCTGACGCGCGGGACCCACCTCGACAAAGGGGTCTGCGGTGCCGCCGAGGCCGACGATGCGCCCGCTGCCGCCGCCTGCCGCGGCGAAGACGAGCACGACCGCGGACGGCGTGACCAGGAACAGCTGGTTGCGTGCCCACGTGCCTGCCAGGAGCAGCCGAAACTGTCAGCAAACGTGGTGTCGCAAGGGTCAGAGCTGACCTTCACATGAGAAGGTGGCACGCCGGCACGCACAGTCACGCTGGATCACAGTACCTCAGCGAGCTGTCGCAGGTGTGATGGAGGCACGCCAAGGATGCACACGGACAGCAGCCGAGCAGATCTGTGGCAGCGCGCCTGAGGTGGCGTGCGCGATGGGCAGCGCCGCGATGGCGCGGAACTGGGGCCGCACGGCGGCGAGGGTGACGCCGTCCTCGTAGGCTAGAGCGCACAGCGTCACGTCCGGGTCCCACGCCAGCCAGCGCGGCTCCACCATCACCGAGCCCATCGCCCGGTGCGACGTCCACGAGAAGAACTGCAGCGCGCGCCCCGTCCTTCCGCCTGCACATGATCGTTGCTGCAGGATGAGGGTCGGGGGTAGTGTCAGGTTGAGGGAAGCCCTCTCGGTATGCATGCTTTGACCTGCATCATCGTCAGTGATCATGATCGGGTCACTGCCCGCTGCTGGAGTTGACACCAGGCTCGTGGTTGAGGACGCAGGTGAGGGCTAGTGCTCATGTTCCAGCATCGACATGGAAGCTTCAATGCCGTACACACCCGACTTGACGGCCGAGTTGAGGCTGATGCCCAGCAGCGCGCCGCCGTGCAGCTTTACCGGGGTGTGCGCGCCGACCGTCAGCCGGCTGTTCACCACCGTCACCGCCTTCGTGCCCTCGTTCACCTCAAGTAACTGCACTTGCCGGATGACTGTTACGCGCAGCACCATTTCGTACACCGCAACATTTCACCGCAAAGTTCGCTCAGCCATGACACACAGCGGCTGGTGCAGAAGTGAGGTGTGGGGCTCTGAACTGATGCGTGCGTGACGCATGCTATGCGGCGCTCATGGTCAATTAGGGCGCAGGGGTGGTCACAAACCTGGACGCAGACGGCCTGCTCGGCGTTGGCTGCGGCCGCGGCGATGGCGCTCTGACGCATAAACTCCTCTTCGCGCGCCTTGGCCTTCTTCCGGCTGAAGCGGCCGCTAAACTCTGGGACCATCGCGTGCGGCGCATACAGCACCGCGAAGGTCGTCGACGTCGAAGCCCACACCACGGCGGTGCCCTGGCCGGCGGTGAGCTGGTCCCATGTACCCACCTGTCACAGGACACACAGCTTACATTCACTGCAGCATCGCTGCACCATGTTGCTGTTGCGTTCTCCGTGCACCTGTTGTTGCTGATGAGGCTCTGGCCACCAAAAGTGAGACCGCCACCTGCGGCGAGCTTGCCAACAGCACGCATCACACCTCTGTTGGAGATGCGATGTAGATGACATACTCTCGCAGGTCCGGCCATACCACGGACACGCACCGCCCGCTGGCGCTGCATGCTATCGTCGGCTTGCCTGCGCACAGGTCGGTGATCTCCGGGCAGTCCACTTATCGCCCAATAATTTTTGCAGCAGCAGTCTTTCCCGTGAGCGCTTTGCACGGATGAGCCCTACAGCGAGAACGATCACTACCTGCATTCGCGCTCGACATGCCCTTGAGCGTGAGGCAGACTACAGGGTCCAACTCAGAACATAGCAGGTGCCTTGCCTCCGCATTGGCTGAACCAAGCTGCTGCCTGGCTACAGCACACCTGCATGCGGCAGCTTGGCGATGACCTCGCGGGACGCCAGCTCGGCCGACAGCTGGCGCTCACCGCCCTCCGCCCATGGTTCTCGGAAGTGGGTGCTGTAGAAAGCTGCCCAAAGCGCACGGCCGACGACAAGAACGTACGCCACCCCCTGCACGAGGATGAAACGATCTCAAGGGCGGCACGCGGAGCTCATCGTCCAATATACTTCACAACGGTGGACTGATGATGCTTCCGAAAGTCAGGACGTGAATGTAACAAGAAAGTATAGGCCCTGGCTTGCCTTGCTCTTGGCAGTGACGAGGCCGCCCAACAGCGAGACGCCAGCCGCTGGCGCCGCGACATCGTCGCTGTTCCCGTTGGCCGCCGCAGCTGCCGCTTGTTTGCTGGCCGCCGCCGTTTCGGGCGACAGCACTTCCTCCAGGTTCTCGAAGCCCGTCAAGAGGTTGCCGTTGGAGGAGGTTTCTCTATCTGGAACCGCCCCGTCCGCCTCTGGCAGCCCTGATGTGACATAAACCAGCTCGAGCACAGGTGGCGAAGAGCTAATGTATTCAGCAGCAGCTTGCAGTGGCGATTGATTGCACGAGGCGAGCAACATGTCTTCAGTCTCACGTATGCACGTTCTGCTGTGCGGAGCCGACCCGGCCTGCTGACGCGTGCACAGACCGTGGGCCGCGCACCGTCGTGTTCCTCCTCGCCGTCTGCATCGGCATTGCCCGTCTGGCCGGCGCGCTGCAGCGGCAGCCGCTGCACTGGGAGGCCGTCGTATATGTCGAACGACAGCAGCGCAACTCCTGCGCAGAGGGCGTGCCGTCACACTGGGCTGGCTTTGCACTTTAGTGCCGGGCATCTCAGCGTACGCGCAAATGACGGCAGCCATTAGGATATGCCATTTATGCAGCCAGTCCTGCGCTACCTAGCTGCAGATCGCCTTGTTGTGTGACGGCCCATGACACAGGAGCCTCTGTGGCATTTAGTCTGAGCTTTGGCTTCGGGGTGTCATGGCTCGAGACAGAGAGCGTGCCTGTATTGGAAGCCACCGCGACGATGTGCGGCAGCACCGGGTGGCAGGCGGCGGTGTATAGCTTGGGCGTCTTCTTGGTGCCCGGCGGGATGAGCGTCTCGAGCAGCGCCAGCTGGTACACGGCGCTGCTGCCCGGCTGCATGCCGTATACCGCTGCCCTTTCGTTGCCCACCTGTCCCATGCTCAGTCATGTCATGAGCTGCACTGAGGCGGTGAACAAGCGAGGTGAAGGTTTGCCGCCCAACCGGCTGATGACATCACAAGCCACCAAGACGGAGTCAGAGGTCGGCGCCGGGCGCAAGGTGCGCCTTGCGTGCTGACGCGCTGCCTCTCCGCAAAGCGTGTGATCGCACCAGCAGGAGGCAGGGCTCCTCGCCGCAGGCGGCGGCGCCGTGGTGCGTGAACATGACAATCTGCGCGGCGCCCTTGGGCAGCGGCTTGCTCTGCTCGATGGGCTTCCAGTCCTCCGTTTTCCACAGGGCCACCTTCTTGTCCTCGCCTGCGCGATGCCAGGCTACACGCTGGCACAAGGTGTACCGCAGTTACAACAGTGCAAGCCGAGGTCAATCGACCTGGGTAGCGGCTAACATGGGCAGCTGCGCCACAAAACATGACCCGCGGCAAACACAATCTGGTTTCAAAGGCGCCATGCCTCAAAGAAGCACGAGCAGCACTATGCACTGTCCCTCAAAGGAGGAACAAAACAACTGTCCGGCGTCACGACACGAACGGTGCGTGTACGTTTGCCTGCCCAAATCCACACGGACGGGAGAGCACCCAATCGGCGGTCCTACACGACCAGCAGCGCACCAGTGGTGGCGAGGCGCAGGGGCGGTCGCTCCGGGTCGGCGCCGAGGACGCGGAAGAAGGTCATGCTGTTCACCGGGCCCTCGTGCGCCTTGAAGGACGCGACCGGGATGTGCTCCGCATCCGGCGTCTTCGTGCGCGCCGAAGGCGTCCACACCTGGCAGTGAGGAGGCAGGATGCAGTTAAGACCAAAGCAAGGGTCCAGTGTGGGTGTACTCGACCATTGATGCGCCGCGATGAACACTGGATGAGCACAAACCTGCACCTACAGGACATACATAGAAGCGCGCCTGACACATACACATGCTGTTGCGCTGCGTGGAAAGCAATGCCAGAAGTATCGAAGAAGTCGTTGCTACTCGGAGTGGCTCACCGCGATGGTGCCGTCGATCCCGGCGGAGATGAGTCGGTCTGGGCCGCCCGGCTCGAGGCTGCCCATCGGCAGCAGCGCCGTCACGGCGCCCTTGTGCACGCCCGTCAGCTTGGCATACACCTGCACTCAGCAAGGGGGTCCCAGTTGCTTGTTGTCAGACTGGCGGAAGCCAACACAACTTTCGTCGCTCTGAAGCGCATGGCGATGTTGCACCAAGGATATGAGCAGCCTGTCAGAACCAGCAGACAAGTCTCGTGTGGATCACTGGGTGTGATCCACTGTTGGTGCTCGGCGGTGCAGGAACTTTTGTTAGGTATCCAGCATCGCTGTGCAGCTGTTGTGTTTTGGACCCCGTGGCCTGAGGCTGTGGGGGCAGGGCGGAGCAGCACCTGGAGGCTGCTGAGGTTGAGCAAAGTGACGGTCCCGGCGGCGCTGCCGACAGCCAGGACGGGCCCCAGGATGATCTCGTTGCTGTTGTCGCCGGCCACGAAGCCCAGCAGGCGCGCCGAGTTGGCATACAAAAATGCAAGCGCCGTGGGCTGCTTGCCGTCCCACACCGTCCGCACGATCTCGCGTGCTTGCCCCGACAGCAGGTCGTGCATGACCACCTGCGTGCCGGCGTCGTCGAAGCTTGGGTTAAGCTGCACGCGGTTGCCTGTGCTCGGCAGTGCTGTCGCCTGCTGCTGTCAACACTGGTCAACGGCAGAGAGGCCTGCTAGCTGGGGCTAGATGAGCGTTGCGGGACAAGACGTGGAGCGTCACCTTGGCATCAATGGCCATCAGCAGCCAGCGATGCCCTTTCAGCCCGCCTATTCGACCTGCGCAAGGCCAGCACCAGTTTCGTAGAGCATAAGGCACGCAGATCACCATGAGTTCCTTGTGATGTTCAGAAGCATCGTCGTGAACAGAGCTGCCGATTAGCGGCCTAGCCTTCTGAAGAGGCAGCGCAGGAACCGCACCCAGGTGCGGGTGGCTGCTGCCGCTGTGCGCGTTATGCAGCTGGCTGTGCTGGAGCGCCATCTGCCAGAAGGCCGCCTCGGTGTCGCAGAACTTCATGGCGCGCACCGTGCTGCTGCAGCTGGCCTTAGGCGCGCTCATCATCTGCGAGGCCACGGTTTGCGTGCCATCAGACGAGGTTGCGGGAGGCAAGTCAGGCCTCCCTACGCCGGCGAGGGCTGGCGCTGCTGCAGCCAGGCCGAGGGACGCTGCTGAGTTTTGGCATCCATATTTGCCGAACAAGTCCTAGATGTACATTCCAAGAACGGTGTGCCGTACAAGTTTATGGCCCTACCGCTAACCCCTGTGCCTCACGTCGGCTTGATCTGGGTAGCTGCCTCACCTGGCTGAGCTGCGGTCCGAAATAGTCGGGATCCTTCTCTGCGGCGCGCTGCAGCAGCAGGTCTTGCAGCGCCTCGTCGTCCGGGGTACCCAGAGACGTCTCATACACCAGCTGCGCCACGCACGCGCGAACGTGTTCGTGATCCATTAGCAGGCTCCATCGTCTACACGTCGGCATGCTCAAGATGCCAGCCGAGGCTGTGAGAAGCCAGAGAGATCCGGGGACGGTGGGGGTACCTGCTCAGACTCGAAGTCCCAGACGGATATGTTGTTGGCCTTGTCTGCGATGGCCAGCCAGGGATAGACGGTGTGGAACTCGATGCATTTCACCTTCACCCCTTTCGATGGAAGGAAGCGCATATGTTTCAACGTGTCAGCCATCGCGGCCAAGTGGTCTGTTTTGCTTCTGCAAAACAGCAGACCCAATCTGCAGCTTAGCTAATTTTTGGAACCTTGCACAGCCCGACCAGAGCTCCCACCGGAGTCCCAATCAACCTCGACCCTGAGCTGGGTGACTGCTGTTCCGACATCGGGCGACTAGCTTACTGTAACGTGTGAGGCTTTGATGTGACACTCCCCCTTTTACCTCCAGCCTGCCAGCGCACGAAGGTTGCACATGGACCAACGCACTATCTACGTTGGCAACGTGACCAGCACAGTGGACGAGAGTGCCATGAGGAGCGTCTTCGACAACTGTGGGACCGTCACATCGGTCCGCATTGCAGGGTAAGCATGGACGCAGCCTGCATGTCGCTTTCATGCTGAACAGCTCCCTTTGGCCCCTCCTTGCCCTTGCTGATCTGGCACCCTGCTGTTTGTGTGCAGCATGAGATTCAGTGTGATTGGCGTGTCGCAGGAAACCAAACTATCACACCTTCTTCTGCTTTGTCGAGTTCTCTGATGCTCGGTGCGTGCCTCCTTATCCCTTCAGGCTGCAGATCTTAAGAGTGCATGTGCTGCAGTGTATCGCCTGCATTGCCGGCAGCCAAACATCCCTCGACTCGACTGCTCACGCCATACTGCTCGCACGTGAGCGCAGAGCGGCGAAGACGGCACTGGCTATGGACGGCTTGCTGGTGGGGGACCGCAACATCCGAGTGAGCTTGGCCAAGAGCAACCCCACAGGAGGCGGCGGCGGCGCCGGCTCAGGCGCGAATAACAGCAAACCGTCCGCGGCGAGACCAGCCCCAGCGGCGTACACCCCGCCGCAGTTTCCGGTTTACCCGGCAGCCGCGTACGCGCCGCCTGCAGGGTACAGCCCTTATGCCCCGCCGCAGTACCCGGGCTATGCACCTTTGCCGGGCTACCCTGCGGCTGGCTACCCGCCGTATGGTCCGGCGCACCACTACCCTCCGACGCATGCGCCTACGCCAGTGACCTCAAGGTACGGGTAAAGACATTGCATCACACAACAGGAAGCATGCTGTGCATACTAACTCACCTCTAGGTGCTTTGCTGCTGACCCCGGTACAGACCATATGGTGGTAACCCGTGCACTGGCGACCTCCAGGCATGCAGCGGTGGCCAGCTACGCCAACAGCGCGGCCAGGAAGCGGAGCAGCGAGCAGAAGGACCCGGAGCGGGTCGCCCGCACGGTCATGGTGGAGCACCTTGCTGCCGGCTATGATGAGCAGGTAGCGCCCCAAGCTGAAGCTCACAATCCCTTCGCATGCGAATCTCACATGGCCAGCAAAATCAACAAACTATTACCATACTGCTGGCCACTGTGAGGATGAGATGCGTACTCACGTCTATCTCGTGCAGGCCATAGCACAGTACTTTGACGCTGTCGGTCGGGTCGTCGCGGTGCGAATAGACAAGACGCCGGACAAGTCCGGCACGCCGCGGGTGTGGGTGGAGTTCGAGACGCAAGCAGCTGCGCATGACGCGTGCGAGCTCTCTGGTCAGGTGCGCATTGTGTTTCGTGAGCCTGTAACCTGCGCACTTGCTGCGCTGGTAGCCCTCGCACTACTGCGATACATTGGCCGCGGTCTAGCCAAATCTCAATTGCATGGATACCAGCAGATGGCACTCACACGAGCGCTTACGAGTGCTCAGGAGGTGTATGGAACGGCTATACGGGTGCAGCCGAGCAAGTCGGCGATACACAGCAACGGCCTGCTCAGAGGCGACCGGCCGCCGGGCACAGAGGCCGCGACAGCGGTAGTGCCTGCCACACAGCATATGGCATCCCCGGGCATTCCGTCGCCGGCGGCTGTCGCGCAGCACCTGGTGCAGGCGCAGCACGCGATGCGACCCAGGCCCACGGGCAGCACGTCTTCCGGCGAGCGAGCCGACATGGACGAGGCGCCGCCGGGCACGACGACACCGGCAGAGGTGGAGTCGGAGAGCAGGCGCATGGGCGCGGCGGCTCTGATGCAGCACGAGTGGCAGCCGGCCGGCGACGCGGCGCATCCAGAGGCAGTGCCGGCCTCGGAGCCAGCACCCTACCCAGACCCGGCAGAGAATGGGGCTGCGGGCGATGCAGCTGCTCTGAACGGGGAGGCTGCGGCAGCTATGGATGCGGACGCTGCAGCATTGCCGGATGCAGCCGATCATGACGGCGAGGGTGAAGCAGGACATGCAGGCACCAACGGCTTTGCTGACGGTCACGCTTCAGGTGTGCTGTCCGTGCTGCTGAGGTCATTGCTGCATGCCGCTGGAAGTGTGATGGTAAGCCCTTGTGCTTTGGCGCAGACGAAAAGGATGGCGAAGCCCCGGCAAAGCGGGCCTCCGATGCAACCTTACTAGACGAAGAACAGGCAGCCAAACGCACAAAGGTGTTTTGACGGTCTGTCGTGTCAGCCATGGTCATCAATGCTTTCCGTCTAGACAATTGTCATTGCAAGACGTCCGCGTTTTCCTGCCAGAACCTGTCTGCAATGATGTCTTGATGCAGAGTTGTGGGCGTCATGCGTGTCCGCTGATGGGCACCGTCTCCGTCAACCTGAGGCCGTCGCAACACCACCGAGCCCTGCAGCTGTGCAGAACTGTATTAGCGGTACTCTTTTTATCCGAAGCGCCGCGAGCAGGATCCTGCATCGCACCTTACGGAATCGGGCTGGAAGCTGGTTATAGTTAATTCCGAAGCTCTTGTACAGGAGCTCGTTCTTGAAATCAGCCTGACTGCCCTGCACATGCCGTGCTGCGGTGGGTGCTACGACCAAGGTGCATTGTGATGTGAGGCCAGCATGCGGCGCCATTCAGGCTAGTCACCTTCAAGGTTGCCTGAGCCTCTGCAGGAGCTTTCCCGGACTGAACCAATGCCCAGAAGCACGTGTTATACTGCGATGGGGCGCAGGCTAAGCATGTCACTCCTCAGCAACATGCACTGTGAACGGCACACAATCCCATGCTTTACGCCCTCCAACTGTTGCACATACCTGATTGTTCACGTGTGTGTCCACTTGCCGCCACGCGAGGTAATCGCGCAGGTTGCGGTCTGACGGATACAGCACTGCTCTGCCGTCGAAGCAAGGCGTGGACAGCAGCGGCTGTGAGGGCAAATACGTATCCCAGAAGCGAACATATGTGGCTGTGAACAACGACACAACAATGGAGACCAGCTTCGAGGCTCGCCGCCCTGCGGCAGCAATCAGGATGTGTCAGACCTTCATGCACAGCCATCACAATGGCTCGCTGACAACTGTGACCGGA
>JAABUX010008610.1_pt1 | contig 11728 bp, 8 predicted proteins | sample 5561851 | NCBI WGS metagenome assembly JAABUX01 (sample SAMN10711883, study PRJNA513361) | rock metagenome | isolation source: Antarctica rocks | place: Antarctica: Victoria Land, Richard Nunatak red sandstone | collected 2016-01-03 | reverse complement strand
GGGTCGTCGTGGGCGTCGTCGGGTGAGGGCAGCAGCACCAGGCGCGGGCGGATGGCCCGTACCAACCGGTCGTAGATCGTTGGGCCGCTTGGACCGGCCGGCAGCAGCAGCACCGTCGCGCCGTGGGCGCCGGCGGCCAGCACCATGGGGTCGATGTCCAGCGCGGCGCGGTTAAGCAACAGGATACTGAGGCGGCCCAGCGTCAGGCGCACGGCGCAGGGCGGGCGCGGCGCGCTTGGGTCCAGGCCCGCCGGCAGCAGCGCGTCGAGCCTCAAGCCGTCGCCCAGGCTGACGCGCCGGCCACCGCGCAGCTTGGCCTCGGGGACGCCGTTCTGGCGCAGCGCCGCCCGCCACGCGGCGTAGTCGGACGACGGGTAGACCGCGCCGGGATCGAGCGCGCCGCCCAGGCTGTAGCGGTCGAGCAGGTCGCGCAGGCCGGCCACGTGGGCGCGGTCGCTGTCGGTCAGGATGACGGCGTCGAGGCGGGAGCGCCAGAACGGCAGGCGGTTGCCCAACGCGGCGTCGAGCAGGCTGGGCGCGTCGCCGGCGTCGACCAGCAAGGCACGCCCGGACGGCGTGGTCAGCAGCAGCCCCTGGCCGCCGTGCAGGGAAAGCACCGTGATCGTAGAAACGCGCGGAGGCAGGCGCCAGGCCACCGTCGCCAGCAACAACGCGCCGGCCCCGGCGACGGGGTAGAGAGCGCGCCGCAGGGCCGACCGCTTGCCGCGCGCCTTCTCCTTCTTATCCCGCTTTGTCCCCTCGTCCTTGTTCTCGTCCTCGTCCGCTTCCGTTCGTAGATGGCGTGACGCGATGACGGCAACGAGGCCGTAATAGGCCGCGACCAGCGCGAACGGCCACGGCGTGGCCGGCAGCGCAGCCAGTGGGAGGCGCGCCAGCCACCCGACCGCGGCGATCATGGCGGCCAGGAACGGATAGACCAGCAAGCCCAGCAGGCTGCCCAGTCCGGGCAGCAGCGCGCCGAGCGCCGCGACGGGCAACCCAAGCGCCATGATCGGACCCAGCAAGGGCAGCAACAGAGCGTTGGCCAGCGGCGACACGGTCGAGATCTGCCCGAAGCCGGAGACCAACAGCGGCAGCGTGCCCACCTGCGCCGCCAGCGTGACGGATAATCCCTCGCGGGCCACGGCGGGCACGCGCCGCAGGCGGCGCTCGATGCGCGGCTCCAGCAGCACGATGGAGGCGGTCCCAGCCAGCGAGAGCTCAAAGCCCAGATCCCACAGGATGCGCGGCGAGACGGCGCACAGGATGGCCGCCGCCAGGGCCAGCGAGGTCAGCGCGTCGGAGCGCCGCCCGAAGCGGATGGCCAGCAGGGCCAGGGTCCACATCACCCCGGCGCGCAGCCCCGCTGGCGTCGCGCCCGTCACCAGCACGTAGAGCAGCAGCACGGCCAGGGCCGGCGCCAGGGCATAGCGCGGACCGAGCAGGCGCCGCGCCAGGCGGTCGGCCGTCCCGGCGACGATCGTGACCTTGAGGCCGGAGATAGCGACGACGTGGATCATGCCCGTGGCGATGAACGGCGCGGTCAGCGCGCCGAGCGCCCGCGTGCGCGTCCCCAACAGGATGCCGAGCAATAGAGCCGCCGCTGGCTGGGGCAAACTGTGGCGGATGCCGCTCTCCAGGAAGCGGCGGATGGCGATGGCCAGGGCCAGCAGCGGGCTGGCGGCGCCCGAGCCCAGACGCTTCAGCCGGGGATAATCCAGCACCGCGTAGATGCCCTGCGACGCCAGGTAGGCTTTATAGGCGCCCGGACTGCCCCCGGCCAGGTCGGGAGGCGCGGCAAGTCCTCCCGCCAGCGACAGCCGGTCGCCGTAGGCCAGGTCGGAGATCGTAGCCAGGTGCGCCAGGACCGCGCCCACCACGCGTCGAGGCGCTCCCGAACCGGACGCGGTGAGCGTCTCCACGCTCACGCGCACGTTCTCGCCACGGTCCAGCGGTTCCGGCTCGGCCATCACGCTGCCCACGAGCGTCACGTCCTGTCCAATGTAGAAAGGCAGACCGGCGGCGCCGGCGGGCGGACGCGTGACGGTGTAGCGCCAGGCGCCGATGACGACCGCGGCCAGCAGCAGCGCGGGCAGCCACAACGCGCGCCGCCGGCGCAGGACAATCGCAACGGCTAGTCCCAACAGCGTCACAATCAGGGCGAGCCCGTCGGAAATCGTCAGTCCCGCCGCCCCGGCCAGGACGCCGCAGACCACGCCGAGGGCAAGCAGCAGCGCCGTGGCCGCCCACACGGTGCGCGCCAGGGAACGGAGGTGGCCGGACAGGCGCCGACCCCTCGACCGCATCCAACCATCTCGACGCGGCGCGACCGGGGGAGCAATGACCGCTGGTGGGACCATGGGCTATACCTCCGCATAGGAATGGTCGATACGTGACATGGAGACCGTGAGCGCCCGCGCGTCCCGCGCGTCCCATCCGTCTCCTGACCTGACGGCCCGCCATTGGGTCGGGTCACTGGTCACCGGGAGCGCGGGCTGGGTCGAATCACGGGGAGCGCGGGCGGCTCACCCGCTTCGATCGCGACCATGCCGCCGCATAGGAGGCAGCACGCTGATTGTCGAGTCCAGCGGGCAAGCCGTCCGCGCTTCCAGTAATTAGGTACGGGCCAGTAGACCGGAGCAAGGACCGGGACCGGGCGCGACCGATAAGGATGATGAGAGGCGAGACAACAGAGGTCGAAGGGGGACCGGGGCGCCGGGTGCGGAGAGGACGGTCGTTGCGCGCCTTGCCGTCGCGAGGGATATGGCGCGGGGATGCGCGTCGACAGGCTTAGTCTAGGGCAGACGTAGAGGCGTTGTCAAACAAGGACGGTTGGATGGTAGACGGGTAGACGGTTGGTTCTTGGCAGGTCGCTGCTGACAGCGTAGGATTTAATAGGTGGCCGCATTGTCTACCGCTGCGGCTACGTCACTTTTCCGTGGCGCCAGGCGCGTCCGCCGCTATCAACTCGTCGCCTGTTTGCAATAGACGGGGGTGATGCGGGTCTATGGCATATCAAGCGAAGGCACATAGTGAGGCGATGAGAACAAACGTTTTAGAGGAGCAGCGTCCCCGGCGGTTTGGCGGACCCGACCCGGAGTCGTGGTTTGATGGGGTCGGGTCCGACGATCCGACGGTCGCGCGGTGGCGGGGCGATTGGCAGCGGGGCGTGACGGTGGCAGCCGAGGCCGGGGATGACCGCCTGGCCAACCGGCGCAACGACTATGGCAGCTACCTCTTTACTCTCATCGACTGGGTCCTGGGAGTGGTGCTGCAGGTCCTCTTCGCGATCCCGCTGCTGATCGGGGCCATCGCGATCTACGCGGCCAGTGGACACACCATTGTCGGACAGGGCGGCTCCAGCGCGCTCAACGGCTTCCTGCAGTCCCTGGCGCACGATCCCGTCTTCAATCTAGTCGGCATTATCGCCGTCGACGGCGCCCTGCTGTTAGTGCTCTGGTTCCGTCTGACGCGCGTGCGCCGGGGGTGGGACATTTTCGGACTGGGCGCGCAACTGCGCCAGGGAGCCGGCCGCGCCGTGCTCATCGGCATCGGCGTTGGCGTCACGGCTATCGTCGCCGCGACCCTGGTTGGAATCCTGCAGCAGATCACGGGCCTGGACAAGGTCCTGGCGCACCTGGGCGGCGACCCCGAGGCGCAGCAGAAGCAGTTGATCGATCCCCTGCGCACGGCGCCCGCGTGGGTGGTGGCGGGGACGGTGCTGGCGGGCACCTTCGTGGCGCCGGCGGTGGAAGAGCTATTCTTCCGCGGCTATATCTTCCGCGCCTTTGCCATCCGCAAGGGTCTGCCCATCGCCTACGGGCTCTCGGCCTTCACCTTCGCCTTCACCCACCTGTTGCCGGCTCAGTTCCTGCCGCTCTTCGTGGTGGGTCTGCTGCTCTGCTTCGCCTACCAGCGCAGCGGCTCGTTGCTCGGCGACTTCACGGCCCACGCCTTCAACAATGGCTTTGCCTTCGCCGTGGCCCTGATCGAGATCTACCACGTCCACCTGTTCGGCTAAGTGGTTAGCCATTAGCCGTTAGCCGTTAGTCGTTAGTCGTTAGTCGTTAGTCGTTAGTCGTTGGCTCATCCGGGATAAGCGCCGTTGACGGGGGGAATGGTTGATTCCCCGACCTTATCGCTATGTTACTGGTCATGGAGTGAACAGTTAGGAGCGTATGCTCGGCAAGACGCATCTTTTCTATGGCGTGACCGCGGGGGCGCTGGCGGCGGCGGCGCTGGCGCACGCCCTGGGGACCGGGGAGGCGCTCCCGCTGGCCGAGGGCCTGGCGGCTGGCGTCATCGGCGGCTTGCTGCCCGACCTTGACGAGCCGGGCTCGATGATCAGCAACGCGCCGCGCATCCTGGGCGCTATGGCCCGCCGGCTGTTGCGGCGCGCGACGCGGGGCACGCTGCTGGCCCCGCTCGGCGCGCTGGCCGGACTCATCGTGGGCTTGGTCGCGGGCATCCTCAACGTGGTCAGCCGCCTGCTCTCGCGCCTGGTGCGGATAGTGGCCGGCGGCCACCGCGAAGGCTCGCACTGGTTCCCCATCTGGATCGGGCTCTCGGCGGGCGTCTACCTGCTCACGGTCAAGCCACTGGGTCCATGGCTCGCGGCCGGCTTCTGCGCCAGCTACCTCAGCCACCTGGCCGGCGACGGCTGCACCAAAGCGGGCATCCCGCTGATCCCGCGTACCGCGCTCCGTCTGCACCTGCTGCCGACGGTCCTGCGCGTGCGTACCGGAGGTCCATCGGAGACCGTCTTCACCTTCCTCTACGCCGCCGCGCTGGGCGGCGTGCTCGCGCTGCTGTATCACATGAATCTCGTCAGCGGTTTGACGTAATCTCCCTTCGTCCTCTCCCTTCAGCCCCCTTCAGCTTCGTTGTCGACCAATCCTTGACACACGCGTTCGCCGCGTTGTGCCCGTCTATCTGTATAATCTAGCTAGACTGTCTAGCTGATTGGAGGAGAGACAGATGAAGAATCAGTGGCCGTTGCAAGAGGCGAAGAATCGGCTGAGCCACGTCGTCGAGCAGGCGGTCGTATCAGGCCCGCAAACAATCACGGTGCGCGGTCGGGAGAAAGTCGTGGTGGTAGCGGCGGAGGAGTATAAGCGCCTCACCACACCGTCCATTCCCCTGACGGAGTTTTTCAAGCAATCGCCGCTCTATGGGGTGGACCTCGACCTCGAGCGAAGCGGCGACACGGGCCGCGACATCGACGTATGAGTCCTGACGCCTACCTGCTCGATACCATTGTGGTGTCGGAGTTGGTCAAAAGCACGCGGAATCCCGACGTCATCGCCTGGGTCGATGCTCATGACGAGAACACCTTGTTTATCAGTGCAATCACCCTGGGTGAGATCCAGAAGGGGATCAGCAAGCTGCAGGACTCGAGCAGGAAAGAATCGCTACAATCATGGCTCTCGCAAGACCTTGCCCTGCGTTTCAACGGACGCACCCTGTTTGTCGACAATGCCATAGCACTGGCCTGGGGTGCATTGCAGGGCGAGGCGCAGCGAAACAACATCACATTGCCCGTCGTGGATTGCCTGATTGCAGCTACAGCAAGGGTACATAGCCTCACCGTCGTCACTCGCAACGTACGCGATATGGAGCGTTGCGGCGTGTCGGTCGTCAACCCATGGATGGCCGCATCGTCATGAGGCGGGGTGGCTGTTTCGTACGTCCGCCCTGCGCCGATGCGACGGATCGTGCCGGGCTGCGGGCGCTTCACCGCCGCGTCATACCTGTCCAGCAGCGGCCCAAGGTGTACATTGAGGCGACGCGGCATGGCGTCCCCCACTTTCCTGGCGGTTAGCGCCTCGGGCGGTGCCGAGAGGCCGATCCCGGCGCGGGCGCGGGGCGATAACATACAGCTATAGAGTCGGGAGGAGAGGCCAGAGATGGCGTTAACGGCACGGTTTGAGCGGGCGCTGACCTTCGCGGCGCAATTGCACGCGGACCAGGTCCGCAAGGGCACGGATATTCCCTATCTTGCGCACCTGCTGGGTGTAGCCAGCCTGGTGCTCGAGTACGGCGGGGGCGAGGATGAGGCCATCGCCGCCCTGCTGCACGACGCCGTCGAAGACCAGGGCGGTCCGGCGACCCGCGCCCGCATCCAAGCCTTGTTCGGGCGGACGGTCGCGGCTATCGTGGACGGCTGCACCGACACCGACGAGACGCCCAAGCCACCATGGCGGGCGCGCAAGGAAGCCTACCTGGCGCACCTGCCGACGGCAGCGCCCGCGGTGCTGTTGGTCTCGGCGGCCGACAAGCTCTACAACGCGACAAGCATCCTGCGCGCCTATCGCGACGTGGGCGCGGACGTATGGTCGCGCTTCAGCGCGGGCCGCGGCGAGCAGTTGTGGTACTACCGCGCGTTGGTGACGGCGTTCCGCACCGCCGGCGCGCCCGCGCCCCTCGTCGACGAGCTCGACCTGGTAGTGGCCGAACTTGAGGCGCAAGGCCGGGCGACCACATGAGGCGGCGCGACACGGCGCACCCGCACCCTGATAACGCCCACGTCCCGTCAAAGCGATCGTGGGCATCCTTATGTCGCCCCCGATTTGCCATTAGGCGACGCGCCCTCTGTGCCTGACTGTCGGAGGCCGAAGCATGGAAGGGGTGATGTGGATGATAGGCATCGTATTGGGGATACTGATAGGCTGCTGCACATCGCACTGCTGGCGCCCATCAGCGCCGTGACGACCGATCGCAGCGATAGGGACGCGCGTTGCTGGCCCATCCAGAGATCTACCAACTGAAAACACGCTGTGTAGGATTGGTAGCGTTCTAGCGAGTATCGTCACCATCGATCAATATCTTGCCTATGCCGACATGCTGTTCTGCCTCGTCGCCTTCATCGCTTCCCTTAGACGTGCGTAACCAACTGCCGCCACATTCGCCTGATCCTGCAACTCACTAATCACACTATAACGTTCTACTACCGCCTCGTAGCACTTGAGCGCCTGTACCTGGTACCCCTTGGACGCGTTATTGATTGCCTCATCAAGCTGTTCAAGCAACTCTCCCCTTTTGAGGAGCGCTGCCACCACCTGTGCCTGTATCAATCGGTGGAGCGACCCACCGTAACGTAGCACCACATCATCGCACGCCGCTAACGCGTCATCGACGTGCCCGGACTGGTTGAGCAGTTCGACCCTGTGCATCATAGCTATCGCCACTTGCACTTGCAACAATGGGTCAGTCGAGGAGCCATACAGTTCCATGACCTCAGTGAGGATAGCAAGGTCGGCCTCAAATACGATGCGCTTGGTTACATCTTCATGGCCATCGGATACAATCTTGACTTGTTGATACCAACGAATTAGCGTGGCCCGATCAACCAGCGATTTGGCAACCTGAACCCGCAATGCCGGATCGGAAGCCTCGCGATATCGTTCTTGCACGCTAGTGTTAACCTCGAGTGCTTCTTGGAATATCCGCTGTTGTTGTTCCGACTCAGGAACAGATCGTCCTTGCTCATACAGCAATGCACTCTTGCCAAGCATCGCCTTTGCGACTTCCACCTGTAACTGCGGGTACGATGAGTGTCCATAGCGCGATACTACGGTATTGTAGGAAGCCATCGCGTCCACATCGTTCTCCAGGTCGTGCTGCCTCTCAGCCTTGTTGATAAGGGATTTCGCGACCTGCACCTGCACCTCCAATTCGGGTCGTTCGCCGAAGAAACGATGTATCTGTTCATAGATATTGATCGCGTAATCTTCCTTCTCGATATGATTGTCCGTGTCCTCTATAGAATTGCTTTCGGTGCGCGGGGAAGGTAATTTGGCCATGTTAATCAAAGCCTGTGCTACCACGCGAAATAGACCAGGGAAGCTGCTATCGATAAAAAGTTCTTCCACTTGCTTGAAAGCAAGGCGCGCCTCTCTATCATTTCCCAGCTGACCTAAGGCAACACCCTTACGCCAAAGCATTTCTGCTCCCCATATCTCCAATTCAAAGAGACGGGGCTGATTGTTGGCCTGCAGCAATCCTCTATAGCAAAGAAAGAAATCGGCAGCGTATGTGAAGGCGACGGTTACATCCAATCCTGTAGACATGTCCATAATCGCCCTTATTGCCTGTCGCGCTCGAGCTAACAGTGGCTGGAGTGGTTGGTTTGTCGAACGCAATTCCTGCAGCGCCGCTTGTAATTCACTGCAGATGTCTGCCAGTTGCCGCGCATCCTCATCCGTTAACTCTCTTCCGAGGAGAACGAGCGGATCGTCCATTTGGCGACTCCTTGCGCTGTCAAGCCGCCGGATCACATTCTCTGCCCTATACCGATTCTCTCGATTGGAAGCAGACTCGCCAAAGGCGGAGTGCAAACTATCGCTGAAGAATCCTAAAGGATCTGTCATTAAGGGTGGAGTTGACAGATCGAGCACCTGCATGAGTTCGTCCAAAACCGTCGTAGCATCTAACCTCCCGTCTACGTCTTGCGAGTTTGTGCTGTTGGGGACGACGAGACGCACATTACCGTGCCTCTTGAGCCAATCCGGCAGTTGATCAACGACTTGTTGCGTATGACAGAACCAGTAAATGTTGTGTGCCAAAGTTTTGTTGCTCCTGAGACGACGCCACAACGTTTTCATAATCACGTCCTCCGGCCAACCAGAATAGCCGAGGACGAGGGGGTAACGATCCTCAAATACCTGCTCAAGGGCCAGCTTCATACCGCCTCGCCGACCGCGTGTCCGGATCTCTCTCGAAAGGTTGAGGCAATCGTAAAACAGATACGAGCCGTGGACATGAATGATTTGAGGCTCGGCTCGCGCGACATCAATCCTCTCTACTATGTCCGGATGGTCAAACTCGATAATAAACTGCTTGCCAAATAGACGCAGTGATCGTGATATAAAATCGTCGAAATTAGGGGTAACTACTAGCCTCGACACACGTCCATCAAGTAGCAGGCGCGCGAGGTGCATATTGGCCGAAGTTATTTGCTTGTCTTTAATCTTGTCTTCGAAATACCGACGCCGTTGCTCGGCCTGGGGGAACGCTTGCTCCAACCAATGCGAATAGGTCTCCATAGGTGATGTGGATGCGGGTTCCTCGATACGCCCGTACTCTGCAGCCTTTGCCCTGCATTCCTTCTCGATCTGTGAAGCGAGCGGGACAGAAGGATAGGAAATACCTGCACCGACAAGGAAAAGGAACGGCGATGATCCATTATCTTTATGAGCGCCCGCACAATCTTGATGGATGTGACTGACGGCATTCTTCAGGCCCATGTAGGACATGCCGGGCACGCGTGTCATCTCACTTCCTACCTTTGCCTCTGCCAGGAAACGCGCTGCACGCGGCCGGACTTCTGGTCAATCTCTTCGATTCGGCAGGTGATCGTGGTACCTTGGTCGAGGCTGTCGAGGTCCATTAGCATCCGCGACACGTTCTTGATAACGGGCGGTTCCTGGCCATCTCGGCGCAGCCGCACCCTGATGGTACCCTTGCTCTTGTTTAAGTGAATTATCTCGGCTTCCACTACGTCCCCACGCTTGAACGTTGGGATGGCCGGCTGCTTTGTTGCCTGCCGTTGGAGCGTTTCGACTTGCTGGGCCATCGCCTCCTCCACTATCTGCCCACCCTCCGCTCTTGCGATCTCGGTTGTGGGCGCACGCCTTGACTCTTCGCGTCCGTCACCGCGTGTTACGGCACGCTGGGGTTCCAGGTTGCCGGAGAGCGGGCGATCGAATGCCGAGGGGTCGGGGAGGACAGGCCGGGAGCGGAATTCGTTTTTCTCGCGTGGGTCTGTGACGTGAGGCAGGTCAAGCCGCATCGTGCGTACGTTGCCCTGGCGATTCGTGGGGTTGCCAGGCGTGGGCGGTTGAGGTCGGACACCAGGCCACTCCATGAGCCGCAGTAGCATCGCAATGCGCTTCACGTCGTACAGGCCATGGGGCGCTTCCCCTTCCAGACCGATCTCGCGCAGCACGTGGCGCTCGAATGCCTCTGTGTGCTTGACAAGCGCGGCACGGTCGGACAGATCGACCGGCGAGGTGTCCTCGCCCGTTTCCCAGGAGCCGTCATCGGCGAAAAGCCGCCCATAGCGTCTGGTGCGATTCGTCAGGTGGAGCGTGGCATGCAGTTGCACCCCGCCCATGCCGAGCGACTTGCCCATGCCCAGGCTGTGCGCATACTCCACGCCTTCGGGGCCATGAGGATGCAAGGTCCAGCACAGCGCCCCCAGTTCCCGCTCGGAAAGGTTCTCGAAATAGACGCGGAAGAGGAAACGCGTCTCGGGCAGCACCGGCCGGACTTGTGTATGCTGAGTGCTTGCAGGCGGTATCGCGCGCAATTGTTCCTCCTTGAGGGCGACATCGTCCAATGCGCGCCGGCCCTGGTGCCAGTATCGCTTGTGCCCGCGAAGCCTGGCTTCGGGAGTGTCGAAGTGCGTCAGCCGGTCGCGGACCGATTGCTGCTGTACCAGGTAGTGTTGGAAAGCTGTCGGCTTGGGCGTCCCCAGGATCGGCGGCACGATTGGCCGTGCGGCCAGCACGTCCTCCTGGCCAGCGACCAGGATCGCGTCGCCGACGGAGATACGCCCTGCGTACGCGCGCGCTTTCGTCCCCTGCCGTGCGTTGGACGAGTGGCCGGACCTGTCTTTCTTGTCGCGGACGTAGCCGAACAGCCCCTCCGCATAATCGATGTCGTCCTCGTCCCGCAATTCCGCCGGCACGAGATCGAGCGGGGTATGCCGATACGGCAGGCGGAACATCTGCGCTCGGCCGAAGAACGTCAGCGTAAGCTCGGCTCCCTCCCCCTCGCGCTCTCGCAGGAAGAAGACGGGATCACCCGGATCGGAGGGGCGCGTGCGCAGGAGTCCGGGCCGCTCGCGGCACCCCTCCTCTGGCTTGTTCATCGGGAAGGCCCGCTCCTGCCACTGCGTGATCTGATCGTCGTCGTGGAAACGCTCGATCAGATTTTGCTTACCTGGATCGTCTCGCTCGCGCCGCACCGGGAGGTGCTCGATGTGCTTGACACGCTCATCGGGCAGCAGGAAAACAAACTCCTTCTTTTTGCTCGGACTTGCCCCTGTGATAACGAGCATACCTTTCTTCCAATCCTCGGACGCGTCGGGCTCACCAGGTCCCATCCATACATCCCGCCCCGTGAGGAGGTCACCCCGCTCCGGAAGCCGGACGTGCATGCGGCGATATTGCTGGCGCCAGTCCGGGGTCTCGTTAGCCAAATTGGGCAGACGACCATCGCCAAGTTGCGCCGCTATCTGGCGCGGGATGCGTAGCACCCTACACGTCGTGATAGTGCCGACGTCATCCACACTCGCGTGGCGCGTAAGGAAGCCGCCCTCTACCTTGTTGCCGAACTGCTCCTTACCGACCATGCGGTCGCGATAGTCACGGCCAAGCGACGTGTTATCGACGCTGCGAAAGAAGAGGTGCTTGTTCGTGACGCGGCTCACCTTGCCGTAGCTGGCGATCTCCAGCACGCCCCGCAGCATGCCGCGGAGACTGCTACCGGGGATAACTGGCTGCGCGGGATCGACGGTGTAGAAAAACTCCGGCCGGTTCTTGACGCGCTCACGGAACGGCAGATCCAGGTCATCCAGTTCGCTTTTCTTCTCCTGTTGAGAGGGTCGGCTTTAACATAACACGGCGGACAAGGGAGGCGCGGACGCCGCAGCTTCAGCAAGGCGCTGTAGCGCTCGGACGTTGATGACGATATAGGTAAGGGTGTTGAGGGTCTGGACGGAGCG
>JAABUX010008608.1_pt1 | contig 11729 bp, 10 predicted proteins | sample 5561851 | NCBI WGS metagenome assembly JAABUX01 (sample SAMN10711883, study PRJNA513361) | rock metagenome | isolation source: Antarctica rocks | place: Antarctica: Victoria Land, Richard Nunatak red sandstone | collected 2016-01-03 | reverse complement strand
ACTTGCGCGCGGGCACTTCGCCTCCAGGCTCAGCGAACTCCTGCCCTGGAACTGCAAGGACGCCGTCGCAGCCCGGATCGCCTGAAAGCCCGCCCCGTCAACCGTGGGCCACAGCTTACGCTTACGCCTCTGGAACTCCGCGCATAAGCAATATCGTCGCTGGACGGCGAGCGGGCTGTGGGACCTGATGCTCGAGCCCTGGCGGAGGGCGGCGGCAACGAAGCCGTGCAGATGGTCGATAGCACTGTCATCCGGGCACACCACTGTGCCGCCGGCGCAAGCGGGGCCTTAAAATCAGGCTCTGGGCCGTTCTCGCGGCGGATTTTCGACTAAAATCCATGCCCGGACCAACGCTGAGGGTCTTCCAATCGCGCTTCTGCTGACGCCGGGCGAGGCCCATGACAGCATGGCTTTCACCGATCTGATGGCAGAGCACGACGCCGACCCGGAGGTCATGCTGGCCGACAAGGGCTACGACAGCGATGCCATCCGTGACGAGGTCCGCGCCCGGGGCGGCAGGCCGGAGATACCAACCAAAAAGAACCGGCATGTCCAGAACTCGGTCAATCGAACGCTGTATGCCACTCGCAACAGGATTGAACGCTTTTTCAACCGGCTCAAGAACAGCAGGCGGGTGGCAGCGCGCTATGACCACACCGCAAGCAGCTTCCTCGGCTTTGCCAAGCTCGCAACGATCAAACAGTGGATCGGCTTTGTCCGCCCGACCTAGCGATAAAACCTATTCCCGATAGACTGGAGCGCAAACGTTCTGCTCTAACCACCTGACGTTCGACGAAATGGAACACCACGGATCAGGGTGCGTCCGCCATGCGCCCGTCCTCGGCCAGCTCGCCGATACCGCGCAGCCGCACATGGGGCTGATCGGGGAAGCGGGCCACGATCTCCAGCTCACCGCCCATGGCCTCTAAAAAGCGGCGCAGGGTGGACAGGTACATGTCCGTGCGCCGCTCCAGCTTGGCGATCGAGGCCTGGTTGATGTGCAGGTCGGCCGCAAGCTGGTCCTGGGTCATCAGCCGCGCCCGGCGCAGCTCCGCCAGGGACAGGTCACGCTCCATCGCATCTGTGAGGCTGTCAGCCTCTGTGCGCGCGTCGGCCGGGAGGCCGCGGCGCAACTGGTTGAATGAGTGCCTACCCGCCATCGTCCTGCTTCCGTGCTTCCTCAACGGCGATCTCCGCGAGGTGTTTGTCATACAGCCGGTCCGCCAACGGGATCAGCCGGGTGTAGAAGTCGTCCTGGCCCGTCTTGTCCCCGCCAATCAGCAGGATCGCCGCCCGGCGCGGATCGAAGGCATAGAACACCCGCAACGGCCGCCCCCCGACCTGCAACCCGCAGCTCACGCATGTGGCCGTGCCGGGAGCCGCTGATGCCGCTGGAGCGCGGGAATGGCAGGTTGGGGCCACGCCGCTCAAGCAGCCCGACCGAAGCGGTGATGCGGATGCGTTCGTTCTCGTCCAACGTGTCCCACCAGGCGCCGAACTCATCGGTGTACTCGACCTGCCATGTCACCCTAGATAAGTATGCCTTTCAAGGCATAACGTCAACGGCATGGTGCGGGTCCCTCGGCTTTCAACCGTGGCAGCCGCCGATCGGCCTCGGTCACATGTTCGCGGCTCATCGTCCGCCTGTTTCGAGGGTCCCATTCCATCCCGCTCGGGGTAAATCCAGTCCCTGTCCGATGTCGGCACCCCGATCCAGGTCGATGATTGCAAATAGCTCCGACGTTCAGTTTCGACCTTGCCGGGACAAGGCTCGCCTACCTCCCGGGCCTGTCCACAGCCACCCCGGCCAGCGCCTTCCTGATGGCAGACAGGTCCAGCGCCGCGAGCGTGCGCGGCGCGCCGGCCGGCACCTTCCGCCGGGGCGTCTGCGAGCTGTCGAGGGTACGGATGCGCGGGAAGGAAACCCGCGCCAGCACGCCGTCGCCGGGCGCCCACACCCAGCCCTCGCCGCGTGCCAGCCGCGGCAGGGCGGCCAGGATGCGCCGGCCCTCGGCGCGGTCGGCCTGGCCCTCGATCCAGCGGCCGACCGCGTCTCGATCCTGGCTTGCGGTCAGCTTCATCGACACCAGGATGTCGGCCTGGCTCAGCACGTCCTTGTGCAGCACCGCCGGGCGCTGGGTGATCAGCCACGGCACGAAGCCCCGCACGCGGCCGCGGCGCACGATCTCCTCGACCCGGCCCACCAATTCGTGCCCGCCCGATTGCGCCCGCTGCGGCGCCCACAGGTCGGCCTCGTCCAGAATGAGGTGCAGCGGCTCGGTGTTGGCCTCGTAGAGCGCCGCGGTGAACGCTGTCATGAAGGCGCGTCGGGCGGCAGCACTGCCAAGGTCGGACACGTCCACGACGCAGGCCAGCGCGCGCGTGCCGATGAGAGTGCCGAGGGCCGTGCCCATGCCGGGTTCGAGCGCCAGGTCGGCGTGCCGGCCGCCGAACACCACCACGGGATATGGGGACGGCGAGGTGCCGTCCGCCGCGGCGCGCAGGCCCCACCACACCCCGAGCGGGTCCACGACGCAGACGCGCCCGCCACCGTCCATCAAGCGCTCGGCCAGCCCCTTGGCCGCATAGGTCTTGCCCGACCCCGAGGTGCCCACGATGGCGAGCCGGTCGTCCAACGCCGCGAGCGGCAGCACGCCGGCGATCTTGTCACTTCGGCCAGCAGCCTCCAGGGCGACATGCTCGTCCGTAGAAGTGTCGGCTCTGGCCCGGTAGGCGGCGACGATGCGGCTGATCGTCGGCTGGCTCACCTTGTAGAGCCGTGCCATGTGGACTGCGGTGCTCCGGCCCGCCAATACGTCGTCCGCGATCAGCGTCCGCTGCTGCTCAGTCAACTTTGGCCGCCGCCCACTTCGCCGCCCCTCGGCCCGCGCGGCAGCAAGTCCCGCGTTGATGCCATCGCGGGCGGCACCACGGTCCAGCGCGGCCAAGCTGCCGATGACCTGTAACGCCGCCTGTCCCACCGCCGTGGCGGTATCGATGCTCTCCTTGAGGCTGCGGAAGCCCGGGCCTGCAGCGGTGATGCGCCCCACGCAGCGCACCACCTCGGGCAGGGACCGGCCGACGTGGTTCAGCTGCACAACAAAGGACCACATCGTCGGACTGCAGAGCCTCAAGCATCCGGCGCAGTTTGAGCTGCTCCCACCGGCGTCCAACGATCAAATCCTCAATGATCTGCTCACAACCTGCATCCTCCAGTGCCTGCCGTCGCGCGGCTAGGGTACTCTTTTCATCTGTCCTGTTCCGGAGATAGCCAATCAGCATGAGGCTGCTTGGCGGTGATGAAGGGCCAGCTCTGTCATTCTGGCGTTCACCGGGTCTGCCGGGCTGAGCCCGGGGCAGGGCGTTCCGATCTGGCAGCACCGAGCCAATAGTTGGCAAACCCGCAGCATGGCGCGCTTGCACCTCTGCTTTCGTAACTGCTCAACCCCCCCCTTCCACCGAAAACGCATTCTCGGTCAATGGGATAGCGTTCCCGATGAATAAGGCTGCTGGCGTGAAATAATCGATGCTATGGGGAGTATGGAAGCATAATTACTCGCGCTTAAAGTAGTGATTGGCGATGAACTGTCGATATTTCATCTTTATACATGCCTTATACTGCAGCGTTCAGGATCTACAATCGACCCGCGAATCTGCAGTTATCCTACTGAAAACAAGCAGAATTTTACCCCAGGCAGGGGGATGAGCAGTTACCTGCTTTCAGGGCAGGAGGAGGTCCAAGCAGACACGTTCCACACTTTCATAAGCTTAAGTTTCGCAACATAATAAAGTTTTGAGTAAAATCAGATAACTATTGCATTCACAAATATATATAAAATCTGCCCTAATAATAGGAGTTGTGCAAGCTTGGGATCGTTCCTTGCCCTAACACGGCTTACCGGGCGAGGTGTCAGCAGGCCAGACGGTGGTCTAGCAACCTTGTGCAGCCCTCCTTCCCTTGCTGCCTACATCACGCATGATAACATCCTTTATCATGGGTGATGCGTTGCGCCCGGGGTAGCGGCCGTGTAATCTCTCGCCCATGAATGTCATGGTGCCCATCCCCGACGAATTGGCCGAGCGGCTGACCGCCCAAGGTGGCGATATCGGACGCCGTGCTCTCGAAGCGTTGGTCCTCGAAGAGTTCCGTGCCGGCCGGACGTCCAAGGCGGAGCTGCGCAAGTTGCTTGGCCTTGAATCTCGCTACGAGATGGACGGCTTCCTCAAGGCACACGGCGTCTATGAGGATTTTTCTGTTGAAGAGATCCACGAGCAGATACGGGACCTGGATCGCCAGGCCGCAGCAACCGACATCGTTGCCCGGTTTCAAGCTTTTGCCGCCGGGCATATCCTAGGTGGTCTCGATATCAAGGATCTCATTTGCGAGGGCCGGCGGTAGATCGGCGTGAGCGCATGCGTGCTGGATGCCTCCTTTACCTTCCAATGGCTGTTCCAGGACGAGGCGTCCCCTGAGGGCTTCGCCGTTGTCGGGCGTGACGGTGCGGTCGTGCCGGCACTCTGGTTTGTCGAGATCACCAACGTGCTGGGCATGGCGGAGCGCCGCGGCCGTATCGACGCGGTCGGGTTACAGGATGCCCTCCGCCTCCTGCGTTCTCTGCCATTGGTCGTTGATAAGCCGCCATCGCTCGCGTGGTCCAAGCCGGTTTTGCAACTGATGCGAGCGCGTCGCCTGACAGCATACGATGCGACCTATCTGGATCTTGCCCTTCGGCGTGGTCTCCCGCTGGCGGCCAAGGACCGCGACCTGCTTGTCGCCGCCCCGGCTGTCAGTGTCCCCTTATACGCACCTTCGCCGTGAACGACCTTGCCAAACCCGCAGGGCCAATCGCCATGGTGCAAAGCGGCAGCTTGGCGGTGCTTTGCCCTTCTTCTGCCGTCGTGCCTATCCTCATCGCCTCCCTCGGCGACCAGGCGAGCTGGCGTTACATCGAGTTCTTCACAGCCAACATCCGCAACCCGAACACGCGCCGCGCCTATGCGCGCGCCTGCAGTCGCTTCTTCGCCTGGTGCAAAGAGCGCGGGCTGACATTGACCACGATCCGCCCGTTTGACGTGGCGGCTTGGGTGGAGGGACTACAGCAACACCACTCCACCCCCGGCGTGAAGCAGCAGCTCGCCGCCGTGCGGATGCTCTTCGACTGGCTTATCACCGGCCAGGTCATGCCATCGAACCCGGCCGCCGCGGTACGCGGCCCCAAGCACGTCGTGAAGACCGGCAAGACGCCGGTCCTGGACGGCACGGAATGGCGCAGGCTGATCGACGCCATACCGACCGACACCGTGCGCGACTTACGGGACCGGGCCCTGATCGCCACGCTCACCTACTCCTTCGCGCGGATCGGCGCGGCGTTGAAGATGAAGGTCGAGGATCTCCGGCCGAAGGGTGCCGGCTGGACCGTCCGCCTGCACGAGAAGGGTGGCAAGCACCACGCGATGCCGTGTCACCACTCTCTCGCCGAGGCGCTGCACGTCTACATCGCTGCCGCCGGTATCAGCGAGGACCGCAAGGGCTTTCTGTTCCGCACTGGGCATGGACATGTCGCAACGGTCTTGTCCGAGCGGCCTATGACCCAGCCCGACGCCTGGCGGATGGTCCGACGCCGGGCTGCCGCAGCCGGCATCACCGCGCCGATCGGCAATCATACGTTTCGCGCCACAGGTATTACTGCCTACCTCGGCAATGGCGGCGTACTCGAGCATGCCCAGGAGATGGCAGCCCACGAGAGCCCCCGCACCACCAAGCTCTACGACCGCACGAAAGACCGGCTTACCCAGGACGAGGTTGAGAGAATTAGGCTGTGACCGGCACAACTCGGCCCGAAAGCTGTCTGCTAAAGCCGTTTGTGGCGATAGCAGGGTGCATTCTGGCGCTTGCAGGCTGCGGCGTGGTCCGACCTGTCGCGCTCTCCGCACAAAACACCGCCATAAGCTTCCGTGCGCGAAGTCTCGACGACACAGGCCTAAAGGCGGCCGCGACCCAGCGGGAGACAGGTTTCGCAAAATGGCCGCCACGCCACTTGAATGCCCACGCCCTCGATCTCGCAGCGATCTACTTCAACCCGGACCTGCAAGTCGCACGCGACAAATGGCACGCGGCCAGCGCCGCAATCGTGACCGCGGATCAGATACCGAACCCGACATTCAACGTGGCCCCATACGATGTCGCGAGCGCAGGTGCTGGCGTGTTGCCGCTCTTTCTGACCAGCAGCCTGGTGCAGATCGTCGAAACCGCGGGCAAACGGAAGTACCGGCTTGCCCGGGCGCAATACCTCGCGGAAGCCGCGCGTCTCGATGTGCTGAGCGTGGCTTGGGACACCACGAGCAAGGTCAACACCGCCTTGGTTGAATTGGCTGCCGCCCAGACCCGGGCAACGGCGGTAGGGCGACAGGTCGCGGTGCAATCCGAGTTGGTCGATGTCACGGAGAAGCTCATCCAGGCCGGCTTCGGTTCACGGCTTGAGTTATTGACCGCGCGGACGGCGCTGAACCGGGCCGTGCTGGATCAGCAGACGGCGCAAACCGCCCTGATCGATGCCCAGCATCAGCTCGCCCAGGCCGTGGGCATGCCGTTTGACGCGATCCCGATGGACCGCCTGACGCTCCCATCGCTGAATCAGACCCTGCCGCCAGGATTCGCGGCCCGGATTCGTGAGGCCGCCCCGCTCACCCGCGCGGATTTGCTTGCCAAGCTGGCCGAGTATGCAGCCAGCTTCGTCACGTTGCAGCTCGAAGTGGCCAACCGCATCCCGAACATCGAATTCGGTCCGGCCTTTGAATACGATCGCGGGGCAAAGTTTTGGGGTGTTAGCCTGACTGCGCAGCTGCCGATGTTCAACCAGAACGAAGGCCCGATCGCCGAAGCCGCAGCGCAGCCGCGCCAGGCCGCCGACCAGTTCACGGCGTTCCAGGCCGCCGTGATCGGTGAGGTGGACCGCGCCACCGCGGCGTACGATTCGGCGCAGCGGTCCCTCGCGGCGGCGGAGCGGCTCTTTGCGCAGCAGAACCAGCAGGTACGGACACAGACAGCCCTCTTCTCCCGCGGCGAGAGTGATCGGCTCGAGTTCCTTGCGGCACAGGTGGAGTTGGCCACCGCGGCGCTCGCTCGGGTGGATGCACAGAGCGCCGCCGCCAAGGCGCGCCTAGCGTTGGAACAGGCCGGGCACGTTTCGGTTGACAGCTTTGACCCGGCAGCCTTCGGCATGATGGAGCGGAAGTATCCATGACCAGCAAACGGCTGTTTCGCCTTACTGGGGTAAGCGCGATTGCGCTTGGTATTGCTGTGGGAGGGGCATTCGGGCTGCGCGCGCTTGGCGCGGGCGCCTCCGGCGGAGACGATGCCGACGCGCCTGCTGCATCGTCTCCCTCCATCGGGGTCAAGACGGTCGATGGCAAGACCTGGATCATGGCGGATAAGGCCGCCCAGGACACCAGCGGCATCGAGACCAAGCCGGTCGACTCGATCGACTACCAACCAAGGACCGAAGCGCTGGGCAGCCTCGCTAACCCGCAGGTGCTCGCCGACACCTTCCGCGGCTATCAAAACGCTCAATTCGAACTTGACCGGGCAAAGATCGCCAGCAACGTGGCACAGAGCGAATTTAACCGGCTGGGCCCTCTTCAGCGGGACAACAGCATTATCTCCACCAAGACATTGCAGTCGGCCCAAGTTGCCGGAGCAACCGAGCAAGCGATCCTGAAGGCGGCAGCCAGCAAAATCCGGCTGCAGGAAAGCGCCATCAGGTCGCAATGGGGTCCTGTACTGGCGACTTGGTTGACCACCGGCTCTCCACAACTCGACCGGGTGATGTCTGGCCAATCCTTGCTGATCCAGATCGCCTTGCCAGCTGGACAGCGCGTCGGGGATGCGAAAACGGCCCAACTTACGACACCTGACGGCCGCCAGATCGAAGTGACTATGATCTCCCGCGTGCCGCAGGTCGATCCTCGTTTCCAGGGGCAAGGCTTTTTCGCCATTGCGCCGGGCGACCCAGAACTGTTGCCCGGCATGAGCGTGCCGGTTTCAATACCGAATGGTGACGTCCTGCATGGAGTGCTCTTGCCGGCCGCCGCCGTCGTCCGCTGGGAAGGCCAATCGTTCGTGTACACCATGCCGGAGGACGGCCAATTCATCCGGCAGGCAGTGACGACGGACATCATGACAGCGGACGGATGGCTGGTCCGCACTGACGTCGCCCCCGGCACGCCGGTCGTGGTCTCCGGCGCCGCGCTGTTGCTGTCCGAGGAGGCCAAACGGGAGGCGCCGGCCGGAGCCAGCCCTTGACCCCACGTGGCCTGATCGGCGCCATCATCATGTTTTCGCTCGGCCACCGCTTCGTGGTGTTATCCCTGGCGACGATGCTGGCGGTCGTTGGAGCGCTGTCGCTCAGCGGTGCCGACTACGACGTGTTCCCGGATTTCGCGCCGCCTCAAGCGTCCATCCAAACCGAAGCGCCCGGGCTCGCGCCGGAGCAGATCGAGGCGCTGGTCACCCGGCAGATCGAGACGGCAATCATCGCCGTCCCCGGCCTGACCGCACTTCGCTCGAACTCGATCCAGGGTCTGTCTGACATCACGGTCGTCTTCGCCGCCGGCACCGATGTATACCGCTCGCGGCAGCTGCTCAGCGAGGCCCTGGCAACGCTGAAGGGACTGCCCGGCGGTGTCCAAGCGCCAGTCCTGACACCGCTCACCTCGTCCACCGGGACGGCGCTGATTGCCGCCCTGACCTCCGATACGGTCTCCCAGATTGAGCTACGGACCATTGCCGATTGGGTCGTCAGGCCGCGCCTGCTCGCCATCTCCGGCGTCGCGGACCTCGCGATCTATGGCGGCGACGTCAAGCAGTACGAGGTCGATATAGACCCGGCTCGCCTTGCCGGGTTCGGCCTGTCCCTCAGCGACGTCTCTGCGGCCGCGCAAAAGGCGCTCGGCATTCGTGGCGGCGGCTTCATCGAAACCACGAATCAGCGCGTTGTCATCGAGGCCAGCACCGATGCGGACGTGCTGGCAAGCCTGAGCAATACCGTCGTGGCCCAGGCCGCCGGTCGCCGGCTGACGCTTGGCCAAGTCGCGACAATCACGGCGGCGCCCGAACCGTCGGTCGGGCGCGCCCTGATCGCGGGAAAGCCCGGCGTCCAGGTCAGGGTTGTGACTCAATACGGGGCCAACACGGTGAAGACGGCGGCGGGAGTGACGGCAGAACTGAAAAAGCTGGCCGCGGAGCTGAAGCCGCGGGGCGTGATGGTGCGTGACGACCTGTTCCGCCCCGCAGGGTTCATCCGGATTGCGCTGAGCAACCTCGAAAACGCGCTCGTTATCGGCGGCGTCCTCGTCATGGTGGTCGTCGTGCTATTCCTGCTCAACCTCCGCATGGCGCTCATCGCCCTGCTCGCCATCCCGCTCTCGTTGCTGGCGGCCGTGCTGGCACTCCAGCAGTTCGGCTACAGCCTCAACACTATGACCTTGGGCGGTCTCGGCATCTCGGTCGGGCTGCTCGTGGACGACGCTGTCATCGTGGTGGAGAACGTCTATCGACGGCTGCGCCTGGCCCAGGCTGCGGCGCATCCCGTGGACACGCTGACGCTGATCGCGGAGGCAACCTACGAGACGCGCAGCGCGGTGGTGTTCGCGACGCTGGCGATCGGAATGATCTTCGTTCCAGTGCTCATGATCCAGGATGTAGCCGGCCGCCTGTTCGGCCCGCTCGGCCTGGCCTATCTCTTGGCCACGCTAGCCTCGCTCTCGGTCGCCTTGACGGTTACGCCCGCGCTCTGCTCGCTGCTGATCGACCCAAAGCGCCTTCCGAAGGGTGAGCCGGCGCCGACCCGCTGGCTGAAAGCGCGCTACTCCTGGCTGATCGGGCGTCTGGACCCCCATTTGGGCTTGGCGCTCGCGGTCGTCATCGGCATCTCCGCGGCGGTGTTCTCCACCGTGCCGCTCATCGGAACAAGCTTCATTCCCGAACTCAGGGAGGGGCATTACGTCATCCAGACGTCGCTGACGCCCGGCAGCTCGCTTGAAGCCTCAACAAGCGTCGGCGCAAAGATCATCGCGGCACTCCAACGCGTGCCGAACGTGCGGCTGGTATCGCAGCGGATCGGCCGCGCCGCCCGGGCGACAGATGTATTCGGCCCGTTTTACAGCGAGTTCGACGTGGACCTCGTGACCACGGACGGCGCCGGTCAAGAGGCCGCTGAGGCCGGCATTCGCGAGGTACTGGCGCAGGTCCCGGGGGCGAGCTTCGCGGTCAAGACGTTCCTATCGGATCGTCTCGATGACGTAGTTTCTGGCTACAGGGCGCCTCTCGTCGTCGTCGTGCACGGCACCGACCTGGCGGCGCTGGACGCAGCAGCTATCCAGATCAAGCAGGCCGTCGCCGCACTTCCGGGCGCGACCGATGTACAGCAGCTCAATCCCACAGGATTGCCCACCCTCTCGGTTTCGCTGCGGCCCGACGCCCTGGTCCGCTGGGACTTCAACCCGCTCGACGTGCTCGACGGGATCAGCGCGGCCTTCCAGGGCGAGACCGTCGGGCAAGTCTATGAGGGGGAGCAGATTTTCAACGCTGTCGTCCGCCTCAATCCCGCGCTGCGGGCGCATCCGGAGAGCGTCGGCGCGCTAATGCTGAGAGCCCCGGACGGCACGTTCGTGCCGCTTCGTGAGCTTGCGGGCATTGCACCGACAAGCGGCCGGTATGAAGTGCTGCACGAAGGCGGGCAGCGGGTTCAGATCGTCACGTCCGCCACGTCGGGGGCCGACATCGGCGCGTTCACCGCCTTGGTGCAAAAGACCGTTCAGGCCTTGAAGCTGCCGGCCGGCTTGACGGTCGCGGTGACTGGGGCCGCGGAGGCGCAGTCGACGTCCAGCCGGGGACTGCTGATCAACTCGACACTGGCGATTGCGGGCATGGTGCTTTTGCTGTCGCTCACCGTTCCGCGGCTCCGCAATCTTGGACTGATTTTCCTAAATCTTCCGTTTGCCCTCGTCGGCGGCATCCTGGCGCTGCTCGCGACCGGAGGCGTTGCATCGCTCGGCGCTCTCATCGGCTTTGTCACGCTGATCGGCATCACTCTGCGGAACGCGATCATGATGATCGCGCACTGGGACCAGGAGACAACAATCGAGGGACGCCCCTGGACGCTGCTGGTCGCGATCGAGGGCGCCGCAGACCGTTCATCTCCGATCCTCATGACGACCCTCGCGACCGGTCTAGGACTCCTTCCCCTGGCGCTCGGCAGCGGCGAGCCGGGCCGCGAGATCGAGGGGCCAATGGCGATCGTGATACTGGGCGGGCTGATCAGCTCCGCAGTCCTAAACCTGCTCGTGCTGCCTGGCGTCGCCTTGCGACTTGGAACCTTCGGCTACGGACCTCCACAGACGGTGAAGCTGCGTGACGCGCAAGCTCCCGGCGAGTAGGGGACGATCAGGATGTCTAGGGAGCTGGCAGACAAAAGAGTTTCAACAACCGATCTGGTTTGCTTCGGGCCTGGGCGTTACGCGATGCGCAAGGCACGGCCCGCGATGACGGCGTTCAATCAGCGGGCAGCATGACGGCCGGCGCCGGCGGCCGCTAGCCTAGGTATGTTGAATTTCACTGAGACCTGACCCGGTGTTTTCATCGAGAAGTGACCCGGTCCAAGGATATCTCCCGCGTGCTGCGGGTGTGGGTCAAGCGGGTGTTTTGGTCCTCCTGTTTTTAGGTTCGGCCG
>JAABUX010008606.1_pt1 | contig 11734 bp, 9 predicted proteins | sample 5561851 | NCBI WGS metagenome assembly JAABUX01 (sample SAMN10711883, study PRJNA513361) | rock metagenome | isolation source: Antarctica rocks | place: Antarctica: Victoria Land, Richard Nunatak red sandstone | collected 2016-01-03 | reverse complement strand
CAGTGTCGCGGTCGATCAGGCGGAAGTTGCTCATGCGGAAGGTGTCCGGGCGGGGAGGCAGGCGAATCGATCCACCAATCCTACAGCGTGCATCCGCGTCGCGTTAAGTCCGACAGGCTGCTAGAGCACTTCATCAAGGTCCATGCCACGAACAAGGAGGCGTTCACCCCGGCGCTGCTGGATATGTACGCCCAGTCCTACGCAAAGCCGGGCAGCTTGAACGCCTCGTTCGAGTACTACCGCGCGCTGAACGAGACCGCGCGCAACAACGCCGGGCTAGCAGGCAAGAAGCTCGGCATGCCGGTGCTGGTCGTGAGCGGCGGTGGCCATGGCGGCATGGGCCAGTTCGAGATCGAGCAGATGCGCGAGTACGCGGACAACGTGGAAGGCCACATTATCGAGGGCTGCGGCCATTGGGTCCCTGAAGAAGCGCCAGAAGTCCTGAACAAGCTGGTGGTGGATTTTCTCACCCGAGCCTGATGCCCACCGGCACTGGCCGCGCCCTACCGCGCCGCCAGTGCCGGGTGGCCCAACCATTCCCCCGAACCCTCTCCGTAGAAGGATTAACGATGGAGCCTTTGGACCTCGTGTTCTGGCCGGCGCCCGTGCGGCAGCATCCGTTCGAGGCGCATGTCCGGGCCGCGGCGGCAGGCGGCTTCACCAGCCTCGCCATTGCACCCACAACCTACACGCAGGCCCGCGCCAGCGGCTTGAGCAGCGCCGGCATGAAGAGGATGGCGGGGGACCACGGCGTCGCGCTGCGACACCTCGACACGCTGACCACCTGGGCGCCGAACCAGCTCGATCCCGGCGACTTCGACGATGAGATGAACGAGCGCTGGAACACCCCGCTCGACCGCGGGCTGGAGATCTGCGCCGAACTCGGTCTCGTGCAGATCCTGGCGACTGCGGCCTACCGAAAGGATGCCGTGCCGTTGCAGCAACTCATCGAAGGCTTCGGCAGCCTCTGCGAGCAGGCAGCAAAGCTGGGCGTCTGGGTTGACCTGGAGCCGATGCCATTCTTCGGCTGCCCTACCGTCGCGGCAGCCTGGGCCGTGGTTGACGGCGCGGGACAGGCCAACAGCGGCATCCTCATAGACTCCTGGCACTTCTTCAAGGCCGGGCAGACCCTCGACGACCTCGCCGGCATTCCCGGCCAGCGGTTGCGGACCATGCAGATCAGCGACGCGCCTCTGCGGCAGGTCGAGGCGAAGCTGATCGATGACACCATCAAGCATCGCCGCTGGCCGGGCCGGGGCGAGCTGCCCGTGACCGAGTTCATCCGTGCCGTTTATGCCAAGGGCGGGTTGCGGGCCGTCGGCCAGGAGGTGTTCAGCCTGGAAGCCGACGCCATGCCTCCCGAGCAGGCGGGGCGGGTCGCGGGGGAGACTACCTGGGTCGCGTTCCGCAAGGCAGGCGTATCCGTGTTCCCGCGATTTGAGCCTGATCGTGCGACGGGCTAACGCACGGCGGATCGCGGGCTGCGCGGCTGCATTGCTCAGCCTCGATCCGTCGCCGGGGCAGGCCCAGGCCATGGTCAACCTGCCGCCGCTCGACCTCGGGCAGACCAGCTTCCTCGACGGCGAGGGCGGCCCCGGGTTCACGTTCGAGACGATCGGCTTCGGCACCGCTGCGCGCTACGCAACGGATGCCTTGGGCCGCGCCGTGCCGGGCACGAACCAACAGTGGGGCGCCAATGTCACGCTGCACCCCATCTACGTCACCGGCATTCCCGTGCTCGGCGGCAAACTCGGGTTCGAGCTGCTTCAACCCGTGTCGCTCCTGCACTTGGAAGCGCCCGGCACCCCCAACACGACTCAGGGCGGCACTGGGGATCTGGTCGTGGGGCCGTTCATCCAGTGGCCGGAGGGCAGCCTGTTCGGACGCCCGTTCGCCTCGCGCCTCGCCATCCAGGGCGTGTTCCCGACTGGCAGCTACCTGGCCGCGCGCGCGGTCAACGCCGGGTCGAACGTTTGGCAGGTCTCGCCTTACTACGCCCTGACCTGGAAGCCGTTCGACCGCTGGGAGGTCAGCGCCCGGCTGATCTACGATTGGAGCAGCCGCAACACGGACCCGCCCCCGCGCCTTGCGGCGTCAAGTATAAGGCCTGGCAGCCAGTTCGCGGCCAACTACGCCGTGTCCTATGCCGTCCTGCCCGACCTTCGGCTGGGCCTGTCGGGCTATACGCTGAAGCAGTTGAATGACGCCGACGTGAGCGGCAAACCCTTCCCCCGGTCGCAGCAGCAGGCATTCGGCATTGGACCCGGCCTGGTGTGGACCCCCGGCAAAGCGAAGGTCATCGGCAACGTCTTCCGGGAGTTCGCGACGGAGAACCGGCCAGAGGGCTTCAACGTCGTTGCCCGCCTGCTCTACTCATTCTGATCGGAGGCTCAATATGAACAAGACACCGTTCTGCCTGCTCGTCACCATTCCGCTGAAGCCGGGATGCGCCGACGAGTATCTTGCACTCGTACACACAGTCAACGATGCCATGCGGCACGAGCCGACCTTTGTCAACACCGTGCTGCACCAGGCCGCGGACGATCCGGACCTGATCATCCTGCACGAGACCTGGCTCGACCAGGACGACTTCTTTACCGTCCAGATGGAGCGGCCCTACCGGGAGGCCTATGAGGCACGGTTGCCGGCCTTGCTGCGCGCACCGCGCGACATGAAGGTGCTCAGGCCCCTGCGCAGCGACTTCGTGTTCCGCGATGGCGTGCCTCTCAGCGCGTCAGGGCATGTACGATGACGCCGGCCCCCGTCGTCCATCAGCACGTCGTCCATAACCACGTTGTCAACCACATCGGTATCAACGTGCCTGACCTCGATGCCGCGGTGGCGTGGTACGCCGCCATGCTTGGGTTTCAAGTGATCCGTCCGGCAGCGGATGTCGTTGCCGGTCAGGGCGGCGCGGGGAAGCGTTTCAAGCAGCCCAACGGCCCACGGTTCGCCAAGGCGCGGGTCGCCTACCTCACTGCCGGCAACGGCGTCGGCATAGAGATGTTCGAGTTCGTCGAACCCCGAACCGGCCGGTTTGCCGATGATTGGGAATTCTGGCGTCCCGGCATCTGGCACCTGTGCGTCACGACACCAGACGTCGCGACCTTTGCGGCGGAGATCGCCGCCAAGGGCGGACGCCACCGCACCGAGGTTATCGAGTCGCCTCCAGGTTCGGGCTTGTCGCTGACGTTCTGCCAGGACCCGTGGGGCAACCCAATCGAACTGATGAACGCCAGCTTCGACCGGACCGCCGAGGCGTCGTGACTCCCTTGGTCCAGTTTGGCGTCGCCCGGCTTCTCGCCGATTTGCGCCAGCATCGGGGAGAGGCATTAGGCTCTACTTCTACTCTCTGGGCGTCGGTGCCCTGGTCGGCCTCATTTACGGGGTGCTGGGCGTGAAGTCGCCCGCCCCGCCGGTCGTGGCACTGCTTGGGCTACTGGGAATGCTGGGCGGCGAGCAGCTTGGTAAGCTACTCGCGCAGTGACGCGCGCCGGTGCAGAGCGAACTGGCGACAACACCAACGAAAAAGGTGACGCGGCCTGACATCCCACAATGACAGTCAGCGGGAGCCGGAAGCGATTGGCGGATTCATTGAACGACAGGCCTTATCACACGCACTCCGCCGGGCGTGAATTGGTTGGCTGCGCGGCCCGGGCGCGCTTGGTGATCTCGCCGACGATGCCGCGGCTGGCCCGGCCGGCAATCTGCTTCTGAATGGCACGAATGCTGAGGTCGGTGGAGGTGGCCAGCTTCTCGATCTCGCTGACGATGCGCAGCGAGGTGGCAGGCCGCCCCAGGTGCCTACCCCGCGCCTCGGCGGCCCGCATGCCCGCGGTCACGCGCTCGCTGATGAGCGAGGACTCCAGCTCGGCCATTGCACCGATGATCGTGAACATCGCCCGGCCTATCGGGCTGTCGGTGTCGATCTGATCCTGTACGCTGACGAACCGCACGCTGAGGTGGTCGAACTCCTCAAGCGCCGTCAGCAGGTGGCGGGTGCTGCGGGCGAAGCGGTCGAACTTCCACACCAGCACGCAGTCGATCTCCTGGTTGCGGGCCGCCGCCATTAGCGCATTGAGCTGCGGCCTGCCCTCCCGGCGGCCCGACACTGCGACGTCGCAGTAGTCCCGGACCACGTCGAGGCCGGCGCGCTCGGCATACCCGCGCAGACCGTCATACTGCAGGTCCGGCTTCTGCTCGGCGGTCGAGACCCGGAGATAAAGGGCAGTACGGGTGCCCTGGCGGGACCGAGGCGCCGGGCGCTTGCGTCCAGAATGGTATGTGTAGCGACCCGAGATCATCCGCGGTCCGGCGCGAGATCATCGGCGTTTCCTGCCCACAATCGGTGAGACTGGAAGGCGCGTCCTGCCCGGATTAGGTGAGACTCAGCCCACGCCGGATTGAGACGGGCGCGAGATCATCCGCCTCTGCCCATAAAGCGTGAGACGGATCACACCGGTAGGCCACTGGCCCGTTCACCAAGTTCTTGCGCCGCGCTAGCTAATGTGGCGCTTCGTGACGGCACCCGCCCCCATGACCTGGCTTTAAGCGTTCGGACTAGCTGGCTCCGGCCCAATGCCTCGGGCTGCCTTTGTGCGTTGCTTGGCACCGGCCGCCGGTTTTCTGAACGGCACCTCACACAGAAGGGCGCCCTCCTCGCCCCGTACCTGCACCGCCTACCCGGCCCAGCTTCGCCGCCCGCCGATCCTGGACCATGGCGACGATCCGCGCCAAAACCTCACACTATATCCCTCGCGCCGTGTCAGCGCCGGTGCCCAAGTGCCTTGAGAAGCAATGATCTCTGCCACGCAATGATCTGTTGCATCTCGGGGCCGTCGGCTGCGGTCCTCGCACGAGCGGAAATTAGCATGGCATGTAGACTGCAAGCTTGAGCCTTGGATCGTCGTTCGCCTGGAATGTTGTGTATGCGAAGCAGAGCCGGCCTCGTGCCGGGTGGTACAGGATCTTTGTCCCGGACACGGCCGCGCCGACATTGTGCTCGGTCCACCAGGCATTGAACTCGGTGCACCCACGGCGGATGCGGGTGATATGGTCGGCGAACGCTGGATCGTCTGACCAAAGGTCGTGGGTCGCACGGAACAGGGCGACCATGCGACGCGCCTCGTCAGCCCAGTGTTCGCCAAAAAGCGCCCGTCCCCGAGGGTCGGTGAGGACATAAAGGAGGATGTTCCGATCCTCGGCCGCGAGCTGGTCGAAGTCGGTAAGCAACTCGGCTGCTGCCTTGTTCCAGGCGAGAACATCCCAGCGCAGCCCGGTGATATAGGCCGGCTGGTCAAGGCTCTCGACCAAGCGTCGCAGCGGCGTTGGCACTTCCTCCCGAACGAAGGCGGAGCGCTTGCTGCTGCGGGCCAGCATGTGAAGGTGCGCATGGTCGACCTCGCTGAGCCGCAATGCGCGCGCCAGCGCGTCAATCGTGGCCACCGAAGGGACGACGGCCCGTCCCTGCTCAAGCTTCACGTACCATTCGGCGCTGATCCCGGCCAGGCCTGCAACCTCTTCCCGGCGCAGCCCGGGCACACGTCGGCGGCGCGTGCCCGACAAGCCGAGCTGTTCCGGCGTCAGCTTTTCGCGCCGCGAGCGAAGGAAATTGCCGAGTTGCTCGCCGGTTTCAGCCATCTCCGCTCACCCAGAGTAGTATAACACCATCCTAGTATCATCCGGCGTCTTGTTGGGGAACGGGCCCGTGACGAAACTGAAGCCTCGACCGGACAAGGACACTTTCCATGAGAGCTGCTGTGCTGAAGGCATGGGGGACGCCGCTCGCCATCGAGACGGTCCCTGACCCCGTGCTCGGGACGGGAGAGGTGATCGTCGACGTGGTTGCCACCAACCTCCCGTCCTATGCCGCCGAGGTGTTCAGCGGGGAGCGCAAGTACCCCCTCGTGCTGCCTGCCATACCCGGTGCCGGCGGGGTGGGCCGCATCCGTGCGGTAGGGCCTGACGCGACGCACCTCGCGTCGGGCGACTGGGTGTACTGCGACTGCACCGTGCGCTCGCGCGACAACGTGATCTCGCCTGACATCACGCTCCAGGGCCTGAGCGCGCGTGGCGAGGGCGGCCTGAAGCTGCAGAGGTACTATCATGACGGCACCCTGGCCGAGCGGATGCGGATTCCGACGGAGAACGCCGTCCGCCTCGGCGTCGTCGAGGACGCCGCCGCCGCCCGCTGGTGCGCGTTGGGGCTGGCGCTTGTGCCCTATGGCGGGTTCCTCGCCGCCGGCCTCCAGGCTGGCGAGACGGTGCTGGTCAGCGGCGCGACGGGCAACTTCGGCAGCGCCGCCGTCGCGGTCGCGCTCGCCATGGGAGCGGGCTGCGTGATCGCGCCGGGCCGGAACGCGCGGGTGCTGGAGGACTTAGCCCGGCGCTTCGGCGCGCGCCTGCGCCCCGTTAGGCTGACCGGGGTAGAGGCCCAGGATCGAGACCGGATGCGCGACGCCGCGCCCGGCCCGATTGACTGCGTGCTCGACATTATGCCGCCTTCGGTCGGCGCGAGCGTGGTCCGGGCGGCGCTGATGACAGTGCGTCCCTACGGGCGCGTCGTGCTGATGGGGGGCGTCGGCATGCTGGGTGGCGACGACCTCGCTCTGCCCTATCCGTGGATCATGCGGAACTGCATCACGATCCATGGCCAGTGGATGTATCCCCAGGCCGCCGGACCCCGGCTTGCCGCGCTCGCCCGGTCGGGTCTCTTGGACTTCGGACAGTATGAGGTAACGGAGTTCGGCCTTGATGACGCGAATGAGGCTGTCGCGCACGCCGCCGCAAACGGCGGCCCCTTCAGGATGACCGTTGTTCGACCGTGAACGGGTTCGACGGCTGCATCCCGGCCCGCAACCTGTGCGGCAGTATGCAGCGTGGGTGGCTGGGAAGCCAATCTCCAGCTTCGGGCATAAGCAAGTCACCAGGAAAACGGCCGTTTTCCTTGTGCTCCAACTCATCTTGGCGCGTCCGCCTCGTCCATCAGCCACAAAGCCCGGAGTTCCTCGAATGATCGACACACCGGGCATCGTGCCCACCGAAGCGGGCGGTGGCAGCCTAGCCTTGACCGGCGTTCCCGGCCTGGATGACATCCTTGCCGGCGGCCTGCTTCGCGACCGCCTCTATTTGGTCGAGGGCACGCCCGGCACCGGCAAGACCACGCTCGCGCTGCAGTTCCTGCTGGAGGGACAACGCCTCGGCGAGCGCGGCATGTACATTACGCTCTCCGAGACGGAAGCTGAGTTGCGGGCCTCGGCGGCGACCCACGGCTGGTCGCTCGACGGCCTCTCGATCGTCGAGCTGGTGCCCGAGACCGGCCTCGGCGCCGAGCAGGAGCAGACCCTGCTGCACCCGGCCGAGTTCGAGCTTGGAGAGACGACCGGACGCATCCTGGAGAGATTCGAGCAGGAACGGCCGGCGCGGCTCGTCATCGACAGCCTGTCGGAGCTGCGTCTGCTGGCGCAGACTGCGTTGCGCTACCGCCGGCAGGTTCTCGCGCTAAAGCATCGCTTCACGAGCCATCACTGCACCGTGCTGCTGCTCGACGACCAGACCGCCGAGCCGCGCGACCTGCAACTACACAGCGTTGCCCATGGCGTGATCGCGCTGGAGAAGAGCAGCAGCCAGTACGGCGCGGTACGGCGGTCCTTGGAGGTGGTGAAGTTGCGCGGCGTCTGCTTCCGCGGCGGCCACCACGACTACGCCATCGAGACGGGGGGCCTCATCGCCTATCCGCGCCTTGTCACTTCCGAGCACCGCAACGGGTTCTCGCCGGTCCCCGTCGGCACCGGCGTTGCGGAACTGGACGCCTTGCTGGGTGGTGGGCTGGTACCCGGCACCAGCACGCTGCTGATGGGGCCGACCGGCACGGGCAAGACAACCACTGCCACCCGGTGCGTCCTCGCCGCACTGGAACGCGGCGTTCCGGCCGCCGTGTTCATGTTCGACGAGGAACTCGGCACATTCTTCGCCCGCTCTACGGGCCTTGGCATGGACTTGCAGCCGCATTTGGATACGGGGCTGCTCCAGGTGCGCCAGATTACGCCAGCCGAGCTGTCGCCGGGCGAATTCGTCCATCATATCCGCCGTGCGGTGGAGATCGATGGCGCGCGGGCAATCCTGATCGACAGCCTCAATGGCTACTTACACGCCATGCCCAACGAGAATTATCTGATCCTCCAGATGCACGAGCTGCTCAGCTACCTGAGCCACCACGGCGTCATGACTTTGCTCATCCTCGGCCAGCACGGGCTGGTGGGCGACGTGCGTTCGGACGTTGACCTCAGCTATCTCAGCGACACCATCATCCTCATGCGCTTCTTCGAGGCGGCTGGCGCGGTGCGCCGGGGCCTTTCGGTGGTGAAGACCCGCACCTCGGACCATGAGGCCACCATCCGTGAGTTCAGCCTTGGCCCGGACGGGCTGACGATCGGCGCCGTACTGCACGACTTCGACGGCGTCCTGAGCGGCACACCGATATACCGTGGCACCACCGGCGCTCTGATCGAGGCGACGCATCCTCCAGCGGACGACGAGCGGCCGCGGGCCGGCTGATGCTGACCGCCGTGGAGACGACGACCGACTACCGCGTGCTCGTGCTGGCGCCCCGTGGCCGTGACGCACTCCTGGCGGCCGGGATCTTAGGGAAGGCTGGCATGACCTGCCGCGTCTGTCCCGATCTTGCCGACCTGGCGCGGGCGGTCATCGAGGGCGCGGGTGCCGCCTTGGTGACCGAGGAAGCCCTTGACGGCGATGACGACGCAAGGATGGTGCTGCGCTGGGTCGCGGCGCAGCCGCCCTGGTCCGACTTCCCCTTCGTCGTGCTGGCAGCACCACGCGGCGACATCGCGCAGGGGGCACGGGCACCGGCGTGGTTCGACGGGATCGGCAACGCCGTGCTGCTGGAACGACCGCTCGGCGCCGCGGCGCTGGCGAGTGCTGCGCGCACAGCGCTGCGTGCCCGCCGAAGGCAGTACGAGATGCGAGCTTATCTCGCCGAACGCAAGCTGGCCGCTGAGCTGCTGGAAGTGCTGAACGCCTCGCTGGAAACGCGGGTCACGGAGCGGACGGCAGAGCTGAGAACCGCCTATGACCGTCTCGGGGAAGAATCCCATGAGCGGGCGCAGGCCGAGGCCCTGCTTGCGCACGCGCAGCGAATGGAAGCGCTGGGTCAACTCGCGGGCGGCATCGCCCACGACTTCAACAACGTGCTTCAAGCGGTAATCGGTGGCCTAGCCCTGATCCAGCGCCGGCCGGGCGACGCGGTGACCGTGGAGCGGTTCGCCCGCATGGCCGGTGACGCCGCCCAGCGGGGCGCCTCGATCACCGGGCGGCTGCTGTCCTTCGCGCGGCGGGGCGCGCTCCGGGCAGAGCTGGTCCGGACGTTGCCGCTGCTGGAGGGTTTGAGCGAGATGCTGGCGCATACGCTGGGTGTAGGGATCTCGATACGGGTCACCGTGGAACAGGGCGTCCCAGCGCTGCTAGCCGACAAGGCGCAGCTCGAGACGGTGCTGGTAAATCTGGCCATCAACGCGCGCGACGCCATGCCGGAAGGCGGCACGCTGGTTCTCGCCGCTGCACCCGAGATGGTTCCAGGCACGACGGCACACCCGGCCAGCCTAGCTCTGGGCCGCTACCTGCGCCTGTCGGTTTCGGACACGGGCACGGGCATGAGTGCCGCCACCCTGGCGCGAGCGAGCGAACCGTTCTTCACCACCAAGCCGGTCGGCCAGGGCACCGGGCTGGGCCTGGCCACGGCGCGTGGTTTCGCCCACCAGTCCGGCGGCGGTTTCCTGATCGAGAGCGTGCAAGGCCGCGGCACGACCGTGACGATGTGGTTCCCCGAGGCGAGCGAGCGCGCGGCGACGGCAGATCCGTCGCTGCCCGAATCGACGGCGCCCGCTCTCCCTGTAGCGTTCCGTGTCCTGGTGGTGGACGACGACGCGATGGTGCGCGCTGTACTGGTCGACCAGATGGAGGACGAGGGCTACCGCGTTGCCCAGGCGGGCGACGGCTTGGAAGCCCTGGCACAGCTCGACGCAGGTGCGGCGGTGGACCTGCTGATCTCCGATTTTGCCATGCCTGGCATGAACGGGCTGACGCTGATCCAGGAGGCGCGGCGGCGCCGGCCGGAGCTGCCTGTCCTGCTGCTGACCGGCTACGCCGACGCCAGCGTGCGGCTCGCCGTCGAGAATGCCCAGACGGGGAATATGGCATTGCTGTGCAAACCGGTATCCAGCATCGCATTGGCCGAGCGGGTGACGGCGCTGCTGGCTCACGCTGTCGCTCCATGCGGCTAAAGCCTTCGGAGAAGATAAGCCGGAGCCGGCGATGATCTCGCATCGGTCAGCTCAACGCTCAAACCGTCTTAGCGTGCAATTTTGAGCAAACCGTGAGGTGACCCCAACTTCGCCAAGGGCCAAGCGGAGCTGGCCCTCCTCGGCCTGGACGCCAAAGAGGGCTGACCTCCGCGTTAGAACCCAGGACTGAACCCAGGTCTGCTAGCCTGCGCCACCTTGGCCAGTTCCGCCTCGCGCTGCTCGTTCGCGGCGGCGACCGCAGCCCTGACCTTCGCGCGCACGACATCGGGAAAAGCGTTGACCGCTTCGGCCAGTTCACGGATCGCTGCCTCCCGCCGCTCCACGGCCGCGACCAGCGGTACGATGTGCTTGGCCAGCACCGCCCGCACCTCCGCGTTACGCTGGCGCTTCCGCAGCTCGTCGGCGTGGTCCCGCCCTGCCGCGCGCTGGGCGAACACCCGGTGCTCAGTGCGGATGAAGCGGTCCACTTCCACTTCCCGGCTGCGCTTGATGGCGTCAATGAGGTCGATGGCAAGCGACTTGTAAGGCTTGTCGCTCATATCCTTGGCGACCCGCTCCCACAGGTGTCCGGTGGTGATCGGCTCCTGGTCGCCCAAGGCCCGCTCCCGCTTGACCGCCTCGAAGGTGGCAGCCTCGGAGATGATGGTGTGAACCTGGGTGACGTGGCGGCTCTCGGCTACGTAGCTCTTGAAGGCGGTGATCCCGGCCGTGCCCCGCGGCAGGGCATTGATGTGCTCGCCCGAGGTAATGCCCTGGGCGCTGTCGATGGTCAGGGCATGCCCGAACCCAAGCAGCAGCCGGTCGGACCGGCTGTCCTTCAGGGTGCGCCATTGCACGTCGCCCACCCGGCCGTCCGCGTCACGCAGCCGCAAGCCGGCGGCCGACTGGCCGACCACGTCCATGATGTCGCCGTTGCTGCCGATGTAGCCGAAGCCCTCGCCGTCGATCCGCGCCCAGGTCTTGCGGAATAGGCGCACCTTATCCCCGGTGGCCACCGGCAGGTCGTAGGCTTCCCCGCGCTGGTCGATGGCCGGATGGACGATCTCCTCCTCGCCAAGCTCGCCGCGCGCCCTGAGCAGCTCGCGCACGGCGCGGCTGGCGTCGGCCGCGTCCTGGTTGGTCAGCACGGAGATGGTCACGCCGCGCTCTGCCCCGGACGCGCGCAGGGCATCCCGGCGCTGCAAGTAGAGCGCGGCGACGTGTCCAATCACCTCGTCCTGGTCGCCGCCGACCATCCGCACGGTGCCGTCCTCGCGCTTCATCGCCAGCGCGTCGGCCGCGTTGCCCTGGCGGAACAGCCCGGCGATCTGGCGGCCCCGCTCCGTTTCCTGGCGCACCGTGGTCAGCAGCTCGGGCATCGCCTCCTTCGGCAGGGCACGCCGCATGATCTCGATGGTGTCGCCGGCCTCGAT
>JAABUX010008604.1_pt1 | contig 11735 bp, 10 predicted proteins | sample 5561851 | NCBI WGS metagenome assembly JAABUX01 (sample SAMN10711883, study PRJNA513361) | rock metagenome | isolation source: Antarctica rocks | place: Antarctica: Victoria Land, Richard Nunatak red sandstone | collected 2016-01-03 | reverse complement strand
CGGCGCCTTCGAGGGCACCCCGGAGGAAGCTCTCGACTGCGCCTGCGGCCTCTACTTGGGCGATCCCTCTGCCTGGGTCACGAATTAACGCCGCGCTCCACTAGGCGGGGCCGCCGCTTCCGGCGCCGGCGGTCTCGGACTGCTGCCGGGCGAGGTCGCGGATGGCCTCCTTGCGCGAGAGGTTGATGCGGCCGCGGTCGTCCACCTCGATGACCTTGACCATGATCTCGTCGCCGATGTTGACGACGTCCTCGACCTTCTCCACCCGGTGCTCGGCGAGCTGGCCGATGCGCACCAGTCCCTCCTTCTTGGGGGCGATCTCCACGAACGCGCCGAAGCCCATGAGCCGGGCGACGCGACCCTTGTAGATCTTGCCAACCTCGACATCATCTGTGAGGTCACGGATCATCGCCAGGGCCTGCTCGCGCGCCGCGGCGTTGGCGGAGGCGATGCTCACCCGGCCGTCGTCCTCGATGTCGATCTGGCAGCCGGTCTCCTCGACGATCTTGCGGATCATCTTGCCCCCCGGGCCGATGACGTCGCGGATCTTGTCGGGGTTGATCTGGATGGTCTCGATCCGTGGCGCCCACGGGCTCATCTCGGTGCGTGGCCGCGGCATCGCCTCAGCCATCTTGCCGAGGATGTGGATGCGGCCGGCACGAGCCTGGGCCAGCGCCTGCTCGAGCAGCTCCCAGCGCAGCCCCTTGATCTTCATGTCCATCTGCAGGGCGGTGATTCCCTGCTCGGTGCCGGCCACCTTGAAGTCCATGTCGCCGAGCGCGTCCTCCATCCCCTGGATGTCACTGAGAATTGCTGCCCTGTCGTCACCCTCGTCGGTGATCAGCCCCATCGCGATGCCGGCGACCGGTGCCACCAGGGGAACACCGGCGTCCATCAGCGCCAGGCACGAGCCGCACACCGATGCCATGGACGTGGAGCCGTTGCTGGAGAGAATCTCCGTCACGATCCGGACCACGTAGGGGAACTCGGTCTCCTCGGGCATGACGTTGTGCACCGCACGCTCGGCGAGGGCGCCGTGACCGATCTCGCGACGGCCGGGGGCGCGCTGGAACCTCGCCTCGCCGACGGAGTAGGGCGGGAAGTTGTAGTGATGCATGAACCGCTTGAACTCCTCGAGCCCAAGCCCGTCGATCTTCTGCTGGTCCTGCCCGGAGCCGAGGGTGACGATGGACAACGCCTGCGTCTGCCCTCGGGTGAAGATGGCGCTGCCGTGGGTCCGCGGCAGCACCCCGGTCTGGATCCAGATGGGTCTGATCTCGTCGGTGCGGCGGCCGTCGGGACGGAGGCCGTCGTGGAGGATGGCGTTGCGAACCGCCTTTTTGGTCTCCGACTCGAAGGCCTTGCCGATGTCGGCGCGCGTGTCGGCGAAGCGCTCGCCGAGCGTGGCCACCACCTCCTGCTTGAGGTCGTCGAGCTGGCGCTCCCGCGCAGCCTTGTCGACGTTGTGTGCCGCCTGCCCGATGCGGCCGGCGACCAACTCGTGCACCGCGCTGGCCACCTGCGGGTCGGTGCTCACCGGCGGGTAGTCCATGTCCGGCTTGGATCCCACGCCGCTGCGGATGTCCAGCTGGAACTGCACCAGGCGCTTGATCTCGTCGTGGGCCATGCGCATCGCCTGGAGCATCACGTCCTCGCTGACCTGGCGAGCACCCGCCTCGACCATGCTGATCGAGTCCGCGGTGCCGGCGACCACCAGGTCGAGCTCCGACTCAGCGATCTGCTGCAGGCTGGGGTTGAGGATGAGCTGCCCGTCCAGCATGCCCACCCGCACGCAGCCGACCGGCCCGGCGTGGGGAATGTCACTGATCGCCAGCGCAAGCGACGCCCCCGTCACCGCCAGGGTGGTGGGGTCCTGCTCCTGGTCCGCGCTGAGCACGGTGGCGATGATCTGGACGTCGTTGCGGAAGTCCTTGGGGAAGAGGGGCCGCAGGGGGCGGTCGATCATCCGGCTGGCGAGGACGCCGGCCTCGCTGGGGCGGCCCTCGCGGCGTGGGAAGCTCCCCGGCACACGGCCAACGGCGTAGAGCTTCTCCTCGTAGTCGCAGGTGAGCGGGAAGAAGTCGATGCCTTCGCGCGGGGCGGTGTTGGCTGTCGCGGTGACGAGGACGACGGTGTCACGGCAGCGGATGAGCAGCGCCCCGTTCGCCTGCTCGGCGATGTGCCCGGTTTCGACGGTCAGGGTCTGACCGGCATACCCGGTCTCGAATTTCTGGTAGGCCATTGAGTCTCCTGGATGATGGATGACCCGGGTTCCACGTGCCACCTCGGCCCGCGCTGATGGTGAGATTGGTGTCCGGAGGTCGGCGGGCGGTCGCGCCATGGGCTGCGGTTCCGCGCTGTGCCGAGGTCCGGGCGCCAACCTCTCACCGCTGCGGTGGCTGTCGAGGTGGTCGCTTCCGGTGTCGTTGCTGGTGGTGTCGGCCCACCGTCAGGCGGGCTGCGGAAAGCCCTCCCTGCACTGGACCTGCGGGTGTGAGCGCATGGGTTACCGGCGCAGCCCGAGCTGAGCGATGATGGCGCGGTAGCGCTCGACGTCGGTGCGTGTGAGGTAGTCGAGGAGGCGGCGGCGCTTCCCGACCAGCTTGAGCAGCCCGCGACGCGATGCATGGTCCTTGGGGTGGTCGCGCAGGTGCTCGGTCAGCCCGGCGATGCGGTCACTGAGAACGGCGATCTGCACCTCCGCGGACCCGGTGTCGGTGTCGTGGCGGCGGTGCTCGGCGATGATCTCCGACTTGGGTCGAACTGTGGTCAATCGAATCTCCATGAGGCCGCTGGGGCCAGTCGCCGCTCGGAGGGCGGAGCCGCGTGACGCGTATCCCGATGCGTCATACCGAGCGGGGCTCTCCGAAGGTCACCGGTGACTCTACCAGCATCACGCGGATGGAGCGCCGCCGCCACGCGCAGACACATCGCCACCCACGCGGGCACTACCAGCCGACGGCGCCGTCAACGAGCTCGCGGATGAGGTCCGCGTGGCCGTTGTGGCGCGCGTACTCCTCGATCATGTGCACGTAGATCCAGCGCAGAGAGCACGGCTCGCCATGGCGCAGACCGGTGTCGTCGAGGGTGTGGCGAGAGGCGGCGTCGCGACTGTGCGCGATCTCCGCCTGCCAGGTGGCGAGGTCATTGTCCCACTCGGCATCGACGAGCGGGTGGAGATCGCGGTCGTCGTCGCGGTGGCCGCCCCAGATGCGGGGGAGGTCCGGGGCGCGGAGCAAGACCCGGTGGAACCATCCCCGCTCCACCTCAGCCATGTGACGGACGAGCCCGTGCAGGGACAGCATTGAGGTTGAGACCGGCCGGGTCTTGCGTTCATCATCGCGCAGCCCCTCGCACTTGAGGAGCAGCGTGGTGCGATGGAACTCGAGCCAGGCCTCGAGCATCGCGCGCTCCCCGGCGATGAACGCCGGCTCGACGCGACGAGGATCGGACAGGTCCTGGACCATCGCCGACAGCATGCCACCGTCGCGCGGGAGTGCGCCACGTGCGCGACGCCGTGCGAGAGGAACCATGGGCGGCTGCGCTGGTGGGGGTAGCGCGCCGGCGCCCCTCTCCGCACAGCACGCTCGACCGCGGGCCGCGACACGGGCGCAACCTCATCGCCGCGGTGTGGCCGTGCTCGAACTTGGGAGGCAGTCACGGTCCTGTCGCGTCATACCGGGAGGGGATCGGGGTTGTTACGGCCGCGTCGTTGCGCATGACCGACAGCCTCCGCAGACTGGCCGCCAGACCCTGGTGACAAAGCGGCGCGCGGTCGGGTACCGTCTGCCGTTCCGCGTGCAGAGAGAGGTGGGGAGACATGCTGAGACACCGCGTCGGCGTCGGTGTTTTCGCTGCACTCCTGGCTGCTGGCCTCAGCTCGTGCGGTAGTCCGGCGCCCCAGCCAACTGCGAAGCGGACGCCGCCACCGCCGCGGGCCGCTCGGCCGAGCGCGGCCGCCGGTCCCTGCGCCTCTGTCACCACGACGACCGCGATCGCTGACGTGCCCGCGGCATGCGCCGCGCTGTGGGCGCCCTACGGCGTGACGAAGGTGCCCCCAGCGAACCTCACGGATGCGACGCCTGGCCCACCAGCGGAGGTCATAAACGCGAGTGGTGGGTCCCTCTCTGGCAGCCGGTTGGCGACGATGATCAACGCGTCAAATCGGGCGTCGGTCTGGTACCGCTGGGCAGAGGAACGATCAAAGCAATCTCATGAGCCGGCTTGGACTCGTGCGACTGGACCCAGTCGCCGAACTCCAAGCAATGGCGGCCCACGAACCCATCATGCAACCGGATTGCGCCTTGTTCCCAATCAAGGTGACAGTGTTCGCGATCACCCATGACGATCGCCGTTTTTTCGTCTCGCAGCCAGAGACAGCACGGGACTCGTACGTGTTTGTCGGCACCTACCCGGGGCCGTGCATTGTCACAGCGACAGCCGCGTCCGGGAAAGCAATTGCGTTGGCTTATTACCCGACCACCGGCAGCACGTTCTTCGCTAGCCATCTGGTGGATGACCCATTGCTTGGTCCGTTGCTCTTTTACGACGGAGCTGGAAATTGCTCGCAAGCAGGGGTACCGCCGCGATGGTGCCAGACATGACAAAAGCCATAACAGCCGCGTTCTTGGCGATTCTGGTCTGCATTTCGATAAATCCTCAGCCGGCCTTGGCGGTAGGCGGCCGAGGTGTAGCCGGATGCGCGGGTGCCGGGGGTGGGGGAACCGGCGGGATCGGGGACGCCCTCGCCTGCGGGTTGCCTCCCCCGGCGGCGCCTGCTCCGCAGGACAACGGGCCTGGCATCCTCAGCCAGCCGTCCGGGCCGCCCCTCGGGTCCAAGTGCATCGCCACGGAGCAGCTTCCACTCGGCGGCCCCACCGGTGTACCGAGCCACGAGTACGTGAGCCTCACCCCGGCGGTGGCGGGGAACCCCGAGACCGGCCTGATGGCCAGTGGCACGATCCACTCGCCGCTCCCGATCGGGTCGCCCACCGGCCCGCAGGATGTTGCTGTTCCACCCCAGCCCGTGAAGACGGCCGCGCAGCTGAACGCCGACGCGGCGGCGGAGGCTCAGGCCATCGCCGCCCAGTTCAATGCCTACCAGCAGCTGCAGCTGGACGCGGCCGCATCGGCGCAGGCGTTCCAGCATCCCTCGCCCGCCCTCCAGGCCCTGCTCAGCGGCGCCCTGTACACCGCGGCCAGCTTCTACATGCCCATCGGGCCGCCGCTGCCGGGGGTGCAGGCGGCGTCGGAGGATGCCACCACCTGGTCGTTCCGCGAGCTCGTCTACGTCGAGGTGGGCCGGGTGGTCCACGACCCGGTCACCACTGGCGGGGTGCCCGGATATGGGCCGGAGTACTGCAGCGAGCTCAAGGTCCTCGGCACCGACGCGCCCTACCTGCAGTCCCAGGTCAGCACCACCCTGCCGTCGTTCACCGCACAGGTCGACGGCATCGCCGGCGCTCTGTGGCGCAGCTTCCGGCGCGGCGCGATCGTCAGCGAACCTGCGGACGGAAGCCCGACCTACGTGGGCATGCCCACCTGTGTCGGCCTCGACACCGGCCTGCCCACCGGCTCCGGCACCCCAAATCCCTTCACGCTCACCCTGCCCTCACCTGCACGGAGTGGCCGGGACGCTCCCGGTGACGGTCTCTGGACGCATCGCGGTGTCGATCGCCGCCGAGGGCGTCCACTGGGCCTTCAACGATCCCTCGGGAGACGCAGCGGTATACGGCCAGGGCTCCTCCGACCCCTCCGCTCCCTCAGGCACACCGACATTCCATGCCGCGACCGGCACGTGGCCCAACGCGGCCTCGGTGTGCAGCGTCTTCCACCAGTACCGCGGGCTGGCCGCTGCTCCCGGGGTGATGATCACTGCCAGCGAGCACTTCCACATCACCGTCTCCGGCGTCTACAGCACCGGGGCCGCCTCCCCGGTCACGTTCGCGTACGACTACGAGCCCGCGGACTCGCCTGTCACCTGGTCGAGCGGCCCGTATCCCGTCTACCAGATCGAGGCGGTGCCCTTCGCCCCCGGCACCTGAGCGGGCGTCGACCTCAGAGCGCGGGAGGGCGACCGGCCGCGAGCAGCGCGCGAACCTCCTCGACATCGATCCGGATCTGCGCGATGAGCTCGTCCACGCCCGGGTAGCTGCGCTCCTCGCGCAGCCGTTCCACGAACACGGCGCGCACCTCCCGGCCGTAGAGGTCACCGGAGTAGTCGAGCAGGTACGCCTCCACGGTGAGCTGGTCGCCGCCGAACATGGGGCGGTACCCGAGGCTGGTGGCGGCCGGGTGCCAGTCGTCCGCGGCGCGCACCCACATCGCGTACACGCCCGCCGCCGGCAGGCACTTGTCGTCCGCGATGGAGAGGTTGGCTGTGGGGAAGCCGAGGTGCCGCCCCACCTCCTGGCCGTGCTCCACCACCGAGTCCATGAAGTGGGGCCTGCCCAGCAGCGCGGCCGCCTCGGCCACGTGGCCATCGTCGAGCAGCGACCGGATCCGCGACGACGACACCGCCTGCCCGTCGACGGTGACGGCCTCCACGGTGTCGACCGGGAACCCATGGCGCTCGCCGTAGTCGCGCAGGAAGGCGATGTCGCCCTGGCGCTTGTGCCCCAGCGCGAAGTCGTGGCCCACCACCAGGCCACGCAGGTCGAAGCTCGAGGCCAGCATGTCGCAGAACTGCTCAGCCCCCCAGCTGCTCACCGCGCGGGTGAACGGGAGGACAGCCAGGCGATCGAGCCCGCATCCTGCCAGCACCGATCGCTTCTCCGCCAGCGTGGTGATCGACCGAGGGCAGTGCGGGGGGTCGAGGACGCAGCGCGGATGGGGGTCGAAGGTGAGCAGCGCCGTCTCGCCGCCCGCCGCCCTCCCCAGCCTCCGCGCCCGCTCCAGCAGCGCCCCGTGTCCGAGGTGCACGCCGTCGAAGTTGCCGATGGTGAGCACCACCGGCGCATCCCCCTCCCGCCTGGGCGCCAGGCCGCTGTCGACCAACATGCGCTTAGCTGGTGAGGACCTTGGTCGGGCGCAGCAGGTTGCCGGCGATGTCGCCGATGGCGATGAGCCGGCCGTCCGCGCTGTGCACCCGGCACTGGTCGCCCGCGGTCAGCTCCGGGACCCGGGGCAGCCACACGGGCTGCCCGCGGCTCACCATGCTCGCCGCCTGGGGCCCGAGGTCGACGCGGGGAAGGAACTGCACGGCGCGATCGGCCGGAAGCAGCGAGGCCGAGGGGTCGGGCGCGTCCGCCAGTGCCTGCGGTGTCAGCGCGTCCTCCACGCAGAGTGGACCGTACGCCGTCCGCGACAGCCAGCTCAGGAGGCCGCCGGTGCCGAGCGCGTCGCCAAGGTCGGCGGCGAGCACCCGCATGTAGGCGCCCTTGCCGCTCACCACGGTGAGGTCGAGCTCGGCGTTCCGGCCCGGGCGGAAGCCCGTCACCTCGAGGCTGTCGATGTGCGCTGGTCGGGCGCTGCGTTCCACCTCCTTGCCGCTGCGGGCCAGCTGGTAGAGGTGCTGGCCCTCGTGGCGCACCGCCGAGTGCATAGGCGGGACCTGCTCGATGTCCCCCACGAAACGGGCTGCCGCGCGCCTGACCTCGTCGACCGTCAGCACGGAGGCATCGGCGCCCGCGACGATCCTTCCCTCCGTGTCGAGGGTGTCGCTGCGCTCGCCAAGGCGGACGACGCAGCGGTACGTCTTGTATTGCTGGTGGAAGTAGTCGACCAGGCGGGTCGCCGGGCCGACGCACACCGGGAGCAGGCCGGTGGCAGTGGGGTCGAGGGTGCCCGCATGGCCGACGCGGCGCTCGTTGAAGACGCGACGGACGACCCGCACGGCATCGAACGACGTCATCCCGGCCGGCTTGTCGATGGCCACGATCCCGTTGTGCGAGGCGGTGGCGGGCCCCGGCCGCACCGACGCCGGGCTCACCGTGAGGACCGCAGCAGCTCCCGCGCGACCTCGAGCGCCCTGGGCTCGAACTGCGCACGCGTCTGGCGCACCTCCGCCCCGGCCGCGCGGCGATGCCCTCCCCCGCCGAACGGGCGGCAGATCGCGGTGGCGTCGTGGGGGTCGCGCGTGCGCACGCTCAGCTTGGTGACGCTGGGCGCGCTCTCCTTGAAGAGAAGCGCCACCTCCATGGTGTCGATGCTCTGCAGCTGGTCGATGACCCCCTCCGACTCCATCATGTCGGCGCCTGCCTCCTCGAGCATGCTCCGCGTGATCTCCGACCACACCAAGCGGCCGTCCAGCTCGGTGCGCATGCTGGCCACGGCCAACCCCTCGAGCTTGATCTGGGGAACCGAGCGCGACTTGTAGCTCTTCAGCGCCACCCAGCCGGGGTTGACACCCGCCGCCACCAGGTCGGCGCCCAGGCGCAGCGCGGCCTCGGTGGTGTTCTCGTGGCGGAATCCCCCAGTGTCGGTGAAGAGCGCGGCGTAGAGGTTGGTGGCGACGTCAGCGGTGATCGGCGCGCCGATGGTGGTGAGCAGCCGGTGGACCACCTGGCCGGTGGCGCTCGCCCCCGCATCGATGAGGTTGACGCTGCCGAACCCCTCGTTGCTGACGTGGTGGTCCACGTTGACCACCTGTCGCGTGTCACGGATCATCTGCTGCTTGTCGCCGAACCGCGAGACCGTTGCGCAGTCGAAGGTGAAGAGAGCGTCCACCGCGTCCCCGGCGTCCTCGGTGATGGTGTCGAACCCGGGCAGGTACTCGAGCAGGCGCGGGCATGGCGAGGGCACCAGCACGCGCACGTCGCGCCCCATGGCCCGCAGCGAGAGGGCGAAGCCGAGCGCCGAGCCGAGACTGTCGGCGTCGGCGTCCTTGTGGGGCAGGCACGCGATCACCATTGCACGGTCGATGATCCCGCGGATCTCGTCCACGACCTCCTCGAGCGGGGGCCAGGCCGTTGTCACAGCGGTCATTCCGCCACCTCCGTGCTGCGCTCGGTGCCGTCGCCGGCGGCGGGCTCGAGATCGCGCAGCACGCTGCTGATGTGCACGCTGTAGGCGATCGACTCGTCGAGCTCAAAGCGGAGCCTGGGCGGCGTCTTGAGGTTCTCGAGGCGCTCGCCGAGCTGGCCGCGGATGTACCCCTCGGCATGGCGCAGGGCCGTGACCACCAGGTGGCGCTCGCGCTCGTCGCCGACGGCGCTGACCATGACCCGCGCGCTCTTCATGTCGCGGGCCAGCCTAACCTCGCTGACCGACGCCATGCGCACCCGCGGGTCCTTCATCTCGATGAGCATCATGCTCGAGATCTCCTGGCGCAGCAGCTCGGCCACCCGCTCGGTGCGCGGGGGCCGGGAGCTGTGCTGCGCGTGACTGTGGAAGTTGGTGGTCATCACCCGGCCCCGCCGCGGCGGCGAGCCGACGCAGCCATCACAGGTTCTGCTGCTCGACCGTGTACGCCTCGAGGATGTCGCCCACCGCGAAGTCGGTGAAGTCCTCGAGGGTGATGCCGCAGTCATAGCCGCGGGCCACCTCGCGGACGTCGTCCTTGAACCGCTTGAGCACGGCGATGCGGCTGCGCACCACCTGTCTGCCGTCGCGCAGCACCGCGCACATGGAGTTGCGCGGGATCCGGCCATCCACGACGTGGGAGCCGGCGATGGCGTTGCGGCCGTCCACCGTGAACACCTGGCGCACCTCGGCGCGCCCCTGCAGCACCTCGATGAAGGTGGGCTCGTAGAGGCCCTTGATGGCCTTCTCGATGTCGTCGGTCACCTGGTAGATGACGTCGTAGTAGCGGACGTCGACACCCTGGCCGTCGGCCGCGACCTTGGCGTGGTCGTCGGGACGGACGTTGAAGCCGATCACGATCGAATCGGTGACGGCGGCGAGGTTGACGTCCGCCTCGCCGATGGGACCAACCCCGGAGGCGACGAGCACCACCTTGACCGAGGCGTCCTCGATCTTCTCGATCTGGCCGCGGAGGGCCTCCAGGGACCCGTTGGCCTCGGCCTTGACGATGAGGTTGAGCGTCTTGACCGAACCCTCGGCCACCTGCGAGGCGAGGTCGGCCAGGGTGATGCGCCGCACCGGCTGCGCCTGCCGCTGCTTGGCGTCGAAGCCGCGCTGCTCGGCCACGGACCGGGCGCTGCGCTCGTTGTGCATGACCTGGAAGACGTCGCCGGCCTCGGCGACACCGGAGAGGCCGGTCACCACGGCGGGGGTGCTCGGGCCTGCCGCCTGGAGCCGACCTCCACGCTCGTCGAGCAGGGCCCGGATGCGCCCGTACACCTGGCCGGCGACGATGTGGTCGCCCACCCGCAGGGTGCCGTTTTGGACGAGCACGGTCGCGACCGGGCCACGCCCGGGGTCGCGGTGGGACTCGATCACCGTGCCCACGGCACCGGCGGTGGGATCCGCACGCGGCTCGACCTCGGCGTCGGCGGTGAGGAGGATCATGTCGAGCAGGTCGTTGACGCCCTGACCGGTCCTCGCGCTGGTGCGCACCACCGTGATGTCACCGCCGTAGTCGCTGCTCACCAGCCCCCTGTCGGCGAGCTGCTGCAGGATGCGGTCGGGGTTGGCGCCGTCCTTGTCGATCTTGTTGAGCGCCACGATGATCGGTACCTGGGCGCTGCGGACGTGCTGGATCGCCTCCTCGGTCTGGGGCATCACACCATCGTCGGCGGCCACCACCAGGATGGCGATGTCGGTGACGTCGGCGCCGCGGGCGCGCATGGCGGTGAAGGCCTCGTGTCCGGGGGTGTCAATGAAGGTCACGGCCCGGCCGTTCTTCTCGACCTGGTAGGCGCCGATCTTCTGGGTGATGCCGCCGGCCTCGCCCGCCGCCACCGTGGTCTCGCGGATGGCGTCGAGCAGCGAGGTCTTGCCGTGGTCGACGTGGCCCAGGACGGTGACCACGGGTGCACGGGGCAGCAGGCTGCCGGGGTCGGTCTGGGACTGGTCGAGCAGGGGGTGGCGACGCCGTCCCGGGGTGGCCGTCGACGTCGTGGCCGCGGCGGCGGCCGCCTCACTCTCGGCCTCGAACCCGAAGTGGTCCGCGGCCAGCGCGGCGGTGTCGAAGTCGACGGACTGGTTGAGGGTGGCCATCACGCCGTTGCCCATCAGGTACTTGATGAGCTCCGACCCGGACACCGACAGGCGCTCGGCGAGCTCCTTGACTGACACCGTGTCCGGCAATGCCAGCTTCTTCACCGTGGCGATGGCTGCTCCTCCTGCCTGAGCGCCGCGAGGCCGGCGCTCAACTCCTCATAGTCGATGGCATCGTCCCCCACGTGGAGGGAACGCGTCGCTGCCCGGCGGCGGCGTGCCTGCGCCAGGCACTCGATGCCGTCCGCGCAGAGGTACGCTCCCCGGCCGGGAAGCTGCTTGCTCACGTCAAGGGTAACCTGTCCGTGGCTTCCGAGGGCGAGGCGGAGCAGCTCCGGGGTGCCGCGCACCCGCCGGCAGCCCACGCAGGTGCGCTGTGGGACGTGGGGCGCCACCTACTCGCCGACCACGTCGATGCGCCAGCCGCAGAGCCTGGCCACGAGGCGGGCGTTCTCCCCTCCCCGCCCGATGGCCAGCGAGACCTGGTCTTGGGCCACCGTCACGGTGGCGGTGCGGCTGTCGCCATCCAGCTCGACGTGGCACACCGTCGCCGGGGCGAGCGCGTTGGCGACGTAGGTGGCGGGCTCGGGCGACCAGGCCAGGATCTGGACCTGCTCGTCGCCGAGGACCGAGGTGATGGCCTGGTGGCGCACCCCGCGGGGGCCGATGCACGC
>JAABUX010008603.1_pt1 | contig 11735 bp, 9 predicted proteins | sample 5561851 | NCBI WGS metagenome assembly JAABUX01 (sample SAMN10711883, study PRJNA513361) | rock metagenome | isolation source: Antarctica rocks | place: Antarctica: Victoria Land, Richard Nunatak red sandstone | collected 2016-01-03 | reverse complement strand
CCGGTGACGGAAGCGCAAGCGCTCGGGATGGTGCACGGCCTGACGCTGCATCCGCTGCTGACGGGGTATCGCGGGCGCCCGAAAATGGACGTTCAGGCCTTGGCGGGCGCGATCGCCGCCATCTCCCGGCTCGCGGCGGCCAATGCCGGACGCGTCCGGACCATCGAGGTCAACCCGATCCTGGTATTGCCGGAGGGCGAGGGCGCGGTGGCGCTGGATGCGGTGATCGAAGCGGACGCCTGACGGCTTGCTTAGTGCCCGTTTGACAATGCTACTACGACGGCCATCTGACGCGCTTTCCTGCGCTTTCCTGCGCTTCCGGTGCGCACGGCCACATGAGGCCGCTGCGCTCCGGTTCTCGGAAAGCACGCCGGCTGGCTCGCCGTAGCGCATTCTCAAACGGGCACTGAGCCGATCTCGGTCCAGCGGCGCTCGAAGGCCCAGACGTCCTCGAAGCCGATCAGCCGGCAGAAATGCTGGAAATCGTGCAAGGGAACGTCGGGGTGGGCGCTGGTGCCGGTGTCCTTCAGGCGGGCGAGGGCGTGGCGGATGGCGGCGGCGGCTGCGAGGGAGGCAGTCGCCGGGTAAATGGCGCAGGCATAGCCGAGGGCGGCGAGTTCCGTGGACGAGCGGATCGGGGTGCGCCCACCATCGGCCATGTTCGCCATCAGCGGGCGGCCGATCGCGGCGCAGGCGCGGCGCATCTCGTCCTCGCTCTCCAGCGCCTCGATGAACACGATGTCGGCGCCGGCATCGGCGTAGGCCTCAGCCCGGCGCAGCGCGCCGTCGAAGCCTTCGGCCTGGCGCGAATCCGTGCGGGCGATGATCAGGGTGCGCTCGGGGGAGCGGCGGGCGTCGAGCGCGACCTTGACCTTGGCGACCATCGTCGCGGCGGGCACAACACGCCGGTATGGGGTGTGCCCGCATTTCTTGGGGAACTCCTGGTCCTCGATCTGGATGGCGCTGGCGCCGGCGGCCTCGAAGCCGCGCACGGTGTGCTGCACGTTCAGGAGGCCGCCATAGCCGGTGTCGGCATCGGCGATAATGGCGGCGTCGCCGATCGTCTGCGCCAGGGTGGTTACGCGGTCGAGCATCTGGGTGTAGCTGACGAGTCCCGCGTCGGGCAGCCCGTAGCAGGATGCGGCCAACCAGTAGCCCGAGGCGTAAACGGCGTCGTAGCCGAGGTCGCGTGCGATGACGGCGGTGATCATGTCCTGGATGCCGGGGGCGAGGAAGAACTCGCCCTCGCGCAGCTTGCGGCGAAGGTCGGCCGGCACGGTCTAGCTGGCCGCGCGAGGGAAGGTCGCGACCGGCTCATATTCCTTGGTGCCGGGCTTGAAGCGGACCAGCACCAGGGTGTGCGCCATGTTGTTCTCGGCGTCGGTCGTGAAGGTGCGGGAGATGCCTTTGTAGTCGTGCACGGCGGCGAGGTAGTCGCGCAGCTTCGCCCGGTCCGGCCCCACCTGGCGCAGCCCGTCGGCCAGGATCATGGCGCCGTCGTAGTAGGCGGCGCCGTATGGGTCGGGGGCGAAGGTGAACTTTTCGGTATAGCGTTTCACGAAGGATGCGCTCGCGGGGCTGATGGCGCTGCCCAGCACGGCGTCGGCGACGGCGAGCACGCCATCGAGGTCGCCGGGTCCGACCAGCATCAGGGTCGAGGGCGCCACGGTCGCCGAGCCGCCGACGTAGGGCAGTTCGATGCCGAGGCGCTTGCGCTGGCTTAGGATGAGGGCGCCGTCGCGATTGTAGGTGAAGCCGACGATGACGTCGGCGCCTTTGCTTTGCAGGCTGAGAAGTTGGGCGGAGAAGTCGTTGTCGCGGGGGGAGAACGCCTCCTTGGCGACGATCGGGACGCCGGCCTTGGCGAGTGCCGCCTCGACCGCGTTGGCGGCGCCCAGGCCGTAATCGTCCTGGCTGTGCAGGATGCCGGGGCGGTTTTTTTTCAGGACATCGACCACGGCGAATGCGATGGCGGCGCCTTGCAGGTTGTCCGGGGGACGGATGCGGAACATCCACGGATTCTTGCGTTCCTGCACGGCCACGGCGCCGCCGCCGTACATGACTGGGATCTTCGCCTGCAAGACTTCGGGCTCGATCGCCAGGTCCTGGCTGGACAAGCTGGACAGGAACACGAATGGCAGGTCCGCCTGCGTCACCAGCTTGACGAAGGCGTTCACGGCGAAGCTGTTGCTCGCTTGCGTGTCCTCGAAGGCGATGCGCAGCTTGCGGCCGCCGATCCCGCCCGCGGCGTTGATGTCGTCCTGCGCGAGGCGGAGCGAATTGTAGTATTGGATGCCGGACGCGGCGAAAGCACCGGTGATGGGCACGGTGGCGCCGACCACGAGGTCGGGGGCCTGGGCATGCAGGCGGGTGGCGCCGGCGACGAGTGCGGCGGTGATAGCGGCACGGCGGGACAGCATCGGGCTCATGGGCTGGTCCTGGGGTTTGCGGTTTCGGGGCTGCGCAGATAGGCGATCGCCGCCGCTTCGGAGACGACGTCGGCGTATTTGGCGTCCATGTCGAACAGGTTGGCTGCGTGGGGCGCCGGGTGGCGGTCGCCGCAAGCGTCGCGCACGACGATCGGGATGAAGCCGTGCTGCATGGCATCCACGCAGCTCGCGCGGACGCAGCCGGAGGTGGTGAGCCCGGTCAGCAGCACGGTGTCCACGCGGGCGGCGGTGAGGGTGGCGGCGAGCGAGGTGCCGAAGAAGGCGCTGGCGTATTGCTTGGACACGACCATCTCGTCCAGACGCGGCACGAGGCCGTCCGGGAAGCGGCCGAGCGTGGAGCCGGGGAGGTAGGCTTTGAGATTCGGCACCTTGCGGATGAAGACGCCGCCGTCGAGGCCGCCTGCCTGGAACTGCACGTTGGTGAAGACAATGGGGATGCTGGCCTGCCGCGCCGCATCCAGCACGCGGAGGGCGGCGGCCAGCGCGTCTTCGACTCCTGCGTAGAAGGGCGAGCCCGGCTCGAAGTAGGACTGCACGAAGTCGATCAGCAGCAACGCGGGGCGCGTGCCGAAGCCCAGGCGGTTGTGGTAGCCGGCGGTTGCGTAGTTGGCGTCGAGGGGTTCGGTCATCGCTGCCTCATAGTCTGGGTTGCCTCATAGCTTGGGGAGGCGCTGCGCCAGCGCTGCCTTTTGCACCTTGCCGGCGCTGGTCTTGGGGATGCTGTTCAGCACGAAAACGGCGCGCGGGAGCTTGTAGCTGGCGAGGCTTGCGCGGCAGTGCTCGCGCAACGCCTCCGGCTCCGCGGCCGTGCGCAGGGTGACGAAGGCGGCGACCTCTTCGCCGAACTCCGCCGAGGGCCAGGCGACGATTGCGGCTTCGGATATGGCTGGGTGGGTCAACAGCACGCGCTCAATCTCGTCCGGGTAGATGTTCACGCCGCCGCGGATGATCATGTCCTTGGAGCGGCCGGTGATATGCAGGTAGCCGGATGGGTCGGCGTAGCCCATGTCGCCGGGGTAGTAGGCGCCGTCGCGGAAGTGCTTGGCGCTCTCTTCGGGGTTGTTCCAGAACCCATCTGGCAGCCACGGGGCGCGCTGGCGGATGTGGCCGATCGCGCCGGGCGGGAGCAGGGCGCCGGCGTCGTCCGCAATCTCGAAGCGGGACATCACGGCGGAGCGGCCGACCGAGCCTGCCGCGCTATCGGGCGCATCGGGCGTGAGCACGCTGACCGAACCGCCTTCGGTCGAGGCGTAGAGGTTGTAGAAGCCTGGCGTCAGCGTCGCCATGATGCGCGCCCGCTCTTCCGGGTGAAGGGCGGAGCCGCTGCTGACCAGGAGACGCAGGCGGCCGAGACCGGCCTGGATAGGTTCGCTCGCCAGGCGGCGCAGGATGGTCGGCACGAGGAACAGCGAGGTGATCCGTTCCTGCTCGATCACCTGGGGCAGCGATGCGGCGTCGTAGGGGGGCGGGTGCAGCACCGTGGTCGCGCCGCCGACCAGGTGGGACAGGGTGAAGCCGCGGCCGCCGCCGAAATAGAGCGGGGTCGCGCAGAGGAAGCGGTCGCTGGAGAGGAAGCCGAGGCCGATCCATTCGGCCATCAGCCGGGCCTGGAACTGCCGGCTGGTCAGGCGCGGGCCCTTCGGGATGCCGGTGGTGCCGGAGGATAAGGAAAGCAGCAGCGGCGCCTCCGGATCGTGCGGCCAGGCGACCGGACCCGCGACCGGGTCCGGCAACGCGCCCATGGCAACCTGCCGCACTCCCTCCAGCCCGGCAACCGGATCGTCCACCAGCAGCGCCGCCGATCCGAAGAACGCCAGGATTTGCCGCTTCTCCGCCACCGTCCAGCGCACATCGACCGGGAGCAGCACCGCGCCGACGCGGAACAGCGCGAGCATGGCGACGACGTAGCCGATGGTGTCCCGCATCGCGAGGCCGACCAGCGCACCCGGTGCGATGCCCGCCGCCAGCAGGCGCCGGGCGCGGTCGTCCACGGCGTCGCGCAGCCCGGCGTAGGTCAGCACCGCCCCGCCCTTCTCCAGCGCCGGCCAGTCTGGGCGCCGTTCAGCGTTGCACAGCACGGCGTCAACGAGGTTCATCGCGGGACGAGCCCCATCGCGCGCGCGATCTGGTCGCGCAGCATCTCGTTGGCGCCCTCGCCGAAGGTGTAGAGGCGGCTGTCGCGCAGGATGCGGTTCATCGGGCTTTCCGCGGCGTAGCCTGAACTCGCCAGGATCTGCATGCCGTCCGACGCGACTGCCTGCAGCGTCTCGGAGGCCAGCACCTTGGCCTGGGCCGCCTCCCGCCGGCAGGGTTGGCCGGTCGCCATGAGCCACGCCAAGCGGTAAAGGATAAGCCGGGCCTGGTCGACGCGCGCCTGCATATCCACGAGCTTGTGCCGCAACACCTGGAACTGGGTCAGCGGCCGGCCGAACTGCACCCGGTCCTTCGCGTGCGCCACCGCCAGGTCCACGGCGGCCTGCGCCTGACCCATGGCGTTCGCGGCCTGGCCGGAACGGCTGAATTGGAGGGTGGACATGACGTGGCGGAAGCCGTTGCCTTCCTCGCCCATCAAGGCGTCGGCGGGCACCTCCACGTCCTCGAAGGCGATGTCCCAGGAGGTGAGCGAGTTGTTGCCGAGCTTGTGCAAGCGGGTCATGTGGACGCCGGGCGTGGTTGGGGGCACCAGGAGGATCGAGACGCCTGCGTTGCCGGTGCTGCCGCGCTCGGTGCGGCAGACCGTGACAAGGTAGGCGGCGGTGTCGGCGCTGCTGATCCAGGTCTTGCGGCCGTTGATGCGCCAGCCGGCAGCGGTGCGCTCGGCGCGGGTCACGAGGGCGGCGGCGTCCGTGCCGGCGCCGGGCTCTGAGAGGGCGAGGGAGAACTGCATCTCGCCCTGGATGAGCGGGGGGAGCAGGGCCGCCCGCTGCGCATCCGAGCCGTAGGTCAGCAGGGACATGCCACCGAAATCCACGGTGATGCTGTAGAGCGAGGCGGCGATGGCGGCGTGGTAGCCGAGGCGCTCCACGACGAGCGTGACGGTCAGCCAATCGCCGCCGAGGCCGCCGAAGCGCTCCGGAAACGGGATTCCGAGGATCCCGAGTTCGCCGAAACGGCGCAGCAGGCCGGGCGGGCACTCGCCGCGGCCGTCGTATTCGCGGACCTGGTCGGGCGGCAGGTGGGCGGCCATCATGCGATCGACCGAGTCGAGGATCGCCCGCTGCTCTTCGGTAATGGAGAAATCCATCATGGGTAGTCCCGCGGGTCGGCGATCCGCCCGGCGATGGCGCTTGCCGCGGCGGTCGCGGGGCTGGCCAGATGGGTGCGTCCGCCGGGGCCTTGGCGTCCCTCGAAGTTGCGGTTGGAGGTGGAGACGGCGCGCTCGCCGGGCTGCAGCATGTCGCCGTTCATCGCGACGCACATGGAACAGCCCGCGTCCCGCCACTCGAAGCCGGCGGCGGTGAGGACGCGGTCCAGCCCCTCGGCCTCGGCAAGGCGCTTCACCATGCCGGAGCCGGGGACGACGATGGCGCGCACCCCCGGCGCCACCCGGCGGCCGCGGGCGATGGCGGCCGCGGCGCGCAGGTCGCTGAGCCGGCTGTTGGTGCAGGACCCGATGAAGACGGTGTCCACGGCCACGTCGCGGAGCGGGGTGCCCGGCGTGAGGCCCATGTAATCCAGCGCCCGCACCATCGCTGCGCGGCGGCTGGGGTCGGGCATGTCGGCGGGGTCGGGCACGCGGCCGGTGACGGGAACAACGTCCGCCGGGCTGGTGCCCCAGGTGACGGAGGGCGCGACCTCCGCCGCCGATAGGTCGTGCGTCGTGCCGAACGCCGCGCCGGGGTCACTGCGGAGCGTCCGCCAGGCGGCGACGGCGGTGTCCCATTGTGGACCGGGGGGGGCGTAGGGCCGTCCGTGCAGCCAGGCGACCGTGGTTTCGTCGGGGGCGATCAGCGCGGCGCGGGCGCCTAGCTCGATCGCCATGTTGCACAAGGTGAGGCGCTCCTCGACGGACAACGCGGCGATGGCGGCGCCCTGGTACTCGATCACGTGGCCGGTGCCGCCGGCGGGGCCGAGTGCCGCGCCGACATGCAGGGCAAGGTCCTTCGCGGTGGCAGCGAGCGCGCCGTGGATGCGGACCAACATGCTGCGGGGGCGACGCTGCAGCAGGGTCTGCGTCGCGAGGACGTGCTCGACCTCGGAGGTGCCGATGCCGAAGGCCAGCGCGCCGAGGCCGCCATGGGTGGAGGTGTGGCTGTCGCCGCAGACGAGCGTCATGCCGGGCAGGGTCAGGCCGAGTTCCGGGCCGATGATGTGGACGATGCCCTGGTTGGCGTGGTGCAGGTCCAAGAGGCGGATGCCGTACTCCTCGCAGTTGCGGGAGAGGGCGTCGAGTTGGGCGACGAGGAGGGGGTCGGCGACCGGGCGGTCACGGCCGTGCGTGGGCACGGCGTGGTCGGCGACGGCGAGGGTGGCGCCGGGCTGGCGGACGCGGTGGCCGGCGGCCTTGAGTCCGTCGAAGGCCTGCGGGCTGCTGACCTCCTGGATGAGATGCCGGTCGATGTAGAGCAGGTCCGTGCCGTCCTCGAGCGTATCGACGACGTGGGCGTCCCAGATGCGGTCGAGCAGGGTGCCGGGTGCGGTCATGCGGCCTCCGGGCGGGCGCCGAAATCGAAGCGGGCCGGGGGTCCGCGCTCGGTGCGGAGACGGGTGCGGAGCGCGGCCGTGGCAGCCTCGTCGAGGATGCCTGCGATGACGACGCCGTAGTCGGAGGCGGCCCGCCCGGGCGAGACCACGCCGTAGCGCACGTCGCGGGCGACAAGGGCGGGGGGACGGTCCAGGGGGTCGCCCCAGCCGCCGGAGCCGGCGGTGCGGAAGACGACGCGGTCGCCGGGGGCGACTTTCAGGTTGTCGATCTTGGAGGGGACGCGCTCCGGGGCGTCGGTGCCGGCGCGGATGAGGCGCTTGCTCGAGGTGCCGCCGTGCAGGCCGCCATTGATGCCCCAGGGGGGGACAGTCTCGCGGTCGTCGTGGATGGAGACTTCGCCATGGGCGAGGACGCGGTAGATCTTCTCGATGCCGCAGCCGCCGCGGTGCAGTCCCGCGCCGCCGCTGTCCTGGACCGGGCGGTAGCTCTCGACCAGCACTGGATAGTAGTTCTCGATGTATTCGATCGGGGTCGCGCTGAAGAGCGGCCACCAGGCATGGCCGTCGAAGCCGTCGCCGCGCGGGCGGCCCGGCACGCCGCCGAAGAGCAGTTCCATGAGCTGGAAGTATTTCCCCTGCTCGTCGCGGCCCGTGAAGATGAAATGCGGGCTGGTGCCGTATCCCGCGGCCATGGACAAATGCGGCGCTTGCTGGCCGAGCGCGCCGGCCTGGCAGTCAAAGAAGCGGGTGTGGGTGTTGAGGCGGTTGCCGAGGGCGGCGGGGAAGCGCGGGTTCAGCAGGCTGCCTTCGGGCAGGACGATGCGGAAGAGGTCGTAGAAGCCCTCGTTGAAGAGGATTTCGGGGTCGTAGGCCATGATCATGTAGACGCCGAAGAACAGTTTGCAGAGGCCTTCGTGGATGTGGAAGTTGATCGGGCCTTCGGCCTGGCCGTCGGTGCCGGTCCAGTCGAAGACGGCGATGTCGCCCTGCCGGTAGATCGACAAGGTCATGCAGAAAGGGCCGTGGCCGCGGCCGTCGTCGTCCACGTAGTCGGTGAAGGTGACGGGCTGTTCGGGGATGTATTTGGCGATGAGGACGGCCATCGCGCGCCGGGTACGGTCGAGGAGTGCCGCGCAGGCCGCGGTGTAGGTGTGCTGGCCGAAGCGGTCGCAGATTTCGCGAACGCGCGTCGCCGCGGTGCGGCAGCCGGCGATCAGGGCCATCATGTCGCTGCGGTTGGTGTCGGGCGTGCGGGAGTTGTTCAGCATGATGTCGAGCACGCCCTGGTTGAGGCGGCCGCGCTCGTAGATGCGGACGGGAGGGACGCGGAGGCCCTCTTCCCAGATCGTGCGGGCGTCGGCGGGCATCGAGCCTGGGACCTTGCCGCCCACGTCGATCATGTGGCCGAAGATTGAGCTGAAGCCGACCAGGGTGTCCTGGTGGAAGATGGGGAGCATCACGCACCAGTCGTTATTGTGCGAGATGGAGCCTTTGCAGGCGTAGGGATCGTTCCAGATGAACACGTCGCCCTCCGCCAAGTCCGCGCCGTAACGCTCGAGCACGCCGGGGATGTAGGAGCCGAACTGGCCGACGACCATGCGGCCCTGGGCGTCGCAGATCATCGGGAACTCGTCGTGCTGCTCACGAATGACGGGGGAGAGGGAGATGCGGCGGACGACCTCGTCCATCTCGAAGCGGGCGTTCTTGAGGGCGTTCTCGATGAGGTCGAGGGTGACGGGGTCGGGCTGCATCAGCGTGCCTCCGATTCGGGCCAGATCAGCAGGTTGCCGAACTCGTCCAGCTCCAGGCGATGACCCGGCAGGAGGACGGTGGTGGTGTCGTACTGGTCGATGATGGCGGGGCCGCGGAGGGTAGCGCCGGGGGGGAGGCGCGTGCGGTCGTGGAGCGGGGTGTCGTGCCAGGCGCCGGCGAAGAAGCAACGGCGGTGGCCGGTGAGGGAGGGGCCAGCGGCGGCGGCCGCGTGAGTTTCGCGCAGGCCGGGGATGCGGCCGGTGGCGATCACGCGGACGGCCACGAGTTCCACGTCCACGCCGAAGCGCACGCCGTAGAGGCGCTCGTGCTCGCGGTGGTACTGGGCGATCACGGCGTCCAGGTCGCGGGCGGCCATGGCTTCGGCGGTGAGCGCGACGGGGACCTCGAAGCCTTGCTGCTCGTAGCGCATCTCGATCACCGCGCTGAGGCGGCGGTCTGCCTGGGGGATGAGTTCGGCGTCCAGCCAGGCGGTCGCGCGGGCGGAGAGGGCGTCGAGCGTGCGCCAGATCTCTGCCGGGTCAAGCGCGCGGGCGGCGCGGATCAGGGTCTGGGTGAACTCGTTTCTGAACTCGGATTGGATGAAGCCGAGGGCGGAGAAGACGCCGGGCCGGGTGGGGATTATGACGGGGTAGCAGCCGAGCAGGGCGGCGATGGCATTGGCGTGCAGGGGGCCGGCGCCGCCGAAGGCGACGATGCCGAACTCGCGGGGATCGAGGCCGCGCTGCACGGTGACGACGCGCAGCGCCCCGAGCATGGTCTCGTTGGCGATGTCGAGGATGCCTTGGGCGGCCTGTTCGGGGTCGAGGCCGATGCGGGCGCCGAGGGCGGCGATGGCGCGGCGCGCGCCGTCCACGTCGAGGCGCATGGCGCCACCGAGTAGGGTGGGGGGCAGGTATCCCAGCACGACGTTCGCGTCGCTGACGGTGGGTTCGGCGCCGCCGCGGCCATATGCCACTGGGCCTGGCGCGGCGCCGGCGCTGCGGGGGCCGACGCGGAGCGAGTTGGTGAGGCCGGCGATCTCAGCGATGGAACCGCCGCCGGCGCCGACGCTGCGCACGTCGAGGGTGGGGACCTTGGCGGGAAAGGAGCCGACTTCGGTGGTGCGGGAGACGAGGGGTTCGCCGTTCAGGACCACGGAGACGTCGGTGCTGGTGCCGCCCATGTCGAAGGCGAGCAGGCTGGGGCGGGTCGTCTGGCGGGCGAGCATCACGGTGCTGACGACGCCGCCGGCGGGACCGGAAAGGACTGTGTGGACCGGGCGCTCGGCGGCAGCGGCGGCGCTCATCAGGCCGCCGTCGGAGCGGACGATGTGGAGCCGGGCGCGCATGCCCTCGGCGGCCATGCGGTCTTCGATGCGGGAGAGATAGCGGCGCATCACCGGGCGGACGTAGTCGTTGACGACGGTGGTGATCGTGCGGTCGTATTCGCGGAACTCGGGGAGGATGTCGCTCGAGAGGGAGACGGGGAGGTCGGGGAAGCGGGCGGCGACGATGTCGCGCAGCGCGCGTTCGTGCGCCGGGTTGGCGTAGGCGTGCATGAGGGAGATGGTGAGCGCCTCGATGCCGCTGCGGCACAGGGCGTCGATGGCGGCGGTGGCCTGGGCGGTGTCGAGCGGGCGCAGGACGCGGCCCTTGGCGTCCATGCGCTCGGCGATGGCGCGGGTGTCGTCGAGGGCGGCGGGGGGGTCGGGCTTGTCCATGATGATCCAGCCGAAGAGCGGGCCGGGGGTCCAGGACTTGGCGAAATGGAGGACGTATTCGAAGCCTTCGGTGGCGAGGAGGCCGACGCGGGCGCCCTTGCCTTCCAGCACGGCGTTGGTGGCGATCGTGGTGCCGTGCAGGACCAGGCGGATGTCCTCGGGGCGGATGCCGGCGATGCGGCTTATGAGCTTGATGCCTTCGAGGACGCCGACGGACTGGTCGGCGGGGGTGGACGGCGTCTTGGCTTGCCAGGTCCGGCCGGTGGCGTCGTCATGGAGCAGGAGGTCGGTGAAGGTGCCGCCTACGTCGATGCCTAGGCGCATGGCGGTTCTCCTGCTGTCGCCGGTCGCGGCAAGCTGCGTTTCTCAGGCGCCAAGGTAGGCCTCCCGCACGCGGGGGTGGTCCATGAGGGCGGGGGCAGCGCCCTCCAGAACGATCTCGCCATGCTCCAGCACGTAGGCGCGAGACGCGATGGCGAGCGCCATGGCGGTGTTCTGCTCGACGAGCAGGATGGTCATGCGGGTGCGGACGAGGTCGGCTAAGCGCAGGTAGACTTCCTCGGCGATCAGCGGTGCGAGGCCGAGCGAGGGCTCGTCGAGGAGGAGGACGCGAGGGCGGGCCATGAGGGCGCGGCCGATCGCCAGCATTTGCTGCTCGCCGCCGGAGAGCGACCAGCCGCGCTGGACGCGGCGCTCGGCGAGGCGGGGGAACATGGCGTAGATGCGGTCGAGGTCGTCGCCCATGGCCGCGCGCAGGCCGCGCACGGCGGTGGCGGCGACTTGCAGGTTTTCGAGGACGGTCAGCCCCGGGAAGATGCGGCGGCGCTCCGGCGCGTGGGCGATGCCGGCGCGGGCGCGATATTCGGGGGCCATGCCGGCGAGGCTCTTGCCTTGCAGGCGTATTTCGCCCGCGGTGGGGCGGACCAGGCCGGAGATGGTGCGGAGCAGGGTGGTCTTGCCGGCGCCGTTCGCGCCGAGTAGGGCGACGCACTCGCCCTCGTGCACCGTGAGGTCCACGCTGCGCAATGCGCGGACGGGGCCGTAGGCGACGCCGAGGGCGCTACACGTGAGCATGGGCGGCCTTGCGGCCCAGATAGGCCTCGATCACCCGCTCGTCGGCCCGGATTTCAGCGGGCGTGCCCTCGGCGATCTTGACGCCGAAATTGACC
>JAABUX010008602.1_pt1 | contig 11738 bp, 24 predicted proteins | sample 5561851 | NCBI WGS metagenome assembly JAABUX01 (sample SAMN10711883, study PRJNA513361) | rock metagenome | isolation source: Antarctica rocks | place: Antarctica: Victoria Land, Richard Nunatak red sandstone | collected 2016-01-03 | reverse complement strand
CGTCGTGATAGTGTTCAATTAAAACCGTGCAAAGCCTCTGCTCACTTACCACTTATGGTGTCGTCGCGCATCCACACGCATTGTCCGGTATCGGGCGCACACGGACCTTCCTATATAGGGCTACCTAGGCCTGGCATAGAACCGCCTGCGCTACAGGCGCGCGCGCACCAGACTGACTGTCTACCAGGGCTCTTACCAACATCACCTGCGTGCTTGACTCGTGCACATTGCTGATGCTGCTCCAGTAGGCTGTGATAAGCGATGGTGCACACCGCCTAGGCTACCGAGACACCAACGCATGCGCATCCAATGAGCTCCGCTGCGCTGTCGCGACGGTCGACAGACCACGGAGCCTTGATCGTTGCAGCTGTCATCTCACTACGTGCCATAAGCGTGCCCGTCTCTGCCTCCTCATTGGTGACAACGAAGCGGCGGAGTGCCACGGAACCACATTGATCGGCATCCCGGCTCAAAACCCTCCTGTATCGGAGCAGCACTCAGCGGCGGCCCCAGGCGGGGCGCGGCGGGGCGTCGTCCTCGTCGTCGTCCCCGGGGTCGCCGTACTCGAACAGGCCCCGGTGCGCGCGCCGCGCCAGGTCCTCCGCCGCCGCCAGCGCCTCCAGCACGGCGGACGCCTCGGCCTGCACGCGCATCGTCAGGTCCCATGCGTATATTCGTGGTCCTCTGAGCAGCAGATTTGCATGGTCCACTTCCCGGATGTTTGCTAACAGAAGTGCATCTTGCGGGCACCGATGCAGAGGACCAATCATCCCGGTGCGGGTGTGATGGGTATATCCAGTGCTTGCGATGCCCAGAGCAGCAATAAGTTAGCGCAGTATGGGGCGGGTCATCGACAGTGGGTGCCCAGACGAGCTTTGTAGGATCAAAGGCCAGCATCAAGTTGTCCACTTTGGGTGTCCGCCAGCTGGAGGCTGTGCAACAGACTGGGGTACGGTTCAACAGCAGCGCACCGCTTGGCGCGGCGGCGGGCGCTGCAGGCGCGCGAGCCCCGCCTCCAGCAGCGCCGCGTTGGCGGTCGCGTCCGCGTCGCCGCCGCTGCCGGGCTCGCTCAGCAGCACGTGCAGCCTCTCTGGCTGCGCCGGCGCGTCCTTCGTGCGCGCCACCGCCCTCTCGCGTCGCTGCGCCGCAGCAATGCATAATTATATCTGTCAAACATTGCTGCTCTTGCATCGACACAATCATGCATACACGGATTCCGCGGTGAGCCTCTGAATGTGCTCCGGCAGCACCTTGCAAGCCGATGACGCACACGCTTCGGCAGCAAATGCTGGGTTTGGCCTCATGGACCAAGATGGCCCCAGCAACATAAGCGCGCATCTAGGCATCAGGAGCACCTCGACGATAGCGACCAGGCGCTTGTTCACGGCGGCGCTGGACAGGAAGCGGCACGCCTCCAAACCGATCTCGGATTCCAGGCCGGGCACCTGCAGCACGCACCACATCCTGCCATGAACATGCACCGAGTTGGGAGACAAAGCTCAAGTATGATGCTGAGGACGCCGCACCACTCAGAGAGCTGCAGCGTGATTTTCTACGTCCATGCTCCCGACCCACCTTCAGGTAGGCGAGGGCGCAGAGCTGGGCCTGCGGCGGCACCGCGGCCAGCTGCGCGTCGATCGGCCGCACGCGGTCCGCCGGCACCGCTTCGCGATTCCCGAAGTCGATGAAGAAGAGGCTGAAACGCGGCGCGACGGGGTCGCCGCTGTCGACCGCCTCCACGCGCGCGCGGTACCAGCAGTCGTCCGCGCTGAAGCGGCCCAGGCATAGAGCCCCCACCGGCAGGTTCGGCTGCAACCACATGGCTTGAGACTCTCACAAGCGTCTGCGCCATTGTTGACCATTGATCAAAGCCTGCCACTCTATAGCTACGTGGCATGCTGAGACATACCACAGAGATTAAATGCACTCTGGACGGTCATGACGTGTGTTTCATCCACGACGACCCGCCAGAGTCGTGTTGAGCTGTCGCGCCATCACGGGGTGGAAGCGACCCAAGCAGATGCTTGCGGCTGTCCACGTCAGTACAGTCGTGAGCGGCCTAGCGCGGGGCGCACCTTGGCGCCCGAGCTGCCGGCGGGCACCAGGCGCAGCTGCTCCTGCAGCCACGCGACGCGCGGCTCGTCTGCCTTCTGCGCCCAGAAGCTGCCCCCGTCGATGACCTCCGTCACCACCGCGTCCAGCCGCTCCCGGCTGCCGCCTGCGGCGTGGCCGTTCGTGGCGCCGTCCGCGGCCTCGTCGCCCTCAGCCGCCACTGGCTCGACGTACTTCTCCCACACCTGCGCTTGCGACACCACTGCATGAGCATGGGCACAGTTTTGCAATGAACACGCAACCAGTTTTATCGCAGCAAGGCTCTGTGTAACGCACAACCACGTCTGAACCGCTGCACACCAATCGTCTGTCCCCTCCGGTCAAGGCAGGAGGTGGTCAGCATGTTGCTGACGGTCTTGAACCTCAGCCACGCAGCGGTGCATGTGCGGGGGACAGCAGCACACCTTGAGGCGCTTTTCTCGCGCGGCAGCCTCTGCTGCGGCGAGCTGCTCGCCGTTGGCGACGCGCTGCGGCTCGAAGCTCGGGTGCAGCTTGGCCAGCCCCTCTGACAGCAGCGCCAGGCCCAGGTCCACGGGCCTGCGGTCACCATAACCAATGCTGAGAGGATATTCCCTTCGGGGTGTGTGACTAATAGGTAGGCGCAAGGACGGTAAGGCCGAGGTACATGAGCTCTGCTGCAGTAACTGCTGCCGAACCTCGCTGCATCCGCCCTTCGCGTTAAAACAACATTGCCATTGAGGGCTCGGCTATCATTGTGAGGGTGACAAGGTGTGGGGCTAGCGAGTAGGGCTAGGATCAGCCGGCACGCACTTGGCCCCGCCAAGGACGCGGAGGGTGCCCAGGAAGGTCCCGCCGCGGTCGACGGTCTCCACCTCGACCTCCACCTCGCGCTGCAGCGCCAGCTCCCGCGTGAACTGCGTCGACTCCTCCCAAAACGGCTCCTCCTGTGTGGTACGGCGCATAAGCAGTATAGGAAGCAAACGACCTGGCACGCTCACAGCGGTGCTCACAGCAGGCTCAGAGCCTACAGGTCAGCCGCAACAATGAGAGTGGTGAGTAATGTTTGCAGCGCATCCACCCTCGGAAGCTGCTCACGGCAGTCTCAGCCCGTCGCGATGCACCATCATGACAGGGCCCGCTCCGCTGGCGCACATATTGGCATTACAAACAGCAAGCTCACCTCCGTGGCTGCGCGGCCGTCGCGCGACGCGAGCTGACCCCGCTGCGGCGCCCGCACGCCGGAGGGCGAGAAGGCGACGGTGACGCCCTCCTTCGGCACGTGCACCTTCACGCGGTGCCCGCTGAGCACAAACTCGCAGATGCCCGTCACGCAGCCGGCGCGCTGGAAGAACGGCAGGTACTGCTTCGCGCTGCGAGCAGCATAGACAAGCCTCCTCAGAGCGGGCAGTCGGTAGGCATCATTGCTGTTGACCTCCTGGATTCAAGCGCTGTGAGAGAGGGATGCTGGTGGGTTAAGGCTCAGATGATGGTCTGCAGATTGAGCTGCATCTGCATCGAAGGCGCACCGGCTGGCTGTGTTGGGCAGGGACACGTCGTTGACGTGGTGCACCGGCGGTTCCCTGCTGGAGTGCAGGCCCTTCTTGTTCCTCTTCCCGCTCTCCTCCGCCAGCATGAGCTGCTCGAAGTGAGCACTGCGCTCCTCGTCCCTGCACACCATGCAAGCCGGCTGTATTTTCCATGTGGCAGCTTGCCACTTCTCCGCTTTTATCCTGCCAGATCGATACGAAATCGAGGACTCCGAAGCACAGCAACAAGTGTAGTACCTTTACCACACAGCAAGACTACTTTCACAGTGGGTGAACCTGAGAAGTATGCTTATGCCCCACTCATAATCTTGAAGACATGCTGATGAATGCAAGCAAGAGGAAAGCAGCAACTATGGTGGCAGCACTGAGCGCGCACGTGCGGTGGCGCACGACGGCGGCCAGGCCGCGGACCAGCAGCATCTCGGCCACGTTCGCGTCCCTGGCGGCGCCCGTCTTCGGGTCCGTCGTCTGCAGCGTCACCGTGCCGAAGCTCATGGTCCGCTGCGGCTGAGCGGCGGCTGCCGGCGGGGCAGGAGCGCCGTCCGCGGCTGCGGGCGCGCCGCCCACCTGTCGCTCGTACTCCATGGACACCGACACCTCCTTGCCTGCGTTGGAATGCCACAATCTGTGATTGCGCATGACCCGCGCTGGACCATCTGGCGCTGGATTGCAGCATGTGCAACAGCAGCAGAATGACAGTCACAAGCGCGCACGGACCAGCAATCTGGATCGGTCACTCAGCAACAAGGACATCCGACGGGGCACGCTCTGCCGGAGGCCCGCACCGATGAGGCGCTGCCTGAGGAACTCCTTGGCCTCGGTGCCGTACGGCTCGGGTTTCTCGTCGCGGCGCGCCGGGCGCGGTGCGCGGATGCTGGACAGCGTCACGCGCCGCTCGGCGCCGCTGGACGAGTCCTTGATGACCAGCACGTCCCCAGAGGCCACCTGCGGGGTCGCGCAGGCCGGGCTTGTTGGGGCTGCTATATGCCTTTGTCAACCCACACGCAGCGACATGACCCACTGCTGTCAAGCACAAGACTCAGTGTAATCTCGGGATCGTTGACACTGCGCTGTGGTGCAGAGGACAAGATCTAGGGATGCAGGTGCGCAAGGACAGCTTCGGAATTGTACATGCAAGCATAATGCTGTACAGCTTTGCATACCTCGGCGACGGTGCCCTTGAACTTGCCGGACTGCTTTGTCGCCGACCCGGCAGGCGGCACGTAGTTGTGCCACATGCCCAGCCTGCCCTGCTTGGCCTTGCGCTCCGCCTCCCGCAGCTTGAAGGAGCCGGTGACCATCATGTTCAAACCCCACTCCGTCGTCTGCGCTGCATGCCACTCTCGCATCAGCTAAGATGATCGCATCTATGAGGGGATGGACGCCTGGGTGTACGGGCCATGAATACTGGGGGAACTGCAGGTGGCCATCGATGTAAGTCGGTACGTCGAGCAGACGATGACTTCTGGGCTTCGTTCAGCTTCAGGCACGATATGGCAGGCAGAGCAAGCATGGTGCAATGCAGGTGGCGCGGAGGAGGGAGGGCGGGACCTTGGCGAGGCCGCTGCTGACCAGCTTCTCGCCGAGGTCGACCGGCGTCTCCGCCTCCGGGTACATGAGGCTGCCCAGCAGGTTGCCGTGCTTGTCGACTCCCTCCAAGACCACCCGCACTTCCCGGTTCAGCACCCGCGTCTGCGGCAGCAAAGCCAGGAACATCAGTCAGGACGCATGACGCAGGAGAGGCAGCGCTTGTGGCGTGGCGTTGATCATGGCATTGTGATCACTGGACCCTGCCGAAGGTACCAGCCATGACTCGGTACATGCTCTGGACCATTATAGAGTGTCTGACGCTGCGGCATGCATGAGGCAGCCCAGACGCCAGCATGGAGGCGTTCCTCACGCAGTGCACTGACAACGTGGCGAAAACGCAGGCTGACACCTCGCTGAAGTGCTTCGCTTCCCTCGCGAACGGCTCCGGGACGGGCTCGGGCGGCGGCGCATCCGGCGGCGCGCCCTCCGGCACCGGCGGTCGCCTGCCCATGGACGGCGCCTGGACGCCGCACACCATGACCGTCGCCGGCGCCAGCTCCGGCAGCAACGTCACCTGCGCAGCGAGGGTCATGTCACGTGTTTACTTACTTTTTCTGACAATGTGAGGCGCAAGTGACATGCGGTGCCTGATGACTACATCATCAGTAAAATTTTCACGATAATGCACACAACACCCTCCATTCGGGACTTGGGGCCCATCTGATGTCGACGCTTCACGCTAGCCCTACGCTGCCACATTCGGCTTAGCACCTGGACTGTGCTGCCGTTCTGCACGCGCTCCACGATTGCCGGCAGAGGTTTCCCCTTTCCAGCAGACGCCAGCACGCTCATTGCATCGAACCCCGCAGTGCGACCGTCGAACGGAGCTAAAACCAAGCACATTATGACGTAGGTCCAGCAAACAAGCTGTGAGGTGCGTAAGCAGACAACTGCATGCTGGTGTATGACCATAGGCGCACCATCAGACGCATTCGCCTGCTTCCTTACTGCGGTCTTCACTGCCTCTGGATCCTGCGCAACAAGGACAGTGACACGTGAATGTATTGTGTACATAGATATGGCAGAGCTGGAGCATCTCGATATCACTTAACTTGCTAAGCCATCGTGTACTGCTCACCTTAGTGAAGAGTCCAAAACCCTGCGTCTCTGCCGTGCCCTGGGCCGCCAGAAGCTCGTCAAGGAACGGGCTCTGCTGCCCTCCACCAGAGCGGACCTGCAGTCGAGGCCAACGCCTGGTCAGCACCCTCAAAGCACGCCAGGCGGGTGTCATGCGGGGACACACGGTGCGCAACATGATCAACACGGGACCAGCACCTTGGCCCAGCCCGCCGCTACCACGGCAAGAGCCAGGTTCTCGCTGCCGATGAAGACGGTCCCGAACTCGAGGCCGGGCGCTGTAGGGAGTGTGTAGTCCACCCTGAACGTGCATGGCTGCAAGGCAGACACCCCGTCAGGCGCAGAAGTGAGTTGCAAACATTGCGCGACATCACGCCGTGCGGAAGCATCGTGCTGGCGTAGTCATCACGATGCTGACCTGGCCAATCGCCTTCTTGCGCAGGAACTCCCGTGAGGCCCACGCGAATGGCTCGTCCTGGCTGTCACGGCGTGCCTGCACAGGAACAACCTCGGTGAGCAACACGTAAGCAATTTAACCTGCGACAAGGCTCATCACAGTGCTGCTAGGAGAAGAGTAAGTAAGACGCTGCTGGCGCACCATCTTCGGCGCGACCAAGGACGCAAGCACGATCCGTTTCTGGGGCGGCGGACCGGGCGAGGAGGTCGTTGCGTTGATGACGAGCGTGTCCCCGTTGGGCACTTCGTGACAGACACCGCGGAACCAAGATCCCATTGCGAGTCTTTTCGCTCCGACGTCTGGTCAAAGAGTGACCGACAGTCGCCTGGGCGGTCAACTTTCTAGTGGTCCTCTGCGCGCACAGGCACAAACCTGGCTGCCTGTTGTGCCGCACAGGTATGGGTGTACGCAGCTGAAGGACGGAAAGCACGCCTCCGCTTGACATTGCATGATGCTGCTTTGCTCGCACATGTTGCATTGCACCCTTGCACCTCGCAGCGATTGGCTACGGGCTCCGAGGATGGAAGGAACATCGATTTGGCATGACTATGGGCTCGTATCTGCACCTGAGGGGTCGCCGAGATCACTGCATGCAATCCGCCGCACTCCCGGAAGAGCAAAGCGCGGTCACACACGGCATCTACAACGTGTGAAAACCGGCAAACAGGGGCAAATCTATCGATGTCGATGGTCAGCAGGAATAATCGCGGATGAAGACGAAACCTCCAGCAAGGGGAGTAACGCCGGCATCGATCTGCAGCAAAGAAGCGTTTGTGCAATATTGCTCCAAGCGACGGTGAGCTCAGCGTAGCTCTGCTCAGCTGCAGTGCGGTTGGCACTCCGTCACTCCACGGCGGCCTAAGCTCTACAATCTGGCGCCCGATGTCATCAGCGCAGACAGGCACAGCTCCCATCAGGCTGGGATGCGGCAGTCCCATCCCCACCGGCAGGACAGCAAGGATAGCAGCTGCGCATCAGCGCTATGGCTGCCCACGCCCGGCCAGCAAACGGCGGTCGTCAAGCAGCACGTCGCTTTTCACTGTGTGCCCGAGCTTCAGCTGCCCCTGCATCGCACCACGCAGCGACGACATCCACGCGGGGGCAGTGGAGCGTCAGTGCAGCCAGCTGACCACCATGGCAGCACGTGCGAGCAACGCGGCCCAGCAACCAGCCCAGCACAGCAAATGGAGTTCACGCTCCTGCAGGCAGGCTCCTCGTCGCGCGGCAGCTCCCAGAGGCGGGTGCGGCGGTCAGCCGCCCTCCGGTTCGCCTCACTGCTTGCCGCACCGGCGCAGAGGACCCACGACTCCAGCCAGATCAGCTCGCGAAGCCAGGCGACGGCCGCAAATGCACGACGGGACAGCCCATCGCTCCTGCTCGCACCAAGTGGCCAGGTTTGGATCCTAGACTTCACCCCAACACGTAGGCATGCAAGCAACGCCATGGGCTTGCCACGGAGTCATCGCTGAGAACCGGTGCACGCGGCGCTGCCTTGCCGTGCCTCTCCCGCGGAGCGCAGACATATGCATCCCGAAATACATCATACGTCCGCAGGCACAGCAGCAGCCTCAATTCCCGCTGCTGAGCGGGATTCAATCCAGGCAGCAGCGCTCGGCGGAGGCGCGGCGGGCGGAAACGCGGGCCTTCTGGCACGCGCGCCTCGACGGGGCGCGCGAATACGCGGCGCACCTGCTGGCCGGCGCCATGTCGGCGGTCGTCAGCCGTAGCACCGTCGCGCCCTTCGAGCGCGTCAAGATGGAGCAGCTCCTGCACCAGGTCATTTGCTGCAGAACTTCTCGCATGGGCAAAGAAGCTGCCGTATATTCCTCATACCAAATGAGAGACTGCTGCATGTGACAAGACATAGGTGATTGCCCGGTGACACTGGAGAAGGCATATTGCTGCACAGGTGGTCTGTTTTTCAAGATCTGTGAACCCCACTGCCCATATGTGCTACATCTGATGATTCGTGTCTGCTCTGCAGCACACAGCGTCCGCCATGTCGGTGGCGAAGGAGGTCTTGCAGCGGGATGGCATTGCTGGGTTCTGGCGTGGCAACCCGCTCAACCTGCTGCGCACCGCACCCTACAAGGTGCAATTGTGTCAATCAGTCTGTGATGATCACAAAACCAGTGGTATCCTCGGGGTTGTGGCGAGCTTCTGCGGTGCGTCTTATTGTTCCCTGTTTGCTTGCATTGCAGGCTATCAACTTCGCGTCTTACGACGCCTATAAGCTGCTGCTGCAAGGCAACGACGCAGAGCTCGGCAGGTTTAAGAGCTTCGTAGCCGGAGCCCTCGCAGGTGAGTGCAACACAATGTCATCACGACGCTGCTTCGTGGCTCATCTGTGTCCAGAGCTGTGCTACTGTGCGTCCTATGCTCGCGGGCCTGCCAGCGTGCGCCAGGCAGCAGGACATTCACAATCCATCACCTTTGCGTCTGCAGGTGTGACGGCGTGCATAACCTGCTTCCCGCTGGACCTGCTGCGGACGCGCATCCTGGCCGACCGCACGCGCCAGGCGGGCGTTATCGAGACGCTGCGCCTCATCCTGCGCACCGAGGGGCCCGCGGCGCTATATTCGGGCTGCCTGCCGGCGGTCATCAGCGTGGCGCCGTCCAATGCCGTGTTTTTCGGCGTCTACGACCTGCTGAAGGTGCTGACTGGGCCAACGTGACAGAAGATCGAAGGCACACCGCCGTGTAGCGGACGGCACTCATTTGTGCCGCCTGTGTTGCCGTGCTTGTTACCTGACGCACTGCTTGCGACCGAACGACCATGCGTTGTCAACATCCCAATCCTGTCATTGCCATGCGCGGCGCATGTCAATCATTTCGAGTGTCCTGGACTGTGTGTTTGCAGAACCGACACTTGGCGGCGTTGCGACGAGAGGACGGACAGCCGCATGACCAGCTGACAGCGACATATATGCTGCTCTACGGCGCGATGGCAGGCGGCGCCGCAGAGACAGCCGTGTACCCACTCGCAGTGGTCCAGCGGCGCCTGCAGCTGTCTGCAATGCGGGTGATATCCTGGCTGCCGCAGAGATCTGAGCTTTTGCTCAACCTCGTTGTATGGTCGTTCAATGTTAATGGTTTGCCACTTGCGCAGGCTGTCACGTCAGGTGGCGGGCTTGCAGCAGTGCAGCGCCGTGGTCTTGCCGCGATGTGGGCCGCTGCGGTGACGGTATACAGATCGCAAGGCGTTGCAGGCTTCTATACAGGCTATGTGCCGAACATCCTCCAGGCACGACTGCGGGGTCATTGTTGCCATTGGATCGCTCTAGCATCATGTAGTCAATGGCGTGATCAACAACCAAAATTCCGCTGCTGATGCAGGTACTCCCCAATGCAGCCATCAGCTATGCAGCGTATTCGTACTTCAAAGAGATGCTTGCAGGCAAGGCAGGTTGAGGTCGGAAGGACTCAGACGTACGATGCCAGTGAGGCTCTTGTTGCGTCAGGGCAGCAACGCAAATTTTGAGGATAGAAGTTAGGACTGCATAGCCTCCGAACTTTTATAACGATACAGTCCACCTCATGTCAGGTACGAGAGAGTTGCCGGAACGTGATATGACATCTCAGTCAGACGCTTCGCTGCTCTGCCTGCCTTTCAAGCTGGCGCTCCAAGACAAGGTGCACATCCCCATCTGCAATGTCGCCCTTTCGCAGCGCAGCAATGACTTTGGGCCAGCGCTCGCCGTCCGCGCCATAAACGACGCGTGTCCGCACCTGCATCCGAGCATGGCAGTTGACACGGCCCAACCACAGCAAACCCGGCTTTTCCACCAAAAATGGATGGGAAGGCACGGCTGCAGACAGGAGGGAGCTGCACCGGGGGCTTCGCCCCGAACAGGGAATTCGTAGGAAACACGAAGTTTGTGCACGTGAAGGCTCGCAGCACATCGCCCGGCTGAGCAGCCTCCCTCTGGGTCATCTTTCCCACCTGTGCTGACGGCTCCAACGACTCAGTTGCCCCCGATGCCATACACCACGGCACACACACCATCACACAGTATTGCCCTGGAGGATGAGCAGGCGCACACCTTCGCGAGTTTGTCTGCGTGGCTGCCAGGGATGAAGCTCTCCACGACGACGCGCTGCCTGCGGGCGTCCTCCTTGAACACGATGCCAAGCGGCCGCGGCAGGACGACATCCAGGATCTTGCTGGGCTGCCGGAGCTTCCTGCGCTTGCACGGGACATAAATGCCTCGATGAAACATCTCAAGGCATACCTTTGAGGGGCAATGTAGCTGCAGCCCTGGTGTGGCCAGCTGCTTGAAACATCGAGACAGAAGTCTAGGCCACCCCGCACTTTTCGAAAACGTAGGTGCGGAGCTGGGGCTCACGGACCGCGCCCACTCCGATGCGGACCCTCTCGCCATCAAAGCCCTGCTCCACCGGCCACGGCGTGTACGACACGGCGCGGAAGGCCAGCTCTCCCTGTGTGCGTCGTATCACAGCGTGTCAGATGGCCACTGATTGCATGGGTGTGGCAAAAAGCCACGAGCTGGATAAAAATTCAGACGGGCACCTTTCGGTCGCGCTCTGGCAGTGTGCCGTCCGTGCTCCTGAACACAGCGCCTGTGTCAGGGTTTTCGAAACCGCCATCCTGTGTGCATTCAGCATTCACGCCAGTCAGTCTCGCTCATAGCCCGATGCTCACGACACAGTACACCGGAAGGAAGGTCAGAGCCTGGGTGCTGGCGCACTTCCTGATCTGCCCCCGGCCGCAGGGCGTAGAGGATGGCGCAGAGCAGGCCGAACAGCGGCGCCGCGATGACGGCCGCGAAGACGCGGTCTGCAGCCTCAGCACACTCGCGGTCGAAGCAAACGCCGTTGATGCCGCTCGCGAATGCCAGCTGAAATGCTTCGAACGGCACCGCGCGGAGCTGCCGCTGCATGCGCTGATGATGGCCCGCGCCATCATGAGCTTTACGTGCCGTCCAGGGATGCCAGTCCCTCGCAGCTGACCAGATCTTCAAATCGGGTGTGCG
>JAABUX010008601.1_pt1 | contig 11739 bp, 9 predicted proteins | sample 5561851 | NCBI WGS metagenome assembly JAABUX01 (sample SAMN10711883, study PRJNA513361) | rock metagenome | isolation source: Antarctica rocks | place: Antarctica: Victoria Land, Richard Nunatak red sandstone | collected 2016-01-03 | reverse complement strand
CCATCCGTGTTCATCCGTGGCCCTGACTCAGGTAAGGTTCTCGATTTCGCCATCCGCCCCAACGTCGATCCGCTCGGCGGCAGGTCGGAGGGGCAAGCCCGGCATCCGGACGATCTCGCCGGTCAGCGCCACCACGAACCCGGCCCCCGCGGCAAGCTCGCAGTCGCGGACGGTGATCGTGAACCCAGTGGGTCGTCCCAGGAGCTTCGGGTTGTCCGACAGCGAGTTTTGCGTCTTGGCCATGCAGATCGGCAATCTGGCATAGCCGAGCTTGCGGAACTGGCGGATCTTGGCCAGCGCCGCCGGGGCGAACTGCACTCCGGAGGCCCCGTAGATCGCGGTGGCGATCCGCTCGACCTTGCGCTCGATCGACCAGTCGAGCGGGTACAACGGCTCGAACGGGGTGGTGGGGGTTTGCTCGGTGGCGGCGATCACCTGTTGGGCTAGGTCGATCGCGCCGTCGCCGCCTCGGGTGAAGATGTCAGCCTCGGCGAACGCGACGCCTCGCCCCTGGCAGGAGGTGGCGACGACGGCGACCTCGTCGGACGTGTCGGTCCCGAACCGGTTCAGGGCGACGACGACCGGCCGATGGAAGTGGGAGGCGGCGTCGAGGTGCGCGGCGAGGTTGACCAGGCCACGCTCGACGGCGCCCGGGTCGGGTTTGGTCAGGTCGTCGAGACCGACGCCGCCGTGCATCTTGAGGGCGCGGACGGTGGCGACGATCACGGTCGCGGCCGGTTCCAGCCCAGCGGAACGGCACTTGATGTCGCAGAACTTCTCGGCGCCGAGGTCGAAGGCGAACCCGGCCTCGGTCACGGCATAATCGCCGAACGCGAGGGCCATCTTCGTCGCCAGGACCGAGTTGCACCCGTGCGCGATGTTGGCGAACGGCCCGCCGTGGACGAACGCGGGCGTCCCTTCGAGGGATTGCACCAGATTCGGGAGCAAAGCTTCCTTCAAGATCGCCGCCATCGACCCGACCACGCCGATCTCGCCGGCCAGGACCGGCTGATGCTCGCGGTCAAACCCGACCAAGATCGAGTCGAGCCGCCGACGGAGGTCGCTCGGCGACTCGCTCAGGCAGAGGATCGCCATCACCTCGCTCGCCGCCGTGATGTCGAACCCCGTCTCGCGCGGGACCCCGCCCGCCGTGCCCCCCAGGCCGATCACGACCTTGCGGAGCGCCCGGTCGTTCATGTCCATGACCCGCTTCCACAACACCTGCCGAGGGTCGAGCCGGGTGTCACCAAAGTGGAGCCGGTTGTCGATCGCGGCGGCTAGCAAGTTGTGCGCGGCGGTGATCGCGTGGAAGTCCCCGGTGAACTGCAAGTTGATCTGATCCGACGGCGTCAGCCGACAAGCCCCGCCCCCCGTCGCCCCCCCTTTGCGACCAAACACTGGCCCCATCGACGGCTGCCGGAGCGCCAGCACCGCCTTCTTGCCGACCTTCCGCAACCCCTGAGCCAGCCCGATCGAAGTGGTCGTCTTCCCCTCCCCGGCGGGCGTCGGCGTGATCGCCGAGACGAGGATCAGCTTGCCGGGCGGCTTGCCGGTCGTCGCGTCCAAAGCCTCCAGCCGGATCTTCGCCTTATCGCGGCCGTAGGGTTCGACGTGATCAGGATCGATGCCAAGGCGGGAAGCGACTTCGGCGATCGGTCGGATGCTCGTGATTGTGGTTTGGACCATTCCGTCAGCTTTCCGGCAAAATTAGGATGGATCAAGGCGTCGGGGCGGTCGAGCCGGGCGACTTAATCGCGTCGAAGATTAGAAACGAGGGAAGCCGGAGGGAATCTTCAAGAGGCGGAAGTCTTCGAAGGGCATCCACCGATGGTCGAGGCTCGTGGAGCCGCCGAATCAGAAAACCGGCTTTCAGGAGTATGTCGGACCATTGCTCGATCGTCCGATGCCAGTAAGGTGTCTCCCAAGGTTGCTTTAACCGGGGCATTGCCCATCGGAGGAGTCGTGGGCCGGAGTCGAAATAGCGGTCGATCTTCAGCGCCCCCTTCATCCCCGAGTCGTCATGCGCCCACTCGCGGTCTGGGGAGCAAGTGACCGGGTGTGGGATCGAGAAGACGAATCGGCCCCCGTCTTTAAGGACGCGAGCCGTCGCCCGGGCCGAGGCGTCCGCGTCGGCCATATCCTGGAGCGAGACGCAGGCGGTCGCCAAGTCGAAGTGATCTGGTGGCCACAGCGAGGTGACCTCGGTGGCGTCGAGGGCGTAAAACTCGGAGCCCAGGCCAAGCCTCGCCTCATGCTCGATGGCGCGAACCACCAATTTTTTCGAAAGGTCGACGCCGATCGCGCGCGCCCCACTCTCGGCGAGGAGGCGCGTGAAATAGCCTTGCCCGCAGCCGAGGTCAAGGACTCGAAGGCCCTCAACCAAGCCGCAGGCATTAAGCAGCGCCGGCCCGTGGAAATCGATCCGGTAGTAGTCCAGTCCCGACTCGACGAAATCACTCCAAAGTTCGGCGGCCTGATCCCACGCGGATCGCGACGCCTCGACATCGAACGGGACGATCGAGTTTTCGTGGGGTCTCATTGGTCACCGACTCTGAGGTACTTGGCGAGCCAGCCGTGCATCTCGCGCCACCAGATGATCCGGTTGGCGGGCTTCAAGATCCAGTGGTTCTCGTCGGGGAAGATGACCAACCTCGCGGGGACGCCCTGACGTTTGAGGGCGGTGAAGAAGGCGATCCCCTGGGCTTCGGGGACGCGGAAGTCCAGCGAGCCGTGGGTAATCAGGGTCGGGGTCTTGAAGTGGGCGGCGGACGCGGCGGGGGCTTGGTCGAGGTAGAGCTTGGGGTTTTGCCAGGGGGGACCGCCGAACTCCCACTCGGCGAACCAGAGTTCCTCGGTGGTCCCGTACATCTCGGTCAGGTTGTAGACGCCGGCGTGGCTGATCAGGGCCTGGAAGCGGTCGGAGTGGCCGGCGATCCAGTTGACCATGAACCCGCCGTAAGAGCCGCCCGCCGCCGCCATCTTGGTCTCGTCGAGGAACGGGTAGGTCTTGAGGGCGTGGTCGAGCCCCTTCATCAAGTCCTCGTAGATCCGGCCGGTCCAGTCCTGGCTGATCTGGTCGGTGAACTTCTGGCTGTACCCGGTCGAGCCGCGCGGGTTGATCGCCACCACGGCGTACCCCGGAGCGGCGAACAGCGAGTAGTTCCAGCGGGCGACCCACTCGTCATGCCAGGCCCCTTGCGGGCCGCCGTGGATCAGGAAGACGACGGGGTATTTCTTGGCGGGGTCGAAGCTGGGGGGTTTGATCAGCCAACCGGACACGGCGTCGCCGTCGGCCCCCTTGAAACTGAACCCCTCGGCGGGCTTGAGGTCAAGTCCGGCGACGAGGGCGTCGTTGTGGTGCGTGAGGGCCTTCGTCGTCGCTTCGCCGGGGAGTTTGACGTAAACCTCGTTCGGGTGGGTGATCGAACTGTGGAGGAGGACCAGACCCGGGCTTGCCTCCTTGGAGTCTCCGAAGGGCATGGCGGCGGTGTTGACTCCGCCCGTCACCAGCTTGGTGGCCTCGGCCCGGTTCGTCGACCCGTCGGCTTGAAGGAGGACGATCGGCTCGGACCCTTGATCGTCGATCGTCGCGATCAGGCGGTCGTCGCCGACCCAGGCGAACGACTGGACCGGGCGGTCGAGCTTGGAACTTACATCCACGGTCTTCCCGGTGTTGGTATCGAACACCTTGAGGACCCACTGATCGGCCTCGAACCCGCCCCGACGCTGGTTGACGTAGGCGTAATTCAAGTTGGCGTTGAAGCTCGGCTGGGCGTCGGCACCGGGGTTCGCGGCGGTCAGGTTGACGGCTTTCTGCTCGGGGAAGATGGCGGACACCATCCAGACGTCGGTGTTGGTCGACCAGGCCATGTCCTTGAGGGGCTCGGCGGTGTAGGTCAGGAGGAGGCCGTCGGGGGTTAAGGCGTAGTCGCTCGACCCGCCGAACGGGGCCGGGGGGGTGTTGACTTTGAGGTCGGGCGTCAGGTCGCGGACCTTGCCCGACTCGATCTCGACGACGAAGACGTGCGACCGCTTCCCCTCGTCATAGCGGTCCCAGTGGCGGATCATGAGGTCGTCGAAGGTTCTCACCTTCGACTTCTCCTTAGCCTTGGCCTCGTCCATCTTCGCCGTTTCTTCCGGCGTCTTGCCCGGATAGACCTCGGCGGCGAAGGCGATCATGATCCCGATGGGGCTCCAGACCGGGCCGGCGGCGTCAATCGGGAGCTTGGTCACTTGCCGGGCTTCGCCGCCGTCGAGGGGCAAGACCCAAACTTGCAGCGAACCACTTCGGGTCGAGTTGAAGGCGATCGACTTGCCGTCGGGACTCCAGCGCGGGTGGTTATCGACTCCCGGTGAGGTCGTCAACCGCTTCGGCTCGCCGCCGGTGATCGGGATCAGGTACAGGTCGCTGTTGGACTTGTCCGTTTCCCGGTTTAACTCCGAGAGGACATAAGCCACGAGCTTGCCGTCGGGCGACACCCGCGGGTCGGCCACCGCCTTGACGTTGAGGAGGTCGTCCACCGTCATCGCCCGGCCCGCCGCCATCGCTGCCGGGGCCAAGGTCGCGGCCAAGAGCATCATTCCCAGGAACGTTCGCATCAGGTCACCTTCGGCAGGGGATCGGGAGAAATCTCAAAGGGGCCGACCGCTGGGATGATCAGAGCCGACCGTGACTCATCCGCTTGAGCGGTTTTGTCAGGGCGAGCAGGACCAGCCCGGGGAGGATCGACGTGGCGATCAAGAACGGGAACAAGGGGATCTGAAACTTGCCGAGTTCGTGTTCAAGGACCGCCGCGAGGTAGTTGGCGATCGCGGTGCAGGTGAACCAGGCGGCCATCATCAGCGACGCAACCCGCGCCGGGGCCAGCTTGTTGACCAGCGACAGGCCGATCGGCGATAGGCAGATTTCGCCGATGGTGGCAAATAAGTAGAAGCCGGCGAGCCATTCGGGGCCAACCTTGCCGTCCTTCGCCGCGAGCGGCGCGGCACCCATCATCACCACGAACCCGACTCCGAGGAGAACCAGGCCCAGCCCCATCTTCGCCGTCGAGGTGAGCTTGAACCGGGTCCTGTCGAGGTTAGCCCAAATGATCGAGAACACCGGCGCCAGGGCGAAGATCAGGAACGGGTTGATCGACTGGAAGTACGAGGCCGGGAAGCTCCGGCCACCGAGGTCGCGGTTCGTCTTCTCCTCGGCGAACAACGTCAAAGTGCTCCCCGCCTGCTCGAACCCCATCCAGAATACGATCGAGAATAGGCCGACGACCAGGATCACCGCCAGGCGCTGCCAGTCGACCCCCGCTTCGGAGTCGCCCGTCGCCGCCACCCGCGTGAAGACGTAAACCATTCCTAGCAGGTACAGCCCCATCATGAGGTATACCCCGTAACCGATGAACGGCCAGACGTCCGGCTGCGCCAGCACTAGGCCGAGGCCGTATGCAACCCCCAGGCAGACGGCCGACGCGGCGATCACATGCACCCAGTCGACGACCCGCAGCCGGTTCGTGGTGTTGCCCGGCGCAAACCCGCCGACGAGTTGGTTCTGGAACAGGAGGAACGAAATCAGCCCCAGGACCATCCCGATGCCCGCCGCGCCGAAGCCGTAGTGCCAGCCCAGCCCCGAACCTTCCGCCAGGTAGCCGCAGACCAGCGGGGCGACGAAGGCTCCGAGGTTGATCCCCATGTAGAAGATCGTGTACGCCCCGTCGCGGCGGGCGTCTCCTTGCGGATAGAGGTTGCCGACCATTGTCGAGATGTTCGGCTTGAAGAAGCCGTTGCCGAGGATGAGCAGGCTCAAGGCGAGGAACAGCAGCGACTCGAAGGCCATCGCGAAGTGCCCCAACGCCATGACGATCCCGCCGATCAGGATCGCCTTGCGCTGGCCGAGCACCTTGTCGGCGAGGAATCCTCCCAGGAGCGGCGTCAGGTAGACCAGACCGGTGTAGATCCCATAGATGGTCTTGGCGTCGGCCTGAGCATACTTCAGGTGCTTCCACAGGTAGAGCACCAACAAGGCCCGCATTCCGTAGTAGCTGAACCGCTCCCACATCTCGGCGCCGAAGAGGACGTACAGGCCGCGCGGGTGGCCGGCGGTGGCGGCGGCGGGGAGGTCGGCATCGGACGCCGGATGGGCAGCGATGGTCGTCATGGGTGGCTTTCCTTCGATGGGCGGGCTCGGGCCTGGGCGGACCTCGGGGGGTTGGTCCGGGGAGTGGACGAAGCGCGATGATGGCGGGACGAAAAAGGGAGAGAAGTGCCGTCGCCGCCCGTCGAGCAACAGGATAACCCAACATTTCGTCGGACCCAAGCCCTTAGCGGCCGATGGCTTTCGAGTCGGTCAGCTCCTTGAGCCAGCCCAGCAAGACCGGCATCGAGGCGACCGGACCCGGTTCGGGAAACAAGAGCGGCGCCCGGATCAGTTCGAGGTGGTTGACGTGCATCACCTGGAACTCGCTCACCCCATCGAGCCGGGCGCTGGCGACCGACACGCAGCCGTCGCCGAGACCGTCGGTGATCTCGTCGAGCGGCCCGCTGATCCCGCTCGCGATCAGCCGCCCGAACCCACTGAACGGTCCCACCGCGCCGAGCCGCGCCTCGACCTGGCGGCGCGACTGAGCGTTCAGATAAGCGGCATCCCCCGCCAAGATCCGGTAAGCGACCCCGGCGCGGCGGGGACGAGCATTGAGGGCATTCAGGTAAGCGCTCCCGGGAGCCAGGTCGTCGGCCGCCGCGCCCAGCCCGTCGCCAAGATAGGCCAGCGGGTCGGTCCGGCGCTCCCCTCGGACGCTTTGCAGGGTCTGGACCGTCTGCATCAAGGTTTGCCCGAGGGCGAGGTTCGATCCGTGGTTCGGCGGGGCGAGCAGGAGCAAGGCGGCGATCTCCGACGGCTCATTCCCGGCCCCGGCTTCGACGTACGACCGAGCCAGGAGCGACCCCATCGAATGGGCTAGGACCACCCACCGGGCCGATTCCCCCCGGGCCTGGCGGAACGTCGTCAGGTCGGTCCCGAAGTCGGCCGAGGTGTCGTCCATGTCGCGGTTGTACGGGAAGTCATAAGTCACGACCCCGTACCCGGCGGCTTCGAGCGGCGGGATCAGGTGCTTGAAGACCAGAGACGACGAGTTCAAGCCGTGGAGCAGGCAGAGGGTCGGCCGCGACGGGTCGTTGGGGATGTAGGACGGGCGGGCGCGGAAACCGTAGCGCGACCGGCGATCGGCCTCGGCGCGGGTCCGGGTCGCCAGGTGCTGGAGGCGTTGGTCCCAACCCGGACCACCGGCGGCGTTGGCCGGATCAGGGCCGATGGTGAAGACGACGGCTTCGGGGGTCAGTTCGACCTGGACGTCCGGCTGGAGGGCGTCGGTCAGGTAGCGGAGGGTGAGCAGTCGCGACCGCCCGAGCGTGGGCAACTCGACCGACACGCCGAGCGGGTCGAGCGTGATGCCGGTCGCCGCGGCGAGCCGGTGCGTGACCGTCGCCAGGTCGACCTCGCCGGCGGCGTTGAGCGCGACCCGGACCACCTGGGGTTCGGGGCCGGTCCAGCAGGCCAGCAGCCACACGCCGATCAATCGCCATCCGCTCATCGGGCCTCTCCTCGCTGGCTTGCTCGATCCTCTCGGGATGGCTCGATCATAAACGAAAACGACCGCCCGGGAAGGACCCGGGCGGTCGCGGTGCGGCAAACTGAACCAGATCCAAGGCGATCAACGCCGCCGCTTCGACGAATTGAACAGGCCGCCCAACATCCCCTTGCGCTGCGGGGCCTGGGCGGGGAGGCCGTTGGTGACGACCGTGTTCCGCGACAAGAGGGACGGATCGATGGTCCCCAGTTCGGCGACGGCCGGAGTCGAGGCGGCGGGGAGGGGTGCCGCAGGGAGTGGGCCAAGCTCGGGCCGCGGCGACGGCTGGTTCGATGCCAGCGTGGCATCGGGAGCCAGGGCTAAGGTGCCGGGATTGCTGCTCGAATCGACCGGCGGCACATAAGCGATCGGCGGGACGACTCGGGGCATCTCCAGCAAGCCCGTCGTCGGGGGGAGATCCGCCGAGGGGCTTGCTGGGCGGTTGGAACGCGACGACTGCGGCCGTGTGTTGGTCTCGGGAACATTTCGTCGTGGGACGTTGTCGGGCGGGGCCGTTTCGCGGTCGAACGGGCTGTTGCCCCGGGCCGGGTCTGGGAGCGCGGGAATCCTCGGGTCGGTCTCTGGCCGAGCGCCGGCAGGGTCGGTGGGTTCTTCCCCCATCTCGTCCGGGTTCGCTCCCGTGTCGGGTGGGTTGGTAGGCAATGGATCGCGCTTTTGCTTCTCAAACTCCGCAACCCGGTTGGGCGCTTCGGGGTTGAAGCACGGGCAACCCCACCCGGCGGGGAACCGATTCCAGCAGGTCGGGTAGTAGCCGAAATAGTTCCGCCGGACGGTGGAGTAAAAGGGCGGTTCGGCGGCGCAAGCCTCGCGCTGTCGGTTAACGGTCCGGTTCGGAAACAACTGCGCTTCGGCCAAGGCCGGCAATCCCACCACCAAAACCAGACCCAGCCAAGCTGGAGTCCCGAGCCGCCTCCGTGTCGCTTGCATCATCCTGCCTCGCGGGTTGGGGTCAAAAGTGGCCCACCACCAGGCCGCTCGACGCACGAGCGGACTCGGAAGCGGGACCATCGATGCTCGTTCGATCGGGCATCCTTGACGTGGGGCTTCAGACAAATTGCGTGGACGACGTGGATGGGGGATTTGACGCGATCGACGCAATTTAGCGAAGGAATGGATCGCGCCGCTGGTGTTCTGGGCACAACCAGGAGACCTCGGCGGAAAACCTCACGGTCGACCGCATGGTATGACGATCCGATCGGGAGCGGAGTCACAGGTGGGACCAGGCGGACCAAAGGAGGGCGGAATCATGCCAGGGCGATGGAACCGGCGGGTCGGTGCGAGTGTGGTCGTGCTCGGTCTCAGCTGGCTCACCGGAGTTGCGGAGGCGCAGGTGGGGCTGCCCTTGGCTCCCGGCGCGGGGGCCTCGTCCCCGGCGGCGATGATGGCCAACCCTTATCTGAACCCGGCTCTCAATCCCTATCTCAACCCCGCCGCGACTCAGCGGCCGATCGACGGGCGAGACGCGGCGCTCTACCTTTACATGGCCAACTCAGCCAACGGTGGGCTTGGCTCGGGACGACTGAGCGGGACCCGCCCGGGACCGGGGGGGATGGTCGGACCGAAGGCTCAGCCCGCTCGGCCGCGAGGCGGCACGACGATCAACTCGTCGCGAGGGCGGGGGCGAGGCCAGCGCCAAGCGCCGGTGGCGGAGATGCCCGACTCAGCCTCGGTCCCCGGGTCATCGGCGGCTCGGTTCTTCAACCCGGGTCCGGTCAACACCAACGGCGCGGGGCGATACTTTGCCCGACCGAACACTTATTTTAATAGCAATGGCCATTGAGGCCGTCCGAGGCCGGGTTTGACTGAAGTCAAGCCGAGGATTGATCCGATTAATCACATAACGGACTGGTCTCCGTGATGGGTCCGGTCGGACCATCGGCGGACAGGGGCGCGTCGCCCAAGCCCGCGCCGATCATTCGGGACCCGCGAGATCAATCAGGTCGGATCACGACCCGACCTCACACCCCGGCAACGGCTTGCTGGGCAGGAGCATGGCATGGATCGCACATGGGTCGACCGCCGCTGGACCGCTGGCTTGCTCTCGATGGCCGTCCTCATGGTTTGCGGCTGCCAGACGGTCAAGACACCCGAGGAAAAGATTGCCAAGAGCAATATCCCTCGGGAGTTTAACAAGGTCTCGATGCCCGACTACGTCGTCGAACCTCCCGATATCATCGTGGTCGAAGTCCTCGAAGCGCTGCCCGGCCGGCCGATCAGCGGTGAGCGACTGGTCCAGCCCGACGGCAAGATTTCGCTCGGGTTCTACGGCACGGTGTATGTCGCCGGCCTGACGACTCTCGAGATCAAGGAAAAGGTGGTCCTCCACCTCCGCCAGTTCCTGAGCGACAACGTCCTGGGCCTGCAAGTGTTCAAGGAGGGGAAAGCATTCGAGGAAGATCCCGCCAAGTCCAACCGGGTTTTCGTCGACGTCGCCTCCTACAACAGCAAGGTTTACTACGTTCAAGGCGACGTCGGCTCGCCCGGTCGGCTGCCGATCACGGGGAACGAGACCGTCCTCGACGCCTTGATCTATGCTGGCGGCCTGATCCCGACCGCCTCGGTCCCGAACATCCGCCTAGTCCGCCCGGCTCCGCCGGGAGCGTGCTGCGAGCAGACCTTGCCGATCAATTACGCCGCGATCGTCAATGCGGGGGACTCGACGACCAACTATCAACTCATGCCCGGGGACCGGGTCGTCGTCTTCCGCGACCCGATCGTTCGGACGACCATCTTCCTCGACCGCCTGGCCGCTCCGTTCAATAGCGTGTTGAACTCGATCTTGCAATACTCGTTCACCGCCCGGTCAGTCAAGGCGATCAATTCCCCGATCAACGGGACGGCTGGGACCGCCAACCGCGGGACTGGCCTCGGCAATGGGACGACCACACCAGGTACGACTTTGAACCTCGGCGGTGGAGCACGCTGAGGGTTCGGTTGAGCCAAAGATCAACATGAGCGGGCGAGGAGCGACCCAACTGGTCCGCTCCTCGCCCGCGCCGCGTTATCGGTCGGCCCGCCGGTCGTGATCTCAAGCCGGTAGCGTCCCCACGGCGAGTTCATCTTCCCACTCGTCGAGCAACGGCCAGTCCACGGCGCAGGTCCCGAAGTCGGCCAGGTGCATGTACGATTCGAGCCGGGCGATCGTCGCCTCGATCTGGGCGTTGTCCTTCCGAAAGATCGGCCCGTGCGAGGGCAACAGGAACTCGACGTCGCTGTTCTTGATCCGCTGGAGGCTGGCGACGTAGGCCAGGAGGTCCGACCCGTGGTGCGCGTCGATCGCTCCCACCGAGCCGTCGCGGAACAGGTTGTCGCCCGAGAACAAGAGGTTGCCCAGCCGAAACGTCAACTGCCCCGGCGTGTGCCCCGGTGTGCTCCAAACTTCGAGCTTGAGGGTGCCGATCGTCAGGACGTCCCCCTCGTTGATCGTCTTGTCGACCTTGCAGCGCGGCATCTCCATCTTGATGTCCTGCGCGTCGATCCGGGCGAACGTCGAGATTTCGTCCCCCGTTTCGAGCGGGACCACCGTCGAGGGGTGAGCATACACCGGGCACTTGAGCACGTCCCGGGCGCGGGCCAACCCTTGCGTGTGGTCGACGTCGGCGTGCGAGACCAGGATCATCTTGCACGCCGACAGGCTGTAGTTCATCTTCCGGACCAGTTCGAGGACATCCCCCAACTCGTCGAGGAAGCCGACGTCGAGCAAGGCGTATTCCGACCCCCCGTCGAGCAAATAAATGTTCACCCCCAGCCGCCGACGCGCCTGGACGTTCATCTCGATGACGCCGGGAAACACAAAGCGACGCTCAACCATGCCGGGCGGATCTCCGAGTTGCGACGCGATCGGGCGGGCGGCGGGGCGGTTCCGGTCGGTCAGCGCGACGACCATGCGCGGTCGACAGTCGGGGACCGTGCCTATCCGATCTTACGGACCGCCCCCACGATCGACAACCACCCGGTGCGACCCCACCGCGTATTATACGCTTCCCAGAAATTTTCTGCGTTTTCTGGCTTTTGTTTGCCCGCTCGCTCAGGATGAGATCTTGGCACCGGAGCTGGGAGCGACGCTATGCATGTCCATGAGCATCTACCCCTCGAAGAACTG
>JAABUX010008599.1_pt1 | contig 11740 bp, 13 predicted proteins | sample 5561851 | NCBI WGS metagenome assembly JAABUX01 (sample SAMN10711883, study PRJNA513361) | rock metagenome | isolation source: Antarctica rocks | place: Antarctica: Victoria Land, Richard Nunatak red sandstone | collected 2016-01-03 | reverse complement strand
CGCGCAGCGTCATGCGCGCGCTGTCGATATCGCTCACGCGCAAGGCGACGACTTCGAAGACACGCAGGCCGGCGGCATAGGCGGTGACCAGCACGGCGCGCATCTTGCGGTCGGGGACGGTCGCGAGGAACCGGCCCACCTCCTCGACGCTGAGCACGGTCGGCAGCTTATGCGACCTCCTCTGCAACGGCAGCTTGGGCAGCACCCAGTCCCGCTCCAGCACGACCGTGTAGAGGAAGCGCAGGGCGGCGACGTTGACGTTGAAATACGACGACGAGATCTTCCGCTCGACCAGATGCTTCAGGTAATCCCGCAGCTGCTCCGGCCCAACATCCGCCGGAGACGTCCGGACATGGCGGACGAGACGGCTCACGGCGAATAGATAGTTGCGCTGCGTGTAGGGTGAGAGGTTGCGAACCGTCATGTCCTCGATCATGCGACGACGAAGCGGGCTCATGGGGCATCTCCTTTGATGGTGTGCTGACAACAGCAGCGCCATCCTGCCTCCAAACCCGGTCACACGCCGCTGTGGCGGTCTCCGCAACCGTCACCCAAGCAATGCAGACGATAGAGCAAATACTCCGCCAACAAAAGCGCAGGCCGTCACCATGCAGTAAAATACTGCCGCGTTAGCGGCTTAGTTCAATACATATTGCACGTCATGACTGCACGTAACAAACAGCCGATCCAAATCGGCACCGGAACAGGATCAGCCCGTCTCGCGCGAAATCGCTGGGATCCTACCCGTGTTCTCGTTTCTTACCGTACGTTTCCGTTTGGATGGGCCTTCCGGCCCATCTGAGCGGTACGGTGTACTGTCATAGGCGACTGTGCGGAACTTGATACATTCGCACGTCCCATTCCGGCGAAATCAGATTGTATGTTTTCAACATGTTAGCGTTCGCAGAAATCCTAGGCGGAAGTGGCAGACTTTTGCGATAAGTTTTGCAGCATCCATCAAAGTTCGTTGGGTATCGTATCGACAGCCCCTTAGCTCGTTGATTAGTCTAAAGAAAACTCTTTATGACAGTAGGCCGTACGATTCAGACGCACGGCCCTAGTAGCGCAGGAACGGTGCCGCACGCGGCTCCGGCCGCTCAGTCAGCCCTTCGCGCCGCCGGGCAGCAACGCCCCGACCATCTCCCGCGCCGTGTTGACCAGCACGCTTGCCGTATCCGGCTCACCAGCGAACAGGGCGTGGGCAAACGTGCGGGCCTGCTTCAGCGTGATGTGCGGCGGCAGTGGCGGCACGTTCGGGTCCGTTACCATGTCCAGCACCACCGGCCGGTCCGCAGCCAGCGCCTCGGTCCAGGCAGGGCCGACGCCCTCGGGCCGTTCTACCCGGATGCCGCGCAGGCCCATCAACTCGGCGATGCCGGCATAGGGCAAGTCCGGCAACTGCTGCGCCGCGTCGAACTTCGGGTCGCCCACCTGGACCCGCTGCTCCCAAGTGACGTAGGCCAGGTCACGGTTGTTCAGCACCAGCACGACCAAGCGCGGGTCGGCCCACCGGCGCCAATACTTGGCGATGGTGATCAGCTCCGTCAGCCCGTTCATCTGCATCGCGCCGTCGCCCACCAGCGCCACCACCGGCCGATCCGGGTGGGCGAACTTGGCGGCGATGGCGTAGGGCACGGCGCAGCCCATGGTGGCCAGCGTGCCGGATACCGAACCGGCCATCCCCGGCCGGAACCGCAGGTTGCGCGCATACCATACGCTGCTGGTGCCGGAGTCCGCCGTCACGATGCATCGGTCTGGCAAGCGCTCCGACAGCTCCCATGCAACAAGCTGCGGGTTGATGGGATCGGAGGGCTGCCGGGCCTGGGCCTGGGCCTGCAGCCAGGATTCCACGACCGACGCCTCGATCTTGTCGCGCCAGGACCGGTCCTCCCGGGCGTGCAGCAGGGGCAGCAGCGCTTGCAGGGTTGCACCGGCGTCACCCACGAGGTTCGCTTCCATCGGGTAGCGCAGGCCCAGCATGGCGGGCTTGATGTCCACTTGCACGCCGCGCGCCTGGCCCTCCTTGGGCAGGAACTCAGTGTAGGGGAAACCGCTGCCTACCATGAGCAGGGTGTCGCAGCCTTGCATCAGCTCCCAGCTCGCCTTTGTGCCCAGCACGCCGATGGACCCGGTGCAATAAGGCACCGTGTCCGGCACGGCGGACTTGCCGAGCAGCGCCTTGGCCACCCCCGCGCCCAGCCGCTCCGCCACGGCCATCACGGCATCTCCGGCGCCGATGGCGCCTGCGCCCACCAAGATGGCCACCTGCTTGCCCTCGTTCAGCACCGCCGCCGCATGGGCGAGCGCTGCCGCGTCCGGCACCACGGGCGATCCGTCCAGCTCCACGCCGGAGTGCGTCATGGCGTGCTCGCGCGACGGCTGCTCCATCGGCTCAAGCTGCAGGTCGTTGGGGATGATGACGCAGGCGACGGTGCGCTCCGCCTTGGCGATACGGTAGGCGCGGTCGATCAGGTGACGCACCTGCGCCGCGGTGCTGGCCGTTTGCACATAGGTGGCGACGTCCTTGAACAGGGATTGCAGGTCCACGTCCTGCTGGTAGTTGGAGCCGATGGCCGAGCGCGCCTGCTGCCCGACGATGGCCAGCACCGACTGGTGGTCGAGCTTGGCGTCATACAGCCCGTTCAGCAGGTGGATGGCGCCGGGTCCGGAGGTGGCGATGCAAACGCCGACCTCGCCCCCGGGCTTGCCGGAGAACTTGGCTGTGGCGCAGGCCATCAGCCCGGCCATCTCCTCGTGCCGCACCTGGATAAAGTCTATGTCGCCGCCGCGCCGGTCCAGCGCGCCCATCAGGCCGTTGATGCCGTCGCCAGGGTAGCCGAACACCCGGCCCACGCCCCACTCCTTCAAGCGGCGCCACACGAAGTCTCCTACGGTCTCGGCCATGGTCCTGTTCTCCCTGCCGTGGGCTCGCGCCGTGCTGGCTTGCACCCTGGACGACGTCATAGACGAGTCCTCCGGGGGCAAACTCCCTGGAGTACGGCGAGTTGCCAGTATGGACTTGGCAGCAGTTCTGGTTGCAACCAAACCAACGCGGGTGCCCTTCGGCACGGCCTGCATAACTATACCGACCCGAGGTCATCTGCGCGTCGGCGCGAGATCATCGTCACATCTGGCCTGCATTGGTGCATGTGATGATCGGTCGAGCCAACGAACTAGGGGCCGACCCAACAGTGATGCTGGTGGCGAAGTCAGCGGCCCTGCCGCCAAGCCGTTCTCGGTATCCACTTGCCAACCATAGACTGCGGCAAAACCAGGCTTGATGAGCTGCCGAGCATGTGAACAAAAGCCAACTCTGACTTCGCCACCAGCATCACTGTTGGGAGCGGGCCATGATACAGGCTCCTATGGATTGAAGATGAGGCGAAGAGGCAAGCCGGCGTCACTGCTGGCCGATGTTGCCCTTGTAGTCGAGCCAGACGCCGACCTTGGCGCCGTCCTTCATGGCGCTGCCGCGCCAGATGCCATCGCCGTCCTTCTTAAGATCGGCCACGGTCGCATAGCCGCTGCTCTCGATGCGGCGCCGCGCCTCGCCGTCGCTGAACGAGTTGGCACCCTTTGCCGGCTGCGACGCGTTCGCCCCCGTCGTCGCGATGGCCTGGTTGCTGTCGCCGCCCGCCGCGTTCTGGCCCGCGCTGCCGCCGCCAGGGTTCGTGCCGGTCGTGTTGGTGCCGAGCGGCGTGCCGCTCATTGCGGGGCCCACCGCGGTGTCGGGCGGGCTGCTGGGCGCGGGGGCGGCGGTCGTGGCCGGGGGCGCAGCGGCCGGGGATGCCACAGCCGGCGACGCGGCGGCGTCGACGATGCCGAGCGCCTGCAACGTCCCCTGATCGAGCCGCCCGGTCGGCGGCAGGCTGTTCTTCTGTTGGAAGTTCCTTACCGCGGCCGAGGTGTCCGGTCCCCAAAGGCCATCGACGCGGCCGGCGAAGAAGCCCTGCTCGTTGAGCCTCTGCTGCATCGCCATGACCTGCTCGGCCTTGAGCTGAAGCGGAACGGTTTCTTCCCGGTTCGGCGGCGCGGTGCCGCCTTGGTTCTGCTGAGCTACGACAGGCAGCGCCGCGATCGCGCCGGCGGCAACGGCCATGGCCATGGTCAAAGAGATGTGCTTCATCGTGTCTTCCTCACCTGTGCTGAAGATTTGCCGTGGCCCGCTCGCCAGGCAGCACCTGTTAATGTCTCCGGCGGACAAGGCTGAATGACGCCGTTCCTCACCAGCCTATTACCCAAGTTACTAACCCGACCCACGATATTGCGTGCAATACGCTAACGTACGTGGCTCTTATTGGGTTCCGGGGTGGTGATGCGTCCATCACGCGACCAGGTCGTCGATAAGGGCGTCGAACAGGGCTTTGCTGCGTCGGCGCGCGTTGTGCACGAACTGGAAGAAGCCGAGATAAAGCGGCAGCTTGTTCTGCGAGATGCCTCGGCGCGGGCGTATTCGCCGCGCCCGTGGCAAACCGTGTTGTGCCCGTAGCCCCAAGCCGGCAGGCGGGCGTGGAGGGCACCCTGGTCCGTGTGGACAAGGCTGCCCAGGGCGACGGCGGCGGTGATGACCGGCTTGATCGTGGCGGCTCGCACATTGGCCAGCATGCGCAGCACCACCTCGCCCCCGCGCTGGATCAGGCCAAGGATGGGTGGCTTGTTCTTCTCCAGCGTGCCCCGCCCTCCGTTGCCTTTCCCACGGCTTGGCCATTGGAACCTTGGGCCACTCCGCCCGGCGCGCTTGCCAGCCTGCGGCACCGCCGCAGCCGCCCCTTTTGGCCACCGCCGCCGGCTGGCCCTTGTGCCCGGCCACCCCGTAGACTTCGTCGATCTCCACCTCGCCTTGCAGGTCCACCGCCAGCGCTGTGGCGGCCCATCCAGCGCGCAGCTGCTCCGTCATCGCCTGCGTATCCGAAGTGTCCAGGCCCATGAAGTAAAGGCACAGCACCCACACCCGCAGCGGCTGGTGGTGCCCGGCCAGCACCATCGCGCAGCGATCCCTCGGTGGGAGATGCCGCGAAGCGGCATCAAGGCCGGTCAGGTCGTCCAAACGCCCGGCGCACGCCTTGCACCGGTAACGCTGGCGACAAGGCTGCGTATCGTCGCATCCGTCCCGGATGACGGCGCCGCTGTCACACCCCGGGCAGCGGCGTTGGCGCACAAAGGTAAAGCATTTGGCGTCGTCCATCAGGCCCGAAAGGTTGGTCAAGTCCGATGCAGTCATGATGGCGAAAGCTCTTCGCGCGAGCCGGTTGGCCGCTCGCGCGCTTTAACCATCGCACTAAATACCCGCTAACGGCACCACCCGGATCCATCACACTGGAACCCGACAAGAGCCACCCTGCATTGCTTGCCGGCCCCGTGATGCCCAGGCTCCCAAGCCAGGAGACGCAACGACCCGCCCAAAGCCACGCAAGCGTGCCCGTCGCCCCGATCAAACGTCCTCGTCGATCTGATGCTGCGTGATTGCGTCGAGGGGCGACAAGTCGGCATCGTAGTACTTGCGCCAGTCGTCAGGCTCGATGACGAAGGTCACAGTTTGTTGAATCTCAGCAATCCAGTCCGCGAAATCCATTATTACCGCTCCAATCAGCAGACGGCCGTTCAGCCTGCCTCATCGCGCCCGTGCACGGCGGCCGGAGGTGTCGTGGCCTCGACGGCGGTAAATGCTTCCAGGATTTTGTAGTTATGTTCGGCGCCGCGCGGCACGATCCAGGAGTCGCCTGGGTTAAGCAGGATCACCTGGCCCTCGGTATGCAGTTCCGCCCGGCCGCTGATGGCGAAGCCGGCGCAGTCGTACTCCCGCCGGACTGGCGCCTGTTCGTTGCCCGGCGCCACCGCCTGCCACATGCGCATGGCGATATGCTTGCCGGTGGCAAGATACACCTGTCCATCCAGCCCCTTCGGCGAATGGCTGCTGTCCACCTTGATTACGGTCGTGTCGCCCATGCCGGCCTCTCCTGGTTCCCACGGGCGAACGCCCTGACGGAGGGCGAAGTTGCCGGAGTGCCTGCCCCTGGGCAGGTGCTAGCCCATCCTATTCAGCGCGTTGAGGTTCATTGCACAAGCTGAGCGGCGGACACGCTTCGACGATACGCCTGTTTCATCGTGATTTCGGTCCGAAGATGCTGGGCGTTGAGGTTGGTGAGAAGGGCTGGTCCGGGGGCGATGGCCCCGGGGAGCATGCAATCTGGTGGTAGGCTGACGTGGTCGGGTTAGTCTCTAGGCTCACGGGATGAGGATGGGCCGGTGGCGAAGCTGGTGTGGCGGGTGAAGCTGGTGACCGAGCGGCAGCCTGGCGTGACCACCGAGACCGAGCTCGCCTGCATCGAGCGTGACGAACAGGCCGGCTTGGCTGACCTCGGGCTCAGTCTCGCCGAGGCGAAGCAGCTCACGGCGGCGCTGCAGGCTGAGATCGTGCCGGCGCAGATGACGGCCCTGAGTGCGTATCCACAAGCATGCGCAGGTTGCGGACGCCGGCTCGCGGCCAAGGGCCACTACGGGGCGACGTTCCGCTCCCTGTTCGGCGACGTGCCGGTGCGGGTCCGGCGCTAGTTCGTCTGCGCGTGCCAGGGCGAGAGCGAGGCGAAGAGCGTTGCCGCACTCGACTTCGGCGGCGATGGCGTCGCACCCGAGCTGGCCTGTGTCACAGCCCGGTATGCCGCCCTCATGCCGTTCGGCAAAGTGGCAGCGCTGTTGTCCGAGCTGTTGCCGATCAGCGGGACACAGCACGCCAGCACGATGCGCAACCGGACCCTGCGCGTCGGCACGCAAGTCGTGCAGGCAAGCGCCGCCGAGACCGCGAACCAGCGTGCGGCGCCGGCGCCGAGTCCGGTCGTGGTCGGGCTGGATGGCGGCTACGTGCGCAACCGGCACAGGGCAGAAGGGTGCCGCTTCGAGGTGATCGCGGGCAAGGTGATCCATAGCGGTGACGCCCAGCACCGCTTCGCCTTCACGCGCACAGGTCCGGCCGCCACGGCTGAGGCGTTCCGGGCGGCACTCGCCGCGGCGGGCGTGGACGCGAACACGCCCGCGACCGTGCTGTGCGACGGCGACGCAGGTCTGTGGCGGCTGCAGCGCAAGGTGCTGCCGGGGGCCACAGTGGTGCTCGACTGGTGGCACGCCGCGGTGCGCTTCGAGCACGCGCTGCAGGCCGTCCGAGGCCTGCGCACGGGCACGGCCGACGCGTCCTTGGTTGATACAGCAGTGCGCGGCCTGGAGCGCGCGAAGTGGCGCCGGTGGCACGGGCGCTGGCCCGGGTGCCGGCGCAGGCTCGCTGCCCTGTGCCGTTGGATGCAACGCAGGCCCATGCGGGACGTGGCAGGCGTGGACAAAGTGCGCCAGCACGTGGCTGACCTGCTGGGCTACCTCGAGCGCAACGAGGCCGCGCTCGTGCACTACGCCGCTCGCAGGCGACGTAGTGAGCCGATCGCGACCTCGTTCGTGGAGAGCGCGGTCGACGAGATCATCGCATGGCGCATGAACAAAGCGCAGCAGATGCGCTGGAGCAGGGCGACGGTGCAGCCCTTCCTCGACGTGCGCACCGCTGTGCTGAACGACACGCTCGAGGACGCCTTCCGCCGTCGTCATCATGGCTTCCGGCCCGCCAACGACGACCGCAGGCCGACAGCAGCGGCGGCGTGATCACCTACCACGATCTTGCATGGTCTCGCCTTTATCCGGCTGGTGCCGTGCCGGCCAAGCCGAAGCTGAAATGGCATTACAGGCATCTTGATCTCGGGCTGCTGGACGAGAACGCTGGCTTCTTCGGCGTTCTCAACAAAGGGCCAAACTGAGTTGCGGATCAAAGCCGCGCCGTCGTCTCGCCCTATACGGTGTGTGTCCCGCAGCGCTGCGATTTTATACGGTAGCGTATTGCACGCCAAGTTGACCCCTCGGTTGGCGGCCCGGGTAGGCTTGTAGTCAGGCCTCGACAGGGTCTGGCAGGATGAAGGCCGGCATGGTCCGGTTTGCGAAGTAGACGCCGTGGGGGGTGATGTGGCGGCGCTGGAGCGGCCAGAGGTGGACGAGATCCTCGTCGCGTATCGCCATGCCATCGGCGCGTAGCTCGGTGACGATGCGTTCGATTTGCAACGTGTTCCACACAACGACAGCATTGGACAGCAGGCTGAGGCAACTGGCCTTGTTCATGATCGCCTCGAGGTCCGAGGTGCGGAACTCGCCCTGGTCGGCGAAGAACAGCCACCTGGCCAGGCCATGGCGGGCCTCGCCGCGGTTGAGTTGGGTCTAGATGCGCAGACGGAGCGGTTCATCATGCAGATAGCGGAGGATGTTGCGTGTCTTCACCAATCGTCCGAGAGCGGCGAGCGCCTTGGCGACACGGTCGCTGGGAGCGCTGGAGGTCAGTCGCTGCAGCACGATATGGGCGGGCGCGGTGCGGGCCTTCAGCGACGCCGCGATGCGAGCGAGTTGGTCCCATTGTTCGGTGATCGCGACAACATTGGCATTGCACGGCACGTTCGACCGCCTTGCAGTCGGAAACCGCCCTCGATGCCACGACCAGCAGCGGCAAACCCGACGCCCTGGACAGTTCCGCCGCACGTTCGGCCGCCGTCCGAGTCGTGCAGCCAATTTTGACGAAGCCGGGAAAGGCCCCGCTTTCCATGACGTAAACCCAGCCCGGAACGGTCGAGGATGGCTGATTTCCGGCGTGATAGACCATGATAAAGCCGCAAGTATGCAAAAGACCTTGCACTATTGCGACTTTCAGAAATAGTGCAACCATGAAAACGATCGCGATTCTCAGTCAGAAGGGCGGGGCAGGAAAGACAACTCTTGCCGTTCATATCGCCACAGCGGCGCACCTGGCGGGCTATGCGGCGGCGATCCTCGACATGGACCAGCAGGGCACGGCCGAGGCGTGGAGTGGCTGGCGTGAGAAGACGACCGACCAGGCAGACCCCGCCGTGTTCCCGGCAAAGGTGCCAACGCTCAACACGGTTTTAGCCCGCTTGAGCAAGGCCGGCGCCGCCCTCGCCGTCATCGATACCGCGCCGCTTGCCGAAACCGTCGCGGCCGAGGCGGCATCGATTGCGGACCTGATCCTGATTCCATGCCGGCCGGCCGGCTTCGATCTTCATGCAATCCGGCTAACTGCCAACCTGGCGCAGCGATCGGGACGGCCGGCCTTCGCGGTGTTCAACGCCGGTCCGCCCCGCAAGGCCGCGATCTACGACGAAAGCGCCGGCATTATCGCGGGGCTTGGCATCCAGCTTGCGCCGGTTCGCCTGTCCGAGCGTGTCGCGTTCAAGCAAGCAGTCGGCAGCGGCCAGACAGCCCAGGAGATCGACCCGACCGGAAAGGCGGCGGAAGAAACCGCAGCCCTATGGACCTGGCTTAAGGGAACGTTAAAGCTGCAATAAGGCAATGTGGCAATAGACATTGCGAGTAGGGGAGTTGTGGATATGGCAAAGCCGAGTGCCCTGGTGGGGCTAAAGACCAGCATGGAAACCGAGGCAGCGGGAAGTGTCCCCGATTCGGCCGGCCGGACCACCGAGTCGCAACGGGCGAAGCTTGGCCGGCCCCCGGTTGGCGAGGCCGGCAACGACGTGCGGAAGGCCCGGAAGGCAACCACGGTCTATTTCCCGCCCGAGGTGTCGAAGGGCCTGAAAACGCTGGCGCTCAAGGAAGATACGACGCTTCAGGCGCTTGTCGGGGAGGCGATCGACCTGTTGATGCGCGATCGTGGCTTGCATCCGTTCGGCGCTCGATGACGGGGCGGCTAAGACGTGCAATCCAAATCGGCGCACAATTTCTTGATAATTCAGCGGGTTTATAAGACTATGCCGAATGGCGTCCGCACTCGCGGCCGTCTCACGAGACGTTTTCTGGCAGGGAGAGCCTAGACCCAGAAATGCAAAACCCGCCGGGTTAGGGCGGGCCGCATACCGGCAAAGCCGGGAAGTGATGACGTCTGGTAAACTCATCATTCCCGATAGGCCGTGTTTTTGCAAGATGATTCTTGCCACGCTCCTGCTTTGTCCGAAATCCGGCGCTTTTCCTTGGCCTGGCGGTTCACCCGAACCGTTGGAGAGAGACTTTGCGCCTATCGTATGCTGGCCCCGGACAGTCGTTACCTGGCTTTTCAGACCTATTTCGCGCGCCGTGGCCCGTTAGGAAGGGCAGCGCCAATATCAGCAAGGGCAAGATTAAGCCGCCGCCCGCTATGACCAGGCAGGAAGCCGCCCGGTTCTATCAGCGGCTAGAGGAGTTCGAGCGCGAGACGCGCCGGCCTGGACGACAAGACGGGGCAATCGGGCGCAACGGCCTCGCCGTCGCCAGGGCGCTTATCTATGGCTTCCTCAACTGGAAGACCGGCCGGCTTGACCCGAGCCACCAGGAGATCGCCAAGCGCGCCAATATCGCGCCGCGCAGCGTAGCCCGTGGCCTGGATGCCCTGCGACGTGCCGGCGTGGTGGAATGGGTTCGCCGTTGCGTCGAGACCACGGACGAGGCTGGCCGGTTCTGCCTGGCGCAAATCAGCAACCTCTATGCCTTCCGTGCCGTAGCGCGCTGGATCGGTTTCCAGAGCAAGGCACCAGCCGCAACGCCGGATGCATCGACACCGGATGCCATCGCCTTGGGCTTGGCGCCCGTCATCGAGCGCGGCACCGTGGACGCCGGCACCTTCGATCGCGAATACGAGTTGATCGAGTTGGAGGCGATGGCAGCAGGTAGGTGCGTCCTCTCGGCGGTTCTGGCGAGGGGCTTGAGGAACCGGGCGTCTGCCAATGACTCTACTGGATTGCCAGATCGGCCGAGTAACCCGACGATAATTTATAACTAGAAGCGACACAGAGGGGAATACGACGGCGTTTGCGCATGTCGGCGAGGATGAGGATGCGCCCTCTACCGTCGAGTGCGTCGAACAGTCGACACCGCCTGAGGTAATGATTGCCGGCTTGCTGGCGGCGTCGGAGATCGGACCGTATGGTGTCGCACACTCTTGGCAAGCTGGCGTGGCTCAGCTTCAGCACATGCCGGTTCTGGCTGGGTTCGCTGTCGTCCGCTGGGAGCAGGTCTGCCTGGATTGTGCCGCGCTGGTCGACGGGTGGGGCGCCGAAATGCTCAGGCTGGGGTGGAGCGCCGAGGATGCCTTCGGCGTCCACCCAAACGCACCGGGCGCCGCGGTGCACTGTTACGGCCTGGGTGTCCTCCTCAATGGGGGCAGCGTGGTCGCCATGACGGCGGCCGGTGCCGTGATTGAGGGTGTGACGAAGGTTCGTCAGTCATTCACTCGGCGGCGCGCGCAAGGGGCTGTGCCGATCTGGACGGCCGCACGGTGAGCACCCCTCCCCCTACCGAGCCGGTCGATTTCCTGGCGCCCTGGCCTGGCCGTCCGCCCGGCTTACTGTGGGACGAGCGCCGCTGCGCTAGGCGGCCCTGGGCGGGCATCCTGGGCCCGGGAAGCGCCATGTGTGGAGGTGGCGGGCGATGGAGACTGGCGCCGCCGCGCCCTTGTCTCGCACTCGCCTCCGGGCCAGCTCTGACAGCGGCGAACCGTGTCACAGAGGGCAGGGTCATGCGTTACAACCGCACCCAAGCCAAAACGTGTCACACACAGATAGGGCATTGACCAAAGTGACATATGTCACCCATAATCCATGGGTTCTTAGTGACACATGGAGGCTTCCAATGAACGTGGGGTATGCCCGGACTTCGACGGTCACTCAGGACGCGGGGCTCGAGGCGCAAGTCCGCGACCTCAAGGCGGCCGGCACCG
>JAABUX010008598.1_pt1 | contig 11744 bp, 10 predicted proteins | sample 5561851 | NCBI WGS metagenome assembly JAABUX01 (sample SAMN10711883, study PRJNA513361) | rock metagenome | isolation source: Antarctica rocks | place: Antarctica: Victoria Land, Richard Nunatak red sandstone | collected 2016-01-03 | reverse complement strand
GGCCGCCAGCAAGGGCAGCATCCCGTACAAGGACTGTACGCCCCCTACCTAAGCACCCCACCCCCCCACGTCAACCGCCGACTGTAACGTCCAAGCCGATCCAGCCCCGAGACGGACCCGGGCGGGGTCGTGCCGCTCGCTTGACGGGCGCCGCTTCGCGTGGAACCGTTTAGGAGTGGAAGCACTCGCGAAGCCGAGGGGTCGCCGCCCGGCATTTGGAACGGCCACGAGCTCCTGGATCGGCTCACCTGCGTGACGGGCTACGTTCTCCGGCGCCTGGCCGCCATCGTAGCGCTTGCGTTCGGGATCAGCGTGGTCGTTTTCTTGATCCTGCGTCTCATCCCCGGTGATCCGGCCATCGTGCTGCTCGGCACCAACGCCGGGGACAGCAGCCTAGTCGCCCGCCTGCACCATCAGCTCGGCCTCGATCTGCCTCTGTACGTCCAATACCTGCAATGGATCGGGCATCTGTTCCACGGCGACTTCGGCTACTCCTACGGCAACCAGCAATCCGTAACGTCGCTGCTGGCCGCCAACTTTCCGGCGACCCTCCAGCTCACGCTCGCCGGCCTCATACTCTCCCTGGTGTTCGGCGGCGCGATCGGCACCATCGCCGCACTCCGGCGCAACCGCCGCGCCGATGTCGTGGCGATGAGTGCGTCGCTCGCCTTCCTGTCCATTCCCAGCTTCTGGCTCGGCCTCCTCCTCATCCTCCTATTCGCGGTCGAGTTGCCGTGGTTCGAAGTCGTGGGCGGCACGTCCCTCAAGGGCCTGGTCCTGCCGGCGGTGACGCTCGCCTTGGGAAGCATCGGCTTCAATGCCCGCTTCGTCCGCTCCAGCCTGATCGCCGCCCAGGTCCAAAAACACGTCATCACCGCCCGCGCCAAAGGCATCACCCGCGCCCAGGTGTTCATGCGGCACATCTTGCGCAATGCGCTGCTGCCGATCCTGACCATAATCGGCTTGCAGGTCGGGCAATTGCTGTCGGGGGCGGTCATCATCGAGACGGTGTTCTCGCGCCCCGGCATCGGCCGGTTGCTCGTGCAAGCCATCCTGGCGAAGGACTACCTGACCGTGCAGGCTGTCATCCTCATCATAGCCATCCTCTACGCGCTGGCGAACTTCGTCGTGGATCTCCTGTACCCGATCATCGACCCTCGCGTCGCAAACCGGTGAGGAGCAGGGCGATGCCGGGCGATGCCGATCTAGCAAGCCCCACCGCCGCAAGCGCGGTGCTTGGCCCGGCTGAAGCGGTGTCTCCGGCCCCGGGCCGCTGGGAGCGCCTCCGCCGTATGCTGCGCCATCGCAGCCTCGCCACCGGAATCGTCATCTGCGCCATCCTCGTGCTGCTCGTCGCAGCGCTGCCGCTCGTGCTGCCGCTCGACCCCGACACGCAGGATCCTGCCGCCATCATCGCGCCACCATCGTTGCAGCATCCGATGGGCGCCGACTCGTTCGGCCGGGATTTGTTCGCAAGGGTGCTCTATGGCGGTCGCACCACCATGCTCGCCAGCCTCTGCGTCGTTCTGCTCGGGGCGGTTGCGGGCACGACGCTCGGCCTGGTCGCCGGCTATTTCGGCGGCATCGCCGGTTTCGCGATCATGCGGCTGGTCGACCTGCTGCTCGCCTTTCCCGGTATACTGCTGGCGCTGGCCGTGGCCGCCGTGCTCGGCCCAGGCCTGCCGAACGCGGTGATCGCCATCGCCGCCATCCTCACGCCCGTGTTCGCGCGGCTGGTCGAGGGTGCCACCTCCGAGGTCCGCAACCTGCCCTACGTGGACGCCGCGATCACCCTCGGCTCCGGCCCGTGGCGCATCATCCTGCGCCACATCCTCCCCAACGTGGCGCCCGGCATCATCGTGCTGACCACGAGCTGGCTCGGCATCGCCGCGCTCTGGATCGCCGCCCTTGGCTTCATCGGCCTCGGCGTGCAGCCGCCGGCCGCCGAATGGGGCGCTATCTTGAACGACGGCGCGAACTACATCACCGTCGCTTGGTGGATCACCGTCTTCCCCGGATTGTTCCTGTCCCTGTTCGTCGTCGGCGTGAACCTGATCGGCGACGGCCTGCGCGACGAACTCGATCCAACCCTCGCCCCGAGCTGACCTGGCCCAAACCGGAGTGACCGCCATGCACAACCAGCCGATCCGATACGCCTTGCGGAGCATGGTCGCGGCCAGCGGCCTCCTGCTGGCAGCGCCCGCGAGCAACGCCCAGACAATCGACCGCAATGCCCACCTGGTCATCGGCTGGGCCGAACCGCCCGACACCCTCAACCCCGCCACCACCGGCGCCCGGGACGTGGGCCCGATCGCCATCAACATCTTCGACACCCTCGTCTGGCTCACCCCAGACCTCAAGCCCACCCCCCATTTAGCCACCAGTTGGACCCTCTCGCCCGACGGCTTGACCTACACCTTCACCCTCCGCCAGGACGTCACCTTTCACGACGGCACCCCCTTCGACGCCGCCGCCGTCGTCGCCAACTTCGCCTACATCACCGACAAGAACACTCAGTCCAAGCTCGCCATGAGCCTGCTCGGACCCTGCCTCTCCGCCAAGGCCACCGCCAAGTACACCGTCCAGATCTCCTGCACCGCCCGCTACGCCCCCCTGCTCGCGCAATTGGGCGAACCCGACCTCGGCATGCAGTCCCCCAAGGCCATCGAGCAATACGGCCCCGACCTCGGCCTGCACCCCACCGGCACCGGCCCCTTCGCCTTCGTCAGCTACGCCCCGAACCAAAGCATCGTGCTGAAGCGCAACGACGCCTACCGATGGGGACCCGCGGCCGTCGGCCACACCGGGCCGCCCGACATCGCCCAGATCACCTTCCAGATCGTGCCGAACTCGCAGGCGCGCATCAGCCAATTCCAGAGCGGTCAATCCCAGCTCATGCAGGAAACCCCCGGCATCAACTGGAACGTCCTGCAAAGAACGGGCCGCTTCACCGCCATCCCCGTCCCCATCACCGGCCTCGGCATCTTCGCCCCCATCAACGCCAGCGCCTGGCCCACCAGCGACATCGCCGTGCGCCGGGCCATCCTCTACGCCGTCGACAAGAAAGGCGTGAACCTCCTCTCCGCCGCCGGCGCCTTCACCGTCAGCAACACCCCGCTCGAGAAGGGAATGGTCGGGTACGACCCCTCGCTCCAGACCCTCTACCCCTACGACCCGGCCAAAGCCGCAGCGACGCTCACCGCCGCCGGCTGGACCAAGCCCGGCGAGTTCTGGGAGAAGGACGGCCGCCGCCTCACCCTCAAGATCACCGCCATCTCCACCGTCCCCGCCTATCCCCTCATCGCCCAAGCCATCCAAGGCTACCTCCGCAAGGCCGGCATGGACGCGCAAGTCCAGCAACTCGCCACCCCAGCCTGGCTCGCCGCCAACATCAAAGGCGACATGTCGCTGACCCCCCTCCAATATATCGGCGTCGATCCGGATGCGCTGCATCTCTGGTACCTTCCCGGCCAGTACTTCAACTGGAGCCACTACACCGACCCCAAGCTCACCGCCCTCATCACCCAAGGCCAGCAGGAAACCGACCCGGCGAAGCGAACCGCGATCTACCAAGCCATCCAGAAGATCATCATGGACCAAGCGATCGAAATGCCGATCCACGATAACGTCGACCTCGTTATGACCTCGAAGCGTCTGACCGGCGTCACCTAACTCCGGCGGCGGCTTCGAGTATTTCGGCGCCGCCGCGCTCTCGAAATGACCACGATCCTCCGCGCCGACCGGCTGATCGACGGCACCGGCGCCCCGCCCCTCGAGCCGGCCACCCTCGTCATCGAAGGCGCCCGCATCGCCGGCGCCTTCGCCGGCGAGCCGCCGCCCGACCTGATCCCGGACGGCGCCGAAATCCTCGACTACCGCGGCTGCACCCTCCTCCCCGGCCTCATCGACGCGCACGTCCACCTCAACCTGCCCGGTGACGGCACCTCGCTCGAGGACGCCGTGCGCGAGACGGATGGCGTCCTCGTAGCCACGGCAACATTCGGCGTCGGCCGGGCCTTGGCGGCCGGCATCACCACCGTGCGCGACGTAGGCGGCGCGCGCGGTACGGTGTTCGAGCTGCGCCGCGCCATGGCGCTCGGCCACGGCCATGGCGCGCGCATCCGCGCCTGCGGCCAGCCGATCACCATCACGGGCGGCCACACCTGGTATCTGGGCGGCGAAGCCGACGGCGAAGACGGCCTCCGCCGCAAGGTGCGCGAAATGGTCAAGCTCGGCGCCGACTTCATCAAGGTGATGGCCAGCGGCGGCGGCACCGTGGGCACGATGTCCTGGCTGCCAGCCTACCGCCCCGAGGAGCTGGCCGCCATCGCGGACGAAGCCCACCGCCTCGGCCGCAAGGTGACGGCGCACTGCCTCTGCGCAGCCTCGAGCGAGGCCGCCGTCGATGCCGGCATTGACCAGATCGAGCATGCGGGATTCATCGCCGACCGGGCAGGCCGCCAGGTCTTCGTGCCGGCGACCGCCGAGAAGATCGCGCGCGCGGGCGTGCCCGTCACGAGCACGCTCGCGGTCGGCGGCTACGTCGTGCAGGTCATGGCAGCCAAGGCGACCCGCACCCCGGCCGAGCAGGCATTGCTCGACCGGTGGCGGTCCATGCTCGATGAAAACCTCGGCCAGTTCCGCCGGATGCACGAGCTGGGCGTCCGCTTCGTGGCAGGGACCGACGCCGGCTGGCGCTTCACGCCTATCGAGGGACTGCCCCTCGAACTGCAGTTGATGCACCAGGGCGGCCTCTCGCCCATGCAGGCGCTCGTCGCCGCGACCGGTTTCTGCGCCGAAATCATCGGCATCGGTGACGAAGTCGGTACCCTGCAGCCCGGCAAGGCCGCCGACGTGATCGCCGTCGCGGGCAACCCGCTCGACGACCTTCGCCGCCTCACCGATCCTCGCCTGGTGATGCAGGGTGGGGCAGTGCGCACCGCGCGGGGCAAGCCGGGTTGAGCCTGCTCGCGGTGCGGGATTTGCAAACCCATTTCCGCTCCCGGGCCGGGATCGTGAAAGCCGTGGACGGGGTGAGCTTCGACGTCGGGCGCGGCGCCTGCCTCGGCATCGTCGGCGAATCCGGCTCCGGCAAGAGCGTCACCTCGCTCTCGATCATGCGCCTCGTCGAGCCGCCGGGTTTCGTCGCGGGCGGCCAGATTCTGTTCAAGGACCGCGACCTCGCCCGGCTCTCGGAGCGGGAGTTCCGCTCCGTCCGCGGACGCGAGATCTGCCTCGTCTTCCAGGACCCGATGAGCGCGCTGAACCCGGTCTACAAAGTGGGCGCGCAGGTGGTCGAGGCCCTGCAGGCGCATCAGGCGCTGAGCCGCCACGCGGCGATGGACCGCGCCATCGAGCTCTTCAAGCTGGTCGGCATCCCCGCCCCCGAACGCCGCGCCCAGGACTATCCGCACCAGCTAAGCGGCGGCATGTGCCAGCGCGTCACCATCGCCATGGCGCTCGCCAACGAGCCGGACCTGCTGATCCTCGATGAGCCGACGACCGCGCTCGACATGACCATCCAGGCGCAAATCCTCGACCTCGTGCGCGACCTCCGTCGCCGTGTGAACACGGCCGTGCTGCTGATCACCCATGATTTCGGCGTCGTGCGCGAGATGTGCGAGGAGGTGGTCGTCATGTATGGCGGCCGGGTGATGGAGTGCGGCACCGTGCGGCAAGTGACGCAAGACCCGAAACATCCCTATACGGTCGGCCTGCTCTCCTCCATGCCGTCGCCGCAGAAGCGTGGGCGGCGGCTCGAGGCGATCGGAGGCACCGTGCCCAATCCCCTGCGCATGCCGCCGGGCTGCCCGTTCCAGCCTCGCTGCCCGCGCGCGATGGAGGTGTGCGCGACGATGCCTGCGCCGCGGGACCCGGGCGACGGGCGCCAGGTCGCCTGCTGGCTCTACTGAGTTGGACACGGACGCCGATACGCTGCTCGAGTTGCGGCACATCCGGACGCATTTTCCGGTGCGCCACGGCTTGCTGGGGCGGCGCACGGAGTGGGTCCGCGCCGTCGACGACGTGTCGCTGGCGATCCGGCGCGGCGAGACCTTCGGCCTCGTGGGCGAGTCGGGCTGCGGCAAAACCACGCTCGCCCGGTCCATCATGCGTTTGGAGCGCCCGCAATCCGGGCAGGTCCTGTTCGAGGGCGAGGATGTCCTCACCGCGCCGGCTGGGCGGCTCAAGACCTTGCGGCGGGATATGCAGGTCATCTTCCAGGATCCCCACGGCTCGCTCGATCCCCGGATGAAAATCCGCGACATCATCGCCGAGGGCCTGGCCGTCCAGGGCACCCTGAGCCGGGCCGAACGCCGCGACCGGGTCGAACAGCTCGCCGAGCGCGTGGGCCTCCGCCCGGAACATCTCGGGCGCTATCCGCACGAGTTCAGCGGCGGCCAGCGCCAGCGCATCGGCATCGCCCGGGCGCTGGCGCTCCGGCCGAAATTCGTGCTGGCCGACGAGCCGGTCTCCGCCCTCGACGTGTCGGTGCAGTCCCAGGTTTTGAACCTGCTCTCCGAATTGCAGGAGGAGTTCGGGCTCACCTACCTCTTCATCGCGCATGACCTGGCGGTGATCGAGTACATCAGCGATCGCGTGGGCGTCATGTATCTCGGCAAGCTGGTCGAGGTCGCAAGCGCCGAGGCGCTCTATGCCGACCCCCGCATGCCCTACACGCGAGCCTTGCTCTCGGCCATCCCAGGCGCCCGCGAGGCGACCGGGCGCGAGCGCATCATCCTCGAAGGCGACGTCCCGAGCCCCCTCGACCCGCCATCGGGCTGCCCGTTCAGGACCCGGTGCTGGATGGCGCAAGCCGTCTGCACGGAGCTCGTACCCAAGCTGCGGGAAATCCGGCCGGACCACTGGGCCGCCTGCCACTTCGCGGAGGCCGTGTAGGGCGCCTTCCACGCGCCTTGCTCCAGCCGGGGCATTGTCCTAGCCTCGGTCCAGACGCGAGAAACCGCGTGAAGAGGAGGAGCGATGTCGTCCAGATCGTGCTGGAGCCGTCGGCAAACGTTCGGTATCCCGGCCGCCGCCGCGGCGTTCGCCCTAGGCGCGCGCGATCAGGCGCGGGCGGCCCCCGCCATCCTCAAAGGCTCCAAGCTGACCTTCTGGGGCGGCCTGATCTTCTCGGACAAGGCGAACAAGCTCCTCGTTGACGAGATCACCCGGTGGGGCCACGCCAATGGCGTCCGGACCGAAGTGGTGATGATCAACCAGAACGAGACCGTGCAGAAGGTCTCGGCCGCGATCGCCTCCAACACCATGCCGGACGCGCTCGACCTCGGCCTCGACCTGTTGCTCGTGCTGTCACGCCAAGGCGTGTTCCTGCCCCTCGACGACCTGTACCAGTCGATCGGCAGCGCCCAGGGCGGCTGGCTGGCCCCGGTCGATAAGGCCAGCAAGCTCGGCGGCGTGCGCACCGGTATCCCGTTTGGCGTCTCCGGCAACGTGTTGATCCGCCGCAACGATCTCCTCAGCAAGGCAGGGTTCTCGAGCCCTCCCCCAACCTGGGATGACACGGTAGCGCAAGCCGTGAAGCTGACCCATCCCCCCGTCTATGGCCTCGGCCTCGCCCTCTCGGACGTGGGCGACGGCAACACTCAAATCGGTGTTCTGCAATCCTATGGCGGCCGCATCGCCGACGACAGCGGCAAGAAAGCAGCCATCAAATCCGCCGCCACCCGCGACTATCTCCGCTGGGTCAAGGACGCCTGGGACAAGAAGCTCTTTCCCCCCGGCAACACCACCTGGGACGGCGCCGGCGACAATAACGCCTACGCGGCCGGCCAAGCCGTGTTCGTCGCCAACACCGGCTCGATCGGCATCTCGGCCCGTACCGACGACCCGGACCTCTACAAGGCCACGCTCTACTCCTCGCTCCCCGCCGGCCCCAAAGGCGTCATCTCGCCCATCGCGCCGCAGCTGCGCTCGATCCCGAAATCTGCCAAGAACCCCGATGCGGCCAAGGCGCTGATCGAGCACCTGGCCCAGCCCGCCTTCACCAACGCCTATTTCGCCTCCGCAATCTATGGTCCGGTCCTGCAAAGCCAGACCAAGCTCGCTTTGTTCAACGGCCAAGACCCCATCCTCGCCGGCCTGCTCGACCTCGTCCAGCGCGGCACGGCACCCGGCTATCCCGACATCTACAACGCGGCCTTCGCCGACGCGTGGAACAATTTCGTCGTCCCCAAAATGATCCAGCGCGTCGTCATCGACCACTGGGCCTTCGACCGCGCGATGGACGAGGCCGAGACCCAGACGCAGGCGATCTATAATAAATATACCTAGCAGCAGCGACGCGCCATGGACGAGGCAAGCCGCCCAAAAAACACGGCGGCGGCGTTTCAGCGCCAGGACCCAGCACGCCCTGTTCGCCTACGGCCTCGTGTTTCCCGCAGTCCTCCTCCTCCTCGGCTTCGTCGGCTACCCGTTCCTCTACGCGATCGTCATCGCCTTCACCAACCGCGTCGTCGGCAATGCAGGCCACTGGGTCGGGCTCGCAAACTTCCGCTACCTTGTCCAGTCCCCCGACTTCCAGGCCTCGGTTTGGAACACGCTCACCCTCGTCGTCGCGAGCGACGCGTGCAAGCTCGTAGTCGGCCTGTCGCTCGCCCTGCTCGTCAATCAAAAACTCCCCGGCCGCGGCCTGTTCCGCTCGCTGCTCATGCTGCCCTGGGCGATGCCCGCTTTCGTCGTGTTCCTTGTCTGGCGCGTCGTCTACCAGCCGATCGGCGGCGGCCTCAACCTCGTGCTCACCGCCACCGGCCTCCACCCCGGCATCGTCGACTGGCTCGGCGAACGCTCGACCGCCATGCCCGCCGTGATCGCCGCGACCATCTGGCGCGGCTTCCCCTTCTGGTTCATCTCGATCCTGGCAGCCCTGCAAACCATCCCCGCCGAGCAATACGAGGCGGCGCGCGTGGACGGCGCCAATGCCTGGCAGCGCTTCCGCGCCGTCACCTTCCCCGGCATCCGCCAGGTCGTCATCGTGACGACCCTGCTCTCCTCGATCTGGACCGCGAACGCCTTCGAGAACGTCTGGCTCCTCACCCAGGGCGGCCCCTCCAACGCCACGATTGTGTTCCCCGTCCTCGCCTATCTCGGCATGCAGACCCAGCAGCTCGGACAGGCCGCCGCCGTCTCCGTCGCCATGCTGCCCGTGCTCGCAATCGTCGTCTTCGCGGCCACCGCCATGGCCCAGAGCCGAGACGACGAATGAGCCTGGGCGGTCGCAGCAAGCGGACCATCGGCCGCACCGCCACCTATGCCGCCTTGACCGTCGCCGTGCTGCTCATCCTCTTCCCGGTCTACTGGATGGTGGCAACTTCGCTCAAGCTGCCCCGCGACATCCTCCGCACCCCCTCGCTATGGCCCCACGCCTTCACCCTGAACAACTACCGCATCCTGATCGAGGACAAGGGCTTTCTCCTCAACATCCGCAACAGCTTCATCGTCTCCGCCTCGGTGACCCTGATCTCGGTCATAATCTCCTCCCTCGCCGCATACTCCCTCGCCCGCTACCGCACCCGGTACCGCGGCGTCATCGGCCGCCTCATCCTCTTCGCCTACCTCACCCCCACCTCCCTCCTCTTCATCCCCCTCTCAATCGTCATGGCCAAGCTCCAGCTCGGCAACTCCCTCGTCGGCCTCATCCTCGTCTACCTCACCTTCTCCCTCCCCCTCAGCACCTGGCTGCTCCAGAGCTACTTCCGCGGCGTCCCCCGCGAGCTCGAGGAGCAAGGCACGATCGACGGCCTCACCCGGCTCGGCGCGCTCCTGCGCATCGTGCTCCCGCTCTCCGCACCCGGTCTCGCCGCCGTCTCCATCTTTACCTTCACGGGCGCCTGGAACGAGCTGCTCTTGGCGCTCGTGCTCATCACCTCCGATAACCAGCGCACCGCCCCCCTCGCCCTCAATTACCTCATCACGTCAGACACCCTGCCCTGGGGCCCGCTGATGGCCGGCGCGGTCCTCTCATCCCTGCCACTGATCGTCCTGTTCTTCATCGCCCAACGCTTCATGGTTCAGGGCATGACGGCAGGGTCGGTCAAAGGCTGATCGCTGTTCTCGCCCCTATAGGAGACACCCATGGCTGAAGGCATTCGAGTCGCTGTCGGACAATTCAACGAGCTCACCGAGGAGAAGCTCGACTTCGCCGCCCAGATCGGTGCCGCCGGCATCCAGCTCAACACGCCCAAGCTGCCCGGCGATGCGCGCTGGGAGGAGCGCGACCTCCGCGGGCTTGTCGAGAAGGCCAACGCCCATGGCCTGGCGCTCGAAGCCATCGAGAACGTTCCCGTGCATTTCTACGACAAGGCCATGCTCGGCCTGCCCGGCCGCGACGAGCAGATCGAGAACTATTGTGCCACGGTGCGCGCCGTGGGCGCCGCCGGCATCCCGATCCTCGGCTACCACTTCATGCCAAACTCCGTCTGGCGCACCGAGCGCATGGCCCCGGGCCGCGGCGGCGCCGGCTGCACCCAATTCGACATGGCAGTCGTGGAAAACCTCTCGGGCCGCGCCGAGCTGAGCCGCTTTCTGCCCACGGCACTCGGCCGCCAGGAGGCCATGCCGCTCCGCGAAGGCGACGACATCATCACCGCCGAACAGATGTGGGCGAACTACGAGTACTTCATCAAGGCCGTGCTCCCCGTCGCCGAGCAGGCCGGCGTGAAGCTCGCCCTCCACCCCGACGACCCCCCCGTCCCGATGCTGGGCGGCGTCGCGCGCCTGTTTTGGGAACCGGCCGGCTTCAAGCGCGCCTGGGAAATGAGCGCGGGCAACCCGGCTTGGGGCCTCGACCTCTGTCTCGGCTGCTGCTCCGAGATGACCGGCGGCGCCGCCCGCGTGCGCGAGATGATCGAGTTCTTCGGCCCCAAGGGACGCATTTTCTACGTCCACTTCCGTGACGTGCAGGGAACGGTGCCGAACTTCACCGAATGCTTCATCGGCGAGGGCAATTTCGACCCCGCCGAAGCCATGGCCCTGCTCCGCAAGAACGGCTTCACCGGCTTCATGCTCGACGACCACGTGCCCCATATGTCCGGCGACACCGACTGGAACCACCGCGGCCGCGCCCACGCGATCGGCTACATGCAAGGCCTGCTGCGCATGGGCGACCGACTAGCGCTCACCTAAACGCGTCCAGGCAACGCCCTACGCGGAGCAGCCTATTCCGCGGCGTCCCGTAGGAGCGTCTCGCCTGGATGCAAAATGGTGAACACGACCGGCTCGGTGCCGGCCACGAGCGTGCCGCCATGCTCGCGGACGACGGTGTACCGGGAGCGCGCGAGCTCGGACGTGGCGGGGTGGTCGGTCCGGAAATGCGCGCCCCGGCTGTCCGTGCGGGCTTCGGCCGCAAGCAGGATCGCCTGGCTGGTCAGGATCATGTTTTCGAGGTTGAGCCGGTCCATCCATGTCAAATTATAGGCCGCCCCCCCGCCGGCCCCCGCTTCGCCGACCTCCGCCGCGAGCCGCGTGAGCGCGGCCCCCGCCCGCGCCATCCCGGCCGCGTCGCGCAAGATGCCGACATCGTCCCACATGACCTGCAGCAGCTCCCGCCGGATCGCCTCGAGGTCGCCGCCGGGCCGGCCAAGCGGACCGAGCGCCCGCTCGAGCGACGCCTCCACCGCCGCCCGGTCCGGCTCCGCAAACCCCCGGCCCGGCGCCTCCACCGCCATCGCGTCGCCCGCGAACCCCCCGAACACCGTCGAGTTCGCGACGCCGTTGCCCCCCAGCCG
>JAABUX010008596.1_pt1 | contig 11744 bp, 9 predicted proteins | sample 5561851 | NCBI WGS metagenome assembly JAABUX01 (sample SAMN10711883, study PRJNA513361) | rock metagenome | isolation source: Antarctica rocks | place: Antarctica: Victoria Land, Richard Nunatak red sandstone | collected 2016-01-03 | reverse complement strand
GCGCGGCGTGAGACTGCTGACCCAGCCGGGTCCCGCCGCCGTGGCGTTGCCGTGTTGGGCCAGCCAGCTGTCCCAGGTGTGGCCCAGCGCCAGGCCGAGGCGGCGGCCCGGCACGCTCAGGTCGTCCGCCGAGATGTCCACGTGGCCGTCGGCGAGGTCCACGCTGGCCGCGAGGCCGCCGCCAAAGGCGACGCTCTGGTGCGGATGCCAGGGGATCAGGCCGCTGGAGCGGGAGGTCACGGTTACGCCGTCGAAGGTCCCCGTGCTGAGGCCATTGGCGCAGTCCGAGGTCACGGCGAGGCCCGCCAGCAGCGTGTTGGTGGCGCTGAAGGTCACGGTCGAGCCGGGTACCGCCGTCCAGATCACCCCATCGGCCGAGGTGTAAGTGGTGTAGGTCGCGCCAGCCCGCGCCACCTTGAGGTAGACCGGCGGCGTGTTGCCCGGGTTGGCAAGGCCCACGGTAGTGGCTCCCGCCGCGTTGCGGTACTCTACGTTGACGCCGGGGTAGGTGGGGTCGGTGTCGATGTAGGCGTAGTAGGAGGCGGCGCCGGGCGTGGCGTCCTGGCGCAGCATCACGCCGGCCTTGGCGTAGGCGGTCACGTTGGTCTGGCTGATGACGCGCGCGCTGATGGAGGCGTCGCCGGCCGCGTTCTGCCAGGCATAGTGGAACTGATCGGAGGAGCCGAAGATGCCGTAGCCGGCGCCCTGCACCGTCCACGCGCCGGTGGAGAGGGATTGGCCGCCGGGCAGGGCGGGACTGCCCACGTCGGCGCAGCTCCAGCCGCTGGGGCAGGCGCTGACCAGCACGGAGTCGATCGTCGCCGTCTCCAGGGCGTTGTCGTTGCTGGAGGCCACGGCCAGACCGCCCAGCGCGGCCCCCGTCATGGCGATGCTGACCGTCGAGCCGGGGACCGCCGCCCAGGAGAGCCCGTCGGAGGAGGTGTAGGCCGTGTAGCTGGCGCCGACGCGCGCCACCTTGAGGTAGACGGGCGCGCCGCCGCCGGGGCCGCTCACATCGACCGCGGCAGCGCCGGCCGTGGAGCGGTACAGCACGTCGACGAAGCCGGAGGAGGCGACGAAGGCATCGTAGAAGGGGGCGCCGGGCGTGGCGTCCTGGCGTAGCATCACGCCGGCCTTGGCGTAGGGCGAGGCGTCGGTGGTCTGGGTGACCACGCGAGCGGTGACGCCGCCGTCGCCGGCGACGGTCTGCCACACGAAGTGGAACTGGTCGGAGGAGCCGTAGATGTCGCCGGCGCCCTGCACGGTCCAGGTACCGCCGGAGAGCGTCTGGCCGCCAGCGAGGGCGGGGGCGCCGATGTCGGCGCAGGTCCAGCCGGTGGGGCAGGCGCCGGAGGTCAGGGGCGAGACCAGCAGCACGGAGCGCGCGCCGGCGTCGACGCGCGCGGCGCTTGCCCCCGCGTTGGTGGTGGCCGTCGGCGTGACGCTCGCCGTTGTGGACAGCACGGCGGTCGCGGCGGTCGCGGCGGTCGTGGGCGTGAGCGACATGGCGGTTGGCGTGGCCGTGGTCATCGTGCGGGTGGCGCCAGGGATGGTCGCGGCGGCCGTGATCGTGCTCGTCGCGGTCGTGCCGGAGATCGCGGGCGTGGGCGTGCGAGAGATCGCGGTCGTGGGCGTGGTGGTCGTGGAGGTGGTGGTCACGGGTGGCGGCGCCGCCGGCCTCATTGGGGTGGCGGAGGCGGATGGCGTCACGGCAGCGGTCGCGCTCACGGGCGCGGCGGGGGTGGGCGTCGCGCTCAGCGAGTTGGCCGCCCGCGCCGCGCCGACGACAACGGCGGCGTGAGCGACAGATGAGGAGGAGGGAACCAGGGTGGGTCCTCCCAGCATGAACAGGCCGGCGAGCAGCCAGGTATAGCCCCGACGGCGTTGAGGCTTTCTGGCCCTCCCGCCCACGTCTGCCCTGAGTATGGACTATCCCCGCCCCCGAACATGAGGCCCCTTCGTCCTGTTGCGCCCATCTATTAGTCCTCAATGTCGCAAGCCTCATCCAGGCTGGCGTATCGCTATTCGCACGAAGCCGCTGGCCAGTGGCCACTGGCCACTGGCCACTGCCCACTGCCCACTTCACTCACACCCCGCTATAGGCGCCGAAGCCGCCGTCGACGGGGATGACCGCACCGGTGACGAAGCGTGCGCCCGGCCCGCATAGCCAGACCAGCGTGCTGACCAGTTCTTCCGGCTCACCGAAGCGGCCGGCCGGCGTGTGGTCGATGATGGTCTGGCCGCGTTCCGTCGGCGAGCCGTCGTCGTTGATCAGCATGCGCCGGTTCTGGTCCGCCACGAAGAAGCCAGGAGCGATGGCATTGACCCGCAGCTCGGGGCCGTAGGAGCGCGCCAACTCGACGGCCAGCCAGCGGGTAAAGTTATCGATGGCGGCCTTCGCCGCCGCATACCCGCCGACGCGCGTCGCGGGGCGAACCGCGGCCGATGACGAGATGTTGACGATGCACCCCCGTGGAGGGCTCCCTTCCGTCCCCATGTCGGCGACGCGTCCGGCCATGGCCGCGCCGAACACCTGGCTGGGCAGGATCGTGCCGAGCAGGTTGAGCTCGATCACCGCGCGCAGGGCGTCCGCCGGCAGGTCGAAGACCGTCGTCTCGCCGCTCAGCGTCGCGGCGGGAGTGTTGCCTCCCGCGGCGTTGACCAGGATGTCCACGCGGCCCCAGTGGCGCAGCACCGCGTCTCGCGCCTCCGTCAGTTCGTCGGTCTTCAGCACGTCGGCCGGGACGGCCATGGCCTCGCCGCCTGCCGCGCGGATACCGGCGGCGACCGTCTCGGCCTGCTCACCCCGTCGCCCCAGGATGGCCACCCGCGAGCCAGCACGCGCCAGCCCAATTGCCATGGCGCCGCCGAGCACGCCCGTGCCGCCGGTCACGATGGCTACCTGACCGTCCAATCCGAACAACTCTCGCAGGTTGTGCTCCATGTCCCTCTTGTCCTCTCCGCTCACGACGACGATAGATGTACACTGGGGGGCAGAAGCTGTGCCATCGCTATCGACGTGCTCGAACCCAACGAATTGAACGAACCCAACGAATTGAACGGAGTTGCGTGATGCCCGAGCTGGCCCTCTCGACCTGGAGTCTCCACCGTGCCCTTGGCCCCATGTACCCCGGCCTCGACCTCGACAAGCCGTCTCGACTCGCCGATGATCGCTACGGCAAAGGGACCATCATGCTGGAGGATGTGCCGGCGATTGCCGCCGGACTCGGCCTCCAGGCGGTCGAGATCTGCCATTTCCACCTGGCGCGGACCGACCAGTCCTACCTGGACAACATCCGCGCGCGCCTCGACGCAGCTGGCGTACGCCTGCTGACCCTCCTGGTCGACGAGGGCGATATCACGGCCCCGGACGCGGATAGGCGCCGGCTCGACCACGACCGCATCCGCGCGTGGATCGACATCGCCGCGACGTTGGGGGCGGAGCGCGCGCGCGTAGTGGCCGGCGAGAGCGCGCCCGGAGCGGAGGCGGTGCGCTGGAGCACGGACGCCCTGCGCGAGTTGGCTGACTATGGGCGGACGCGGTCGGTCCGGGTCGTGACCGAGAACTGGCGCCCGCTATCCATGGACGTGCATGCGCTGACCGCGATCCTGGACGGCGCGGACGGGACGGTCGGCCTCTGCGCCGACTTCGGCAACTGGAGCGCCCCGCGCAAGTACGACGACCTGCGCGCGATCCTGCCGCGCGCGTCGTCGATCCACGCCAAGGCCGAGTTCAGCGCGCCGGGCGCGATGGACGAGGCCGATTTTGGCCGCTGCCTGGACCTGGCGCGCGCGGCCGATTTTGCCGGCAGCTACGTGCTGATCTTCGACGGCCCCGGCGACGAGGCGGCAAGCCTCCGGCGGATGGCCGAGTTCATCCAGCCGTACCTGTAGCTGTTAGCTGTCGGATGACATTGGCGCTCCGCGGACTGAACGTCGGGAGCGACGCGCAACGTCTTCAGTAAGCCCCGTCAACCTATGCAAGGAGAATATGGCCAGTGGCCGTGCCAAGAGCAACGCCCGACCGAGATGATAGTGACAAGGTGCGGCTGACTGTCCGCATGACGGTAGCTGAGCGGCGTGCACTGGAGGCGATCGCTCAGGAAAAAGGATTTGTCGGTGTGACAGGCTTGATCTACGATTTGGTGCGACGCGAGATCGCCGCGCGAGGCAAGAAGCAACCGGGCTAGACCCTTCACAGGGTCATTTCATTGTCGATCTCACGATATGTAGGAGCGTCGTGCCCACGCCCTCGCGGGTGTGGCCAGGGCGTATGCACGACGCTCCTACCATGTTGGTGGCCCGTACCGGTCCAGAATGAAATGACCCTGGCAAGCCCGTGGGTGCGCCTCGACATAGTGGACTGCGGCCGGAACGGGCCTGCGACTGCGGTCGCATGGCAAAGCACGGGCCGACTGCGGTCGGGTGGGGGTCGCCGCCACGCTGCCCCCGGCCCCGTTCTGACACCGCAGTGTCCGTGCGCTGCCATGCGACCGCAGTCGCAGGTCGAATCCCACAATTGTAAGGTGCACCCCAAGCCCGTGGCGAAGTTGCGGCAAGCGCCACCATCTGCTAGGCTGCCCTTTGGCAGTGTAGCTGCCCGGAGACCGGACCCATGCCCCGTTGCGTGGTGTCATGCGCGTCGTGAGCATCGCTGGGGCGATAAGCGCAACAAGCAGTAGAGTAGTAGGGAGCTATGACAGAAACGATCCTCCACTTCATCACCAACCTGTTTACGACGCTCGGCTACGGCGGCATCGTGATCGCCATGGCCATCGAGAGCTGTTGCATCCCGCTGCCCAGCGAATTGATCATGCCGCTAGCCGGGTTCCTGGCCACGCGGCAGGGCGTGGCGACGTTCCACGTCGAGCTCAACCTGTTGGGCAGCGCGCTGGCCGGCGCCGTCGGTTGTGTCGTCGGCTCCGTGGTGGCCTATTGGATCGGGGCCGCGGGTGGACGGCCGTTGTTGCTCCGCTACGGACGCTACGTGCTCATCTCGCCGCACGACGCCGACCGCGCCGACCAGTTCTTTGCCCGTCGCGGCGACATTACCATTTTTATCACCCGCCTGCTGCCCATCATCCGCACCTTCATCTCGCTGCCGGCCGGGATTGCGCGCATGAACTTCGCCAAGTTCGTGGCCTACACGTTCGTCGGATCGCTCATCTGGTGCCTCTTGCTGGGCTACATCGGCTATACGTTGGGCTCCAACTGGGAGAGCGTCGGCAACACCCTCCACAATTTCGATATCGTCATCGCGATCGTGGTCGTGGCCCTGGTGGCGCTGTACATCTATCGGCACATCCGGCGCCCGGCGACGAGTGGCTAGTGATGAGCGCCTGGTGACGAGTGGCTGGTGATGAGCGCCTGGTGACGAGTGGCTGGTGACGAGTGGCTGGTGACGAGTGGCTGGTGACGAGTGGCTGGTGACGAGTGGCTAGTGATGAGCGCCTGGTGACGAGTGGGGAGACATAGTGAGGGGGGCGGGGCGCGGTTAGCGCCCCGCCCCCCGCACATCTTATATTTATTCTATCCTATAGCGAGTGGTTAGTGACTAGTTCTAGTCACTAACCACTCGTCACTGACCATGTCGCCTACGCTGACTCATTGCGGGCCAGGAGGTCCTCGTCGGCGCGCGGTCCAAGCCGGGTCGGCTCAAGGATCGGCGGCTCCTCTTTGGTGATCACCTTGTCGGTCACGCGGACCGAGCGGATGTCCCCGCGCGAGGGAATCTCGTACATGATGTCGGTCAGCACATCCTCCACGATGGTGCGCAGGCCGCGCGCGCCGGTCTTGTGCTTGAGGGCCTGGCGGGCCGTCTCTTGCAGCGCCTCGATGGTGAACACCAACTCGACCTTGTCGAGCTCGAAGAACTTGCGGTACTGCTTGACGATGGCGTTTTTGGGCTCGGTCAGGATCTTGATGAGGGATTCTTCGTCGAGGGGATCAAGCGTGACCGTGACGGGCAGGCGTCCCACGAACTCGGGGATCAGCCCGTAGGCCAGCAGATCCTCGGGGATCACGTTCTTGGGCGTCGGCGCCAGCTCGTCGTTGGCGCTCGCCATGTTATAGCCGAAGCGGCGGCGGCCACCGGTACGCTTGTCGATGATGTCGGCCAGCCCCTCGAAGGCCCCGCCGCAGATAAACAGGATGTTGGCCGTGTTGATCTGGATGAAGTCCTGGTGCGGGTGCTTGCGCCCGCCCTGCGGCGGAACGTTGGCCACCGTACCCTCAATGATCTTGAGCAAGGCCTGCTGCACGCCCTCGCCCGAGACATCGCGCGTGATGGACGGGTTGTCGCTCTTGCGCGAGATCTTGTCGATTTCGTCGATATAGACGATGCCCTTCTCGGCGCGCGCCACATCGAAGTCCGCCGCCTGGATCAGGCGTAGCAGAATGTTCTCGACATCCTCTCCAACGTAGCCAGCCTCGGTCAGCGCCGTGGCGTCGGCGATGCAGAAAGGCACGTCCAGGATGCGGGCGAGGGTCTGCGCCAGCAGCGTCTTGCCACAGCCAGTGGGACCGACGAGCAGGATGTTGCTCTTGCCCAACTCCACGTCGTCGATCTGCATACCGGCGGCGACGCGCTTATAGTGGTTATAGACGGCAACCGAGAGCACCTTCTTGGCGCGATCCTGTCCGATGACCCACTGGTTGAGCTGCTCGAAGATGCGCTTGGGCGGCGGGATCTTGGTAATGGGCAGCTTCTGCTTGGGGGCGCTGGCCTGCTCTTCCTCGATGATCTCCCGGCAAAGGTCGATGCACTCGTCGCAGATATACACGCCTCCGGGCCCCGCGATGAGGCGGTGGACCTGCTCCTGGCTCTTGCCACAAAACGAGCAGCGATACTGCACGCGCGGGGTTCCCTTGTTGTTAGCCATCTGCGAGGCTCCTTATGCCAGCGTCGGCACTTGCTCGGCCGTCAATACATGGTCGATGATGCCGTACTCGCGCCCTTCCTCGGCCGTCATGAAGAAGTCGCGTTGCGTGTCACGTTCCACCTTCTCGTAGGGCTGGTTGCAATGCTTGGCCAGGATACTGTTGAGGCGGCGCACCGTACGCAAGATCCAGCGCGACTGGATCTCGATGTCGGGCGTGGCGCCCTGGAAGCCGGCCGTGCCCTGGTGGATCATAATCTCCGCGTTGGGCAGGGCAAAACGCTTGCCCTCCGCGCCGGCGGAGAGCAGCACCGAGGCCATACTGGCGCAGAAGCCCATGCAGATCGTCTGCACATCGCATTTGACGTGCTGCATGGTATCGTAGATAGCGAGCCCGGCCGTCACCACGCCGCCAGGGCTGTTGATGTAGAGCTGGATATCGCGGTCGGGGTCTTCACTGGCCAGAAAGAGGAGTTGCGCCACCACCAGGCTGGCCATCGTATCCTCGACCGGCGTGGTGATGAAAATGATACGCTCTTTGAGCAGGCGCGAGTAAATGTCATACGCGCGCTCGCCACGGTTAGTGGTCTCGACGACCATTGGGACAAGGCTCATCTAGATCTCCTCTTCGCTGGGTTGATGCGTGGGACTCTCCAGGGCAGCGGCATGGGTTTCGATCACCTGTTGGCGCACCTGCTCATCGGCCGCATCGGCCGCATCGTCGCCATCCGCTCCATCAGTATCGGCAGGGTGGGCGAACTCCAACAGGCGCTGCAGCGCCAGACGGCGCTCCAGGCGCGTCTCAACTCGACCACGGATCGCGGACGAGCTCAGGACGTTGCGACGGTCACGCTCCTTGATGGTGGGGAGCGCGGAGATCTCGCGCAATTCGGCGTCGACCTGCTCACGCGGCGCCTTGATGCCCTCGGCGGCGGCGATGGCCTCCAGGACGAGGTTGCTCTTGACGCGCTCCTCGGCCGCGGGCCGGATCTCTTCGTGCAGGTCGTCCATCGTCTTCCCGGTCAGACGGAGGTAGAGATCCATGGTGAGGCGTTGTTGGCTCTCGATCTCGTCTTTGAGGTTATCGAGGGTGCGATGGATCTCGTCCTCGATCATGGGGGGGGGTAGGTCAACCGTCGACGCCTCCAGAACGCGGCGCGTCGCCTCGGCCACGGCAGCCTCGGTATCGTCGTGGCGCTGCTGCGCCTCCAGGGAGAGGCGCACGCGGGCGCGCACATCGTCGAGCGACTCGAATTCGCCCAGAGATCGTGCGAATGCGTCGTCCATCACGGGCATCACCCTGCGCTCCAGGCTTATCAATGTGACATGGCAGGACTGGGTCTTGCCAGCGTACCGCGGGGGTTGGTAGCCCTCGGGCAGGGTCAACTCGAAATCACGTGACTCGCCCACGGCCATGCCAATGATGTGAGGGGTCAAGTCGGGCATCGTATCGGGCGAGGTCGGGCCGCTCGGATTGAGGTAGTAGTCCTGCTCCTCGTTGTCACCGACCGTCTCGCCCTCGACCGTCCCCGTCAGGGTCAGCTTGGCGACATCGCCGGACTCGGCCGGCCGGCCCTCGACGGGCTCCCAGGTCGCCTGACCCTCGGCCATACGCGTGAGCACGTCGTCGACCGCCTCATCGGTGACGGGCGTCCTGGGCGTGTCGACGCGGATCGACCGGTAGTCGCCCAACTCAACCTTGGGGTAGACGTAGAACTTGGCGCTGAAGAAAAGCGGCTGCGACGGATCGACGCCGTTGCCTTGCACATCGATCTCGGGTTGGGTGATGGGCTGCAAGCCGGTTTGTTCCAGGGCTTGCCGATAACCGGCGTTCACCGCGATGTCGGCGGCCTCTTCCAGCACCGAGGGGCGCCCAATGGCCGCCTCGAGCACGGCGCGCGGAGCCTTGCCCTTGCGGAAGCCGGGCACCGAGACGCGCTGCGCCAGATTGCGGTAGGCGCGGTCGATAGCGTTGCCGACGGCGGACGACTCGACCTCGATATCAAGCGAGACCTGGCTATGGGGTAGTGTGACGACCTGTACGTTCAATCCTGATCGATCCTCTCGGGAGGGCTCCGTTACATTTATCGGCCTGAGGAGGTGGGGAAGGCGGGACTCGAACCCGCACGCATTGCTGCACATGATCCTAAGTCATGCCCGTCTACCAATTCCGACACTTCCCCGCGTCTGGCGTACCGTGTCCCGTCACCTACCCATTCTCTATCCACACGCGACATGGCTGATGATGACGGCGAGTGGATGGTGGTAACAGGAAACGCCTATCGCTCATCCCATTCTAGGCTACCCTCCAGAAGGTGTCAAATATCCGTCCCCTGCGGGTAACACCCTGCGACTGCGGTCGCATGGCAGCGCACGGACACTGCGGTGTCAGGACATGGGTAGGGGGCGTATTGAATGCGCTCTCGTGTGCGCTGGTCAGAGCGTTGATGATCCGCCTGCACGGTCCCCATCCGACCGCAGTCGTCGTTCGCTGCCATGCGACCGCAGTCGTCGTTCGCTGCCATGCGACCGCAGTCGCAGGCCCATGGCATACGGCATTATGGCCGGCTCGTGGTATACGAGAACTGGCTCTGGATAAAGGACAGGCGGTTGAGCGGCCAGTAGGAGATGAGCGCGCGGCCCACGATGTTGGCGACCGGCAGCGGACCCCACATGCGCGAATCATAGCTACGGTTGCGATTGTCGCCCATGACGAACACATCTTTGCTGGGCACTGTGTACTGGCAACCCCGCGCACTGACGCAGTTGACATTATTGAAGACCATGGAAGACCCGTCGGGCGGCGCGGCAATGTACGGCTCGGAGAGCATGCGGCCGTTGACGAAGACATGGTTGACCGGAACGTGGTCGGGACCGGCGACCGGCCGCACCGCCACGATGTCGCCGGGCAGCGCGATGACACGCTTGATGTAGTCCTCCGAGGGAACGGGCGGCGCTTTGAAGACGACGATGTCGCCGCGCGAGGGCAGCCCATCCTGGTGGAAGCGATAGCTGATGCGGTCCACCAGGATGTATTCGTTATCCTGCAACGTCGGATTCATACTCTGGCCCTGTACCATGAACGTCTGCAGGCTGAACTTGGCGGCGCCGAACAGGATGACCGTCAGCAGAACCGTCTCCAGGAGCTCCTGGACCAGCGACTTGCGCGGGCGCGAATTAGTAGCCATCTATCCCTACCCTACCTACGGACCGAACACGCGCGCCCCCTCGCCCCGGCCCGGTCGCCCCGGCAGGCGATCTTCGAGGTAGAGGAGCAAGAGAGACGCATTGCATCAGTATATTACGCCGGGGCTACAATGACCTCGCACAACGCCGCGAGCAGGTCGTCGTCTTGCTCCGGGAGCACGGTGCGCGCGTCAAGGATGACGCGGTCCCCCTCGACGCGCGCCACGATAGGCAGGTCGCGCCTCCGCAGCGCGGCGGCCGTCGCCGAGGCCCAAGAAGCCGGACGGCGCGCCGCGCGCAAGGTCAGGGCAAAGCTCGGCTGTGTCTCACCCGGCAGCGAACCGCCGCCCACCGTCGATCTGACCGATTCGACCGACGCCAGCGCCTCGGGCGCGGCGGCAACGGGCAGGCGCGCCAGCCACCCCCGCGCCCGCGTCTCCAGTTCGGCCGGCCGGGCCGCGATCATGCGCCAGACCGGCGCCTCGCGCTCCTCCTCGCCGCGAATATAGTGCAGCAGCGTCGCGCTGAGCAGGGCGATGGTGACTTTGTCGAGGCGCAGCGCGCGCATCAGCGGATGGGCGCGCAGCCGGTCCAGGTACGCCGAGCGGCCCACCACGATACCGGCCTGCGGCCCGCCGAGCAATTTGTCGCCCGAGAACAGCACCAGGTCGGCGCCAGCGGCGACGCTGTCCTGCACCAGCGGCTCGGCGGCCAGCCCATAGGGCCGCACATCGCGCAGGGCACCGCTGCCCACATCGGCGATCAAGGGCAAACCATGCTCGTGGGCCAGCACCGCCAGCGGCGCCAGCCCCACCTCTTCGGTGAAGCCGACGATGCGGAAGTTACTCGAGTGGACGTGCAGCAGCGCGCCAGTGCGGGGCGAGAGCGCCTCGGCGTAGTCGCCCAGGCGCGTACGGTTGGTCGTTCCCACCTCGACAAGGCGCGTGCCGCCCTCGCGCATGATGACCGGGATGCGGAAGCCACCGCCGATCTCCACGGCCTGCCCACGCGAGACAATGGTCTCGCGGCGTCTGCAGAGCGCCGCGAGAGCCAGCACAAGCGCACCGGCCGTGTTGTTGACGGCGATGCCATCTTCGGCGCCGGTCACGTCGGCAAGGAGACGCGACAGGTGGTCGTTGCGAGAGCCGCGCTTACCACCGGGCAGGTCGAACTCCAGGGCGCTATAGCCCGTCGCGACGGCGAGGCCAGCAGCGGCGGCCGCCGTGCTCAGTGGGGCGCGTCCCAGGTTGGTGTGCAAGATGACGCCCGTGGCATTGATGACCGCGCGGGGGGCCACCCGCCAGCGGTCGCCGGCCTCGCGCGCGATGCGCCTGGCCAGGACATCGGGGGTCGGCAGCGCGGTATCCGACACGGGATGGTCCATGACATCGCGACGGACCGCGTCGAGCGTCCGGCGCACCAGGTCGGTCACGGCCGGCCGGGCGTAGGCCTCAAGGAGCGGCAGGACCGAGGGATGCCGCAATAAGGCGTCGACCGATGGCAGCGCGCGGCGAGTGTCCATGTAGTCGTTAGTTATTAGTCGTTAGTTATTAGTTCTTGGTCGTTTATAACAGGGCTGCTGCCAGGGAAGACTAACGACTAATGACTAATAACTAACGACTAGTGAATGATCGCCCGCACGATCAGGTTGAGCACGATCAGGAGGATGAACATGGCGAC
>JAABUX010008595.1_pt1 | contig 11745 bp, 9 predicted proteins | sample 5561851 | NCBI WGS metagenome assembly JAABUX01 (sample SAMN10711883, study PRJNA513361) | rock metagenome | isolation source: Antarctica rocks | place: Antarctica: Victoria Land, Richard Nunatak red sandstone | collected 2016-01-03 | reverse complement strand
ATCCCGCTGCTGGAGGCGCGCCATGTCTCCAAATCTTTCGTGCTGGCCGACGGTTTCGTGCGCCGCCTGCGCGGCCGCGCGCCGGAGACGCTGACGGCGGTCGACGACGTATCGCTGAGTGTATACAGGGGCGAGACGGTCGCGCTGGTCGGCGAGAGCGGCTGCGGCAAGAGCACCTTCGGCCGCCTCTTGCTGCGCCTCTACGAGCCGACGACCGGCGAAATCCTGCACAACGGCGTCAACATCCTGACGCACGACGCGCGGGCCACGCGCGAACTGCGCACCAAGATCCAGGTTGTTTTCCAGGACCCCTACTCGTCGCTCAACCCCACCATGCCCGTCGGGCGCGCCATCGCGGAGGTGCTCTCCGTGCACAACGTCTGCCCGCCGGGGAAACGGCGGGAGCGCGTCGGGGAGCTACTCGCGATGGTCGGCCTATCGCCGGACATGGCCGAGCGCCGTCCCCACCAGTTCAGCGGCGGCCAGCGCCAGCGCGTCGGCATCGCCCGCGCCCTCGCGGTCGGCCCCGACTTCATCGTCGCCGACGAAGCGGTCTCGGCGCTCGACGTCTCGGTGCAGGCGCAGGTGCTCAACCTGATGATGCGGCTGCAGGAGGACCTGGGGCTGACCTACCTGTTCATCGCGCACAACCTCGGCGTGGTCAAGCACATCAGCCGGCGCGTCGCCGTGATGTACCTGGGCAGGATCGTGGAGTTGGCGCCGACGGACGAGCTGTTCGAGGAGCCGCTGCATCCCTACACCCAGGCGCTGCTCCGCGCGGCGCCCAAGCCGGTCCCGCGCCGCAAAGAGCCGACACCGGCCCTGGCCGGCGACCTACCCAACCCGATCGACCGCCCCAGCGGCTGCCATTTCCACCCGCGCTGCCCCCACGCCATGCCGATCTGCCGCGAGGAGTACCCCACGCTACGCGCCGCCAGGAGGGGCCGCAGCGTGGCCTGCCACCTCTATGCCGAGGGGGCGGCGCAGGCATGAGCGACGCGCATCCTGTTTTCCCGGCTCCGGGGAGGAAGAACCAGAGTGTTCTGGCTTTCGACACGCCGGCGCTACGCGGTTACGAGTGGCCCTATTTCACCGTCAGCGGCGCCGCGGACGGCCCGACGCTCTGCCTGATCGCGGGCATCCACGGCGCCGAGTATCCGCCGATCGACGCCGTGATGCGCTTTTGTCGCGCGCTCGACCCCGACGCGCTGCGGGGGCGTGTCGTCGCCGTGCCGGTCGTCAATCTGCCGGCCTTTTGGGAGCGCACGCCGTTCGTGTGCCCGCGCGACGGCAAGAATCCCAATCGCGTCTTCCCGGGGACGCCGGACGGTACCTTCAGCGATGCGCTGGCGTACTACATGTTCGAGCGGGTGATCCGCGGCGGCGACTACCTGATCGACCTGCACGGCGGCGATTTGGTCGAGGAATTGGCCCCGTTTAGCCTCGTGCGAGAGACGGAGGACGCCGGCGTCGACGCGCGCGCCGTCGATCTGGCCGTCGCCTTCGGATTGTCGTATCTGGTCGTACAGCCGCCGACCGGAGGGCCGATCGGCGGCACGACGAACGCCGCGGCGGCGGCCGCCGGTATCCCCGCGGTGATCGCCGAGGCCGGGGGAACAGGCCAGCTGGCGCCCGAGGCGGTGGCGCTGCATCTGCGCGGGCTGCGCCGTGCGCTCCAGCGCCTGGGGATGCTGGCCGGGGAGCCAGAGCCGTCGCCGGCTCCGGCGCGCATACGCGACTTCGTGTGGTTGCGGGCGACGCGCGGCGGCTTCTTCCGCCGGCGCGTCGACGCGGGCGACACGGTGATCACGGGCCAGATCCTGGGCGAGACCGTCGACCTCTGGGGTGAGCCGTGCGCGACCACGGAGAGTCCGCTGGATGGGGTGGCGCTGTTCGTGACGACAAGCCCGGCGATCGCCGAGGATGGACTCATCGTAGGGTTGGGGGTACTGGAATGAGGTTAGAGGGTAAGGTCGCGGTGGTCACGGGCGCGGCCTCGGGGATCGGCCGTGGGTCGGCGATCCGCTTCGCCGAGGAGGGCGCCGACCTGGCGCTGGCCGACGTCGACGAGGCCGGCCTGGAGGAGACCGCCACGGAGGTGCGCCGCCTGGGGCGTCGCGCGATCGTACACCGGACCGATGTGCGCGAGCGCGCGCAGGTAGAGGCCCTGGTCGACGGTGCCGTGGCCGAGCTGGGGGGGCTGGACGTGATGATGGCTAACGCCGGGGTCGGGAGCGGTGGCCCCTTCCTGGAGGGGACGGACGACCGCTACGACTTTGTCATGGACGTCAATATGCGGGGCGTGTACTTGTGCGGCCAGATCGCCGCGCGCGCCATGGTCGCGCGCGGCGCGGGTGGCTCGATCATCAACACCGCCAGCACCTACGCGGAGGTGACCGCGCCGGACTCGGCCGTCTACTCGGCCAGCAAGGGGGGCGTGCGCATGCTGACCAAGGGCATGGCCGTGGAGCTCGGGCCGCACGGCATCCGCGTCAACTGCATCGGACCCGGCTGGATCCGCACCGGCATGAATCCCCTGACCGACGAGGCGCGCGTCGCGCGCATCCTGCCGGGGGTGCCGCTCGGCCGCATCGGGACGCCGCGCGAGGTGGCCGGCGCAGCGCTCTTCCTGGCCTCGGACGACGCGGCCTACGTCACCGGCGTCATTCTGTTCGTCGACGGCGGGTGGGTCCTGCAGTGACGCCCATCACCATCGTGGGCGCGGGCGCCATCGGCGGGACCCTCGGCGCCTACCTCGCGCGCGAGGGCGCGCCGGTCCGGCTGGTGGACGCCGACCCCGACCACGTGGCCGCGATGCGGGCGCGCGGGCTGACGATCCGGGGCTTCGCCGAGACGTTCACCGTGCCCGTCGACGCCCTCTCGCCCGAGGAGCTCGACGGGCCGCTCGACATCGTGCTGCTCGCGGTCAAGGCGCAGCACACGGTCGCCGCCGTGGAGCGGTTACTGCCGCTGCTCGCGCCCGCGTCGGCGATCGTATCCTGCCAAAACGGGTTGTGCGAGCGGACCATCGCGCGGATGGTGGGCCTCGAGCGGACGGTCGGCTGCTTCGTCAACTTCTCGGCGGACTACCTGGAGCCCGGCGTCGTCGCCTACGGTGGACCCGGCAGCCTCCCTCGGCGAGCTCGACAGCCGGGTCTCCGACCGCGTGCGCGCCCTGCGGGACACCCTGTCCTGCTGGGGCGATGCGCGGGAGACCGAGAACATCTGGGGCTATTTGTGGGGCAAGATGGGGTACGCCAACATGCTCTTCGCCACCGCGCTGGCCGACGCGACGATGGCCGAGGTGATCGACCGCTACCGTCCGCTGATGGCCGAACTGGCGGCCGAGGCCTACGAGGTCGCCGCGCGCGAGGGTGCCGTCCCCGAGCCGTTCGACAACGTCGAGCCGTCCCTGTACTATCCGCGATCCGGCCGCGACCCGGCCGCGATCGAGCGATCCCTCGACGAGCTCGTCGCGCGTCGCCGTCGCGACCACAAAGCGAAGAGCGGGATCTGGCGCGACCTGGCCGTCCGGCGGCGCAAGACAGAGGTGGACCAGCAGATCGGGCTCGTCGCAGAGGTGGGCGCCGGCCACGGATTACCCTTGCCGCTGACCCACCGGCTCGTCGGCATGATCCACGACCTGGAGGAGGGGCGCCGTGCGATGGCGTGGGCCAACGTGGACGAGCTCGACGCGCTCCGCCGGGAGCTGTACGGGGACACGCTCCTCCCCACCGGCGCCGACGTGACGTGACCGCCGGCGCGGCCTATAACTAAAACGTTAGGGGTAGCAGGCCAATCTCACATTGTAATACTACTAGTCTATCAGGCGGGTTTAGGCGTACAGGAGGGTCCTAATGGGTGTCTCGACCTTCTCGATCGTTGGCTACGATCAGACCACCGGCGACCTCGGTATCGCCGTCGCGTCCAGGTTCCCCTCGGTCGGCGCGGTGGTCCCCTGGGCCGCGCCGGGGGTCGGGGCCGTCGCGGTGCAAGCCTTGCCCGGCCCGCAGTTCGGCCCGCGGGGCCTGCGCCTCCTGACCGATGGGCGCACCCCCGAGCAGACGGTCGCCGAGCTCTTGTCGGGCGACGGCGACGCCGGCCTGCGGCAAACCGGCGTCGTGGCCGCGGACGGGCGGGCGGCGAGCTACACGGGGAGCGGATGCGACGACTGGGCCGGTGGCGTCAGCGGGGACGGCTACGCCGCCCAGGGCAACATCCTGGCGGGGCCGCGGGTCGTCGGGGCGATGGAAGAGACATACCTGCAAGCGGACGGCCCACTGGCCGAGCGCCTGCTGCAGGCCCTCGCGGCGGGGGAGGACGCGGGCGGCGACGGGCGCGGCCGGCAGGCGGCGGCGCTGCTCGTGGTGCGCGTCGACGGCGGCTACCTGCGCTCTAGCGACCGCTACGTCGACCTGCGCAGCGACGACCACCCCACGCCCATCGCCGAGCTGCGGCGCCTGCTCGCGATGCACCGGCTGCTTTTCGAGCCGCCGCGCGCGGAGGACCTCATCCCGATCGACGAGCCGCTGACCCGCGAGTTGCAAGGGATACTCGCGCGCGCCGGCGTATCGCGGCGCGCGGGCGACGGCGCGTACGACACCGAGACACGCGCGGCGCTGCGCTACCTGTTCGGGTGCGAGAACCTGGAGGAGCGCTGGCGAGAGGACAACACCATCGACGCCGTGGCGCTCTCCCGCCTGCGCGCGCGCTTCGCGGAGGGGTCGTGATGTCTGCTACACTCTAGATAACATCTACATATCACATGATGCCACGACGGAGAGAGTAACCGCGCGCGGGCCGGGCTAGGGACCGGGGGCCATCGACTGGGAGCCCCCGGCGGCGGACGCGCGGCGAAGTTCGCTCCCGAGCCGGCGGCTGAACAACGAGTAGGCCACCGCGGCGCCCGACCGTTACGGGGCAATGAGCGGGTCGTTTCGCAGCGAAACGGCTCATACTGGGTGGTACCACGGAGGCCAGCTTCGTCCCTGACGAAGCTGGCCTTTTGCATGTGGACAATCCTCCAGCTCCCCTCTCCCCCGCGGGGGAGAGGGGTTGGGGGTGAGGGGGAGTAATGACAGGGCACTCGAACGTCGTCGAACGGCTGGCGGAGCTGGGCCAGACGGCCGAGGCCGAGCTGGCCGGCGCGGAGGACACGGCCGCGCTGGAAGGGTGGCGGGTGCGCTACCTGGGCCGCAAGGGCGCGCTGGCCGCCCTGATGGAGGGGATGGCCGCGCTGCCGAAAGAGGAGCGTCCCGCCGCGGGGCGCGAGGCCAACCGCGTCAAGGTGTCGCTCGAGGGCGCGTATAGCGCGCGCGCCGCCGAACTCGGACGCGCGCGCCTGGCCGGAAACCTCGCGGCCGAGGGGATCGACGTAACCCTGCCGGGTCGCCGTCCGGCCGCCGGCTACCCCCACCCCCTGCGCGAGACGACAGAGGAGATCATCCGTATCTTCGCCGACATGGGCTTCAGCGCGGTCGAGGGCCCCGAGATCGAATGGGAAAAATACAACTTCGAGTTGCTCAACATCCCGGCCGACCACCCATCGCGCGACACCATGGACACCTTCTACGTCGATCGCGAGCTGGGCATCCTCCTGCGCACGCACACCTCGCCGATGCAGGCGCGCACCATGCTCGCGCAGGAGCCGCCCGTGCGCATCATCGTGCCCGGCCCGTGCTACCGGCGCGACAACGAAGACGCCACGCACCTGGCCGACTTCTCGCAGGTCGAGGGCCTGGCGGTCGACACGGACATCACCTTCGCCGACCTCAAGGGCACGCTGGCCCTGTTCGCGCGGCGCATGTTCGGTGAGGACACGCGCACGCGCTTCCGCCCGCACCACTTTCAATTCACCGAGCCCAGCGCCGAGGTCGACGTGACCTGCCCCGTCTGCGGCGGGACGGGCTGCCGCGTCTGCAAAGGGGAGGGCTGGGTCGAGCTGCTCGGCTGCGGCATGGTCCACCCCGAGGTGCTGCGCATGGTCGGCTACGACCCCGCGGTCTACTCGGGCTTCGCCTTCGGCATGGGCATCGAGCGCGCCGCCTTCTTCAGGTACGGCGTCCCCGACCTGCGCCTTTTGTACAGCAATAGCCTGAGCTTCCTGGAGCAAGGGCGATTGGAGGTGGCGCGATGAAAGTATCGCTCAACTGGCTGCGCGACTACGTGGACATCGACCTCTCGCCGGAAGAACTCGCCGCGCGGCTCACGGTCACCGGGACCAAGGTCGAGGGCGTCGAGTACATCGGCGCGCAGTGGCGCGACATCCTGGTCGGGCGCATTGCGCGCCTGGCGCCGCACCCCGACCCCGAGGTGAGCCTGCAGCTCGCCACCGTGTCCCTCGGGGCGCGTGGCGAGCAGACCGTCGTCACCGGCGCCCAGAACATCGCGGAGGGCGACAAGGTACCCTACGCCGGACTCGGCGTGACCCTGCCCAACGGGGTCACGCTCAAGCCACGCAAGCTGCGCGGCGTCGTGTCGGAGGGCATGGTGCTGGCCGACGACGAATTGGGTCTCGGCGAGGACCACAGCGGCATCCGCATCCTGCCGCCTGACGCCCCCGAGGGGCGCCCGCTCTCCGAGCTGCTGGGCGACGCTATTTTCGACCTGGAGATCACCTCGAACCGGCCCGACTGCCTCTCGGTGGTCGGCGTCGCGCGCGAGATCGCCGCGATCACCGGCAAGACCTTGCGCCTGCCCGGCGTGACCTTCGTCGAGGGCGAGGAGCGCGCGGGCGACCTCTTGCGCGTGACGGTCGAGGACCCGGAACTGTGCCTCCGCTTCACGGCCCGCGTGATCACGGGAATCAAGATCGGCCCCTCGCCGGAGCAATTGGTGGCGCGCCTGCGCGCCGCGGGGGTGCGCTCGATCAATAACGTGGTCGACATCACCAACTACGTCATGCTCGAGTACGGCCAGCCGATGCACGCCTACGACCTGGCGACGCTGCCCGGGGGCGCCCTGGGCGTGCGGCGCGCCCGCGCGGGCGAGACCGTGGAAACGCTCGACGGGCAGACGCGGCGCCTGACGCCCGCCATGCTCGCCATCGTCGACGGCGAGGACAGGGCCATCGGCATCGCCGGCGTGATGGGCGGCGCCGCGACCGAGATCAGCGAGGAGACCACGGCCGTCGCGCTGGAGCTGGCCAACTGGAACGGCCCGAACATCCGGCGCACCTCCGCGGCATTGGGGCTGCGCACCGAGGCCTCGGGCCGCTTCGAGAAGGGCCTGCCGCTGTACCTGACCGCCCTGGCGGCCGAGCGCACGGCCGCGCTGATGGAGGAACTCACCGGCGGCCTCGTGGCGCGCGGTCTCATCGACGTCTGCGCGCGGGAAGAGCGCCGCCGCACCATCCCCCTGCCCGTCTCCGAGCCCCGGCGTTTGATCGGCATGGACATCACCGCCGCGCAGATCGTGGAGAGCCTCGAGCCGCTCGGCTTCGAGGCGCAGGCGCCGCAACAGGCCCGGCTCACCACCCTGCCTAACCCCGGTGGCGCCACCCCGACGCCGGCGCCCGTGCCGGCCGAGCTCGCGCCGGGCGCTATCTCCGGCGCGCACGAGTTGCTGGTGACGGTCCCCCTGTGGCGCGAGGACGTGGTCGAGGCGGCCGACCTCGTGGAGGAGGTCGCGCGCATGGTCGGCTACGACAAGGTGCCCGAGACGCTCCTGCGCGGCGGCGTGCCGGCGCGGGAGCCCGCGGGCGGGCTCTACTGGTGGCGCAGGCTGCGCCCCTTCCTGCTCTCCTGCGGGCTCAGCGAAGGCTACACGCACCCGCTAACGGGCGACGACGCGTTGGGGCGGCTGCGCGCGCCCGGCGCCGCGGGCGCCATCGAGTTCGGAGGACTCTCCGAGGACGAGATCGCCGCGCTCGCGCCCAACGCGGCGGCCGTCACCGCGGCCGGCGCGACCTACGGACCGGTCCGCCTGCAAAACCCCCTCTCGCCCGAGCGCGCGGCGCTGCGCCCGACCCTGATGGCGGGGCTGCTCGACGCGGTCAGCCTCAACCTGCGCAACGGTCAGGAGAGCGTGCGCTTGTTCGAGCTGGGTCGCGCCTATTACCCGCGCGTCTTCGAGGCGCCCGACCCCTCAGTGCAGCCCGCCCTCGAGCGGCGCACGCTGGGCATTGCGCTAGCCGGCCTGCGCGAGCGGCGTACCTGGGACGGATCGAACCCTGTCCTCGACTTCTACGATCTCAAGGGTGTCGTCGAGGAGTTGATGGCCTACTGCGGCGTCACGACATACATAGTCGAGTTGGGAGGACACCCCGTGTTGCACCCGGGGCGCGCGGCGCGCTTGCGCCTGGCCGACCGCCGGGGGCGCCCCTCGACCGAGCTAGCCGTCTTCGGTGAGGTCCACCCGGCGGTGGCCGAGCGCTTCGACCTGCGCGCGCGCACGCTGCTGCTCGAGCTCGACGTCGACGCGCTGGCCGCGTCCGCCACGGCGGCGCGCGCCTACGCGGAGCCCTCGCGCTACCCGGCGGTGCGTCGCGACCTCGCCGTCGTCGTGCGTGTCGAGACGCCGGCGGCCGACGTCTTGCACGCGGTGCGCCAGGGCGGGGCTAAGCTCCTGCGGTCGGTCGAGGTCTTCGACGTATACACGGGCGAACAGATCGAGCCGGGCACGAAGAGCGTGGCGCTCTCGCTGGTGTTCCAGGCGCCCGACCACACGCTGACCGAGCGCGAGATCGACGGCGTTTTCGGTAACGTGCAGCGCCGGCTGCGCGACGCCGCCGGCGCCACGGTCCGCGGCTAGGTCGGGAAACATGCCAGGTATACCCGCGCCGGGGACGCCCGACGCGCACGAGTTCTCCCAGCTATTCTGGTCGGCGCTGTACGCCGCCCTGTTGGCCAGCCTGGTCACCGGCGTGGTCGTGGGATTGGTTTTGTGGCGCGTGCAGGCGAGGGCAGAGCGCCGACGCGAACACTACGACAACGCGCGGGCGCTCGCGTCGCTGCGCGAGCGTCTGCGCGCGGCTTTCGACCAGCCCGACGTGATCAACCCCAACAGCGTGGCCGAGACGGCGCCTGCCGCTTCCCGCGCGGCGGCCGCGTTGCTGGCCGGGGTCCCCGTCGCGCTATGGGAGCGGTCCCTACCGGAGTCGCGCCAGTTCTTGGATGTCGTGAAGGCGTTGCAGCGCGCCCACTCCGCCTTCGTCGTTGCGGCGGGCAGGCTCGAGTTCCGCCTCCATCAAGTCGTCCGCCTACACAACGCCGCGCGCGGTCACGACATGGGCGACGATCGCGTCGTGCGCTTCTACGCCATCGGACGCCTGAACGGCGTTTCCAGCACGGACCTGCTGCCATGGGTCGATCGACCGGCCGAGCGCGTGCAACCGCTGGAGGAGGGCTACAACGCCGTCGCGGCGGACCCGGACGTGCGGCAACTGCTGCAGCCGTATCGCGAGGCGCGAGACAGGCTGGACGAGGTGACGCGTCTGCTCAAGCAGGACCTGTAATCGGACCATGGCAATAATGTTGTACATGCAACAACGGCCGGAAGGCGGGGAAATCACGAAAACGGCCGGCGCCGCCGTTTATACATGCTGGATAGGTTTTTTTATTCGCTCGCAAGAGCGAAGAACAATAAGGAGCAGCCAGCATGCCTTACCCTAAGAGCCGTGACCAGTTATCGGGCGCCACGTGCCACGGCGCGAAAAGGGCACGCCCAGGGCTCGTCGCCCGCCTCGTCGCCTGCCTGGCGCTGGCCGGGGCGACCGTCGGCGCGTCGGCGGCGCTCATCCCCGCGCCCGTCAGGACGGCCGCCCCGGCCGCGGCGGCGAGCGTCGCTTTCCCGGGCCCGTCGCGTGGGACGCCGGGCACGCAGGCGCCGGGCGCGTCGGCCTTCGTCACGCACTGTAACGCCGGTGTCAATACCGATCCGGGCAAAACCAACGGCGCCGATCTGGCGCCCGGTTCCGCGGTCGAAGCCGAAGGGGGCTGTGGCATGGCGGTTCTGCCCCTCGATGTGTCCGGGCAGGGACAGCTCCGGGCCAGCTTCGGCGTGTCCGACAATGACACGACGGGCCAGCCAGCCGTGGTGCGCATCCGCGTGCTCGACCCCTATGGCTTCAACCTCTACACCGGCGATGTCACGGCCCAGCACGGCAGTCCCGCCACGATCAACGTCGACGTGACGCACGCCGTCGCCGTCCAGATGGACTTCCTCAAGAGTCCCAAAACGTTCGTGTACGGCGTCCATTTGACGGGCGGGGCGCGCTCGCTCACGCCGGTGCAAACATCGGGCGCCGGCCTGCCCGCCGGCGCCAGGCCCGTCGATATGTCCGCCGTCGCAGCGAGCTGCAACGCCAACAAGGTGTCCTCTACCACCCCACTGACCGTCACACGCGTGGGTATCCCCGCGGCGAGTTCGGTCAGTGGGACAGGCTGCGGCACGTTCATGCTGGCGTTCCCGGCCAACACGCGCGGCACGCTGGCGCTGCGCTACGGCGCCGACGACACGTCGACGGGCGGCAACGAGGTTCTCTTCGCGCGCGCCTTCGACGCCACGGGACGGCTGCTGCGCAAGGCCACCGGCGTCGCGTCGGTCGGCGCCGGCCTGCAGCCGCTCTGGCTCGACCTCTCCGGCGTGCGCACCGTCCAACTCGCCATCGATGGCGGCACGGACGTGAAGGTCGACATCACGGCGGTGGGCGTCCTGCCGGGACGGATGGCGCCGTACGTCACGACGAACCTGGTGCAGAGTGGCGGCTCCACGCGCAGAAGCGTCGCCATCGACCCGCACGCCTTCGCCTCGCGCTGCAACTCCGGCATCGGGAGCAGCGACGTGGCGGTCGCGCGACGGCCTGTCCCGGGCGGCGCCTATCTCTCGACGTATAGTTGCGGGTCGGCGAGCCTGTTCTTCTGCTGCACCAACGCCCAGGGCGTGTTCCACACCCGCTTCGGCGTCCCGGATACAGAAACGGCGGGTAAGCCGGCGACGGTCACGGTCATCGTCGAGGACAAAAACAACCACGTGTTGAGCCGGCGCAGCTACAGCGCGCTGGGCGGCAATCCCGGCGTGAGCATCGACATTCCCCTGCGCCTCGGCGCCAGCGTCGTGTCGTTCGCCTTTGGCGGCGCGAGCGGCCTGCTCTACGACCTGCGCCTGACGGGGATCGCCACCATCTCCGAGCGCATCTACGCGCCGAGCGAGCCGCCCGTGGAGGCGCCGCGCGGCGTGGCCGTCAACCCGCACGACTTCAGCGTGCACTGCAACTCGAACGTGGCGACAGAGGATCAGCGCGTGGTGGGGGCGACGACGCTGGAGGGCTGGGCCCTCGTCGGCGAGGCCTGCGGCGAAGCCGATCTGGCGCTGGCCGGGACCAAATACCCGCGGCGCGACTTCTACGCGCGCGTCGGCATCGCGTTGGGCGAGCCGCCCAACACGGTCGCCACGTTCCACTTCAACGTGCTCAACGGCGCCGGCAAAGTGATCCACTCCACTAAGATACAGGCGCGCTACGGCTACGGCACGCAGCCCGTCCACGTGTCGCTGCGCGGTGGCGCGACCGTGCAGATCATATGGGACTCGCAGACGCTCAGCGGCACGGTCGTCTACGCCATGACCGCGGCCTGATACCCGTCGCGCGACCTCCCGCGCCACATAAACCATGCTATCGAGGCGCACGCTCGGGGCTCCTCGGCACAGCCGAGGCGCCCCGAATCACCTTATCGCCAGTAATCCACCGGGGCGACGCTAACACAGCGCCGCTTCAACGCCGGCTCCCCTCGCACCCCGTCGCCGCGG
>JAABUX010008594.1_pt1 | contig 11746 bp, 9 predicted proteins | sample 5561851 | NCBI WGS metagenome assembly JAABUX01 (sample SAMN10711883, study PRJNA513361) | rock metagenome | isolation source: Antarctica rocks | place: Antarctica: Victoria Land, Richard Nunatak red sandstone | collected 2016-01-03 | reverse complement strand
CAAAGCGCCGATGCCTCACAACGTCCCCTTACCCCGCGCAAAGACGCTGTGGCACCTGCCCCACCAAACCGTCACTCCCGGCATAACACGCGCCGTTTACGCGCGGATTCTCACCGCCGCTAACAACCGTGACCGCCATGCGGTCGTCTACGTTCGGCAATCGACGATGCACCAGGTGCAGCACAACCAGGAGTCCACGCGCCTGCAGTATGCGCTGACCGACCGCGCGCGCCAGCTCGGGTGGGCGCGCGAGCAGGTTGTCGTGATCGACGACGACCTTGGCCGCTCGGCTGCCTCCACCCTGGACCGCCCTGGGTTCCAGCGCCTGGTCGCCGAGGTCGGACTGGGCCATGTGGGGCTTGTGCTGGGCATCGAGGTATCCCGCTTGGCGCGCTCGTGCCGGGACTGGCACCAGCTGCTGGAGATGTGCGCCCTGTTCGACACGCTGATTGCAGACGCGGATGGGCTTTACGATCCCGGCACCTACAACGACCGCCTGCTGCTCGGGCTCAAGGGCACGATGAGCGAGGCGGAGCTGCACATCCTGAAGGCGCGCATGCACGAGGGGCGCCGGGCCAAGGCCGCCCGCGGCGAGCTGGTGATCGGGCTGCCGCGCGGCTATGTGCAGCGCCCCTCGGGCGAGGTGGCGCTTGACCCGGACGAGCAGGTCCGCTCGGCGATCCGACTGGTGTTCGATGTGTTCGAGCGCCGCCGCTCGGTCAGTGGCGTGCTGGCCTACCTGGTTGACCACGACATCCAGCTGCCCGACCGCGTGCGCTCTGGCGCCGGCAAGGGCGAGGTGCGGTGGGGACGGCCGAACCGGGCGACGCTGGGCAACATGCTGCGCCACCCCGCCTATGCCGGCGCCTACGTCTATGGCCGCAGCCGGATGGAGCGCCGGGCCATGGCGCCCGGCAAGCCGCACAGCGGGCGGCGGTTCATCCGCGCGCAAGAGGGGTGGGCGGTGCTGCGCCGGGACTGCTGGCCGGCTTACATTGACTGGGCGACGTATGAGGGCAACCAGGAGCAGATGGCGGCCAACCGCGCCAAGCACGACGGCGTTCCCCGTGGCGGCCCGGCCCTGCTGGGCGGCCTGGTCCGCTGCGGCCGGTGTGGCCGGCGCATGGCGCTGGCCTACCGCGACAACGGGCGCGAGGCCCGCTACCTGTGCTGCCGGGAGGCGGTGACGTTTGGCGGGCCGCGCTGCCTATCGCTCAGCGCCCAGCCGGTGGACGCGCTGGTGGCTCAGCTGATCCTTTCGGCCCTGGCGCCGTCGGCCATCGAGGTCAGCCTACAGGTGGCTGAGGACGTCGAGCTTGAACGCGCAGCCCAGCACCGGCACTGGGCGCAGCGCCTGGAGCGGGTGCGTTATGAGACCGCCTTGGCGCGCCGGCGCTACGAGGCGGTCGACCCCGATATGCGGCTGGTCGCGCGCACGCTGGAGCGGGACTGGGAGGCAGCCCTTGCCGCCGAACAGGCACTGGAGGCCGAGCATGCCCGCGAGCTGGCGCGCCAACCGGTCCGGCTGCAGGTGGTGGAACTGGACGCGATCCGAGGCTTGGCGGAGAACGTGCCTGCGCTGTGGCACGCGCCCACGACCACGGCCAGGGACCGCCAGGCGATTGCCCGGCTGGTGCTGGATCATGTCGCCGTGCAGGCCGATGGCGAGCGCGTCGAGGTCGCCTGCCACTGGGCCGGCGGCGTGCAAACCCGGCATGCGACGACCCGCCCTGTCCGGCGCTTTGAGCAGCTGCATGGCTTCGACCAGGTGCTGGCCCTGGTCCGCGACTTGCGCGGGCAGGGCTGCTCAGCAGCCGCAGTGGCCGAACAGCTGAACGCCGCCGGGTGGCGTCCGCCCAAGCGGGAACGCTTCGACGCCGCCATGGTCCAGCGCCTGGTGTTCCGCCACAACCTGGGCAATGGACGGCCGATCTGGAGCAGCAACGTCGCCCGCACGCCCGGCGCCGAGTGGACCCTGCACGAGGCGGCTCAGCGGCTCGGCGTCCATCGGCACACGATCTACCGTTGGCTACGCGACGGGCGCCTGCGCGGCCGGATGGCAGAGCGTGGCGAGCAGCGCATCTGGCTCGTGCAGATGAGCGGCGAGGAGCTGGATCAGGTCAAGGCGGCGTCACACCCAGCCCGCACCAGGAACCCGACATAGAGAGGCATCATGAAAACGCAGTCGAACGAAGCTGGCGCGACCTCAAGCGCCACCACCTGGCCCACCGCACGTTCAGGGACGCCGCCGACCTCGACGCGGGCATCCGAGACGCCGTCAAGCACCTCAACAAGGAACGCCAAACGCCGCATCCGTGCGACAAGCTAAATAAGGCTGCTTAGGACGATATCCTGGTGCCGATGGAGCTGACATCCAGCCAGGACCGGAAGGCGATCGGCCGCAGGGTCGGGGGCAGGCCGACCACGCCGAGGGGCGGCGTATTCTGGAAGTGCTGCCCCGGCTGCCCTGACTACTGGTCGCTGTGTCCCTCCCAAGATGTCATCGTGGCCAGAATGGACGCGATCCTGCCCAGGAGGTCGCACGCAGCAGGGGCTGCAAGTCGGTCAGGCCGCACCGGCGGTTCCGACCTGCTTCGTCGTCGCTGCGGGCCAGTCCCCACCTGTTCCACCCCGGCCGCAGTAGAAGCGCGGCAAGGTCGCGCACGGGCATCGCGCAAACGCCAGCGGGCGTGTCAGCCCACAAGGGGCTGACACCGACAACGCCTAATGCCAGAGAGAGCAGTTCGGCTTGAACTGTGGATACAGCCATCAGCCGGCCAAGCGGCACATCGCCGTCTTCCGCTTCCACCGGTTCCCGGCAGCACTTGTAAACCAGGCGCTGCCGCCCGGCCCACGGCCCGAACCTGGCGCCATAGGACGAACAGCCAGGACAGACGGTGACGAGGGCTGCATGGCTGAAAAGCCGTGCGCCCCAGAGGACCACGCATCGCCGTCAAGCCGCCTCGTCCTCAGGTGTGGACCGGCGGGCATCGCGCAAGCGGAACACCTCAGCCGGGGCTGCAGGAGCGAAGTCGCTGCCCGGCGTGCGGTTGCCAGTAATTCGGGTGAAGTCCTCACGGTTGGCGCGAGCGATGCGGCGGGACGCATGGACCTTAGCCATGAAGTCCGGGCTGGCACTGACAGTGAACACGATATCCACTTTGCGCTGGCCCTCCATCACCTCCTCCACGTCCACCTTGTCCAGCACGCCGAGGTCCCGCAACACCTCCACCGACTGAGATACTCGGCGCAGGAGGTTGCGTGTGGTTTTCCACTCCGGCATACCTGAGTCGCTGCGTATACTGGTGGCCGTCATTTGCTGGACGGGCTGCCGAGCGACTGCGATCTCGTTGTGCAAGCGCTTCAGCAACCAGCGCGCCACAGGGTCCCGCAGCTCCATCAAGGTTTCGTAATCCACCTGCATGAAGTCCAGGAGGCGTATGGCGTCCGCCACCAGCGGGTTGAACTCCACAAAGCTGTTGAAGTCGTCCCCCTTGCGACGCAGGCCCATGACGGGAAAGGCGGCTGAGGAAAGCACAGGCGATCCCTTGGCATCCAGGTCCTGGATCACTAAACGGACCTCGTTCAGCAACGTAATGGCTTCCCGGATTTCGGCGAAACTGTAGGAATGGCGGACACGGCTCAGCTCGTCCCGGATTTCGCTGACGGTGAAGGGGAAGCGAACCTTCACGCCGTCGTGCAGGCGCAAACGGGAGCGGTTGCCAGCGATGCGCCGGATCACCTCCTCGACGATCTGCTCACGTTCGCCCAGATAGCGGTCCACAATAGTGCCGTCGGGCGTGCGGACCTGGGTGGGCTTCAAGGTGATCTTGTAACGCTTGGCACCAAAGGTGAACTCGCGCTCGATCAGCTTGCGGCTACCTTCGCCGCCATCGCGCGTGTCGAAGCAGAAGCGGGGGGCGATATCGTAGAGCGCCACCATGTTGGTGCGGTCCGGCTCCGGCACCTCCCATAAAGCCAATTGCAGCGGGATCGGCGCACCCGGGCTGCGCCGGGGGTCGGGTTTGCTCATGGATGCCTCCTGTTAACCAGCCTGGGGCGGGCGAGGAGATTCGTGCAAGCTCGGCAGGCAGGATCGTAGGAGGTTACCGGTGCAGCAAGGAAGGTTTCCCGTGCGGGTCTGAAGGTTCGCGGTGCGGGGCTTGAGGATGTTGAGCGGGGCGCACCGGAAACCTTCCAATGCCCGCCGCTTGATCTCGCCGGGCATGGCAATCACGCCGGTGTTGTAGAGCATGACGGCGCGGCCATGCAGGAGGTTCTGGACAAGGACCGCCGAAGGGCTGGGTGACTGCGCCCTCATAAGCCACGCCGCAAGCGGCCTACGGGACAGTGACAGAGGCAACGGGCTAATGTCGTGAAGAGCGCCTGCCCATCCCTGCCACGCACCGCAAACCTCCTGTCTCCATGAATCAGAAGGCGGAGCGCACCGGAAACCCTACCAAACGTTGCCGAAATCAGGAGGTTTGCGGTGCGGGCGGGTGCTTGGCAACGACGATAGCGGCCCCGGACCGGGGGTGTGGTGGGAGGTCTGCGGTGCAGCGCGGGGCACCTGGCGTGGAGTCCCCGCTAGGACGCACCTGAAACCTCCTTTCTTGCATGGACAACCTCCCGCGCTGCACCCGCTGACACCCATGTCGCACCACAGACCTCCTTTGCCGCATTGCAAACCTCCTGCCGCCGCTTTGCCAAAGGTGGCGGTAGGGCTGCTTCCTGCCGACCCGGGTGCCCTGCACCCCTGTGTTGGAAGGGACATGCCATGACCGAGCTTAGAACCACGACGCGTTGGGGCCGGGTGCCCGCGTGGTGGCTACTGCACCCGGATGTGGATGCCGACCGCTTTTGCGTGCTTGCGGCCCTTGCGACCTATGCAGACGAGCATGGGGTGTGCGTCCCGTCCCAGGTCACCCTGGCGCAGCGTTTGCAACGCAGCCGGCCGTGGGTGAACCGGGTTGTGGCCCAGCTTGCCGCAGCCGGGCTCCTAGAAAAAGTGCAGCGTTCGCGCGGCAACGGTGGCACCACCTCCTGCCTGTATCGGCTGCGCCTGAAGCCGTTGGACGACGCGGTGCTGGACGCCGGCGCAACGACCACCAACATCCTGCCCCTGCCAAAGCAGGCCCAGGCCGCTCCTGACGTGGACGTGACAAGGCCTGTGCCGCACATTGACACCCCCTGTCAGTCCGGTGACACGAATCACCTCTATCCTGAACATAACAACACGCCCGCCCCGCGCGCGCCGGTGCCGGGCAATGATGAAGATGCCAAAGAGACAAACGCTGAGGTTACGTTGGACTGGGAGCCGAGCGCGACGGAGATAGCCCAGGCCTTGCGCTTATGCCCCGGTGCGAACCTACCCCTCCATACTGCCCGCTTTCGGGCCCGCTGCCGTGCCCGTGGTTACCGCTACCGCGCCGGGCACCTGGGCGACGCTTGGCTGGCTTGGCTGCTGGAAGACCACGGTGTCCCGCCCCGACGCGGCGGAGGCTGCTCGGACCCTAGCCTGCATTCTGCCGCAGACGACATGGCTCGTCTAAGGCCTACCCCTAATCATCCTTCTCCCACTTTGCGCTTCACCGCTTGGGCCGCTGCAGCGGCCGTGCCCCCTGCCCCGGTACGGGCGGCATCACCTTGGAGCTAACGCCCATGCATGCGTCTAAACGTCCCCTTGCAGTCCATCCTGCGCCCTTACCCTGCCCCGCCGAGGACGCCCTGGTCCCCCTTCCGCGTTGCCCAGTAGCTACTGCTGTGCTGGAGCGTGGCGTCGCAGAGCGCCGATTCCTGTTCCCGGACGCTGGCCCGGCCCGCCGTGTGGAGCGCTGGTCGCCTCCGGTTCTCCACAACCCGGCCGAAGCAGCCGCTGTGGAGCGGCGCCTTCGTGCCTTGGATGACGCCCTGCAGCCGGCCCACCGTGGTGCGCTGCTTGCGCGCGTGCTGGCGCTGCTATCCCATTACAGGATGGATTCGCACCCGGCGGAAGTGGAGCGGCGCCTGGCCGATGACTGGGCAGAGGACCTGGGCGCCTATCCCTTGTGGGCCGTGGATGGCGCCGCGCGTATCTGGCGTCGAACCCGGCGCTTCAAGCCTCAGCCGGCAGAAATGGTCGCCCTGTGCGAGGACGCCTGCGGCTCCCTGCAGCAAGAGCGCGACCGGCTGCGCCAGGTGACAGATGGGCGGGCGGCCGAGAGCAGCCCCTTGTCGCAAGGGGTTGCGGTCCTGGCGCGCGGCCTTCTACGGCCGATGCCGTAGGTGGACGCCTACACAAACCTGTGGAGGTTTGCCCACCTATAAAGCGGTAAGCCGGTGGGCACGACTTGGCTTCGCCAGAGGTGACCTGTGTGATAGGCCGCGTGATCCTGCTTAGTGGCGCCGGGGCGGGCGGGCCACCTTCTCGGTGACCTCCTTCCTAGCCGTGCGTTCAGCTTCCGCCATCAGTTCGCCCATCCGGTCGGCAAGTCCGTGCACGGCCGCATCCCCGATCTCAGAAGCGAAGCGGAAGACCCACTGGCCTCCGTTCCGGGTCAGAGTTCCGATACGCCGGCCAGCGTGCACTACATGGCGACGCTCAGAGGCCCCCACGGGTGCGCCTGGGCGGGCCTCGGCGGCCCGCAGGAGCACTACCACCTGCTCATCCCCGTCCACAACGGCACCGCGGGCGCGGCAGGCGCGGGCATGGGCGTCCAGCGCGCGAAGCAGGCGCCCGGCGGCGTCCGGGTCGGCTTCCACCACCTCCATCACCCGGCGCGCCCGCAGCACGCTGAGCCGGCGCGGCTCCTGCAATCGCTCGGCAATGGAACTAGGAAACCGCGACAGACGCAGGTAAAGACTGAGCGTAGAGGGATCGAGGCCGAACCCAGCCGCGATCTCCTTAGCTGGCCGGCCCATGCGCTGCTTCACTGCCGCGAACCAGTGGGCACGTTCCAGCGCTGAGATGTCCTCGCGCCGCTCGTTTTCGCTGAATTGGACGCGCAGCATGGAATCATCGTCCAGCGGACGCACGCGGGCCAGCACCTGCCGGCCTAGGCGTCGGCAGGCTTCCAGGCGCCGCCGCCCAGCTGCCACTTCGAAGCAGTCAGTAGGGCTGCTGCCAGGCGTACGGCGGACGGTGATGGCGTCGTTCTGACCGTTGGCGTCGATGTCGTCTAGCAGGGCCTGGAATTCTGCACTTTCAAATGTGCTCGGCATGCGGTCGCGCGGCAGCGGGTCCTGCACGGTGTCCGGATCGAGGAACAGGAACTCGTCCACCGCGTCGCCTGCGCTTGCCTGGGCTGCGCGGGCCTGCTGCAGCTCGCCCACCAGACCAGTGTTGCGGCCTTCGGTGTCGGCCAGCGCGGTTTCAAGGCGGGCTATGCGGTCACGCAAGCCCTCGGCTACGGCGCCAAGGGCCGCGGTGGGCCTATGAACCCCGGTGGGCAGGGCAGGCAGATCTTCTGCCTGGATAGCGGCCGTGCCGGCCTGAACGGCCTTGGCTAGTGCTCCGAACCGCCCCTTACTCATGCCATGCTTCCTGGCGCGGGCGCACGGCCCCAGGCCCGCTCGATGTCCTCCAGAATGGCCGCGTTGACGGCATTGGCGCTCGCGACCACCCGGGAATAGGCGGTTCGATCCGTGCTCGGCTCATACTCGTAAATCGTTTCCTTACCGAAGCCTGCTGTACCCATGATGCGGGAGTGCAGGAATGGGGAGGGAAGCACTACCTGCCCGAACCGGTCCCGCAGCAAGTTGAACAGGGCATCCTGGCTGCGATCCGCCGGATCATAGGCGGAAACCAGGATCCGGGTAAAACGGATAGGCAAGGGCTGGCCCAGCGCATCCTCTACGCTGGACATGTAGGACGCGAGGTGGGTGAAGAACTCCCCAGTGGATGCAAGATCAGTCATGGTGGCCCGAGTGGGAACGACCAGCCCCGTGGCGGCGTGGAGGGCTGCCGTCATGAGCATATTCACGTCGGGCCGGGTATCCACCACTGCGATGTCGTATCCGTCAGCAATGGCGTCCAAAAAGGCGGCCAGCTCGTCAAAGGGCAGCATCGGTCCATTTGGGCCGCCGGCACGGCGGGACAAGCTCTCTTCCGCGGCGGCCAGAGCGGCGCCAGCCGGGACCAGATGGATGCCGGGCCAGTAGGTGCGCTGGCAAAGGCTGCGCGGGTCCAGGGGATACCCATCCTCCCGTGCGGCTGTCCAGGCTGCAAAGCTGTTGCCAGCGCCGACTTCGTCAGAAGGATCCAGGCCAAACTGGGCGGTGGCGCTGCCCTGGCTGTCTAGGTCCACCAACAAAACGCGGTACCCTTGCAACGCCAGATACTGGGCACAGTGGACGCTACCAGTGGTTTTAGCAGAACCGCCCTTGAAATTGGTGAACGCCACCACGGCAAGTTCTTCGCCCGCCTCCGAGCGGCGACCTGGTCCAGAGCCGTGGAGCACGGGACGCAGCGACTGCATCTCTGTGAAATCCAGCCGCGAGCGGGCGCCACCCTTCGTTGCGGTTAGGCCCATAGCGGCGCGCCGGACGGCGGCCGGCGACGCCTTGAGAAGATATGCGGCTTCGGCCAGGGAGAACGAGCGGAGGCGCTTGCGCTTATCTGGCGCATTCTCGGCCTCGATGGCTGCTCGGCCAGCAGCCCGCAGCACGGCTGCGATCGTGCGAAACCCCTCAATTTGGCTTATGGTCATAGACGGACTCCACCTGGGGTAAGCAGTTCCTGTCTTAGTTATCTGGCGGCACCAGGGGAAGAAGGCACCGCAAATGTGGCTCCGCAGGTGTGACTTGGATGCATCCAAGTGGGCTGTCGTTAGCCGAAGTTGGATGCATCCAACTTCGGTTGGCGTCGGACGGCCATGGGCTGGCCCGGTCCAGGAGGGAGGGGGCAGGATGCCTGCCATAGGTGGCTGCTTGGCCTCTGCCTATGCGATACCTGTGGCAGGGGAGGATGAGCTTTGGACGATGACGATGACGACGGCCCGCCGCGGCTGCCCGGGGGCAAGTTCTACATGACGCCCGACGGGCATGCGCGCCTGCAGACCGAGCTTGCCGAGCGCCGGGCCGAGCGCCACCGGGTGGTCGAGGTCGTCTCCTGGGCGGCGGGCAACGGCGACCGCAGCGAGAACGCGGACTACAAGGAAGGCAAGCGCCGCCTGCGCGAGATCGACCGCCGCCTGCGCTTCCTCGACCGGCGGCTAGCCCATGCCGAGGTCGTGGACCCCAGCGCGCAGACCCGGCGGGACCAGGTGTTCTTCGGCGCCACCATCACTTACCTGACCGGGCGCGAGGAGGAGGTCACCGTCACCGTCGTCGGCGTGGACGAGGCCGGCATGGCAGAGGGCAAGATCAGCATCGGCTCGCCCGTCGCGCTGGCGCTGCTGGGCGCGCGTGTGGGCCAGGAGGTGCAGGTGCGGACGCCGCGCGGGCCGGAGGTGATCGAGGTCGTGGGCCTGCGATACCCGGAGCCGCGCCGTTGCGGCTGACCGGCAAGGGGCGCCGTGCGCCCGTCTTCGACGTCCCGGCGCCTGGCCGCGCCCTTGACCTGCACGCCGGGATCACGAACCGCTTCGGGGCCAAGGGGATCGAAGTCCGCCTTGGCTAAGCGGCGCCTCCCTCGGCCAACTGCCCGCCTGCCCTCATGACCTCCGGCACGGCCCTTGACAGGCTGCGGGCGCAGGCCCGCACGGCCACCTTGTTCGCGCCCACGACGCTCGCGGAGGCCGTAGGAAAGCTCGGCTTCGTGCAGGCCGACCCGATCCGCGTGCCTGCTCGCGCGCAGGACCTGATTCTGCGGCACCGTGTCCGCGACTACCGCGCCGGGGACCTCGACCGCAGCTACCGGCGGCTGCGGCTGGAAGAGGACTTCCTGTATGCCTACGGTTTCATGCCCGTCGAGACCAGGCACCTGCTCCACCCCCGGCTGGATCCGGAGGGGGAGGCGGGCCGCCATGCGCCAACCGGCCTTGCGGCGGACGTGCTGGCCTTCGTGCGGAGCCATGGCCCCACGCACCCATGGGACCTGGAGGCCCGGTTCGGCCGGGACCGGGCCGTCAACGGCTGGGGTGGCTTCTCCAAGGCGACCACGCGGGCGCTGGACAGCTTGCGCCACTACGGCCTGCTGCGCGTGACCCAGCGCCGCGACGGCATCCGCGTCTATGAGGCTGCGCCGCCACCGCCGCCTGCCATCGACGTGCCGGAGCGGGCGCGTCGGTCGGTCCTGCTGGCGGCCCGCATCCTTGCCCCGGTATCCGTTGGCAGTCTGCGCGGCGCCCTGGCCCTCGTGGCCCGGCACAACCCGGGGCTTGGCCGTTTGGCGCCGGTGGTCGCCAACGCGCTTCGAAGCGGCGAGCTGGAACAGGGCGAGGCCGGGGGTGAGCGTTACCTCTGGCCGGCGCTGGAGCCGGGCTGGCAGCCCGGCCCGGCACCCGGCGTCGTCCGCCTGCTGACGCCGTTCGACCCGCTGGTATGGGACCGCCGCCGGTTCGAGCACCTGTGGGGCTGGGCCTACCGGTTCGAGGCCTACACGCCCCCGGCACAGCGGCAGTTCGGCTACTATGCCATGCCGATGCTGTGGGGCGACGCGGTGATCGGCTGGGCCAACGTCGCGATGGTCGCAGGGCGGATGTCGGTGACGACTGGCTATGCCTGGCGATGTCCGGCGAGCCGGGCTTTCCGCCGCGCCCTCGATGCGGAGTTGGCCCGGATGGAGCGCTTCCTCACGGCGCGGGCGGCGGCAAGCCTTGGTGGTGGGGTCGCGCAGGGAGCCGGCTCCTCGTTGGGCTGAGGGCGGGAGCCATGTGCTGACCCTGCTCGCCTCAGCCGGGGTCGGACGCGGCTGGCACGCTTGGCAGGCCCGACCCACCGATCCCCTTGGCGGCGAGCACGGCGCGCAGGATTGCAGACGCCGTGACCCGGGCCGCCAGCACGCCCAGCGTCATCATGTTGCCCGGCAGGCCGCTCCGGCCCGTGCTCACCGCAAACATGGTGTCGCCGTCCCACATGGTATGCACGGGCTCGATGGTCCGCGCGAGGCCGTCATGCGCCATCCCTGCCAGCTTGCGCGCTTGCGCCTTGGTGATGACCGCGTCCGTCGCGACGACGCCGATGGTCGTGGCCATCCCAGCCTGCAACGCGGGCGGCAGCTCGCCCCGCAAGATCGCCTCCACAGCACCTGGACCACGGCGCCCGTCCTCGGTGCGGGCGCCTGCGACGAGGCCGCCGGTGGAGGGGTCGATCACGTCGCCCACGGCGTTCACGGCCACGATGGCGCCGACCGTCACGCGGCCCACCCGCACGGACGCCGTGCCGATGCCGCCCCGCATGGCGCGTCCCATGCCGAACAGCTTGCCGACCGTGGCGCCAGCCCCGGCGCCCACCGAGCCTTCCGCAGGCGGGCCATCGCTGGCGGCCTCGCACGCCTGGTAGCCTGCAGCCGCGTCGGGCCGGATGGCCGGGTCGCCGACGCCCAGGTCGAACAGGATCGCGGCTGGCACGATGGGCACGCGGGCAGGGCCGGCAGGGTAGCCGAAGCCGTGCTCCTCCAGCCAGCGGACAACGCCGGTGGCCGCGTCCAGGCCGAAGGCGCTGCCGCCCGACAGCACGATGGCATGCACCTGCTCGACGAGTGTTAGCGGCGGTGAGAATCCGCGCGTAAACGGCGCGTGTTATGCCGGGAGTGACGGTTTGGTGGGGCAGGTGCCACAGCGTCTTTGCGCGGGGTAAGGGGACGTTGTGAGGCATCGGCGCTTTG
>JAABUX010008593.1_pt1 | contig 11747 bp, 6 predicted proteins | sample 5561851 | NCBI WGS metagenome assembly JAABUX01 (sample SAMN10711883, study PRJNA513361) | rock metagenome | isolation source: Antarctica rocks | place: Antarctica: Victoria Land, Richard Nunatak red sandstone | collected 2016-01-03 | reverse complement strand
GGTCGCGGTGACGCGGTCGGTCGGATGGATGTCGCGGGCAGGCCATGTATTCCGTGCCGCGTGGCCTGTGCCGTCCCCCTGAAGGGGCTGAGTATGAGCACGACCATCAGACCGCGACACCAGACGCCCCTCATCACGATACCCCTTTCTCTACGGCAGGGCGGCGCACGCCATCGCGCCGCTGATGAGACCATCGTAGGTGGAGGTTCCCCGCGTCTACCCCGCGCCACTGTGCAGGGTAGACGCGAACGACGCGGGATCACAATGCAGGGAACACGCGGGGTGCGGAGGGGAACACGCGGGGTGCGGAGTCGATAGGGCGGGCATCATGTCGGGAACGTTGGCTGTTGAGTCATCGTGCAGGAAGATACGTCGAGACCTACGCCTACAGCACGAGATAGACGTGGGGTTGAGGAGGGGGATCGTAGCGGGCGGCCTGCCGAGGCTCAACGTGGCGCGAACAAGTGTGGCGCGTTGACCTGGGCGGCCTGTACGCCGGTACGTTACATGGCGTCGATCGGAATGTGGTTCCTGGGTGCAGTGTAGACCGATGCCACGCTCGTCACGGTCGTCGTGCCAGCCTGCATCACCTGTCGACTCAGTACGCTCCATATGAGTTGCGGCGGTGCGTATAATAGCGCTCGCGATCGGCCCAGTGCAGCAATGCTCCGTCACGGGGTCGTTTCAACGTGCGGATAGGTTTGGATACTACGCCCACGTCAGCGCGCCTGTCAATAATTGTCTCGTGCAGCCGCCAACCGTTCCACTTGTCGTAAACCCTATGTGCAGAGAGGCACAAAGGGGCCATGATCGAGTTGAGGGCATGTCTTACATTGACCAACGCTGTCAAGTAGCCGGCACCGCTGATGCCCGAGGAAAATTTGCGTCTGATGGTTATTGCACGACCTTAACCCTATTGGGGCCATCGACTGCGATACAATCGGTCGCGCTCAGCATCCGAGGGCGCGGCAATATAATTCCGCCCCACCGTTATAGCGCGGCCTTCCCTACCGTTCTAGCGTAGCCTTCCCTTCGAAAATACCCAGCATGCACAGAGGTGACGTGGGGCGCAGTCGCTCAGCTTTCGTAAAGAGGCTTGTTTACTCAAGGTAGGGATCGATGATATTACGCTCATCGAAGGCGCGGCACCGCCACAGGCTTGAACCACTGTCCTACAATAAGCGCACGGAGTTGAACTCGGGGAGCGTGCCCGCATCTATCTTTGTCTCGAGCGCGTCCACAGCGGCGCTGCAGGCGTCCGATGATGTAGCATCCTGCCAGTACCCAGGATCATCCCCGGCGGCATGATCATCGGGCGATGCGGCGACTCCCAAGTGGGAGGTGAGGGCGCCGGCGGCCGTTCTCGAGAGTAGCATGGGCTCGTCTCCCAACCAGCGGAAGACATCGTCGAACACTTCGGGCATCAAGGGGAGGTCCGCGTGCTTGCCCTTGACATAGCGCGTCTCACCAACGGACTCCAGTTCGGTCGATGCTAGCGGCACGCGCCCATCGCCTTCGCGGTGTTTATCCCCGGTGACGCGCGTCATCGTTCTCTCGACGTGTCCCCATAGACTGAACGGCCCATTGTGATGGGTGAGGTGGAAAATTGTTCGATACCCGACACCCGCTATCACGGCCATGCGGTTGCGGCGATCCTGATCAAGGGTCATGTGGTGTCGATATGCCCGCTCGTGGGACGAGGCAACCGCGTCCAGGATAGTTTGCAGGTTCACACGATCGTCCGGCGACATATCGAGCCTCCAATTAGCTGCCTCATACATGTCGAAATCGATGCAGGGATGGGACGACGGCGCCTTGGTCGCCCCTCCTATGGGAGGGCTCATTGCGCGCGTTCCCGGATATACGCCCGGCGGTGCCGGCAGCATGCGCAGCACACCCCAGAGCGAGCGGAAGGTCGCCCGGCTGATGTATCGGCCGAGGAGCAGCATCAAGGGTGAGCCCCAGAGATGACTCTCGAGATAGCTGGCTATGGCTGGGGAGCCGTAATGCGGCGTCCCTATGAAAGCTATACGTTCCAGCTTCGGCCAGACGGCCGCGCCATGTTCCGTCAACATTTCGCGCACCACCAGCCCCCCATGCTATGCGCGACGAGGTGCATCCTCTGGTGCCCGTTCGATTGATACAAGTCCACGATCTGATCGCGCAGGAGCGCCGCGCTGAGAGAGAGCGGCTTTCGCCAGTCATACGGGAAAATGGCATGGCCGAAATCGTCGCGCTCCAGGACAGCCGCGAGGAACGGCTCGTAGACGGGGTCCGTCGTGGTGGGGACAACGCGATAATTGCGGTTGGCGTCCTCGTGTCCGTCCGGCGATAGGCGCAGATCGTTGAGGTGACCGCGCGTGCGCGCATCGATCCACCACACTCCGCCGAGCGTGCTACTTTGCAGGAGACTCCCCATGACGCCGGGCACGAAGACGAGATTGATGGGCGGATCGGACCCGAGATGCTTGCCGCCCGATCGCCGCGTCACGCGTTGTGCGAGTGCGATGTATCTATCCAGCCGCTCGGGACCGAGATATGCGACCAATTCCCCCGCGAGGCGCTCGTCGAGGGCCATGCGGAAGCGGTCTCGCGTCGAACTGTTAAGGAAAGTGTCGATCGTATCTACGGCCATGTGCCTATATCCCCGTGCCCTATGCGCGCAGCCGGCTTATCTCGTCGTCGTCGGCCAAGAACAGTTCGTACTGGTCCATGCATGTGTAGAAGAGGCCGCCGATGTTCTTGTAGTGTTGCCAGAGGAAGAGGCGCGACTGCGCGAGCGCCTCGCCCACGGCGATGGGACGCGAGTCGAGCTTGCGATAGAAGTAGTGGAAGAAGATCATCGCCAGCCGGCTCGCCAGGACCGGCGGCACCTTGATCTCCGTCCCTATGTATGCGCGGCTGCCGCGCTCGAAGAATAGGGCCTCAAGGTCATTGGGGACGTACGCGCCTGTGCCGGATGTCGCGCAGGCATTGGCGAACACCAGCGGCCTGTCATCCATCGCTCGAATGCCGATTTCACGCTGCGTGATGAGGTCGGCAGCCTGATTCCCGTTGCCGAATTGGAGTACGGGCCAGCTACCGCGCCCCGTGTAGTAGCGGCAGTATAGATACAGGACGCCCATCGGCGTGGGCTGGAGGGTATTCAGCAATTCCTTAACCTCGCGCTTCGGGTCCGCGCTCCCTGGCCCCGCGAGTACACGGACCTGGGGAGACCAAAATGCGCACTGTTGTCGCTGCCACAGCGCTTCCGGCGCGACCTCGTCCCCAAGCTGGTCGCCCCAGTAGATGCAGTGGGCCGATACGTGTCGGCGAGGCCACCAAGCGCTTTGGAACCGGGCGGCGAGGTGCGCGCGCGCGCGGCGTATCTCAAGCGGAAGCGCAGGCCGAGGAATCCGAACGGGTCGACCGGGTCGTCATCCGGCGGCCCCCATGCGTACATTAGATTCCAGGGGACGTGGGGTAGCCAGCCGGGGACGCCATCATGCCATAGGATGTCGATACGGTGGCCAGGTACGAGCGAGTCGAGACATGATCGTAGTTCCGACCCGTGCGGGAAACACGCCTCGTACAGCCTGTGCCCGCAGTAAGCCAGCTCGCGGAGTTGGTCGCTGGATGCCACGTCCTGCCATCCATCGCGATGGTCGGGGTCCGACTCGCCGGGGATATTGTCCCATGATCGTGGCGGTCGCCAGCGCACGGCGAAGCCGTTCAGCCGATTGAGCACATCCGTCGCGTCGATCGCGTCGAGGTACCCCGTATGCTCTTCGCGAAACTCGTCCGCCGCTCTTCGAACGTCGTTGATGAGCCCGGCGAGGGTTGTCTGCGATCCGCGCCATGCGACAGGATGGAACATATCTAAGGGGCCCGACGTGGTGATCGCCTCCCCGAAAACGTTCGCGCGGTCGCCTTGGCCTTGCACGGAAATGGTGAGCCGGCCCGGTGGCCTTTGCCAATCAGGCAGCATCAGCAGCCCCGTCTGGTCGATGGCGGTATGCCGCACGTCGTCCCGTATCGTCGCGGCGTCGCTCGTCGAGGATGGGTCCTCGGGCGTGCCTTGGGCGACGCGCAACTCCACGACAAATTGGCGATACAGCTCATCCTTGACAGAGATCTGTATGTCGAGGCGGTGGTCGCGGGCGGAATGCGGCACGACGTGGATGCGAGCTATGCCGCTGTCCCCCCACTTGGGGACATGCAAGGAGAAAGCGGCCGTCCAGAGGCGCGTTACGCCGAGGTCTTTGGATCCGACGGAGACACCCGATACACCGGGCGCGCCGTCATCTGTCGTGGAGCCGACGAATTCGACCGCGCTCGACGTAACAAGCCAGCGGGTGTCGAGCCCAAGGTCGCCGATATCCGAAGCCGGAACTTTCGCGTTGGCGCCACCGATCATGTTGCCGACGATAGCTTGGCCGATTGAGAAATTGAGGGTATAGGGATGGTCGACGTGCAAGGGCTCGCGCGGGTTGGCGGTTCGTTCGTCGATCCACGCGCTGATCGTCTTCGCGTCGTCTTCGTCCGCTGCTAGCCCACCGGTGTACTTGAGCACCATCTCTTCCAGGAGGGCATGTCGCTCCGCCTCGGGAAGCCGTGCGAGGAGCGCGCGTATATCGGTCGCTCGCCCGCCGCCGCCGCCGCCGGTGAGATGCATGAGGACATCGGCATAACCCTCCCGCGCGTCGGCGGGGACAAGGCTGAGGGCATCGGCGGCGATGTCGCGCTCGCCGGAGAGCGGCAATCCCCGCGCCTGGTCGCGTAGCGCGTACGCGCGCACACCGACATCAGCGATCCGACGGGTCGCCGCAATTGCTTCAGCCCGCACGGCAGCACGCCGTGCCCCGTTGAGTCGCTCCGCCAGCGCGAGCAGACACATACCTTTGGCGCGCGGTTCGGTGAGTATGCGAGCCGCGTCGACCGCGACATCGAGCGCCTCGTCGGGGACGTGCGGCGTGAGATTGCGGAGCCCATCCCCTTGCTCAGACGGGCTCGCCATCGTTCGCACAATGGCCAGGGCGTCGACCATCAACGGGGGCGGCAAGAGGGGCGCGACGGATAGGAGTTGTTGGGTTTGCGATGGCGCGTCGTCCAGCGCCCGGATGGCATCCATCGCGTCGGCAAGCGCCGCGACCCGGCCCTCCTCGGGTAGGAATGGCGCGAGTAGCCTCAGGCATTCGGCGCGTTGTTGGGCATCCCCGACCGATCGCGCCGCCGTCAAGGCATCCGCTAACGCCCCCTCACGCTTCCACGCAGGCGGTGGTGCCGCATCCGAGAAGGCGCTTGCCTTCTCCGTGGGATCGCTCGTGGTGCTGGCAGCGTCCGGCGCCCCCTCCGCCGGGTCAATCGCCGCGTGCTCCGACGGGGGCAATAGGGGCGCGACATCCAGGAACACACGCGCCTTCTCCACGGGCGCGCCGGTCTTGCGGATGATGTCTAATGCCCCCTCCAATTGGTTCGCAGGCAAGAACGGGGCGAGCGCGGCTAGCGCTCGGATTCGATCCTCCGCGTGCACGAGTGACCTCGCGATGGAGAGCGCCGGGGCGAGAAGGGTCACGGGCAAGACCGGTGCGATCTCCTGCAGCGCGTCCGCGCGGGCATAAGCGGCGCCCTGCGATCGGATAAGTTCGATGGCGGCCGCGAGCAGGGGTGGTCGTGCCGCGTCGGGCAGGAAGGGTAGGAGGGTGCGGAGCGCCTGCGCCAGCGGCACCGGCCGACCGATCCTCCAAAGGGCCGCAACCGCTTCCGCGAGGACCTCGTGACGGGCCACCTGGGGTAGATAGGGTGCCAATTGGCAGTAATGACGGACTCGCGTGGCAGCGTCGCCGATCGCATGCACGGTCGCGGCGGCCTCGCGGGCCACTGCCTCCCGTTGGGCTGCCGGGACGGCCGGAATTATCTCAAGCAGGATGTCGATCCGCCAGTGGACATCGTTGATCCCACGGGCGAGGGGCAGTATCTGCTCCGCGAGGACGACGGGCGGCGAGACCTGTATGAGACGCTTGAGCGCGAACGGCGCGTCCGTCGCGCGGTAGCTGGCGAAGAACTCGCTGAGTGCGACCACTTGCTGCTCCTCGGTCAGGTTGGGGACTAGTTCCGCCAGCGTCTCCGCCCATGTCCAGGTGTCTCCACCCGCTCGCGCGGCTAAAGCCGCTTCCCATAGGACAGGGGCGCGCTGGTCCGGGGGCAGGAAAGGTATCATAGATCGGAGGCATTGGACTCGCTGACCGGCGTTCGTGAGCGTCCGCGCGACGGAGAGGGCCTCGGGCAGCAACCTCGGCGGCAGGAAAGGCAAAAACTCTCGTGGGACCGACGCGCGTCGCCTCTCATCACCGACCGCCGGGGCAGCGGCGAGGGCGATGGCGAGAGCATCCTCGCGCACGCTCTCAGGCTGGTACGGCGCGAGTTCGCGCAACGCCGCAACGCGCAACCAGGGGTCTTGGATCGTCCGCGATGCCGCGAGCGATTCGGCAAAAACGCTCTCCCGCGCCCCCGTCAGCGATACCCAGGCCACGCGATGCAGGGAGGCGACCTGTCGCCAAGCATCGTCAATCGCCCGTACGCCGTGAAGCGCCTCGGCGATGACGCTCGCTCGCTCCGCTGACTGCGGTAGCATCAAGGCCACATCGCACAGGATATCCACACGCTGCGCGTCGGATAGTAGCAGACGCGTCACCGCCAGCGCATCCGTGAGCGGCCGATAGTCGCCCGACGGCATCCAGTGCGGTGACAGGGAGATCACCTCGCGCAGGATACGCGATCGCCGCTCGCTGTCCGGCGTCGCCGAAACGGCGGTCAGCAGGTCGCTAAGCACGACCTCGCCGTCGTCCAAGAAAGGCAGGAAGTCGAGGAGCACGCTGGCCTGCTCCCATATGTCGCCCACCTCCCGCGCGGCCTCGCGCACCATGTTGGAGGCCGCCCCGCGTTGCCTGCCGTCCAAACGTGGCATGAGCGCGCCCAAGACCCTCAGGCGCGATCCAGCCTCTGTGATCGTCCCGGCGGCGGCGAGCGCGTCGCGGAGTAGGACATCCGGCATCCGTTGGATTAAGGCGCATAGGATGTCCGCTTGGTCCGCAGCGCGGCGGAGCGTCCGCGCGAGCGCGAGCGCCTCCCCGAGCAACTCATCCGGCAATAACGAGCGCAAAGCGCGCAAGACGTGCGCGCGATCCCAGGGGGTGCTGTAAGCGCCCGCCGCGGACAGCACGTCCCGCAGCACCGCCACGCGATCTTCGGTCGATAAGAGGCCAACGCATCCGCGCAGCACATCCGCGCGCAGTCGGAGATCCGACAAGGAGCGGGCGACCGCTACCAAATCCGCGTGCAACGCGGGCGAGAGATACTCTAGGAGGTCGTGCATCGCCTGACGCCGTGTATCAGTGTAGTGAATCCCGCCGATGCCGCGGATGATATCCGCGATGCCACGTCTCCGCTCATCGCCCGCAAGATATGGTAGCTGTTCGCGCCGCAGCGCCAGCTTCCATGGCATATCCGTGGCGGGTGCGTCAGCCAACGCAACGGAAAGGACATACATCCGCGCATCGGTCGGTAGGGCCAGCACGATTTCATGGAGGGCCGACATGCGCACCGGAATATGAAACTCGTGGTCGGGCAAGCGGCCTACTAACGACAGTAGTTGAACGAGCAGCGGCGGCGACGTCAGATTGGGTACCACATCGCGGAGCGCTTGAGCGCGTTCTCGCCCATCCTGAATGTGCTGCGCCGCCGCGATCGCTTCACCCAGCACACCCGGCCTGCGGTCGGCGGGCACGAAGTGCGCCAGGTCGCGCAGCCGCGCCGAGCGCCACTCGGCTTTGTCGATCCTGCGAGCTGTCGCGAGCGCCTCATCGAGCGCTCTCGTCCGCTGCGCGCCGGGCAAATAAGGCAACAATGCTTGGAAGGCAAGCACGCGCCGGTCTGAGTCCTCGATAGCGCGAGTCGCCGCGAGGGCGTCCCTCACAACGCTCGCATCACCGTCCATCGCGACTATCAGCCGTTGCAACACCCTCGCCCGGATCGCGGCATCGTCGATTGCGCCTGCGGCGTTGAACGCCTCCTCAAGCAACTCCATGTGCTGCTCACTTGAGGGGTGCAGTTCAAGATTGATTATCGCCTCCGCTCGCCACTGCGGCGCGGCGATTGACCGCGCGGCCCTGACGGCATTGATGAATGCCGTCAGGCGTACCCTTGCCAGTTGCTCTTGGCGAGCCACCTCACTCAAGATCGAGGATCGCCACCACGCATCCTCAACCATAGTCGCGGCTTCCATAGCACGGCTTAGCGTCCTATCACGCTCGTAATCGGGTGATTGTACGGCTACCGCGAGGAGGAGACGCGCGCGCCACAGCGCATTAGGCACGGCGTCCGCGACATCCGCTACGCGCGAGATCAGAGGCGCGGGCAGGGCCGGTATGATGTTGAGCAGCCGCGCCGGGTCCAGTTCGTGTTCGCCCAAGAGCAATGCCCGAGCCTGGTCGTAAACAAGATCCTGCATATGGTACTACCCCTGCGGTCGAAAGCACTACGTCGCGGCATGTACAGGTAGCGATGCGTCCCGACCAGACTTGCGACGGGGAGGATCGGTAAGCCCGGCCATCTTGTGAGTATACCGTGATTGCTAGTCGATATTCAGACAGGCGAGGGCGAGCAGGGACGCATGGATTTTGATTTCCAAGCCCGCGACGGAGCGGACGTGCAGGTGGGCGATGCCCATGGCGGTGAGGTGGCTGTTGACCGTTTCGATGGCAAGGCGGAAGTACGCAAGCCGCACTGCTCGGCGCGCGTGTGCGGGGCCATGGTGTCCTTGTGCAGGGGCACGAGCACACCGCCGCCGGTGGCGCGGATGACGGCCTCGTCCGGGGCGCTGTTGTAGCCCTTGTCGCCGTAGATCCACGCTCGCTCAGGCAGCGTGACCGTCAGTTCATGGATGGGCGTGAGGGCGTGCAGGCCGCCGGGCAGCAGGGGGAAGGCCACGGGCAAGCCGTCCGTCGTGCAGACCAGGTGCAAGCGCCAGCCGAAGAATGTCTCGCCCTTGGCGGCGCAGTAGCCGCAGGACGCGCGCCCGCGCACCGTGCGGCAGCGCCGCGCGCGCACGCGCTTGCACACGGGGACGGGCATGCGGTCGATCACGACGTCGCAGATCGCCGCCTGCCCGTGGGCGAACAGGTCGCCCAACACGTCGAGCCGCAGGACCAGCCAGTCGGCCAGCGCATGGATGCGGCGCGAGAAGCGCGAGGACGAGAACGCGCGCGACAGATAGCCCGTCGCGTGCAGCATGGCGCGCGCGCGGGCGTGGTGGTTGCCGAAGAAGGCTGCCGCCACCACCGCCACCGTGAGCACCTCCGCGTCGGAGACCCCCGCGAGGGGATGGCTCACATGCCCCAGCGCCCGCATCGTGTCGTCAATCACCACGTAGATCCCTATAATGTGTGCGGCGGTCATCATCCTTCTCCCCTCTCACTGCTGTCTTTCAACCACAGTGAAGCGGATTTCGATGATGACCGCTAACTAGCAATCACGGTAGTATACATCTTCATCGATGCGAAGAGGGGGCCGTGGTACGACCCAGATTTGTGCCGACGTATTCCCCAAATGCTGCCAACCAACGATCCGCTCGGATTTCGTGAACGATAATGGGGCGCGTCGTGCATGCCTCTATGCCTTGCTGCCTACAGTTATAGTGAAGGGTACGATATCCCAAATGCCTGTATTCCCGCTGCTACTACGTGATGCATGTGTGACGCGCATGGCGGGGACATAGGCCATGCGCGGCGCCGCTCCCGCTCAGCCTGATCAACCAGCCCTAGCCGCTGGGCTGTCCGGTGTCCGACGTTCACGCTCCACCTGTGCGCGCAGGCGCTCGTAGAGCGCCTGAGTATAACCGTCGATCTCCGTGTCGCACCGCGCGTACACCGCGCGCATCTCCTCATAGTAGCGGTCCAGCGCGGCGAGATCGCCGGTGGCGGCGATGAACTCCAGCGCCATCTGATGGTAGTGGTCTTGCAACGGCTCCTCGGCGGCTAGGCGGCGCGCCACCCGCAGCGCGCCGAGCGGGTCTTTCTCGATCTGCTCATAATAGAGGGCAAGTTCGTACAGGGCCTCCAGGTACTCTTTGCGCCAGGCATAGCGGTAGCCCTCGACCCAGTCCAGTTCCTGGTCCCCGCACAGGTCCCCCTAATAGAGTTCGACAGCGCGCGCCAGCAGCGCCCCGCGCTCCCGCGCGTCGGCGGTCTCGCTCCGGCGCAGCAGGTCCTGGAAGAGGTGCGCGTCCGCGCGCACGAGGGCGGCGTCGAGGCCGTATCCGGCGCTCGTGTAACGCACCACGCCCGCGCGTTTGACGGGCACTCCCGCCTTTTTGAGCACGAGCCGGACATCGGTGATGGAGTGTTGCAGCTTGTCCTGTCCCGTCAGCGGATCGTCGTCCGCGAAGAGCGCCTCGACGAGGCGGTCCGGCCGCACCGGCGTTGGCCCCATGATCGCCAGCGCGGCGAGGAGGCGCTGCTCGCGGGGCTGCATGACCACCGGCGCGCCGCGCGCCCGCACGGTGATCCCGCCAAGCACGCACACATTGACGAACTGCGTGGGTTCCTCGGCTGCCGCCGTCGCCGGCTCACCCCCGTCGGAGGAGACCATCCACTGGTCGCGCGCGGGCTGCGCGACGGACCTGCTCTGGGCGACATCCGTGGAGACGGACACGCGTGGGGCGGCGCCGTCACGCCCTGGCTCCGCGGTGACGACTGTGGTACCGCCAGTGATTGTTCCCCCACGCGTCGCGGCTGTATCTATGTCGGCGGTGTCGCCTCGATCAGCGTCCGATGCCGCGACGGATGCGTCGGGTGGCCCCGTTAGGTCCGGCGCTGTTTGGCGTGAGGGAATACCTCCTTGATCGGCGGGGAGCGCGACACGTAGCGGTGATGAGGGCTTGCTCCCCTTAGGCGACGCGATAACGTCGGCTAGGGAAGGCACGTCCTGGCCATCCTCGTTGTTCTGCTCAGGAGCGAGGGCGACCGCGATGTGCGCGATGACCGCGCGCACCAGGGGTAAGGGGAGCGTGAAGGGAGAGAGGCGAACGGTATCTGTCGTGTCCGCCCTAAGAAGGGCCTCGTCGGGGGCTAGCCGCGCCGCGCTGTCGTCGTCGTACAGGAGGCGACTCTCCTCTGGGTTCAGTGGGCGTGCCAGGCGGGTCTCGAACGCCTCCAGCAAGCTCGCCGCAGCCAAGGCCCGCGGGTCGCTCGTCGTCGCCACGACGTGAACGCCGCAGACGCGGCCGTTGCGGCAGATGACGTCCAGGCGATCCAGCGCTCGCGGGTCGGCGCGCAGTTCCTCGACGGTGTCGAGCACGACCAGGTACGCGGGGGCAGCCGGTCCCGCGTCGCCGGCCGCGAAGCGTTCCAGGACGAGAGTGTGCGCCTGCGCCACGATCCCCGCCGCCGCGGACACGTCGCGCGCGTCGGCCGGCGGCGCCTCCAGGTGCTCCAGCGCCGGCAGGATGCCCCGCAGTTCGTCGTCGTTGCTCGACACGAGCAGCCGCAGGCGCGCGGGGTCGGCCTGGGCCAACGCGCTGGTTAGCAGGGTGGCTACGAGGGTGTTCGCGCCCCGCGCGCCACCGGCGATGAGGACGGGACCTAGGCACGCGAGGTTGACGTAGAGATCGGCTCCTTCCGCCGTCCGGCCGAGGGGGATGAGGAGCGGGGCGGGGTGTGGCCGCGGCGGGTTGGAGGTCGCGTCTCTGTGTGCGCCGACCGCCGCGCGGT
>JAABUX010008590.1_pt1 | contig 11749 bp, 9 predicted proteins | sample 5561851 | NCBI WGS metagenome assembly JAABUX01 (sample SAMN10711883, study PRJNA513361) | rock metagenome | isolation source: Antarctica rocks | place: Antarctica: Victoria Land, Richard Nunatak red sandstone | collected 2016-01-03 | reverse complement strand
TGGGGACGATGGTTTACACGATGGCCGACGCCGGCCGCATCCAGTCCCTGACCAAAGGCGCCTGCGACCCCGGCGACCCCGAGGCGGCGCTGCGCCGCATCGTCCCGTTCCTCGCCGCCGGCTTCCGCTCCCCGCCGCCCGATGCCGCATAAGGAGGATACCATGGACACCAACACGACGCCTGGCATGAAGCCGGGCATGGGCCAGCCCACCCGCGTCACCCGCGCCACGCTGGACGCCGCCGCCGACCGGCTGCGCAACTGGGGGCGTTGGGGGCCGGACGACCATGTGGGCACGCTGAACCACACGACGGCCGAGGACATCATCCGCGCCGCCGGGCTGGTGCGGAAGGGCCAGGTGATCTCGCTCGCGCTGAGCTACGACAAGGACGGGCCGCAGGGCGGCAAGACCAAGTTCCCGCCGGTCGGCCGCTTCAACCCCGTGCACACCATGCTGCGCAGCGGGTCGGACGCCTACGCCGGCACGCTGGACAAGCGCGGCATCCGCTCGGCCGACGACATGGTGCTGTTCCCGTTGCAGGCCGGCACGCATTGGGACGGGCTGGGGCATATCTTCTACGACAACCACATGTGGAACGGCTACGACTGCCGCGAGGTGTCCTCGTTCGGCGCGGCCAAGGCGGGCATCCAGCACACGCGGGAGCGGATGGTGGGCCGCGGCGTGCTGCTCGACATCGCCCGGCACCTGCAGGTGGACTGGCTGCCGGAGGGCTTCGCCATCACCAACGACATCCTGGACGCCTGCTGCGCGGCGCAGGGGGTCGGCGTTGGCCGCGGCGACCACCTGCTGGTCCGCACCGGGCAGATGGAGAAGTGCCTGGCCGCCGGGTCCTGGGACGGCTATCCCGGCGGCGATGCGCCTGGCCTCGATTTCGAGACGCTGGACTGGCTGCAGGACAAGCAGGTCTCGGCCATCGCCACCGACACCTGGGGGGTGGAGGTGCGGCCCAACAACTCGGACGGCATCAACCAGCCCTGGCACTGGATCTGCATCCCGATCATGGGGCTGACGATGGGCGAGATCTTCAAGCTCGACGAGTTGGGCCGGGCCTGCGCGGCGGACCGGACGTACGAGTTCATGTTCGTTGCCCCGGCGCTGCCGATCACTGGCGCGGTTGGGTCGCCTTTGAACCCGATTGTGATACGCTAACCGAGAAACGACGGCACGCGAACGTGCCGCAGGGGAGGGGACGGCATCATGGTGACGCGGCGGGCTGCCCTGCTGGGCGCCGGGCTGGCGGTGGCGGGCCGCAGGGCTTGGGCCGCCGGCTATCCCGCGCGCCCGGTGCGGATCATCGTGCCGTTCGCGCCTGGCGGGCCGACCGACATCATGGCCCGGGTGGTCGCCGGCCGCCTGGGGGAGCGCCTGGGCGGATCGTTCATCGTCGAGAACCGGCCCGGCGCAGGGAGCAACATCGGCACCGGCGTCGTGGCCCACGCGGAGCCGGACGGCTACACGCTGCTGGTCACCTCCAGCGCCTTCGTCGTGAACCCCGGCCTCTACAAGCGGGTGCCGTACGACCCGTTCAAGGACTTCGCGCCGGTCGCGGAACTCGGCACCTCGCCCAACATCTTCCTGGCCGACCCGAAGACCGGCATCACGGGCATCGCTGCGCTGATCGCCAAGGCGAAGGCGGACCCGGCGGCGCTCAGCTACGCCAGCGCCGGCATTGGCACCACGCCGCACCTGTCGGGGGAGCTGCTGAAGGCCGACGCCGGGATCAGCATGACCCACGTGCCCTACCCCGGCGGCAGCCCGGCCATCCAGGCGGTGCTCGGCTCCGTCACGCCCATCGGCTGCGTGTCCCTGCCGCCGACGCTCCAGCTCGTCGCCACGGGTGCCCTGACGGCGCTGGCCGTCACCGGCGTCACCCGCTGGCCCGACCTGCCGGCGGTGCCGAGCATGGTGGAGCTGGGCTTTGTGGGCTTCCCGACCGATACCTTCCAGGGCTTCCTGGCCCCGGCCGGCACCCCCGCCGAGATCACGGAGCTGCTGGCCCGCACTGCGCTCGACATCCTGCACGACCCGGCCACCGCCGCGCAGTTGAAGGCCAACGGCTTCGAGGTGCTGGCAAACGGTCCCGAGGGGATGCGCCGCCGTATTGCGGACGAGGTGCCGAAGTGGCGGGACCTGGTCGCCAAGGCCGGGATCACCCCCGTTTAGCCATGGGACCCCTCTAGCCATGCGGCCCCTTCAGCCATGCGGATTAGTGCAGGAGCTTGCGGCATGACGCACTTCGCCCGCAACCGCGACTACTACGCAGGCGCGCTGGTCGCGCTGATCGGTGCAGGCGCCATCGTTCAGGGCGCACAGTATGGCGTTGGCGGGCTGGGCGACATGGGGTCCGGCTTCTTCCCGGTGATGCTGGGCGCCGGGCTGGTGTCGATGGGCGGGCTGATGGCGGCGTTGCGGGCGCCCGCCCCGGAGGCGGACGCAGCCCGGACACCGGATTGGCGGGGCGTGGCGGCGATCACGGCGGCGGTAGCGCTGTTCATCGGCCTGGCCAACACCGCCGGGCTGGCGCCGGCCATCTTCGCCTGCGTGCTGGCCGGGGCGCTGGGCACCCGCGGCACCACGCTGCGGGAGGCGCTGCTGCTGGCCGCCGGGGTGACGGTGTTCGGGGTGCTGCTGTTCTCCTACGGCCTCAAGGTGCAGTTCCCGATCCTGCGCGGCGTGCTGCCGTGATCGGGCCGCTGATGATCGAAGCTGGCCGATGATCGACGCCGGGCTTACCGGCCTGCAGCACGGCTTCGGCGTCGCATTGCAGCCGGGGAACCTGCTGTGGTGCTTCGTCGGCGTGATGGTCGGCAACCTGGTCGGCGTGTTGCCGGGCATGGGGGTGCTGTCCACCATCTCCATCCTGCTGCCGCTGACGTTCTCCATGCACCCGGTGCCGGCGCTGCTGATGCTGGCCGGCATCTACTACGGTGCGCAGTACGGCGGGGCGATCTGCTCCATCCTGCTCAACCTGCCCTGCCATCCGCCGCACGCCGTGACCTGCCTGGACGGCTACCCGATGACGCAGGCGGGCCGCGGCGGGGTGGCGCTGGGCATCACCATGCTGGCGGCGGTGATCGGCGCGGCGTTCGGCATCATGCAGATGATCGTCATGGCGCCCTACATCGCGCAGGTGGCGTTCCAGTTCGGGCCGACCGAAATCTGCTCGCTGATGCTGCTGGGCCTGCTGGCGGGATCGACGTTGGCGAAAGGGTCGCCGGTCAAGGGCGTGGCGATGACCCTGCTGGGCATCCTGCTCAGCCTGGTCGGCACGGACGTGAACACCGGGACCGAGCGCTTCACCTTCGGGCAGATCGAGCTGGCGGACGGGCTAGAGCTGGTCACGGTGTCGCTGGGCCTGTTCGGCATCGCGGAGTTCCTGAAGGGCGTCAACGCGGTCGCCCCCACCGGGGCACGGGCGGTGCGGCTGGGCTTCCGCGACCTGCGGCCGAAGCGGGACGACGTGTCGCGCGCCCTGCCGGCCATCCTGCGCGGTACCGTCATCGGCAGCCTGTGCTCCCTGATCCCCGGCACCGGGCCGACCATCGCCTCCTTCATCGCCTACGCGACCGAGAAGAAGATCTCGAAGACCCCTGCCCGCTTCGGCCGCGGCGCCATCGAGGGCGTCGCCAGCCCCGAGGCCTCCACCCACGCCGCCGTGCAGGGCGACTTCATCCCGACCATGAGCCTGGGCATCCCCGGCGACGCCGTTATGGCGCTGCTGCTGGGGGCGCTGATGATCCACGGCATCCAGCCCGGCCCGCGCCTGATCGTCGAACAGCCGGACATCTTCTGGGGCCTGATCGCCTCGTTCTGGATCGGCAACCTGATCCTGGTGGTGCTGAACGTGCCGATGATCGGGCTGTGGGTGCGGCTGCTCAGCGTGCCCTACCGGTTCCTGTATCCGACGGCGCTGTTCTTCGTGTGCATCGGCGTGTTCGCCGCCCGCAACGAGATGTTCGACGTGGGCGCGACGCTGCTGTTCGGCGCGTTCGGCTACCTGCTGCTGCAACTGGGGTTCGAGCCGGCGCCGATCCTGCTGGGCTTCGTGCTGGGGCCGCGGCTGGAGGAGAACTTCCGCCGCGCCGTGCTGATCGCCCGCGGCAGCCTGGCGCCGTTCGTGGAGCGGCCGATCAGCGCGGCGTTCCTAGCGGTGTGCGTGCTGCTGGTGCTGCTGCAGGTCGTGGCGGCGCTGCGCCGGGCCAAGCCGCCAGTCCGCATCCCGGAGCAGGCGTTTGATTAGGGGCATTGCATGGACACCCTGACGGGCGGGGGCGGGCGGGCGGCCTCGCTGCCGGTGGGCTGGCCAAGCGGGCGCACGCTGGCCGTGTCGGTCAGCGTGATGCTGGAGGGCTGGGGCGATGGCGCGGCACCCGGCGTCGGACCCATGGGCAACGTGCTGCGGCCCGGCGTGCTGGACCTGCAGGCGCGGTCCTGGGCGGAGTACGGCCCGAACGCCGGGGCATGGCGGCTGCTGGACGTGCTGGCCGCGGCCGGGGTGCAGGCGGTGTTCTATGTCAGCGGCATCCTGGCGGCCCGGCATCCGGAGCTGATGCGGGCCATCGTGGCGGCCGGGCACCCAGTTGCGGCGCATGGCTGGGGCCAGGAGGTCATCCCGGCGACGCAGGCCGAGGCCGAGGAGCGTGCGGACCTAGACCGCTGCATCGCGGCGCTGGAGGCCGCCACCGGCGCCCGCCCGCGCGGCTGGATCAGCCCGCGCTGCACGCCCAGCGCCCGCACGACGGAGCTTCTGGCCGCCGCCGGGCTGGGCTGGCACGCCGACTTCTTCGACCAGGACCTGCCGCGCGTGGTGCAGACCGCCGCCGGGCGCATCACCGCCGTGCCGTTCACGATGGAGGTGAACGACATGCCGCTCAGCGTGCGCTACGGCAACGAGCCGGAGGCCTACACCCGCACCCTGGCCCGCATCCTGGACGGCTGGGCGGAGCTGGCGCCGCGGCCGGCCTGCCTGGACCTGACCGTGCACGCCCATGTCTTCGGCCGACCGATGGGCGCCATCGAGTTCGCCCGCTCGCTGGCGCTGGCGCGGCAGGCCGGGGCCGCCTGGCTGACAGAGCACGACGCGCTGGGGCGGATGTTCGGCGCATGACGGCCTGCGACGGCCATGTCCACACCATCAGGCACACCATCGGGGCGCAGGACCCGCAATTCCCGGACCGCACCTGCACCGCCGCGCCTGCCGGACCGAGGACGGCCTGCTTGAGCGCCTGTTTGCGGACAGGGCGGCGGCGCGCGGGCAGGGCTGGCATGTCGAGGTCATCGCCCCGATCCAAATGCTGGCCGTCATCAGGCCACTGCGCATGTCTATGCACCAACACCCCCGTCCTTGGGACCGCGACTGCGACCGCGTGCAGCGGCTGCGGGATGGGCGGTCCAGGCGGTCGGCAGCCTCGGCAGCAGGGCGTACGACGCGGCGACATGCTGGTTCCGCAGCCGTTCCGCCTCACCGCGTCTTGCGTGAAGGCTTGCGCGGGCTGAACCGCCCCGATGCAGCCAGCCCATCGCTGCGACCGGGCGGCGAGGGCGCCGGCTTGCCCGCGCGGCGCACCGGCTTGCCCCGGCCCGGTGGCTTGCCCCGGCCCAGCGCCTGCTTGCGCAGCACCTCCTCGATGAAGCCGTTCAGCAGCCGCCGCTCGGCCAGCGCCGCCTCCGTGTCGGCATAGGCCCCGGGGAAGCGCTGCGACAGCCAGCGCCAGGCCACCAGCCGCTTCGCAACCTTCTCCGCATGCTCAAGGGACGGCTGCGTCGCCTGGTCCGGTGCGGGCAGGAAGCCGGCCGCAGGGGGCGGGACGGGGGTTCCGGCCGCATGGTCCAGCCCCCAGCGCAACAGCCGGTCGATGCCATCGTCGCGCGTGTCCACCGGGCACATGGCATAGGTCCAGCGGTCGAGCAGCGGCAGGCCGGCGCCGTCCATGGCGGTGGCGATGTCGATCTGGGTCCCCAGGTCCGCCAGGCGGTAGTTCGGGTCCCCCGGGCGGAGCACCGCGCGCTGGATGCGGCGCAGCGTTTCGGACAGGCTGGCGGTGCCCAGCTCCTCCGCCACCGCGGCGACGATGTCGCGGTCCGGCGAGACCAGCGGGCGGCGGTCCTCGGGCGCGGCGGGCTCCGTGGCCATCAACTGGCGGAGCCGCGCCGGGTCGCCGCCGCCGGCCAGCACCGCGACGATCCCCGCCTCGTGCTGGCCGTAGCGGCCAGCGCGTCCGCCGATCTGCCGGATTTCGGCGGGCGTCAGGGACCGCTCCTGCTTGCCGTCCCACTTGACCAGGGAGGAGAACACCACCCGGCGGATCGGCAGGTTCAGCCCCATGCCGATCGCATCGGTCGCAACCAGGACCGGCGCCTCGCCCTCCCGGAAACGCCGGCTCTCGGCACGGCGGACCTCGGGACCTAGGTTGCCGTAGATCACCGCGACCCGCCGGCCCCGCGTCATCAACTGCTCCCGCAACAGGAAGATGTCCCGGCGGGAGAACGCCACCACGGCGTCCGCGTCGGTGATCGACGACAGGCCCACCGCGTCGGCCGCGGCATGCAGCGGGTTCATGCGCGCCAGGCGCACGACCTCGACAGGCTCGTCGCACAGCTCGGCGATGCGGCGCACCAGCGGCAGGCAGTCGGGCGCGCCGAGCACGATCACCTCCCGCGCGGGGACGCCCATGATGGCGGCGGTCCAGGCGGCGCCGCGGTCGGGGTCGGCGAGCATCTGCGCCTCGTCGATGACGGCAACGTCGATGATGCGGCTGGTGTCGGCCATCTCCACGGTGCAGGCGACATGGCGGGCGCCGGGGATGATGTCGCGCTCCTCCCCGGTGAGCAGGCTGGCCGCTACGCCGCGGGCGGCCAGCGCTTCCTGGAACTCCAGCGCCAGCAGGCGCAGCGGGGCCAGCGCCGCGCCGCTGTCTGCCGCCGCGAGCCGGTCGAGCGCGTAGTGCGACTTGCCGGAGTTGGTGGGGCCGATCACGACGGTGAAGCGCCGCTGCAGGCTGCGGGCGTTGGTGAAGTGGGCGGCGTAGCGGTCCAGCCCGGCCCGCCGCGCGATGGCGCCGTTGGGCACGCGCGGCCGGGCCTCTGCTGGTTCGGCCCCGTCCGGCTGGGCGCCGTCCCGTTCGGCGCCGCCCCGCAGCCAGCGCGCCACCTGGGGTAGCAGCGCCTCGATCTGGTCGGGGTGGAATTCCAGTTCCTCGAACTGGCGTCCGCCGCGGCGCACCGGGGTGCTGCGGGCGACCGGGATCAGGCCGTCGGCGATCCAGCGGTCCACCCGCGGGCGGGGCACGCCGAGCAGCTTTGGCAGGGCCTCGGGGCCGACCAGCTCGCTTTCCCACTCGCGCAGGCGGAGGCGTTCGGCGTCGTGCAACTCCCGGGCGCGGGTGCGAGCGGCGCGGGCGGCGGCGCGACGCTGCTGTTCCGCGGTCACCAGGCGCTGGCCGAACGCCTTGGCCGCGGCCGGGTCCAGGCCAGCGGCACGGGCGACCAGGGCCGCGATTCCCGGCATGGCGGGCAGGGTGGGCGGGCGCCCGGTCAGCGCCTCCACGTCGCCGGCAGCCTGGGCGAACGCGGCGTCCAGGTCATGCCGGGCGGCGGCGGACAGGCGGGCGCAGGCGGCGTCGCGCAGGGCGTCGAGCAGCTCGCCCTCCGGCGGGGCCGGACCGGGCTGGAGCAGGGCGGCCGTCGCCGCCTGCAGGTCGGCGGGTGTGGCCGGGATGTCCTGCTGGGCGCGCGCAAGGCCGGCGAGGCGCTTCGCGAGGGCCGCGGGGCGCGATTGCGGGATGGCTTGCCGGGCCGGGTCCGGTGCTGCGAGCGCGCTCGCATCCGGGGTGGTTCCGGCGATCGGATCGGCATCATTCATCATACAGCGTTCATCATACAGCTTGGGCATTATGCGGTGCAGGTCCTTGCCCGGCAGGGTTCGTGGAGCAGTGGCGACACGTGCGCGGGTCTTGAAGACCCCACCTTATCAGGCCATGGCGCCAGGCCCTACTGGTCGGCCAAGGCGAATGCACGTGATCGAGGAACGGCATCTGCTCCCTCTTTCGAAGCGGGAGAGGAGTCGGGGCGGTCTTTGTGCCATATGGGGTTGTCGGGAGCTTCGCCTGACTGAGGCTGTGTCTGAGTGGGGGCATGGCGGGTGGCGACGTGGCGGCGCTGCTGACGGAGAACCCGGCGGCTTGTCTGGCGTGCGGCGGCCGGCGTTTGATCCTGTCGGGGCCTGCGCGCGCCCGGCAGCGGTGGCGTTGCAAGGGCTGCGGGCGGCAGTTCGCGCGCACGACGCCGCACGCACGACGCCGCACGGCGGTAGTCGGGATCGGCGAGGTCTGGCGTTTTGTTCAAGAGGGGCCTGCAAGCTCCGGCTCTGGAGGGCGTTCGAGCGCGACGACGACCGGCTGATCGACTGGGAGTGCGTCGGCGCTGTACGGACACGCCGGTGCGCCTGCTAAGCCGCTTGGAGCGGTGGGGCGTGCGCCTGTTCTGCACGGACGATTGGGCGCCCTGCGATGCCGCCCTGCCGGCAGGACGGCACGACATCGGCATGGACCAGACCCACCTCGGCCAGAGCTGCCATGCCCGCCAGCGGCACTGGTTCGCCCGTCTCCACCGCTGCACCTACGTCCTTCCAGGTCGGTTGGCGTGGTCGAGGCCATCATGGCCCTGGTCGCCCTCCACCACTGCAGCGGCGGTCAACCTACCTCAGCGTCGGTCAGGCGATGCTCCGCAGAACACGATTATACACGGCTTCAAACCTGGTTCTGCATAACGGGCAATGCCGCCGACCAAACAATAACCACCACACGAGATCACAAATACCAACAAAGATTGCGTCATGAATTTGGCGCTTGATAGTTGATTAATCCCCCAGTGGTAACAATTGACACACCGAGCGTTGGGTTGTCCGTTCAACCTGTGTGCCGCAATCTGGAGGATTGTTACAATGGGTTTAACAGTTGAACTGACCACCCAGCAGTATGAGTGGATCGTTACGATCTTCTCGTTCGCAATCGGCGTCATGGGCATTGCGAGCTTGTTCTTCTTTTCCCAGCGCAGGGAAGTGCTTCCCCGGTACCGGGTTTCGGTCATGATCCTGTGCCTCGTCAGTGCAATAGCGACATACAATTACATCAGGCTTTATTCGGCCTGGCGGGAGGCGGCTGTTGCCGTGGATGGCTTCGTCATAAGAACGGGAGCGCCCTACAACGACGCCTACCGCTATGCGGACTGGTTGACTACCGTCCCCTTGCTGCTTGTCGCCTTCGTTTGCGTCCTGGACCTGCCGTTGCGTCAGGTCCGGCTGCGCAGCATCTTGCTTGGCCTTTTGGGAGCGGAGATGATCGCGCTTGGCTACTTCGGCCAGATTGCCACGAGCGCCGAGGCGCGGTGGCTTTGGTTCGGCGTTGGCATGATCCCGTTCATGATCATACAGTTCCAGCTCTACAGCACGCTCGGCAAGACGATCGACAAGCAGCCTGCAGGAGCACGGCTGGCGATTAGGATGGCCCGGCTTGGCCTTACGCTGTCTTGGCCCATCTACGCAATCATCTATGTCCTTCCACTTCTGGGCCTCAAGGCGCCAATCGTGTTCGTTGGCATCCAGATCGGGTATGCCGTGGCCGATATAATGGCCAAGGCCTTCTACGGCACGTTGATATGGATGGCTGCAATGGATAAGTCCGGGGTTCGTACCGAGATGCCGGCGTGGCAGCCCGCATCGGCTCGCAGCTTGACCAATTAAACCGGTTAAGCTCCGCGTCGCTACTGCTCCACAATACGATGCTGCCGGTGACCGAAGGCTTGCAGGGCTGGCGAAGAACCCTGCAAGCCTGCATCGGCGCGAAATCCTTGGGATGAATGGTGTACATCATGTCCGGCTTGTCCGACCGCTGCATTGCCACAGGCCTCTACTTTGTCGGAGCATCGCGCCAGCGCATTGCGCTGCCCGTCCATCCAGACACCATCCATCCAGGGTCGGGAAAATCGGTCAGATATACGTCAACCCGCAGGCCAGTCTGGACAGGTGCAACATTTTTAGTCGTCTTGGGAGCAAGCCTGGCCGTACGCAGTGCAGCGGGCGCTACGATCCCCGACCAACAGCCTGCACCTGTTGCGGCCTTGAATGGCAGGGCTATTCCACTCGGCAGTTTCGAGACCCTTTTCAAGCTGGCGCAGCCCGGTTTGCAGGCGCCGGCGCAGGCCAGACTGCCGCAGCCACCCGCACCGCAGGCAGTCATGGTCGTGCCGTCGCCTCAGGCAGCACCTCCGTCACAGCCAGTCATGGCAGACCAGCCGCCTCCTGCGCTGGTAACCGCCATCGCTCTACCGGAAGTGCGCCCAGCCTCCTCGCCTTCACCCGTCAAGTTACCTAGAACATTGATCCTGCGGCTGGCAGGCTCGGACGCAGTGGACGGCCAACTCGCGCGGCGGCTCGCCTCTGGATACCTCGCCGTGATCGGGGACAGCGAGATTTCGCTCGCGCAGGATAGGGCTGACCAGGCAGATGAGGTATCCGGCATCCAAGGCGGACGGCGCGAGGCAATATCGGTCGTCCCGCACCCACTTGGCGGCGGTCTCGCAACGCTCCTGCACGGCACGGCCGACATGGCCCTATCGACCCGGAAGATAGTGCCGGCCGAGGCGGAGCTGTTGTCCTCGTTGTCCGACATGACAGGCCCGGCGAACGAAACTGTCGTCGGCGTGCAGGGGGTGGTCGCGATTGTCAGCAGGACCAACAGGACATCCTCCCTGACGGTCTCCCAGTTACGTGATATCCTGGCCGGTCGTCTGACAGACTGGTCGCAGGTCGGGACGGTCTCAGGAGCGATCCAGCTCTACGTCGTGGATAGCCGGGATGGCACGGCCGACACTCCGCAGGACGTCCTCGCAAGTCCGGACGGCGTGGCGGGCACAGCCCACCAAGTCGCCGACGAGCAGGGGGTTATCGCGGCGGTCGCTGCGGACAGCGCCGGCATCGGCTTTACGACGTTCGGAAACACAGGCGCCCTCAAACTGCTGTCCGTGGCTGAAAACGGCGCCAGCGCCGTCGCGCCATCCAATTTGTCGATTTCAACGGGGGCCTATCCGCTGTCGCGCCAGCTCTACCTCTACAGCAGCCCCGCATCGCCGAGTCCGTTCGTAAAGCGTTTTGCATCCTACGTGGCATCGGCAGCAGGTCAGAGCGCCGTGGAGGCGGAGGGCTTTGCTCCTTTGTCCATCAAGGCAGAGCCGGTGGTGGTTCCGGATGCAGCGTCTGAACGGTTCAAGCAAGCTGTAGCTGGCACCACGCAGCTATCGGTCGACTTCCGGTTTCAGGTCAACTCGACGGCGCTCGACAGCCGCGCCGTGCGTGATGCCGCATTGCTGGTCGCCTACCTGAAATCGCAGCGGATTGACCCGGGCCGTCTTGTTCTTGCCGGGTTCGCCGACAACAGCGGCAGCCCTTGCGGCGAACCAGGTTGTGTCGCAACGGCGGGCTGAGGCGGTTGTGGCGGTCCTTGCCAGGGCTGACGTCGTACCAGGCAGGATTGCAACGTTCGGTGCGGAGCTACCGTTGGCCGACAACTCGACGCTTGAGGGACGTGAGCGGAACCGCCGGGTTGAGGTCTACCTTGCGCCCACGCAAGACAAGGCACCTGTCAGCCTCAGTCGCACAACTCCATAGAGCCCGGCTGAGGAGCCTATACTCAACGTGTTCGCTTGTCTGACCACAATGGCCACGTACATGCGG
>JAABUX010008589.1_pt1 | contig 11750 bp, 11 predicted proteins | sample 5561851 | NCBI WGS metagenome assembly JAABUX01 (sample SAMN10711883, study PRJNA513361) | rock metagenome | isolation source: Antarctica rocks | place: Antarctica: Victoria Land, Richard Nunatak red sandstone | collected 2016-01-03 | reverse complement strand
AGGTGCCGCGCGGGGTCAAGCGCAAGATGAGCGGCTACCCATTGCGTCCGCGCACGCCACAGCCGACCACGCGCATCGACTTTAACGCCGCCATTCGGATTGCAAAGTGAACAGTGTTGGGGCTAGGTGCCCGGCCTTGCCGGCCCGCGCCTCGGCATCCAGCCGGTTCACCAGGTCAACCGTGTTGTAGAAGCGCGCTTTGCGGCCGCGCCGCACGCAGTTGGACGCGATTGCGACTGCGACGTGTGTTTTCCCCGTGCCCGTCCCGCCGACGACGATCAGGTTGCGCTGCTGGTCGAAGAACCCGCCATCATGCCGCTCGCGGATGAGGGCCTCGTTGACCGGCGACGCGCCGAAGTCGAACTGCGCGAGCGTCTTGGCCAGGGGAACCGGGCCATGCCCATCTGGTAGGCAATCGAACGGGCGTGCGCGGCCGCGATCTGCGCCTGCAGCAGCGCGCCGACGACATACGGCATCGGCTGTTGTCGCCGTATCCCGTCCTCGATCACCTCGTCATAGGCGGACCTCATACCGACCAACTTGAGCTGACCCATCATGTCCAGGATCTCTTGGCGTTCCATCGAGACCTCTCATCGTGCGGAGCTTGTCGTAGCGGGCGCAGTCGGCGATCGGCTCGATGGTCAGCTTCAGGCCGATCAGCGGCAGGTTCGCGGCTGGAGCCGGGTCGCGCTGGCGCGCCAGCAGGTTGAGCGCCACGTCGCGGCTGAACAGGCTGGTGCGCAGCGCCTCGGCGCAGGCCGCGTCCACGGCATTGAGCCCGTCCATCAGCACCGCGCCGAGGATGCCCACGAACTGCTGGTCGCCATCGGGATGGGAGGACAGGCGCCGGCGCACCTGGGCCAGCGCCGACGGCAGCTTCCAATCCCGGAACGGCGCGCCGTTGCGCAGCGCGCCTTCCGGTGGCTCCGCCACCGGCTGCTTCGCAGACGGATCGCAAGAGCGATGGCTTGCGCGCCAGCACCGACACGTCGCACTGTGCCACGGCGTGGCTGCGCAGCGTGTCGGTGACGAGCGCCCTTGGCACGTGGTGCAAGCCGCGCAGCAGCTTGCGGACGAGCCGCTTTGCTGACCCTGCCAGCCTTGCTGACATCCCGCCTGGGACACGTATCGCCCGGCTGCGGCCGACGCCGCTTCAGGGTGTTGGCGAACAGCCGGCCGAAGCGCAGGCCCCACTCGCGGATGCTCTTGTAGGTGACCACCACGCCGCGGGCGGCCAGGATGGTCTCGAGATCGCGCAGGCTCAGGCTAGAGCAGTAATGCAGCCAGACCGCGTGCTGGATCACATCCCCTTCTACCGCTGCCTTGCACTGACGCCGGTCCAGCCGCCCATCTTAGCCGACGGTTGGGTGGCTGCTTAGGCCGGCTACCCGAATCACGGTCGTCATGCGCTCAAGCGCGACAGGGCCGCCTTGTCGATCAGCCGGATGTCTCTCGCCGTGGACAGCTCGATGAGCGCATTCCGCTCCATGTGCGAGAGGGTGCGCGAGACCGTCTCGATGGTGAGGCCGAGATAGTCGGCGATGTCCTGCCGGGTCATCGCCAGCGTCACGGTTTGCTCGCCGAGCGAGTGGTGCGACCACTCGAGCAGGAAGGCTGCGACCTTCTCCATCGCGCTCTTGCGGCCGAGCAGCAAGGCGTGGTCCTGCGACCGGCTCAGCCCCTGCATTGCGAAGGACAGGAGACGCTGCGACAGGACGGCGTCGGTCAGCGCCAGCCGATCGACGCCGCGGCGCCGATAGGACACCAGCGTACAATCGTTCACCGCCTCGGCTGACAGCCGATGATCCGGCCCGGCTTCCAAGCCGAACATCTCGCCCGCGGCATGGAACGCCTCGATCTGCCGTCGCCCCGCACTCAGGAACTTGCAGGTCCGCACGACGCCCTCGGCGACCTTGAAGAACGCGTCCGCGTCGTCGCCTTCGTCGTAGATCGACTGGTCCCCCGTGAAATGCACCACCGATCCAGCCGCAGGCGAGGCGCAGGCACGGCGTGCGGCGTTGGCCCAAGCGCGATGCGGGGCCGGCGGGGAAACGCCGTTCGCCAAGGGTACGAGCTGGGCCGGCATGACGGTCTCCTTGCGGCAGTGGTCAGCACGCCACCTCCTAGCGGACTGCCGCGCCGGCGGCATGAGGGCCGGCCCTACGGATAACTACGTAGGCTCGGCCAATCGCAGGATGTCATGGATACATTCCAGCAGGCCGCTCCCCTGGATCGGCTTCTCGACGACCTGATGGAAGCCAGCCATGGCGGCGCGGCGCTGCAAGGCATCCGTCATATGGCCGGTCAACAGGATCACGGGATGCCGGCAACCCTGCGCCCGCACCTTTGCGAGAAGCTCGAAGCCGTCCATCTCCGGCATGTGGTGATCGAGCACCAGGCAATCCGCCCGCGGCAGGTCGGGATGCGCCACCAGGTCGGCGCCGTCCTGGCACGCCTTCACCTCCAATCCATCGAGCATGAGACTGAAACTCAGCGAGTCACGGACGGCGAGGTCGTCGTCGACGATCAGGATGAACGGCTGAACCTCAGTCATGCGGCCCACTTAGCCCTTGCGGGACGGGTGCGCCTTGATGTCGCTCAACCCGGCGGGATGGAATCCCGCGCCGAGAACTCCGTCACGAGCACCATGCGCACGAGATCGGACAGGCTGCCTGCGCCCATCTTCATCATCAAGTTGGCGCGGTGGACCTCGACGGTGCGGGCGCTGAGCTTGAGGTCGTAGGCGATGGTCTTGTTCGGATGGCCGATCAGTAAGCCTTGCAGGACCTCGTTCTCACGCGATGACAGTGACGCCCGCTTGACCCGGATCCCTGCGGCATCCGCCTCGCGGCGGCCGGTCCGGTCGTAGCGGTCCAGGGCGGCGCGGATCGCCGTCAGCAGCACCTCGTCGTCGAACGGCTTCTCGATGAAGTCCACCGCGCCGGCCTTCATCGCCTGCACGGCGAGCCGAACGTCGCCGTGCCCCGTCATGATGATCACCGGCATGTCGGTCCGCAGCACGCTCAGCCGGCGCTGCAATTCCAGGCCGTCGATGCCGGGCATGCGGATGTCGCTGACGACGCAACCGGGTTGCAGGCCCGGCAGCGCCGCCAGGAAGGCGGTGGCGGAGCAATATGACCGGACGGCGAGGCCCGCCGCGGCAAGCGAGAACGCCAGCGACTGCCGGACGCCGTCGTCGTCGTCGATCAGGTGGATGACGGCGTCAGGCGGCATCGCCCGCCTCCTGGTCACCCGCCTCCTGCGCGCCGGTCTCCTGCTCCGCAAGCCGCGCCTTGAGGGTCAGGCGGAAGATCGCGCCGCCGCCAGGGTTCGGCTCGGCCCAGAGACGGCCGCCATGGGCCTCGACGATGGTCCGCGAGATCGACAACCCGACGCCCATGCCGAGCCGCTTGGTGGTGACGAACGGCTGGAAGAGCTGCCCGGCGATCTCCGGCCGGATGCCGCCCCCGGTGTCGGCCACGCTCAACTGCACCGTGCCGGGATCGATCTGCCGCGACGATATCACGAGATGCCGGATCTCGGTCTCCTGCATCGACTCGACGGCGTTGCGGATGAGGTTGAGCAGCACCTGCTGGACTTGGATCCTGTCGGCGAACACGAACTCCGCCGCGGGATCGAACTCGATGGCCACGCTCACGCCGATCTCCTTGGCGCCGACAAGCGCCAGTGCGCTTGCCTCCTCGACCAGCTTCGCCACCGGCTCCAAGCGCTGCTCGCTGTCGCTATGCGAGACGAACTCGCGCAGGTGGCGGATGATCTGCCCGGCCCGCAGCGCTTGCTTGGCGGCGCGCTCCATCGCCTCGCTCGCCATCGGGATGCCGGCGCTGTCCCCGCCCGCCAGCAGCCGCCTGGCGCCGTTCAGGTAGTTCGCCACCGCAGACAGCGGCTGGTTCAGTTCATGGGCGAGCGTCGAGGCCATCTCGCCCAGCGCGGTGAAGCGCGACACATGGATGAGCTCGGCCTGCAGGTCCTGCAGCCGGCGCTGGTTCTGCTGCCGCTCGGTCAGGTCGCGCACGAAGCCGGTGAAGAACTGCCGTTGCGCCGACCGGACCTCGCCCACCGACAACTCCATCGGGAAGGTCGAGCCGTCCTTCCGCAGCCCGACGGCAAGCCGCCCGATGGCGATGATGTCGCGCTGCCCGGACGCGAGATAGCGCGCCAGGCGGTCGTCGTGCTGCTGGCGGAACGGGCTGGGCATCAGCATGCCGAACGGCCTGCCGGAAACCTCGTCCTGCCTGTATCCGAACAACCGCTCGGCCGTGGTGCTGAACGACTGCATCAGCCCCCTGGGATCGATGACGATCATCGCATCCGGCACGGTGTCGAGCACGGATTGCAGATGCGCCTCGCGTTCGGCCAGAACCATCGTGGCGCGCTTCTGCGCCGTTATGTCGCGGGCGATCTTGGACGCGCCGATCAGCCGTCCCGCCCGGTCCCACAGCGGCGACACCGTGAGCGAGACATCGATGACCTGGCCGTCCTTCCGGCGCCGCCTGGTTTCGAAATGCTCGATCTGCTCACCCCGTCCGAGGCGATCCAGGATTTCGCTTTCCTCATGCGCGAGGTCTGGTGGCAGGAGGATCTCGATGGGCGTGCCGATGATCTCTGACGCCGCGTAGCCGAAGATCATTTCAGCGCCGCGGTTCCAATCCGTCACGATCCCGTCCGGCGTCTTGGCCACGATGGCATCGTCGGACGTCGCGACGATGGCGGCCAGGCGGCTGTCGGCCTGCTCCGGCGTGTGGCGGTGCGCCGCGTCGATCAGGATGCCGCGGGCCTGCGGCCGTCCCGCGCCGTCGGCGCCGCCGCAGCCGCTCATGCGCAGCCCCGGGCCGCCTGCATCGGCCAGCGTGCGGAACTCGATGTCGGTGCGTGCGCCTGCTGCGGCGGCGCCCTGGAGCGCGCGCCCGACCATCCTGCGGTCGCCGGGATGCACCCGCGCGAGCAACCCGGCCCCTGTCAGCACCGCCTCGGGCGGCATGGCCAGGCCCCGGGCTGCGCCGGACAGCCGGAACACATCGTCCGTGATGTCCCAGCGCCAAACCGCAACGCCGGCTGCCGCGATCGCCAGCATCGCGTCCTCGTCGAACCCGGGGGAAGGCGCTGACCGATGATGGGCCGTCGAACTGTTCCTTGTGACCGTCCGCCAGCTCATGCCGGCGTTCGACGGTCACCATAGACCTTTATCCTACGACCCCGAGCCTAAACCGACACGGCTGTGCGGATCAGGTGGCGTACATCAGCCCGCCATTCGCGTTGAAATACTCGAGATGGTCGCACACGCTCTTCACGCCGGGGACATTCTCGGCCGCAACGCGAAGCGCCGAGCGGAACCTCTCGTCGGATGTGAACCCCTCCAGGTAAACCACGGCGTCCGCGACCACGATGCTGACCCGGTCGATGCCCCCCCAGGCGTGCTGCCGCAATTCGGCGATCACGCGCTCCCGCAGCACGGAATCGGATGCAGCTTCGTCTTGCGGGACTTGTTCCAAGGTCTTGACCAGCACACGCAGCAGGTCGGCGCGGCTCACCACGCCGACGACACGCTCGTCGGTGACCACGGGAAGCCGCTTCACATGCCGGGTTTCCATGATCTCGACCAACTCGTCGAGCGGCGTTGCCTCGGTGACGGTCAGCACGTCGCGCGTCATGACCTCGTCCACCGTGCGGCCGTGCGTACGGACGTAATCCTTCGCCTGCCGCTCCGGGCCACGCAGGAAGCTGAGCCATTTGGAACGGCCTTTTTCAGTGCCCGTCTCGGCCCGGCGCAGCAGGTCCCCCTCCGTCAAGATGCCGACCAGGCGTCCGAAACTGTCGGTGACGGGCAAACCGCTGATGCGCTGTCCGAGCATCAGCCGCATCGCCTCCAGGATCGAGGCATACGGCGGAACGGTGATGGCGCCGCGCGTCATGATTTCAGATGCTTGCATTTTGATCTCCCTCAAGGTGGAACGCTAGGCCGGATGGCGGCGGGGGGATTTGATCCAGGTCAAACGGCCGTTGGCTGCCGGGGAACCCTATGATCCGGCACTCCGCGATGGGCGCGGCGCGGTGGCTGACGATCAGCGCCCCTTGGCCACGGCGCGCCAGCCGCGCCGTCAGACGCGCGACGACGACGGCTTCGGCGCCGGCATCGAGCCCTTCGGTCGGCTCGTCCAGCAGCAGCCACGGGGCCGCGCGCATGAACGCCCGCGCCACGGACAGCCGCCGCCGCTCGCCGCCGGACAGCCGCGCGCCGTTCTCGCCGATCCAGGTGTCGAGTCCCTCGGGCAGGGCGCGGACCCGGTCATCCAGCGCCGCATCGTGCAGCGCGTCCCACAGCGCCGCCTCGGACGCCGCGGGAGACGCCAGGAGCAGGTTCTCGCGCACCGTGCCGGACAGCAGGGCGGCGTCCTGCGGCGCCACCGAGAAGCAGCCGCGGACGAAGGCCGGGTCGAGATCGTTGATGTCGATGCCACCCAGCAGGATGCAGCCCCGGTCCACCGCACGCAGGCGGAGCAGGCCCTCGATCAGCGTTGTCTTGCCGCAACCCGAGGGGCCCAGGATTCCAGCCACAGCGCCCGGCGCCAGTTCCACCTCAAAATCGCGCAGAGAGATGGCGACGGGCGGCGATTGGTCCGGCGTCACGGCTGGCCCGATCCGGCCCAGCATCCCGGCCAGTCGATCTTCGGCCGCGCGCAAGCTTCCCTGCCGCTGGAAGCTCCGCAGCACGCCCGAAGCGCCGTCGATCATCATGACGGCGCCGAGCACGGCCATGGCTACGACCGGCAGCGGCGCCGCATGGGCCAGCACCAGCGTCATTGCCGCGGCGAGCCCGGCGGCGGACGCCTGCATCAATTCGAACCAGCCGCCGGCGGCGGTCGCGCGCTGCTGCGCCACGACCAGGGCCTGCGCTTGCCCGGCGATGCGCCCGGCGGCCCAATCCTCCAGCCCGTAGGCGCGCAGTTCCGGCGCCGCCGCCAGCAACGCGGCCATGTCCTGCTTCAGCCGGCCGTTCGCCGCCGGCACGGCGCGCCCCCGCGCGTCCAGCCGGCTGCAAAGCCACCGTCCAGCCAACAGCAACCCGCCCAGCAGCGCCGTGGCGGCTGCGGCGGCCGGCACGCCGGCCATCAGCAGCAAAGCCACGCCCGAACCCCAGGCAGCCCAGGCGCCCCAGGGCGCGGACCGGCGCACCAGATGCGCCTCGATCTGGTCCACGTCCTGCACCATCCGCGCCACGGCGTCCCCGGCGGACAATGCCATCGCCTGATCCGGCGGCAGGGCTGCCAGCCCGCGGAACAACGCCGGGCGAATGCGCGCCATCGTGCGCAGGGCAGCGTCATGACCGACGAGGCGCTCGGAGTAGCGGCAGCCCGTACGCAGGATGGCGAGCAGGCGGATGCAGGCGCTCGGCAGCAGGTAGTTGAACGCGGAGGCAGCGGCCAACCCGCCTGTCCCGGCCCAGGCGGCGCCGGTGATGAACCAGCCGGACACCCCGAGCAGCAGCACCGACGCGCCGGCGACCGCCGCCGCCGAAGCGCCGGCCACCAGGAACCGGGACCGCTCCCGGGTGCTTTCCGAGCGGACCAGCCGATGCAGCACGTCTGCGGGCTTGCTCAAGGGAGCCTCACGACGCGGTCGGCGATGGCGGCCAGGGCCATGGAGTGCGTGGCGATGATCGTGGTCCGGCCGTGCGTCGCCGTTGCGATCGCGGTGATCAACGCGGCCTCGGACGCGGCGTCCAGGTGCGCCGTGGGCTCGTCCAGCAACAGGATCGGCGCCGGCTTGAGCAGCGCGCGCGCCAATGCGACGCGGCGCCGCTCGCCGCCCGACAGCCCGCCGCCGCGCTCGTCCACCAGCGCCGCCAGGCCGCCGGGCCGGCGGCCCAGCATCCCGCACAGCCCGGCGCGCCCAGCCGCGTGCTCGATGTCCGCAAGCGTGGCGTCCTGGCGGGACAGCGCGATGTTCTCGGCAATGCTGCCCGGCACGATCAGGGGCGCCTGCCCGACCCAGGACACCGAGGACGCGACGGAACCAAGCTGGGTCAATGCGAGATCGTCGATCCACACCTCGCCGCCTGCCAGGGGGGCAAGCCCCAGCAGCAGGTTCAGCGCCGTCGTCTTGCCGGAGCCGCTGGGACCGAGCAGCGCCACGATCTCGCCAGGCGCCGCGGTGAAGCTGAGATCGTTCAAGCTGGCACGGGCCTCGCCGGGATAGCGGACGCTGACGGCGTCGAAGCGGATCGCCGGGGGAGCCGTGAAAATCGCCGGCTGCCAGGGCGTGGACGGGCCGGCGGCGAGCGCCATCAGCCGGTCGGCAGCCGTCTCGGCGGCCTGGCGGTCGTGATAGGCGGCGGCGAGCCGGCGCATCGGGGCGTAGAACTCCGGCGCCAGGGCCAGCACGAAGAACGCCCGCCCCAGCCCAAGCTGTTCCGGCGCCGGGAACGGCAGCATGTGCAGCAGGTTGAACCCGGCATAGACGGCGACCAGGGCCACGGAGAGCGCGGCGAAGAACTCCAGCCCCGCCGACGAGACGAACGCGACGCGCAGCACGCCCATGGTCCGCCGCCGCAGCTCGTCGGCCAGGTGGCCCAACCGCTCCGCCTCCGGCTGCTCCGCCTGGAACGCCAGCACCAGGGGCAACGCGCGGACCCAGTCGGCGAACAGGCCGGACAACCGGCCGAGCGCCGACATCTGCTTGCGCGACTCGTCCGCCGCCGCGCCGCCGGCCAAGGCCATCACGGCCACGAAGGGGATGGAAGGTGGCGACCAGGATGCCAGCGCTGACCGGGCTGGCGCACGCCGCCGCGATCAATACCAGCAACGGCGCCGCGCCCGCCGCACGCCGCGCCGGCAGGAAGCGTGCGACGTAACCGTCCAGCGCCTCTATTGCGTCCACCGCCGTGGTCAGCATCTCGCCGACCGGCGGCCGTTCGCCGGGCGGCAGGCCCAGGCATGCGACCACGACCCGGCGGCGCACCACGGTCCGCACCGTGGCGGACGCCGCCGCACCCAGCCTGGCGCATCCCAATGCACAGCCGCCCCGCACCGCCGCGGCCGCGATGCCCAGCGCGAGCCACGGCATGGCCGCGGCCAGCCCTTGCGGCATCGAGACGAGCCCGCCGGCCAGCGCCGCCGCGAAGCCGATCGCGGCCACGCCGTCCAGCACCAGCAATCCTGCGGCGCCGCGGCCTCGCCCATGGTCCTCGCCCGCCACCTGCTTGAGCCACGCGCGGCGTAGGGCTTGGCTGTCGGATGGCGATGGGGAGGAGCGCATGACCAGGTTGCTCCCACGCCGCCGGGGCCTGCGCCTTGATCGAGATCAAGGCGGGTGGTCCCGTGTCCCCGCACTCTGCCATCACAGCCGGCGGGCGCAGCCGGTCCTGACATAGGACGGAGCACGACCATGGACCCCGGCGTCATCGACCTATCGCGGCTGCAGTTCGCGCTGACCGCCCTGTACCACTTCCTGTTCGTGCCGCTGACGCTCGGGCTGTCGATCATGCTCGTCATCATGGAGAGCGTCTATGTGATGACCGGCCGGCCGATCTGGCGCGTGGTGACGCGCTTCTGGTCCACCATCTTCGGCATCAACTTCGTCCTCGGCGTCGCGACCGGGCTGACCATGGAGTTCCAGTTCGGCACCAACTGGTCGTACTTCTCCAACTATGTCGGCGACATCTTCGGCGCGCCGCTGGCGATCGAGGGCCTGATGGCGTTCTTCCTCGAGGCCACCTTCGTCGGGCTGATGTTCTTCGGCTGGGGCCGCCTGTCCAAGATTGGGCACCTGTTCGCCACCATGATGGTGGCACTCGGCACCAACCTGTCGGCGCTGTGGATCCTGATCGCCAACGGCTGGATGCAGAACCCGGTCGGCGCCGTGTTCAACCCGGAAACCATGCGGATGGAAGTGAAGGACTTCGGCGCCGTGCTGTTCAACCCGGTGGCGCAGGCCAAGTTCGTCCACACCGTCAGCGCCGGCTACGTGATCGCCTCGGTCACCGTGCTCGGGATTTCCGCGCTGTACCTGCTGAGCGGACGCTGGACCGAAGTGGCGCGCCGTTCGATGGTGGTCGCCGCTGCGTTCGGCTTTGCCAGCGCCCTGTCCGTCGTCGTGCTGGGCGACGCGTCCGGCTACGCCCTCACCGACAACCAGAAGATGAAGCTCGCCGCGATCGAGGCAGCCTGGCACACCGAGGCGGCGCCCGCCGGCCTCACCATCTTCGGCATGCCGGACGTGGCGACCCGCACGACGAAGTATGCGGTCCAGGTGCCATGGGTCCTGGGCCTGATCGCCACCCATAGCATCGACACCGAGGTCGCCGGCATGTCCGAACTCGTGCTGCTGGCGCAGGAACGCATCGGGTCCGGCATCATCGCCTACGACGCGGTGCAGACCCTGAAGACCGCCCCGCAGGACGCCGCCGCGCGGTCCGCGTTCGCCCTGCATGGCCGCGACCTCGGCTATGCGCTGCTGCTGAAGCAGTACATGGACGACCCCCGCCGGGCCACGCCGCAGGAAATCCAGGCTGCGGCATGGGACACGGTGCCCAACGTGCCGCTGATATTCTGGAGCTTCCGCTTCATGGCGGGCCTCGGGTTCTTCTTCATCGCGCTGTTCGCCACTGCCTTCGTGCTGTGCAGCCTGCGCCGCTTCGACCAGCGCTGGTTCCTCCGCCTGGCGGTGCTCGCGCTGCCGCTGCCCTGGGTGGCGGCCGAACTCGGCTGGGTGCTGGCCGAGCTGGGCCGGCAGCCATGGGCGATCGATGGCGTGCTGCCGACAGCGCTGGCGCCGTCCTCGCTGGGCCGCGCCGAGCTTTGGACCACCCTGGTCGGCTTCACGCTCGTCTATGGGACGCTGGCGGTGATCGAGTTCGGCCTGATTGTCCGCACCGTGCGCCGCGGCCCCTACGCCGGCCATGACGACTTCATCCCGATCGCCGCACCGCCGGCAGCGCCCCCGTTCCCCGCCTGAGAGGAGCCACGATGCACTTCGCACTCGACTACCCGACCCTGCGCATCATCTGGTGGGGGCTGCTCGGCGTGCTGCTGATCGGCTTTGCGCTCACCGATGGCTGGGACCTCGGCATCGGCGCGCTGCTGCCCTTCGTCGGGCGTAACGACGCCGAGCGGCGCCTGACGATCAACTGCGTGGGCCCGACCTGGGAGGGCAACCAGGCCTGGTTCATCCTGGGCGGCGGCGCGACCTTCGCCGCCTGGCCGTTCGTCTACGCGGTCAGCTTCTCGGGCTTCTACCTCGCGATGTTCCTCGTGCTCGCAGCCCTCATCCTCCGCCCGGTCGCGTTCAAGTACCGCTCCAAGAGGCCCGGCGCGGCCTGGCGGGCGCGGTGGGACTGGGCGCTGTTCGCCGGCGGCTTCGTGCCCAGCCTGGTGTTCGGCGTGGCGGTGGGCAACGTGCTGCAGGGCGTGCCATTCCACCTCGATAGCGATCTTCGCGTGACCTATGACGGCAGCTTCCTCGGGCTGTTCACGCCCTTCACGCTGCTCTGCGGGCTGCTGTCGGTCTCGATGATCGTGCTGCATGGCGCGTCCTATCTCAGCGTGAAGCTGGAGCACGGCGTGGTGCATGACCGGGCCCGGCGTTTCGGCACGGTGGCGGCGATGCTGTCTCGACTTTGCCCATATCACCGGTCCGTGAGGTCCTCGATTTGCCCATTTTGGGTGAGCTGGGTCAGGCATGACCGCGATCACGGCGCGTAGCAGACAGCGTCGAGGATGCCCTGGAGCTCC
>JAABUX010008587.1_pt1 | contig 11753 bp, 10 predicted proteins | sample 5561851 | NCBI WGS metagenome assembly JAABUX01 (sample SAMN10711883, study PRJNA513361) | rock metagenome | isolation source: Antarctica rocks | place: Antarctica: Victoria Land, Richard Nunatak red sandstone | collected 2016-01-03 | reverse complement strand
CCGACGCTACGGCGTCGCGTGCCGCACGCTGCACGGCTTCACGCGCCCGCGTCAGGACCCGTTGGCGGTTGTCTATGTTCTTGCCGTGCGGATTGGGACGACGGTCGATGATATCCACTTACGAAGGCCGCTCCGATCTCAAGGCGACACCTTACCGGAAGGAACCGCGTCGCAACTCCGACTGCCCGAGGGGGCGGCTCCGAATGACAGGCTGGACATGATCATGTCGACCATGTCCTAGGCGGACTGCTTGACGCGCATGTACCACTCCACTAGCCGGCGCACCTGGCGCTCGGTGTAGCCGCGCGCGACCATGCGCTCGACGAACTGGCCGTGCTTGGTCTCGGTATCGCCGTCCTTCTTGGAGCCGAAGCTGATCACCGGAAGCAGGTCCTCCACCTGACTGAACATACGCTTCTCGATCACGTCCCGGATCTTTTCGTACGAGTTCCAGGACGGGTTGTTGCCGCCGGATGCGGCGCGCGAGCGAAGCGAGAACTTGACCACCTCGTTGCGGAAGTCCTTCGGGTTGGCAATGCCGGCGGGCTTCTCGATCTTGGTCAGCTCGGCGTTGAGCAGATCCCGGCTCAGCAGCTGGCCGGTGTCGGGATCCTTGAAATCCTGATCCTCGATCCAGGCATCGGCATAGTCGAGATAGCGGTCGAACAGGTTCTGGCCGTAGTCATGGTAGCTCTCGAGGTAGGCCTTCTGGATCTCGTTGCCGACGAACTCCGCATATCGGCCGGCAAGCTCGGACTTCATCGCGGCCAGGTAGGAGGCTTCCAGCTCGGCTGGGAACTGCTCCCGACGCACCGCCTGCTCGAGCACGTACATAAGGTGTACCGGATCGGCCGCGATCTCGATGGGATCGTGGTTGAAGGTGGCAGACAGCACCTTGAACGCGAACCGCGTCGAGATGCCGTCCATTCCCTCGTCGACCCCGGCAGTGTCGCGGTATTCCTGCATGGTCTTGGCCTTGGGATCCATCTCGCGGATGTTCTCCCCGTCATAGACCCGCATCTTGGCGAACTGAGTGGAGTTCGGATGCGGCTTCAGCCGCGACAGCACGGTGAACCGGGCGAGCATCTCGAAGGTGTTCGGTGCACAGGGCGCCTCGCCGAGTGCCGAGCTGCTGATCAGCTTCTCGTAGATGCGGGTCTCCTCGGTGACGCGCAGGCAGTAAGGCACCTTGATCACGCAGACCCGGTCGAGAAAGGCCTCGTTGGTCCGGTTGTTTCGGAAGCTCTGCCACTCGGCCTCGTTGGAATGGGCGAGGATGATGCCGGTGAACGGGATCGATCCGATATTCTCGGTGCCGACGTAGTTGCCTTCCTGGGTCGCCGTCAGCAGCGGGTGCAGCATCTTGATCGGCGCCTTGAACATCTCGACGAACTCGAGGATGCCCTGGTTGGCGCGGTTCAGGCCGCCGGAGAAGCTGTAGGCGTCCGGATCATTCTGGCTGAAACTCTCGAGTTGCCGGATGTCAACCTTGCCGACCAGAGCCGACACGTCCTGGTTGTTGTCGTCGCCCGGCTCGGTCTTCGCGACGGCGATCTGGCGCAGCTTGGAGGGGTGCAGCTTGGCCACGGTGAAGCGCGACATGTCGCCGTCGAACTCCTCCAGACGCTTCAGCGCCCAGGGGCTTGCGATCCCGGTCAGCACCCGGCGCGGGATGCCGTATCGCTTCTGCAGGCCCTCGGCCATGCGGCTGACGTCGAACAGCCCGAGCGGGCTCTCGAACACCGGGCTGAGCTGCTTGCCCGCCTTGAGCACGTAGATCGGCTCGCGCTCCATCAACGACTTCAGCCGCTCGCCGAGCGACGACTTGCCGCCGCCGACCGGGCCGAGCAGATAGAGGATCTGCTTGCGCTCCTCCAGCCCCTGCGCGGCGTGGCGGAAGAAGCCTACGATCCGTTCCACGGTCTCTTCCATGCCGTGGAAGTCCGAGAAGGCGGGATAGACGCGGACGGTCCGGTTCATGAACACGCGGCCGAGCCGGACATCCTTCGAGGTGTCCACCATCGCCGGCTGGCCGATCGCCTTGAGCATGCGCTCGGCGGAACTGGCATAGCAGAGCGGATCATCGGCGCAGGCCTGCAGATACTCCGCGAGACTCATTTCGGTCTCGCGCCGTTCCTCCCTCATGGCGGTGGCGAGGGAAAAGACGTCGTCGAGGGGCGCCATCACAGGATCTCCGCGAAGAAAAATAACCCGGGCTTCAGGGCCTCCCGGGTTGGGTCTTGACTTGGAAGCCAACTGGGCCGAAACGCTTTTCGCCGATGCGCGATAATTGCTCGTGCCGAAATCTGGTGGCTTGACCCGCGGTCGCGACGCGCTTGCGCGTGCATATGACTGGAAAAGCACGAGACTTGCCGGTTCTGACGCCTGGAGATGAGAGGGCTCCTTCGAGACGACCGCGGCGGTGACAAAACGTCAGCAGCGGTTCTTCGCGAGGCTATCTCTGCGCAGCTTGCCGATTCAACTAAATTGCGTGTTGCCAGTGCGTAATCCGTATGGCGGTTGCAGCGATCGACCGCTGGATCACAGCAGGACCTGCATCCCGTCGAAGGCCGGCTCCAGCCCCGGTGGCAGGTTCCGCGTCATCCAGGCCCAGTCCATGTCGGTGCCCATGTGGGTCAGGATCGTGCGGCGGACTCCGAGTCGCGCGGCCCACTCGCGCACCTGGCCGAGGTCGGCGTGCGCCGGGTGGACCGCACGTTGGAAGCAGTCGACGACCCAGGTATCCACACCCTGCAGGACATCCAGCGCGTCCTCGGCGAGCTTGTCGACGTCGGTCGAATACGCAAAGCGGCCGGCCCGGATCCCGAGCGTGATGCTGTGCCCGTGGGTCTGCTCGAACAGCTGCAGCGTGACACCCTCGATGGTGACGGTCTGGCCGGCCGCTATCTCGCGCGGGATCATCACCGGGCGGAAGAAGCTTGGCGGCGACCACGGCCGGAACGCGTAATTGAAGCGATGCGCGATCTCGTCGAGCACGGGGCGGGTGGCGAAAGTCTCGATCGGACGGTCGATGATGCGGTTGAGGCTGCGCACCTCGTCCAGCCCGGCGACGTGATCGGCATGCGCATGGCTGTAGATCAGTGCATCGATACGGCCGATGCCCGCCCGAAGCAGCTGTTCGCGCACCTCGGGTCCCGTATCGACCAGCAGCCGTCCGCCATCGTCACCCTCGATCACGATCGAGGAGCGGCTGCGACGGTTGCGTGGTTCCCGGGGATCGCACCTGCCCCACTCGCCACGGCCGTCGGGACCACCCAGCATCGGTACGCCCGCGGAACCGCCGCAGCCCAGGATCACGACCCGCATCGCGCTAGACCAGCTTCGGGGCGGTCGACGCCGCGCCGCGACGGCAACCGGTGGCTGGAACCGCTGCCGGTCGCGCCACCTGGGCGATGATCGTCCCGGTCATGGTACCCGCGTGACCGGGATCACGCCGTGGCTGCCTTGCTGAACAGGCGGTGGAAGTTTCGCGCGGTAAGCTCGTGCAGGACCGCTTCCGGCATCTCGCGCAGCCGCGCCAGGACCGCGGCGGTATCGACCACGAACGCGGGTTCGTTGCGCCGGCCTCGGTGGGGAACCGGGGCGAGATAGGGCGCATCCGTCTCGACCAGCAGACGGTCCGGTGGGACCTCGCGCGCGATGTCGCGCAACGCCTGTGACTTCGGGAAGGTGAGGATGCCCGAGAAGCTGATCGCGCCGCCGAGAGCCAGGGCGCGGGTCGCCAGTTCGGCGCCTGAACTGAAGCAGTGCAGCAGGAAGCGGAAGGCACCACCTTCGGCGTGCTCGTCCTCGAGCATGCGGATCATGTCCGCGTCCGCATCGCGGGCGTGGATCACCAGCGGCAGGTCCGCGAGCCGCGCCGCCTGGATGTGACAGCGGAAGCTGGCCTGCTGGGCAGCACGAACCTCGGGGGCACCGTGGAAATAGTCCAGCCCGCTCTCACCGATGCCGATGACGCAGGAAGGCTGGGTTTTCTCCGCCAGGCGCGATGGAGAAGGCAGCGGTTCCTCCTGCGCGTGGTCGGGGTGGGTGCCGATGGTGCACCAGATCGGCAGGCCGGGTGTCGACCGCCCGGCAAGCGCGATCTGCCGTGGCGCTTCCGACAGCCGGGTACCGATGGTGACCAGGCCGGCCAGGCCGGCGGCCTGGGCGCGATCGAGCAGGTCCGGCAGCTCCTCCGGATCGAAGCGATCGAGATGGCAATGGGTATCGATCAGCGTGCCGGGAGCGCTCATCGAACCGCCGGACCAGTGCCGGTGGTCGCCATAGGCTCGCGATCGGCTACCTGGCTCTCCACGTGGCGCGGAAATATGCCCTTGGGCGCCGGCATCACCGTCCCGACCTGCATCGGCGCTGCCAGCGCATCAAGCTGGCGCTGGTCACGGGCGATGCCGATCTGGTCCAGCATCGCCGTCATGCTGGCAGGCATGAAGGGCTGCAGGACGATCGCGACATGGCGCAACGTGTCCGCCAGCACGTTCAGCACGGTTTCCATGCGCGCCGGATCGGTCTTCCTCAATGTCCAGGGCGCCTGCCGATCGATGTAGCCGTTGCTCGATCGGATCACGCGCCAGACGGTCTCGAGCGCGTCGTGCAGCGCCTGCCGGTCGAGTAGCTCCCGCATCAGGACCGGCAACGCCATGGCCTGCTCGAGCAGGATGGTATCGGCCTCGGTCAGAGTGCCGCGTCCCGGCAGGCGCTCGCCGCAGTTGCGGGCAATCAGCGAGAGCGTGCGCTGGGCCAGGTTGCCGAGGTCGTTGGCCAACTCGATATTCAGCCTGCCGATCAGGGCCTTGCGGCTGAAGTCGCCGTCCCCGCCGAACGGCACCTCGCGCAGCAGGAAGAAGCGCACCGCATCGACGCCGAACTCCTCGATCAGGGCACGCGGATCGATCACGTTGCCGACCGACTTGCTCATCTTCTCGCCGTCGATCGTCCACCAGCCATGGGAATAGATCCGCCTGGGCAGATCGAGCCCCGCCGCCATCAGGAAGGCGGGCCAGAAGACTGCATGGAAGCGCACGATCTCCTTGCCGACCAGGTGCAGGTCTGCCGGCCAGTAGGTCCACCGAGGGTTGGCGGTATCGGGATATCCGAGTGCCGTGATGTAGTTCACCAGCGCGTCGCACCACACGTACATGACATGCGCCGGGTCGTCCGGGACGGGAACGCCCCAGCTGAAGCTGGTCCGGCTGATAGAGAGGTCCTTCAAGCCCTGGCGCACGAAGCTGATGACCTCGTTGCGGCGGGCCGGTGGCCCGATGAAGTCCGGATGCGCCTCGTAAAAGGCTAGAAGCCTCTCCTGCCAATCCGACAACCGGAAGAAGTAGGAAGGTTCCCGCACCCACTGCACCGCTGCGCCGCTGGGTGCGGTCCGCGTGCCGTCAGGATGCAGGGTTACTTCATCCTCGCCGTAGAAGCTCTCGTCCCGCAGCGCATACCAGCCCTCGTAGGCGCCCTCGTAGATCTGATCGGCCTGTTGCAGGCGGCGCCAGAACGCCGCACAGGCATCGAGATGGCGCGGCTCGGTGGTGCGGATGAAGTCGTCGTAGGAGATGTGCAGCGCATCCGCCATCGCGCGGAAGTCCGCGGCGACGCGGTCGGCGAAATCCTGGGGTGCCACGCCGGCCGCGATCGCGGCCTGCTCGACCTTCTGGCCATGCTCGTCGGTGCCGGTGAGGAAGAAAACGTCGAAGCCGTCCAGCCGCTTCCAGCGCGCGAGCACGTCGGCGGCGATCGAGGTGTAGGCATGCCCGATGTGTGGGGAGCCATTCACGTAGTAGATCGGGGTCGTTATGTTGAAGCGCTTGATCATCATCCGCTCAGCAGGCTCAAGCCCGCGAGCAGGGCCTGGCGTTTATCCAGATTAAGGCTTTCCGTCTCGTCACGCAGCCGGGCCAGCTCGTCGCAGACGCCCGCCCAGGCCTCGATGGGTCGAGGCGACGGCAGCCCGTCGCCTCCAGACCCGCTGCGGCTCCGTACCGCTGCCCGTATGGTCGTGGATATGGTGGCGGACAACAAGCCGATGAAGGTCGAAAAACCGCTATCCCGGCGTAGCACGGCGTCCGCGACTTCATAGGACCACAGCGCTGGGCGATGGTCATGCCTGGAGAGCACATCCTGGACCAGCCTGAACAGGGCGACACCGTCATCGGCGGCCAGCGCCAGCGCGCGTCCCGGGGACCCGTCGCTCAGCTCGATCAGGACCTGCCGTTCCTCGTCGGACAGAGCCGGCAGCGTCTCCCGGAGGACGGCGTGCATGGTCACATCGTCGAGCGGTATGAGGCGTAAGCGCCGGCAGCGGCTGCGCAGGGTCGGCAGCAACCGGCCCGGCGCGCTGCAGACCAGCAGGATAAGCGCCCTGCCCGGCGGCTCCTCCAGCAGTTTCAACAGCGCGTTCGCGGCATGACGGTTCAGATGATCCGCGCCATCGACGATGACCACGCGCCACCCGCCCTCGGCCGCCGTCCGATGCAGGAAGGCGCCGAGCGGATGGATGTCCTCGAGCACGATCTCCGTGCGCAGGCGCTGGCGCTTGTCGTCCATGGCCCGGCCGATGACGAGCAGGTCGGCATGGGTTCCGGCCGTGACCCGGCGCGCCGATGCCTCCGGATCCACGCCCGCAAGCACGGTAGTCGCGAAAGCGGCAGCGAGCGTCGCCTTGCCGATGCCGGCGGGACCGGTGAGCAGCCACGCGTGATGCAGCCGGTTCGATCGCCAGGCACGCGCGAGCGTCGCTTCCGCATCAGCGTGACCGAGGAGGCGTACGGTTCCCTGGGTCGAGATGCTCATCGCGGCTAGGTGCTCATCGCGAAAGGAGTGGTTCCACTGCCGACAGCATGCTCCGATGCACGGCCTCGATGCTGCCGGCGGATGGCACCAGCACGCAGCGTTGCGGTGATCCCATCGCGATGGTGCGGAACCCGTCCGCCACCCGTTCATGGAAGGCATCATCCAGCGACTCGTAGCGGTCACCGCCCTCCCCACGCTGCTGCAGTCGTCTGCGTCCCTCTGTGCGCGGCAGGTCCAGGATCAGTGTCAGTCGGGGCTGGATGTCGAGCAGGCTGGCGAGCTGGCCGATAAAATCCAGGATGGCAGGGTCGCCGTAGCCGAGCCCATACCCCTGGTAGGCCAGGGTGGAGTCCGAGAAACGGTCGCAGAGGACGATGCGCCCGGCCGCCAGGGCTGGCCGGATGGCCTGGTCGACGTGATCGACGCGGGCGGCGAAATGCACCATGGCCTCCGCGCGCAGGCTCAGGCGATGCTCCTGGCCGAGCAGGAACCGCCGGAGCGCTTCCGCACCATCGGTGCCGCCGGGCTCACGCGTGCAGAGCACGTCGTGCCCGCGTGCCGTCAGGCTGTCCGCCAACTTGCGGATCTGTGTCGTCTTGCCGGCGCCCTCGCCGCCCTCGATCGTCACCAGCAGGCCCACGCGCTCAGCCACCCCCGACCGCGTGCTCCATCACGGCGATCGCCCGGCTCGGGAGCGCCATCCGCGGCACCGCCGCACCAGCGAGCAACGGGAACTGCAGATCGGTCAGACCGATCCCGGAGACGACGAGCCGCGCAAGGGCCTGGCCGGCTGCCACCGGCGCCTCGACCGGCGCGCGGAAGTCGACCCGGATCTTGGCGCGACTGCGCCATCCCTGGGGCATGGTCAGCACGACATCGTTGGGCGACACGACCGGTACCGTGCGTTGCTCGCCGAGCCAGACCGGGATGGCCTGGACAAGCTCGTTCTTCGCGAACAGGCGGACATCCTCGAAGTTGGTAAACGCCCAGCTCAACAGCCGCTCGCCTTCCTCCGCACGGGCGCGCGACGATGGCAGGCCGTTTAACACCTCGATGACGCGCCGGCCATTGCGTTCCGAGCTGGCGCAGAGGCCGAAGCCACCAGCCTCGGTGTGGCCGGTCTTCAGACCATCAGCCAATCCTCGATCGACCAGGACGTTGCGGTTGCCCTGCTCGATGTTGTTGAACTTGTAGTCCTTCTCAGAAAAGTAGTGATAATATTGCGGGTAGTCCTTTATCAGGTGCAAGGCCAGCATCGCCACGTCGCGAGCCGACATGTGATGATCCGGATCGGGCCAGCCGGTCGTGTTCATGAACCGCGTGTGGCTGAGACCGAGCCGCTGGGCCTGCTTGTTCATGAGAATGACGAACTGCTCTTCCGAGCCGGCCAGGCCCTCGGCGAGCACGATGCAGGCATCGTTGCCCGACTGGATAAGCATGCCGCGGATCAGGTCCTCGACGCTGACCTGCTGCCCGATCGGGACGAACATCTTGGAGCCTTGCATCCGCCAGGCTTTCTCGCTCACCGGTAGGGTCTGGTCGGCTCGCAGACGGTTCTGGCTGAGTGCCGAGAACACTACGTAGGCGGTCATCATCTTGGTCAGCGAGGACGGCGGCATCAGTTCATCGGCAGCTTTCTGGAGCAGGGACGTGCCAGTGGTAGCGTCGATGATGAACGCCCACCTTGCCTGCGTGTCGAGTGGACCGATGGGCGTATCGGCAGGACTGGTCGGCGCGGCGGCGTCCGGCCGCGTTCCGGGGTGGCTGCCCGCCTTGACGTGATGGCGCGCCGACGATGGATGGATGCCGCAGATCGCCGCGGCAGCGATCCCGCCGGCACCTGTCAACAACGACCTTCTGGTGGACAAATTCCGTCCCTACTCAACGATGATGCGTGCTCCGGTTACTCCGGCTGAGCGGGCACGGTCCAGTGCCGCGTCGGCCTCGGCGGTCAGTTCGAAGGGACCGACCCGCACTTTGAATGAAGCCGATCGACCTTGTCCGTCCTGGCGAACCGTTCCGGCCAGCTTGGCGGCGAGTCGTCGCGCATATCCGGGCTGGCTGAAGCGGCCCGCATCGACCCAGAGCGCACCCGGATCCGCGAAGCCCATCTTCACTGCCACGGCCGCCTGCTCCGGCACGGCCGGCTCGGAAGCCATCCGAATCTTCGTCCCAGCCTGATTTACGCCTCCAGCAACGCGGTCGTCCATCAAGGATTGCTCTTCCACAGCAGCGATTGGGGCCGCGACGACATCGGGCGCCGGCGCTCCTTCCAGTTGCCTCCATGATTCCCGGCTCAGCATCTCATCTTCGGCAAGTTGCACGCGCGTGGCTCGCCCTGGAACCATCTGAAGCAGTTGAGCCGCGTGGGGGGTGACGGACAGCAGCCGTCCGGGCGAACCCGGTCCCCGGTCATTCACGCGGAGCACAATCTCCAGTCCGTTCTCGAGGTTGCGGACATGAAGAATGACCGGCAGCTGCAAGCTCTGATGGGCGCCGGTGAGAAGTGCCGGATCATAGCGCTCGCCATCGGCCGTCAGCTTGCCATCGCGCCGAGGCGCATCGACGACCGCCAGTCCTGTGGCGCTGTACATGAGTTCCTCGCTCGGATAGAACCAGTAGCCATTGCTCTGCCACGGCGTGCCAAGCGCATAGTGTGGATGCGGGACGGATGATGGCTTTGGCTGTCGATGCTCGCATCCACCGACGGATCCGGCACAGAGCAGGATGAGGGTAGCCGCGAGACGTGAATGTTTCATGCGGCCGCGTCGCCGAGCAGTCCGACCGCAAGGCTGTAGAAGTCCGATGGATTGTAGCGACGAATTACATTGAAGTTGTCGTATACCATGAAGGCATCCCCGCCCGCCCCATCAGGCAACAGCAGTGCGCCCGGAACATCGCCGTGGGAGAAAGACGTTCCATCTGCGCGACGCACACCTAGCCGCATCCACTCGCCAAGTGATCGGCCGCCGTGGCGACCGGCTTTCGTGGCATCGAAGCCTCGTGGCACGGAGACCGGTTGGCCCCAGGGAGCACCTGCGATCCATCCGCTCTGCGAGAGGTAGTTCGATATGGAAGCCAGGACATCTGCCTCCGTCGACCAGATGTCACGTCTTCCATCACCATCATAGTCGACCGCGTAGCGGACGTAGGAACTCGGCATGAACTGAGGCTGACCCATCGCGCCCGCATAGCTTCCTAGCATGCGGCTCGGTGCGATGTCCCGGTGCTGCAGAATGTTGAGGGCATCCATCAGCTCGGTGCGGAAGAAGGCGGCACGGCGTCCGTCGAAGGCCAGTGTTGCCAGGGAGTCTACGGTTCCGAAAGATCCGGACCGGCTTCCGTAGTTGGACTCCAGGCCCCAGATGCCCACTACGATCCGAGGATCGACCGGATAACGATGCCTGATAGCATTCAAGAGGCTTGATTTGCGTCGGTAGGCATCACGCGCCATCTCGATCTTGCGATCCGTGATCACGCGCTGGCGGTATTGGTTCCAGGTCAGCGTGAATTCCGGCTGATGCCGATCGAGTTCCAGTACTCGGGCATTTGGCTTGTCAAGGGCCAACGCCGCGTCGAGAACAGCACGATCGGTTCCTAGCGTCCTCGCCTCCGCCCTGACTTGGTCAAGAAACGAGGCATACGATGTCCGCTGCAGTAGCTTCCGCCGTGCTGCATGAACTGTTCGCGGGAACCCCTTGGCTGCCGGGGACAAGATGACAGCACCCGCTGTTGCTACGATGAGAAACCGTCGTTCGATCATTGCAGCGTGCTGCCTCAGGCCTGATGAGAGAAATCACGGCCATGTGCGAGTGGGTATGAGTCGCATCCGTGGCTGCAACGACTTCGTGAGGTGCTGAGCAACAGTCCCGGGCAAGTAGCCATAAACCCTCAGGGGGCCGGCTTTCGACCTTCCCTGGCTCCATAGAGCAGATAGTGCAGGAATGGATTCAATCCGGCAGCGGCGACGTCCGGATTACTGCTTGCATACCAGTTCGTATCGAAATGCCGGTTCGGGTTACGGCCCTCGCGAAACCCATTATCGAAATAGTGCCGCACAGGATCCAGATTGGCTGCCGCTACGTCAGGATATTCGGTGCGATACCAGTCCACGTCGAAGATCAGGGAGCGCACGTGGATTGTAGATCCGACCGTCGTCGTCAAGGCGTCTTGAGCTTTCACATCGGCCAGCTTGTTTGTCTCGACGGTGGACGCTTGCGGCTGTAACGACTCCCGCTTTTCCCGGTCCGGATCGATCGAGGCAGGCGCTTCGGATTTCGCATCAAGTCGCTGCTGTCGGCTACCTTGCTTTCCTTTTATTACCGTAGCGCTCACGTTCCTGCCCTCCTGATCGGTTCCGTATCCTATCGGAAATACGATGCGAAGCCAGTGTCGTAGTGCAATCCGGTCCAGCAATGGCTCGCACAATGAAACAGATTAGCGATCCCTCGATTCAGGATAGAGATGGACATGTGTCGCTGTAAAATGAAAACTGCGCATCAAAATACATTAACAACTTGCTCAAGCCATCAGTAAGAGGGTTGGAGGTAGATAATATAAAATAATCAATACTGATGTTCCCATGCTTGAACTACAGCGGTTGGGAGCGGCCGTATTCCGTCGATAGGGCTGGCTGCGCATTCTCAAAGTTTAGGATTTTACCATATGGTGTTGACCCATTTGGATCATGGTCATCGCCCATAAGACGACCTGAAGGCTTCTAAAGGGTGGCGACGCGCGAGACATGATCTGGATGCGCTCAAGATTAAGATTAAGATTAAGATTAAGTGCAATGCGAAAATATGTCCAGCGGCCAGGGCTGTTCAACGCTCTGGAATGGCGATGACTGAGAGCAGATGATCGATCCCGGCGAGAGCGGCGCGGTATCGATCTTGGCTGAGCGTTCCGGTCTTGTTTGCCTTGAGGATATTGAAGGCAAA
>JAABUX010008586.1_pt1 | contig 11753 bp, 10 predicted proteins | sample 5561851 | NCBI WGS metagenome assembly JAABUX01 (sample SAMN10711883, study PRJNA513361) | rock metagenome | isolation source: Antarctica rocks | place: Antarctica: Victoria Land, Richard Nunatak red sandstone | collected 2016-01-03 | reverse complement strand
AGAAAAGAAAGGAACGATAGATGTCCCTCATCCTCAAGGTGCCCACGCACCTGGACGGGCGCAACCCCATCGTCGGGCGCTACACGGCGCGCGACCTCGTGCCCGTCGTGGCCGGCGTCTTCGGCGCCGCCGGCGTCCTGGGTCAGCCGCACCTCCTGCCCGCCGCCCGTGTCGGCGAGGCCCTGGTCGTCGCCCTGCTGGGGGGCGCGATAGGGCTGGTACGCCCCGGTGGCCGGTCACTGCTGGCCTGGGGCCGGCTCGCCGCGACGCATCTGCTCGGTGAGCGGATCGCCACCTGGGCGCCTCCGTCCTCGCCGGCCTCCACCGCACCGCGTGGCGCGCCCCTTCGGCCGCCCCATCTGGCGCGCGCGGCGGGCGCGCCGCCCGCTCCGCCCACGCCCTCCCTGCCCCCCCGCGACGCCCCACGTTCGGTGCGGCGTCCGGTAACGCCAGCCCACCCCTTCGTCCCGGTCGAGATCGCCGCGGACACCATCGCCTTCGGTGACGGGCGTCGCTGCGCCGTGCTGGAATGCAGCGGCGCGACGGTCGAGGGCATGGATACAGAGCAGCAGCAGGCGCTGCACGCCGCCTATCATGCTTTCGTGCTGGGACTGTCCTTCCCGGTGCAGATCCTCATCTGCGCCGACCCGGTCGACCTCGGCCCCTACGCCGCGCGGCGCACGGCCCGCTTGTCCGGTCGTCCCCTGGCCGTACGCCGGATGGGCAGCGCCGACGCGGCGTACATGCGCCGGGCTCTGGCACACGTAGACGCGCTCGACCAGCGCGTCTACGTGGTGATCCCGGACGCGTCGGGGCCGACGCCGTCCGTCCTTGAGGGCGCCGGCCCCCTGGCCCTCCGGAGATCGCGTCGCCGGGCGGCTGCCGGGCGGGCGCGTGATCAGAGGGCAGCGCCGGATGGGGATGCGACAAGCCGCCTGCTGGCCGAGCGATGCGCGGCCATCCGGGAGGGGCTGGCCTCCGCCGGTGTCCACGCCTGGCGCCTCGATACCCCCGCCTTGCGGCAGCTCTACTATCGCCGCCTGTGCCCGCGCACGGCGCGCCTGCAACCGTTCGACCGGGGGCACGCCGCCCCGGTTGTGATCGCGCAGGTGCTCTTCGACCAGGCGACCCCCAACGCGGATGATGAGAGTGAGGAGGACGACGATGACGCGGACGATGCCTAGCTCCCCTCGACCCGGTCACCATCATGGCGCGCGGGCGAGGGCCATGGCGACGGAGCTAACCGCGGCGGCCCTCGCCCCCGATGCCATCGAGGAGAGCGCCCGACGCCTGCGGCTCGACGATGAATGGACGCGTACCGTCGGCCTGTCCGCCTGGGCCGGGTCCGTCCCCTGGGGCTGGCTCGCCCGCCTCACGGCCCTGCGCGAACGGCTCGTTTTGTCCCTGCATCTAGCACCCCAGGACTCGGCCCACGCGGTCTCCGAACTGACCGACCTGCTGGTGGGGCTGGAGTCGGTCGGCCTCTTCGCCGAGGGGCGCGGCCGCCTGCCCAGCGAGGGGCGCCACCAGGCCATTGAGGAGATCACCGCGATGGTCGCCAAGCTGGAGGCCAACGAGGAGAAGCTCTTCCAGGTCTCACTCTATGCGCAGGTCCATGGCGCGACGCGCGAGGAGTTGGAAACGCGCACCCGACGCGTCGAGGGGGCCTTCGGCGCCGCCCGCATGGGCACCCGCCGCGCCCTCTTTGAGCACCTGGCTGGCCTGGAAACGACGTTGCCGACCGCACGCGACCGCCTCGGTTGGGGCCGACCTGTCCCCGGCGAGATCGTCGCCGCCACCTATCCCTTCGGCGCGCCCGTCCTGTGCATGGACGACGGTGTGTGGTACGGGCGCAATACGCAAAACAACACGCCGCTCATCGTCGACCCCTACGCCTTCACGAACAGCAACAGCGTGGTGATCGGCTCCTCGGGCTCCGGCAAGAGCGCCTGGACGAAGGTCCACCTGCTGCGCGTGGGCGAGTTGGGCGCGCAGCGCATCGTGATCGACCCTGGCGAGTCGGGCGAGTACCGCGACCTCTGTGCCGCGGTCGGGGGACAGGTGGTGCGCCTCTCGGCCGGTTCGCATGACCGCATCAACCCGCTCGACCTTCCCCAGGTTCGCACGGGGGGTGCTGATGACGGCGCGGACGGCGCTGAGGAGTATGACGCGCTGCGCGAGCATGTGGCCGGGGTGCTCGACTTGCTGGAGGTGCTCATCGCGGGCGAAGGGTCGGAGTTGGGGACGGGGCCGAAAGCGCGGCTGGAGGCAGCCCTCTTCCGCACCTATCGGCAGGCCGGCATCACGCACGACCGTCAGACGCACGGCCAGCCCGCCCCGACCCTGGCCGACCTGCGCGCCACCCTCGATGCCCAGGGCGACGACTTCGGGCTGGCCGAGCGTCTCGGCCGCTACTGCGACGGCGCCTTGAGCGGCCTCTTCGCGGGGCGCACCACCGTCGCCCTGAACAACGACCTGACCGTGTTCGAGTTGCATGGCGTCGAGAAGAACAAGGAGTTGCGCGCCGGGCTGATGCACCTCGTCACGCAACACATCTGGCGCGCCGTGCTCTCGGAGCGGCGGCGGCGCTCCGTCCTCATCGACGAGGCGCACGCCGTGACGCGCTTCGCCAGCACGGGCGACTTCCTGGCGCGCCTGGCCAAGCAGGCGCGCAAGCACTGGTGTGAGACCATCGCGGCGAGCCAGGATCCGCTCGACTTCACCGCCACGGCGGCCGGCCGCGCGCTCATCCTGAACAGTTGCCGCACCTGGCTGCTGCGCTGCGAGGAGGTCGCGCTGCCCGACCTAACGCGGGCGGCCCATCTCTCCGAAAGGGAGCAAGCTGCCCTGCTGCGCGCCCCCGCAGGACAGGGCCTACTCTTGGCGCAGCACCCCTCGGCCAAAGGGGAGCGCCTGCGCCTGCCCTTCGAGATCATGGTCAGCCCGGAGTTCGCGTCTCTCGTGTTCACCGATCCGGCCGCCGGGTGGGGGCAGGGGCACGGGAATGGGGACAGGGCTGGACGCGCTCAGCCCCAGCGGGAGGTGACCCATGCGTGACGGTGTGTCCCTCCTGGCCGTGACCCCGCCGCGCACCAGCCCGGTGACGCTGGCCGGGCAGGCGCAGATGCTCGCGGGGCTGGCCCACGCCCGGCGCGCCGCGCGACGTGGGGTCGCCCTGGAGATCGCCGGCGCGGGTGGCCACGTCCGCTTCCTGGCCCGCCCTGCTAACGCGTCGGCCCGCGCCGCGCTGGAAGGGGCGCTCGCCGGTTACTACCCCCAGGGCTCCGTCGTCCCGTTGCCCGATACGGCCGGTGACCCGGCGCGGCGATGTCCCGGCGAGGCGGCGGTGGCGGCGGAGTTGCGGCTGCGCCAGCGGCCGGAGTTGCCGCTCAAGATCCTCGATCGCGCCGGCACGACGCCCGCGGTCGAGGACCCCTCGGCCGGGCTCCAGCGGGTGATCGGCGCGCTGCGCCGGCTCGACGGCGGCACACGCGGCGTGTGCCAGCTCATTCTCTGGCCCGGTCCGCGCCGCTGGGGCGCGCACATCGCCCGTGAGCGAGACCGGGCCATCGCGCGCGAGCGCGCCCTCGGGGTGGTTCGAGAGGAGGATGTGCCGGCGGTGGCGGGGCCGCTCGCCGCCCTCGGCGCGCTGGGCGCGCTCGGCGGTGTCGCCGCCTACCACGCCTACACCCTGCACGGTCTCGCGGGCCTGGTCCCCTTCGGGGAGGCGGCGGGTGGTGGCCTCGCCGGGCTCGTGGCCCTGTGGCGTCTGGCCGGGGGGCGGCGTGTGCCGTCGTCGGCGTTGCTGGCCCGCAAAGCTGCGTCCCCCGCATTCACGGCACGCCTGCGCCTGCTCGTCGCGGGCGGTGACCGCGCGGCGTGCGCACGCGGCTTGGACACGCTCATCGCCGCCTATGGCGCCTTCGCTGAGGAGACCGGCAATACTTTCGTCGCCCGCCGCTGCGCCGCCGATCGCGTGGCCGCCGTCACCATGGACGGCAGCCCCCGCCTGTGGTCGCGGCCCTGGCCGATCCTCTCGGCCGACGAGGTGGCGGCCCTGTGGCATCTACCTGCCGACGCCGTCGACCTGCCCGGCCTCGCCCGCGGCGGCCCCCGCGTGCTGTTGCCCTCCTCCGAGGTGTTCGCCTCCGGCGTCCCCATCGGGACGGCGACGGCGGGCACGCATACGGAAACGGTCCACCTGCCCGCGGCGATCCACCGGGGCAACACGGTTGTCCTGGGCGCGACGGGCACCGGCAAGAGCACCTTCGCCCAGCACCTCGTCCACCACGCCGTGGCCGAGGACGCGGTGCAGATCGTGGTGATCGACCCCGACGCCGATCTGGTCAACGACATCGTCGGCTGGCTCCCCGACGCGCAGAAGCTGCGCGCGGTCGTCGTCGACGTCGGCCACCCGACCCTCGTGCCGGGGATCAACCTGCTCGACGCGCACACGGGGCGCGACGACGATCAGGTGGTCGGGGCCATCGTGGAGGCGTGGCGCCGCTACTACGACGCCTGGGGCGAGCGGTTGGAGGACCTGCTACGCAACGCGCTACGCACCCTGCTGCTCGTCAACCACACGCGCCGGCCCGACGACCAACTCACCCTTTTCGACGTCAAGCCGCTGCTGCAGGACGGGCACTTCCGCGCCGAGTTGATCCGCCAGGCCGACGACATCCGCGTGGCGCGCTACTGGCACAAGGACTACCTGGAGATGCCCCGCTCCGAGCGTCTCAACGCCACCAAGCCCGTCCTGACGCGCGTCGGTAAGCTGGCCGATAACCAGTACAGCCTGGCGCTGCTCAGTCAGCCAGCCAGTACCATCGACCTGCGCGCCCTCTTCGCCAGCGGCGCCCCACTGTTCTTTAACTCCGCCGCGGAAGTGATCACCGACGAGGCGGCCGCATTGCTTGACGCCACGCTCATCAACGTGCTGCACAGCCTGGTTTGCGCGCGCCCCGAGGGGGACAAGGCGGCGCGGCAAGTGCTCATGATCATCGACGAGTTCCAGCACGCGCCCGCGCTCTACGACAAGTACCTGCCGCGCATCCGCAAGCACCACGGCTCCTATGTCTGCATCGCCCAGGGCATCGGGCAGGTCGACGCCATGCAGGAAGGGCTGCACACGACCGTTTTCAACAACGCGGCGACGCACGTCTTCTTCCGCACGCGCGACTACCACGACGCCGACTACCTGGCCCATGTGCTTGACGGCGAGACGCTCACGTACCGCGACCTGCAGCTCCTGGGTCTACGCCAATGCTACGTGGCGACGACAGACGGGGAGCGCCCGCTCGATCCGGTGCTGGTGACGCTGCCGCCGCCCCCGTCCACCTCGCTCGCGGCAGCGCGCCTGATCGGTGATGCTTGCGCCCGCCGCTACGGCCAGCCGCGCGATGCCGTCGTGGCCGCCTACAAAAAGTGCCTCGCTGATCTCTACCATGCCGACCGGGCGGTATCGCAGGCGCACGCGATGGCTGCACAGCCCGCCGCGTCGCCGGCCGACGGGCCGGATCGGGAGGGGGGAGAGGGAGGACACCGCAGCGATCACACGCCATCGTCGATGCCGCCGGGGTCACAGCCGTCGCTCGGCGTGTCCGTCCAACGCCCCGGTCCGGGCCTCCTCCGGCCGAAACGGTCGAGCCGCCGCCACAAAGGCCCGCGCCTCGTGCCGGTCGGCCCGGTCCAACTCCGCCTGCCGGTGGGGAGCGATGCTGCGGCGCCGTCGCCGGCGCCATCCAGGCCGGCAACAGCCTCAACAGACACAGCACAGGAGGTTCCTCATGCGTAACGCAACACTCGTGGCCTTGGCGCGCACGCCGCTGCTTGCCCCCGACGATCTGGCGCTCCTGCACGGCATCGTCCCTCGCGTCGCGCGCCGCGCCCTTGACGCCCACGTTCGTTCGGGCGACGTCGGCGACGTGGTGGACCCGGCAACACGACGCCACCTCTACTACCTGACCGCCGCCGGCGTTATGGCCGTTGCCCAGCTTATGGAAGGGGAACCGGAGGAAATCGCCGGCCGCTACGGCCTGACCGAGCGCGCCTTGCTGCGGCGCCTGCCGGCCCTGGATCGCCTCCTCATCGGGCGCCTGGTCCTCTTGCAGCTGGCTGCCGCGCTGGCCGACGCGGGCGGCGCGCTGGAGGACTGGCGCGCCTATCCGGTGCGTTGGCCGTTCATTCGGGCCGGCCAGCGCGAGGCGCTTGTGCTCGACGGCGAGGCGACGCTGCGTTTCGCGGACGGGGCGCGCTGTGTCGTCGGCTACCTCTGGGATGGCGACCCGGATGCGCCAGAGGATGCCGCGGCCACCCGCCTGGAGCGCCTCGCCGCGGCGCGGGCGTGTCCGGCCTACAGCACACCGCACGCGCTCCGCGTCCCGCCGGTGCTCCTCGTGACGACCGCTGCGGCGCGTATCCCACCGGGCTATCGCCCCGGCCTACTCTGGACGACCACGGAGTTGCTCGCCGCGTCCGATCCGCTGTCGGCTGCATGGCGCAGCACGAGCGAGCGCGACGGGAGCGGTGAGGGGCGCGACCTACGCGCCGCGCTCGACCGCCTGGGGCGCATGCCCCTGCGGCCAACCCCGGTAGCGGTCGTGCTGGTGTCCACGACCCTTACGGCCCCGACCACGGGGGACGCGCTGCGACGCCGCGCGGCGCGGGTGCAGGCTGTTCCCACCAACGAGCCCACGCCGCGCGATCTGCTGATTCTCCCGCTGGTGCTGCCGCCCCGCGCCTGGCCGCTGCTGCGCTGCGTGGGCGAGCACCCACTCCTGAGCCGTTTCGATCTGGCCGCTGTCCTGGCGCGCGACCCCTTCGATACCTGGGAGCTGCTGCGTGCCTTCCGCAGCCATGGGCTCTGCCACGTCTGGCGGCCGCAGCGGCACGGGCACGTCTGGCGCTATAGCCTGACGAAACGCGGAACGACGCTGCTCGCTCACGCTGCGGGGCTCACGCCGGGGGACTACCGCCACCTCTACGGCGTGCTCGACGACGCGCGGCGCTCTGGGGAGCACGGGCTCTCCTACGCATGCGGCAATATTGAGCATACCGACGGCATCACCGCTACCTACCTGGCCTTCCTCACGTCCGCGCGCTCAAGTGGCGGCCGCCTATGGTGGCGCGGCGAGTGGGCCTGCACGCGGACGTATCGTGCCCGCGATCGGCAGGGTGTGGAGCGTAAGTATACGCTGCGACCTGACGCCGAACTGCACTACGACGGGCCAGGTGGCCCGCTCCGCGCGTTCCTCGAATATGACCGCGAACAGGAGGCGTCCAAGCGGTTCGCCGGCAAGGTCGCGCAATACGACGCCTACCGCGCCGCCACCGGCGACGATGGGTTCGCCGTGCTGTTCGTCACACCCCGCCCTGAACGCGGGGAAATCGCGCTGGCCGCGGCGCGCAATATCGCCCGGACGGAGCGTCGCCCTCTCCTCGAAGTGCACACCACCACGGCGGCAGAACTGGCCGCCCACGGACCCTGGGCACCGATCTGGCGGGATGCGAACGGTGGCGTTGGCCCCCTCAGGCGACTATGACGGGTACAGATAGCGCCGGATGTCGGCTGGGGATGCGCGAAGTCCGCGCCGCTCCCTTCTCCTTCCGCGCACGCTCGGCCTGGGCGACGCCCACCTCACCCGTGTCGTCGGATGTATCACCGGCTACCCACTCGTCGTCGGCACGCTGGCGCTGGGCGTCGTTCTCGGTGGCTTGGGGGGTGCTCGTCGTGCTTCTCTCCGGGAGGGGTGGTCTGCGCGGTGCAATGCCCTACGGTCCCTACGTCATCGCCGGTCTGCTCGCGGTGATGGTTCATGGGAACACCGCGTATCCCTTCCCCTGAGCAGACCATCGCTCGGCCGGTCGGCATAGGGCATCCGCGCGAGAGGTCCTGTTCAGCGGACGTTTCGGCTCCGGGGCTGTGGATGGTCCAGCGCGATTGATCGGTCGAGGCTGGCGTGGAGGACACCCGGCAACTCCAGCGATGCACGGATGTGACGGGCCGTTCCTTCGACCACGACCGTGCGGCCGACCGTTCCCCCGCGCGGCCGGAGGCAGAGGTCTCGCAGCGCGTCCACCGTGCGGCCGGTATCGCGCGCCAGCTGCTGCTCGCGCCGCGCGAGCAGCGCCCGCCGCCACGCCGCGCGCGAGGGGAACGCGGAAGGGTGAAGGTCCGGCTCCCCAGACTCCTCGTTGTCCGCATCCGGGTCGAGGACCATGACGGCGTGGAGGATCGTGTCGTCCGGCGCGTCCGCCAGCGCGTCCCGCAAGTGTGGGTCTATTTTGGCGCTGTAGCGCCCATCCCGTTGCATCGTCATAGTGCCGCCTTCACCTGGACGAGCCCCCTGCCTTGACGATCAGCCGGCAGGCCGAGATCCAGGCATATGGAAAGGAGTTCATCCTCCTCGTCATCCAATCTAACCAAGCCGATCTCGCCCTCGTCGCCCATCGACATGACGTCGACGAGGAAGATGAGGATGTCGTCGAGCCTCACGTCGAGTATCGCCGCTGCGGCGGTCGCGGTCTCCATGTCGGACTGGCGGACCCGCTCGCCGCGCGTCAGCCGGTCGAGGGTCCACATATCCATCGCCAGGTCGAAGTGTGCGGAGATCTGGCGCTGTAGGTCGTCCACGCTCAGGTTGCGCGCGCGAAGCACATCGCCGAGCCGTGAGTAGACCATCACGCTCATCCGACGCCCTCCCTGTCATTCGCCGTCCTTCGCTCGCGCGAGGCATCCGTCATGTCTAGTATAAGCGGCCCGCCAGGATGGGATGCGCTGGCTTGAGCGCTACATCGTCGCCAAGCGACGCGTGGACTGTGACGCCCGTTGAGCGCCTCACCCTCAACGATTCGTCCAACGTTTCTCGCTCATGTAACGCGCTCATGGCGTATAGTTGATAGTAACGTATCCTTAGCGTCCGCACCCATCCGGCCGTGTGTTCTGACTAACGCCATGCCGGTCCAAAGGGTGAGACGCATGATGAGAGGTGGGGGTAATGAATGGTAGCATCGCGTGCGGATTATGCGACGACGAGCGAGCGTGTTGACATAGCTGTGTATTCCAAGGATGATCAGCTCCAACTGGTTGTCGAGGTCAAGAGCAAGACCGCCGCGACGCCCGACTGGGCGGCGCGGATGCGGCGGAACCTGGCCGCGCATCTCGCTATCCCGAATTCCCCCTTCTTCCTGCTCGCCTTGCCCGACCGTTTCTATCTCTGGTGTCGCCTCCCCTCGCCCCTGGCCGTCGTGCCCCCGGACTATGACGTCGACCCGGCGCCGTTGCTCGCGCCGTACGTTGCTGACGGCGCGCGATCCTTGCGCGCCATGAGCGAGGGTGGGCTCACGCTGGCCGTGTCGTCGTGGCTCACCGACGTCGTCGTCTCCGATCCAGACGCGGAAACGGCCGGCTCTCATCAGGCGTGGTTGTTCACGTCGGGGTTGTATCACGCCATCGCGGGCGGGGTGGTCAAGCCGCAAGACGCGCTATGATCGTGTACGTCGAGTCCAACTTCATCCTGGAGTTGGCGTATGCCCGCGAGGAGCACGGGAGTTGCGACCGCCTCATGACCCTGTCGGAGGGCCACGCGCTCGTGTTGGCGCTCCCCGCCTTCTGCTTGGGCGAGCCCTACGAGTCCTGGGTTCGGCGGTCGCGGGACCGGCGGGCGCTGCTTGACCGTTTCGCCCAGGAGATCAGGGAGTTGTCGCGCTCGCAGCCCTACAGCACCCTGCTCAAGGAATCCCAGGACATCACGCGGACGCTCATCCAGAGCGGGGAGGAGGAGAAGCGACGCTTGGACGCTGTGATCAGCCGGGTGATCGACACGGCGACGATCATCCCCATTGAGCGCGACACGATCAAAGCGGCGCTGCGGCTCCAGGGTGAGCGTAGCCTGTCGCCGCAGGACGCCATCGTCTACGCGTCCGTGCTGGCGCACATGGTGGCCGCGTCCGACGAGGCGAAGTGTTTCCTCACGAAGAACTCCAAGGATTTCGCCAACCCCGACATCTACGAGGACGTGCGGGCCTATAACTGCAAGCTGCTGACCAGTTTCGACAATGGACTGGGCTACATACAGAGCCAGATGCGGTCGTAGCGATAGGGAAGATGGCTTGAGATGACGCAGCGCGGAGAACGTATGTTCTAGGTGGAGGGCAAAAAAGGGGCGGTGTAGCGTCCCGCACGAGGCCATTCCCGCGCCTGGCGTGCGATGCGGCTCCATCGTCAGGCGCGCGATGTGAGGAGCGCCGATATCGGCCATATCCCACCGTGGCGCGGGGACAGTGAGGCGCACAAAAGGCGCACAAGCGCCGCGCAACGAGGCGATGTTTGGCGTGTCCCGGCGGCATGACGACGCGGTGATGACGGGTGAAATGAGCCTTGACGATACCCTGCGAGCCTCAGCGATAGGCTCCAGGGGAGACTCTTAATCACTAGGTTCAGGGTTCGATTCCCTGCGCTCTCACCCCTAATCCACCCGTAGACGGGGCCGGCAGCCGGCCCCGTCTTTGCTTGTCCGGCTCAAAGGCGTCCAAACGCCGTCAATCTTCCTTTTCCTTCTTACTGTGATGGACAGCCGGACGTGGTCGAGCGCGATGTGTAGCGCCTGCTCGAGCGGCCACGCGGCGCCGTTTTCCCACGCTTGACTAAACCGTCTGGCCCCTGAGCGCACTGCATCGGTGGATCGTCGTCTTGCGCGCGATGCGCGTCCGCCACGCGTCACGAGATAGCACGCGCGATGAGGAAGGCAGCCGCCGCGGCCAGGCCACCGATGAGCATCGTCTGCCCCGCGCTCCGGGCGGGACCGGCCCCGGTGAAGCGCCCCTTGACGTATCCGAAGATCAGCAGCGCGAGCAGCGTCACCGCGACCGAAACCAGCAGCGCCGTGTGGGCCGTGGCCAACAGGATGTACGGCGCGAGCGGGATCAGCCCCCCCACGACGTACGCCCCGGCGATGGTGAGCGCGCTGGTCAGGGCCCGTTTGGGGTCGGGCTCCTCCAGCCCCAACTCGAAGCGCATCATGAAGTCGATCCACGCCGTGGCGCGCGCCTGGAGCGCCTGGACGACGGGCGCGCTCTGCGCGGGGGTGAGGCCGTACGACGCGAAGACCGCGGCGACCTCCGCCGCCTCGGCGTCGGGGATCTCGCCGATCTCCCGCTCTTCGCGCACGCGCTCGCTGGCGTAGTGCTCGGCGTCGCCCCGCGCGGCGAGGTAGCCGCCCAGCCCCATGGCAATGGAACCGGCGGCGACCTCGGCCAGACCCGCCGTGACCACGATGTGGGTAGACGCGACCGCCCCCGAGAGGCCGGCCGCGAGGGCGAAAGGGACGGTCAGGCCGTCCGACATGCCGATCACGATGTCGCGGACGGTCTCGCTCGCCGTGAAATGGCGCTCCGTGTGCGGCGTTTGCGGCATGCGTCCTCCTCGTACTTTCTACCGCATCGCCCCGCGCCGCGGTTCCGCCACCCTGGTCTGTCGGGCGGCGGAACCGCGGCGCGGGGCGATTCACAACGGCGCGGCGACCACGCCGGCGCCTATTGCGACGAGCTGTTGTTGTACATGCCGCCGGTGTTCTGCGCCCACACCCGTCGATTGGACATCTCGGAGATGTAGTCGACGTGGGCCTGTTCCGGCCAGGAGACCCGGCTGTAGTCGCCGATGATGTACGTCATGTTGTAGGGGCCTTGCGCCGGCGTATTCAGGAAGGTCGGCGCCACCATCGAGAGATAGTTGCCCACGGGCGTCGGGAGGATCG
>JAABUX010008585.1_pt1 | contig 11755 bp, 9 predicted proteins | sample 5561851 | NCBI WGS metagenome assembly JAABUX01 (sample SAMN10711883, study PRJNA513361) | rock metagenome | isolation source: Antarctica rocks | place: Antarctica: Victoria Land, Richard Nunatak red sandstone | collected 2016-01-03 | reverse complement strand
GGAGCTTGCATTTAAGCTGCTGGACCCGAACACGCACTGGGAAGCGTTGGTAGAGGACGGAGCTACAGTGGGGGACGGAAGAACGCCGCTTGCGGTCGTGACCGGCGATGCCCGCGCCCTGCTGACGGCGGAGCGGGTTGCGCTGAACTTCCTACAGCGGCTGTCGGGGATTGCGACGCTGACGGCGCACTATGTCCGCCTGACGGCGGGCACTCATGCCCGAATTGTGGACACGCGCAAGACGACGCCGGGGCTGCGGGCATTAGAAAAGTACGCGGTACGGGCAGGCGGCGGCTTCAACCACCGGCTGGGCTTGTACGACTGCGTGCTGATTAAAGACAACCATATCAAGGCCGCTGGGGGAATCGGAAACGCGGTGGCCGGTGCGAAGGCGCAGATTCCGCACACGATGAAGATTGAAGTGGAAACAGCGACGCTTGGAATGGTCGAGGAAGCGCTCCACGCGGGCGCGGACATTATTCTGCTGGATAATATGGACACGGAAACGATGCGCCGGGCGGTTGAACTGATTGGCGGACGGGCGATCTCGGAAGCGTCGGGCGGGCTGACGGAGGCGCGGGTGGCGGAGGTCGCCGCAACCGGCGTGGATGTTCTCAGCATTGGGGCGCTGACGCACTCCGCGCCGGCGCTGGATATCTCTTTGGACTTCGCCGGATGACTGAGTTTGGGCAGCCTCATCGTCACTACGCGGAATGCGGCTCGACGAACGACCTGGCGCGGGAGTGGGCGTCGGAGGGTGCAGACCCTGCGCCGTCGGGGGCGCTGGTCACTGCCGGCTTTCAGACGCGCGGGCGGGGGCAGCGCGGGCATCAGTGGCAGGCGCAGGCCGGGCAGAGTGCGCTGATGTCGTTTGTGTACCGTCTGCCGCCGGACGCAGACGCCGGGCAGCTTGGCCTGGTTACGGCGCTTGCCGCTGCTGAGGCACTTGTTTCGCTTGGCTTCAGACCGCAGCTCAAGTGGCCGAACGACCTGCTGCTGGACGGCAGAAAAGTCGGCGGCATTCTAGTGGAAGTCGCCGCCGGGGTGGCCGTTCTCGGCATCGGCATCAATGTCGGCCAGACCGCGTTTCAGGGCGCGGCTGACTTTGCTTACCCACCGACTTCTCTGCGCCTGGTCGCAGGGCAGGAACAGCCTGTGTCAAGTGTAATTGACGCAGTCGCGCAGTGTCTGGGTTATTGGGAAGAACGCTGGCGTCAAGGCGGTTTTCTTCTTATCCTGGCGCGGTGCCGGGCTATTCTTGCCGTAGGCGCGGCGGTGCGCCAGGGGGACGCTGCCGGAGTGCTGACTGACCTGTCGGAGCGGGGCGCGGCCCAAGTGCAGCTTGCCGATGGAACTTTTGCCGAATGGACAACAGTAAACTGAGCCGGGATGAACCCAAAATAGTGTATAATTATTGAACGTGTCCCGCCAAAGGCGGGGCTGATCGGATAAGGAACGAATCTATGCTAAGGTCTCGCTGGCTGAGCACCTTCACCGTGATTGGCGCGATTTTAATTGTGCTGGGGATCGTCGGCCTCATTCTGGGGCCGCGGTTTGTCTACGACCCCGGTCAGCCGGTCACCGGCAAGGAAGCCTGGTGCTACCTGGCGATTGGGGTGCTGATGGTGATGAACGGGGTGCTGACTCCGGCGGTGGAGGACAAAGAGGCCCCAAAAGGCACGGCGGCAGCTTCTCGTCCGACCGTTCGCTCATCGTCGGTCGCCTCCAACGGCACCGGCAAGTCTTCCAGCCATGACGTGGCGATTTCCGCCGAAAAGAACGATTAAGAACAAATTCGCTTCTAGAGAAAAAGTGAAGATACGAAGGGTGAGGTTGAACGCATTTATGCCAACGGAAGCAATACGCTGCAGCGACTGCGGGGCCGTCTTTAAAGGCGTCCCGGCCTGGCTGAGAGGCGCGAAAGTCAAATTTACCTGTACGAACTGTCCAAAGCGGCCCTCGCGCCTGACGCGCTACGAGCCGCCGGTGGTGTCGGCGTCGGCGCTGAGCGCGGATGCGGATCTTGAGGCCGGAGAAATCGAAGACCTGGACGAAGACGCAGATCTGGATTTGTCGGATGAGCTGGACGAGGCCAAAGATGACAAAGACCTGTAATACGCGCTAATGTAAAAAAACGCCCCGCCAGCATTCTGGCGGGGCGTTTTTGCGTGTGAAGTCCAGAGGGGAGGCACAAAGACCTGCCCCTACGGGTTAATCCAGCGGCTCGGGGCGCAGGGAATGGTCTTCGTGACGCGGGTCTTCCTGATCGGAGCCGCTGTAAGCCAGCGCTTCGGCGGGAATCTGGCGGTGCCAGATGACACGGCCGAGCCAGTTGCTGAAGTTATCAAAGAGGAAGTAGGCACACGGCACGATAATCAACGTCAGCACCAGTGACAGGAGGATGCCGCCGGTGACGGCGACGCCCAGCGACTGCCGGAATCCTGCGCCCCGGCCCAGCGCCAAAGCGGTCGGCAGGGTGGAGACGATAATCGTGAACGTCGTCATCAAGATGGGCCGCAGGCGGATCGGGGCGGCCTCCAAGATGGCGTCTAGGCGCTTGTAGCCGCGCCCGCGCAGGGTATTCGTGTAATCTACCAGCAGAATGGCGTTCTTGTTGACAATCGCGTTGAGGTACACGATGCCGATCATGGCAATCAAGCTTAAAGGCTCTTGGGCGATGGTCAGCGCAATGATCGCGCCGGCCCAGGCCTGCGGCAGCGACAGCATGATGGACAGTGGGAAAATCATGTTGTTGAACAGGGCCGCCATCAGCATATAGGTCAGGATAATCCCCAAGAAGAACGCCGTCGCCAGGTAGCCGATCTCCCGGCCGATCGTCTGCGCTTCGCCGCCGAGCGAGTAAGTTACCTGGCCCAAATTCATTGCTTTTAGCTGCGGCGTGAGCTGGGCGCTGACCGTTCCCGGCGGGTAGCCGGGCCGCAGGTAGGCCGTCACGGCGATTTTGCGCTGGCGGTTCAAGCGGTCAATCTTGACCGGCCCGGAGCCGACCGTGACGCTTGCCACATCGCCGAGATGCACCGGAACATTGTTCTGATAGCCGACAATGATATTGGAGACCGTCGCCGGGTTGTTGCGGTCGGCGTCGGCAAGCTGCACCCGAATATAATACTGCTGGCCGTCGGCGGGGTCGCGGTACTCCGTGTTCTGGTTGCCGGCTACTGAGTCAGCCAGGGCATTGGCAACTTGCTGCAGGCTCAGCCCGAACTCGGGCGCTTTGATGCGGTCCAGCCGCACTTCCACTTCCGGTTGGCTGTTCTTGAACGAATTGTCCACGTTGTAGGTGCCGGGCGTGTCGGCGACCAGCTTCTGGACCTGCTGGGTCGCGGCCTGAAGCTGATTGAAGTCCGGGCCGGTCAGGTCAATTTCCAGGGGCGGCGAACCGCCGCCGAAGCCGCTGACGTTCGCCGGCAGAATCCGTGCGCCGACAATGTTTCTGGTCAGCTTCCCGATTTCCGCTGCGACGTCTACGTCCGCGCGGGTCCGCAGGTGTTCATGCTTCCAGAACTGGGCGCTGTCCAGAATGCTTTTGCGGTCATACAGCGTCAGGTCCACATGGGCATACTGTGTTCCCGTTGCGTTCTGGCCCGGCCCGGCGTCGCCGACTGTGGTAGACACGAACTTCGTGTCGTTCTTGAGGTCCGGCGTGCTCTGGATGACATTCTGGATCTGCCGCGTGATCGCCTCCGTAAACGCAAGCGAGGACCCCGCCGGGGCCTGTACCAGCACGGACACCTGGCCCTGGTCCTGGTCCGGCGCAAACCGGAAGCCCAGATTTTTGCCGAGCAGGCCGAAAATGGCGAACAGGAACAGGTTTCCCGCCAGCACCACCAGCACCGGTCCGCGCAGGAACCACCGCGCAATTCCAAGCGGAACCCGCGCGGCAAGCGGCCTCCCCTGAAGCCGAGGCGTGTAGGCAAATGTCAGCGCCCGGCGCAGGACGCGCCGATACCAGTTCTCAAACCGCAGGAACCCGCGGTCAAACGCCCCGGCAAAGCCGGTGTCATACTCGTTGCGCTCGCCTTTTTTGTACCAGCGGGCCGCCAGCATCGGCGTTAGAGTGAACGAAACGAACAGCGAGAAGAGCGTCGCAAACGCGACCGTGATTCCGAATGAGCGGAAGAACTCGCCAATGACGCCGCCCATGAACCCAATCGGCAGAAAGACAACCAAATCAACGCAGGTCAGCGTAATGGCGGCATAGCCGATCTCGGACCGGCCATGGATGGCGGCGGCGGTCGGCTCCTCGCCCATTGCCAGGTGACGGTTGATGTTTTCTAAAACAACAATCGAGTCGTCCACGAGAATGCCGACCGCAAGCGAGAGGCCCAGCAGCGACAGCGTGTTCAGCGTAAAGCCAAGCGCATACATCGGCACGAACGTGGCGATCATGGAAGTCGGGATCGCAATGGCGATAATAATCGTGCCGCGAATGTTGTGCAGGAAGATAAAGACGACCAGAACCGCCAGCATCGCGCCGAGCATGAGCGAAACGACAACATCGTTCAAGTTGGAGTTGACGGTTTCCGACTGGTCCGTCGAAATTGTAAAGGTGATGTCCGGCGGCAGGATTTTCGCCAGCGCCTTGAGCTGGGTCTTGACGCCGGCCACGGCGGCAAGCGTGTTGCCGTCGGTGGTCTTCAGAACATCAATGCCAATGGAAGGCTGACCGTTCAAAAACGCATTCTGCGTTTGCTCGGAGCCTGTGTCCAAGACCTGCGCGATGTCCCCGAGTGCAACGACCTGGTTGGATGAAACAGGAGTTGCCGGCGTGCTGACAGCTCCAGAGGGAGTCGCCGTGCCGACCGCTGCCCCGCCGCCGGCGGAAACCGCCATGCCGCCGGTGGAAGTGGCCGCAAAGTTCAGCTTCAACTGGCGAATCTCGTCCACACTGGCGAACTCGCCGATGAGCCGGACATTGTAATACTGGCTGCCGGACTGGATAAAGCCGCTGGCGACGTTGACGTTGGCATTGCCGATAGCCTGAGCAAGCTGGCTAATTGTAATGCCGTAAGCCGCCAGGCGGCTGGCCGGAACGGAAACCCGGATCTCGCGCAGGGCGCCCTGGGCGATGGAAACCGAGCCGACATCCGTGGCCTGCTCTAAAGAAGGCTGAACGATGTTTGTCGCCAGGGACTGCAGCTCGCGCTCCGGCCGCCGGTTGCTTTGCATCGCGATGTGCATGACCGGCTGGCCGCTGGTGTCCGCTTTCAGCACGGCGGGGGAGTCAGAGGCTTGGGGCAGGTTTTTACGGATCGCATCCACTTTCTGAATGACATCCGCGTCTGCTGTGTTTAAGTTGGTCCCGAAGAAGAACTGGATCGAGACGGTGGAAACGCCCTGCTCGGAGTAGGAGTCGATCTCTTGGACGCCGCTGACGCCGCTGATGGCGTCTTCAATCGGCTTCGTGACCAGCGTTTCCATTTCCTGCGGGTTCGTGCCGGAGTAGGTAGTCCGCACGGTGACGCGCGGGAAGTCCACCTTCGGATTCAGCTCAGCGGGCAGCTTGAAGTAAGAGATGATGCCCAGAACAAGAAAGGCGGCAACCATCATCAAGATAACGACCGGACGGGAAATGGCGAGACGTGTCAGTCCCATAAGTACCTCAAAGTTTCTAGGGTTACAAGTTCAGTTTACGTTGTTGCCAGGCCCGCGCCGACGCCGTTGGTCTTGCTTTCGATTTTTACCGGCTGTCCCGGCACAAGCTGGCCCTGGCCGACGGTCACGAGCGTGTCGCCGGGATTCAGGCCCGACGTGATTTCCGCCTGGCTGGCGTTGACGATGCCGACTTTGACCGGACGGGCGACGGCTTTGTTGCCGGGACCGACCACGAACACCTGCTGCGGAGGCAGGGATGTCCCGCCGGTCGCCGTGCCTTCACTGGTTGCCGCAACAGAAGTGTTGGTCTGCACCGGCACCAGGGCGGCGACCGGGATGACGACCACGTTCCGGTGGACAGTGGCGAGCAGTGTGCCGCGGGCGAACATGCCGGGGCGCAGCTCGTTAGTTGGGTTCGGCACGGCAACCCGCAGGGTGAACTGGCGGCTGCCGCTGGCGGCGGCGGGATAGACGGCCTTGACGACGCCGTTGAACGAGCGGCCCGGCAGCGCGTCTACCTGCACGGAAACGGGATCGCTGACACTGGTCTGTTCGAATTCAGTTTCCGTAATGGTCGGCTGGTAAAAGACAGTCTTGATGTTGACGATCCGCATCAAGTTCGAGCCTGGAGACGCAATCTGGCCCGGCTCCACGGTACGCGCCGCGATAATCCCGTCAATCGGCGAGCGAATGGCCGTGTAGCTCACCTGCTGCTGGTCATAAATCAGCGTCGCCTGCTGCTGCTGGACGGCTGCTTTTGCCTGCTGCAAGGCGGCCTGGGCGGCGGTGATGTCGTCGCGGCGAAGCTGGACCGTCTGCTGGTTCGCGATGGCTGTCTGGAGGTTCGCCTGCTGCTGCTGAAGCTGGGCCAGCGCAGCGGCGATGTCTTCCGACTGGTTGCCTTGAATGGTCAGCGAAAGCGCCTGCTGCTGGTTGGCATACGTTTGAGCCTCGACCGTATAAGTCGTCTGGGCCGTTTGCAGGTCCGCCTGCGCGATGGCCCCCTGGGCGAACAAGCTCTTGTCCCGGTTCAGGTTGGTGAGCGAGTTGTCTAAATTCGCTTTTGCCAGCAGAAGCTGGCTTTTGCTTTGCAGCACTTGCTGGGGCCGTGCGCCGCCTTTAATCTTCAGGTAGTTCTGGTTCGCGGATGCCACTTGAGCGCGGGCCTGGGAAACGGCGGCTTTGACGGTCTGCGCGGCGAGTGAATAATTAGCCTGCGCCTGGGAAACTTTGGCGATGTTGGAAGAGACATTGGCCTGGGCCTGGCTGACATTGGCCTGGGCCGCGCGGACATTTGCCTGCAAATCGGCGGCGTCCTGCTGGACAATGACCTGACCGGCGCGAACTACCTGGCCTTCCCGGTAGCTGACCGCCGTAACCCGCCCGCTGACCCGCGCCGACAACTGAACGTCCTGCAGGGCGGCGATGTTGCCGGTGATCGGGTCGCTGGTCGCAATCGTGCCGCGCGTCACTGCGGCGACTTCCACCGGCAGCGGGGCATTCGGGCCTCCCCCGGCACCGCCTCTGCCTTTGCCGCCGCCGTCGGCACTCTGTTTGTGGCCGCATCCCGCAAGCGCGGCGACCGTTGCTATTCCTACAAGTGCCGTTGCGGCACGGTTGATCTTCATTCTGCCTTGTCTCTCCTGAAACTAATCTCCTGCTTAACGGCTGCCGATGGCGCGGGTGAGCTGCGCGAGCGACGTCTGGTAGTCATACTGGGCGTTCACTAAATTGGACCGCGCCTGGGCAAGCTGGGCCTGGGCGTTGACGACGTCTAAAATCGTGCCGATGCCGTTTTGGTAACGGACTCTTGCCAGGCGGTAGGCTTCCGCCGCCTGCTGTGCGCCGAGGCCGGCGGAAGAAGCGCGGGTCTGGGCATCGTTGATGTTTGAGAGCGCTTGACGCACTTCTACGGAGACGTTCTCCTGAAGCTGGCCTTGCGTGATAAGCTGCGAGCGCAGATCGGATTGGGCTTCCTTGATTTTCGCCCGCGTCGTTCCCCCGTCGTAGAGGGGAATGCCGAGGACCGCCGACAGGCTGTAAGTGTCATGGGCACCCGTAGTGACATAGCCGTTGTAGTTGCCGCCGGCGACGACGCTTAAAGACGGCAGCAGGCTGGCCCCAGCCAGCTTGACCAGGCGCTGGGCAATCTGGATGTTGTTTCTTGCCTGCATCAGCTCCGGCCGGGCTACACAAGCGGTCTGGGTGAGCCGTGTTTTGTCGAACGCCTGGTTCAGCGGCGGCAGCGGCGGCACTTGCAGCGCAAGCGCGGTATCGGCATCTTGTCCCAGCAGATTGTTTAAGTTAACCTGCGCCAGCGTCAGGGTGTTCCGGGCGGAGCTGAGCTGCTGCTGGGCATTCGAAAGCGTGGTCTGCGCCGTCAGCAGATCATACTCGGCGGCAGACCCCGCCGTGACCCTTGCCTGTGTCACGCGCACGCTTTCCTGGTCCGCCGTGACTTGCTGCTGGTAGACAGTGACCTGCTCCTGGTCACGCAGAACATTGAAATACTGGTCCTTGACCGAAAGCGCGGTTTCGTTTTGGACCCGGATTAGGTCGGTAACATAAAAATCGCGCGTGAAGCGCTCCACGTCCTGGGCCGCCGGGACAAGGTTAAAGATGTCAATGCCCTGGGTGACGCTGAGCCGTGCGCTGTAATTGTTGTTGTGGCCGCCGACGCCGTTGTTGAATGAGCCGTTGCCGGGCTGCTGGCCTGTGCCTGTGCCGGTTCCCGTGCCGGTCGTGTCACGCGGCTTCACCGACTGCCTAGCGCTTGCGGCGCTGCCGCTTGTTCCACCGCTCGTCGCCGCAGAAAAACGCTGCATGATCGGCGGCAGGTCAGCGCTGCTCTGGCGAGCCTGGGCCGTTGGCCCGGACGTGCCGTAGGTTCCCGTTCCACTTGTCCCCGTCCCAGTCGTGCCGGTTCCAGTTCCCCCGGTTCCGCCTGTTCCTATTCCCGTCGTGCCGGTTCCGCTGGTTCCGCCGCCGCCGAGCGTTGTATTGGTCGGGGTCGTGTTTGTCGTCGTGGCCCCGGTGGTCGTCGTGGTGTTGGTCGTCGTCGTGCCGGTCGAAGTGGAACCCGCTCCGGTTGCGGTCCCGCCGCCGCCGCTGCTGGTAACTCCTGTGGCGTTGCCGCCGCCGGTGTCGGTGATGACCGGGATCACGCCGCCGCCGGGCAGGGTTCCGGTGGCGTTGCTGCCGCCTGCGGCTGTTCCAAACGTCTTATTGCCGGAATAAGTGTCAACAAGGTCCACCCGCACGACCGGCAGCCCGCCCGCGTTCGCCTCAAAGATGAGCTGCTGCGCTTTCAGCACCTTTTCGCGGGCCAGCAGCACGGAAGAGTTGTTGTGCAGCGCAAGTCCAAGCACCTGGTCCAGCGTCAGCGTTCGCACGGGAACACCCGGCGCGGTTGCAGCGCCCGGTGTGGTCGCAGCGCCTGATGTCGCTGTTGCCGCAGGTGCAGGAACAGCAGGTGCCTGTGATTGCGTTGGGGGTGCTGGTGATGGAATGACTGGGGTCTGTGCGGTCAATGGCACCGCAATGAAAGCGGTCAGGCCGGCAGCAATGCCTGCCGAAAGCCGCTGAGAGCGTCGTTTCAACAAGAGTCTTCTCAAAGAGCGTCTTCCTCCGTCTTTGCTTCATGTGCAGGATCGCGGTCCGAAGCGATCTCCTGCTCCATGTGCTGCAAATCGGCAATAATCGTTGTCATAAACTCGCGCATGGCATCAATCTTGACCAGCATCAGCCCGCGCTCATGCGGGGCACCCATGATCAAAATCTTATCGCCGGTCTCGATGTTATAGCGCTTGCGGGCTTCCACCGGAATTACGATCTGCCCGCGCTCGCCGACAGTCGCTGCGCCGTAAAAGTGGTCTTTCAGCGAGTATTCTTTTTTGTCGGGTTTGCTCATGGATGGTGCTGCTTCTCGGGTGATTATGGGGAGAAAAAATGAAGATTGTGTGAAGAAAATGCTTCTGCATATAAATCATGTGAATCATACAGAACATACGCAGTATGTCCTATCGGCGGCGGACTTGTCAAGAGACCACACCCGTCGGTTGCCGGCGAACGCTAGGTGTGCGGGCAAGCGCTAGGTGTGCAGCGTAATGGAGATTGTCTTCTCTTGCCGCGCGTCCAGGCCAATTTTGGCCTCGCCAAAGCGAGGCGCACGATACTGAGGGTGGGGGTTGCCGGACATGCCCCATTCTTCCGACGGAATGCCGAGAAAGTTCTGAGTCAGCTTGCCGCTGCCCTCGCGGTCGTGAAAGGCGCACACAGCATACACGCCGGGCTTCAGCCAAGCAAACGTGACTGTCAGGGGGAATGCCTTCGCGCTGAGCGCCTGGAGCGAAATGTCCTGCCGGGCGAGCGGAACGCCGTCAGGAAAACTGCTCGCGTTAAACAGGCTGACCCGCAGATAGCCGCTGCGTCCCTGAAGGCCGCTAACAGCCGCCGTGATTCGCCCCGTACCAGCGCCCGAGAGGGCAGTGTTCACTGTCGGTTTGCCCTGTGTGCCGCCCGCGAGTAGAAGAAGCCCACAGGCAGCAAGGGATTGAAAAGACTTGTGTGACATAATAGTATTTACCCAAAAAGCTTCCATTGCTTTGGAACCCAACACCGATTCAGTCTGTTACAACGCCAGAGGACCCTGACGTGTTCCAATATCTGCGCGAAGACATTCGAACAATTCTGCAAAAAGATCCTGCTGCTCGCTCGCTGGCCGAAGTGCTGACGTATGCCGGGTTTTGGGCGCTGTTTCATCACCGCATTGCCCACAGCTTCTACAAACGCGGCTGGTTTCTGCCGGCCCGCGTGGTTTCGCAGTGGAGCCGGTTCCTGACCAACGTCGAAATCCACCCTGGTGCGACAATCGGCCGGCGCTTCTTTATTGACCACGGCGCAGGCGTCGTCATCGGCGAGACAGCGGTGGTCGGCGACGATGTTTTGATGTACCATCAAGTGACGCTTGGCGGCACATCGCTGGAAAAGACAAAGCGGCACCCGACGGTCGGCAATAATGTTCTACTGGGCATGGGCGCGAAAGTCTTGGGCAATATCACGGTCGGCGACGGCGCACGGATCGGCGCGAACGCCGTCGTCACCCGCGATGTCCCGCCGAACACTAGCGTTGTCGGCGTTCCCGGACGCATCTTAGTTCAAGACGGGCAGCACATCTCGGAGCGTTCCACTAAGCAGGTCATGGACCAGGCGCTCGGGAACGCCGACCCGATGGGCGAAATTATCCGGCGGGCGCTCAAAGAAATTGAAGACATCAAGTGCCGCGTGGAAGCCGTCGAAGAAGAGCAGCACCCGGACCGCATTCTTCGCGCTTTAGACACCGTCTGGGACAAAATCCCCGAAAAGCCGCTGTCGGTGCAGTTCGACGAGATGTGCGCCGAGCACTGGGAGCCATGTCCTGACGAGAACATCTCGGGCGACGGGATTTAGTGAACCAAGTGCTGCGCCGGCCTCAAGCGCTGCCGTCCGGCGGGACAATCGGCATCATCAATCCCTCAAGCCCGGTCGAACTAGACTTGCTGGACGCCGGCATCGCGCGGCTTGAGTCGCGTGGCTTCCGCATTCAAGTCGCTCCGCACGTCCGAGACCACGACGGCCATCATGCCGGCACACCGCTTGACCGTGCGTCTGGTTTTACCACGTTCTACGCCGATCCTACGATTGATGTTCTCTGGTGCGCTCGCGGCGGCGCGTCGGCCCTGCGCCTGTGGCCGCATTTGGACTGGAACGCGCTTGCCGCGCTGCCGCCGAAACTCGTCATCGGTTATTCCGACGCGACTTCCCTGCTCATTCCGCTCACCCAGCGCGTCGGCACTGTGGCTCTGCACGGGCCGCTCGTTTTCGAGCTTGGAACGCTTGCGCCTGACATTCTCGACTGGCAGATGCGCCTCCTGCAAAACTCGCAGCCCGCCGGAACTGTGCCGGGCCGTGCCGCCGACACCCTGGTTCCCGGCACTGCCGAAGGCCGCTTGTGCGGCGGCTGCCTGTCGCTTGTCGCGGCAACGCTCGGCACACCGTACAAGATTGAAACGGCGGGAAAGCTGCTGCTGATCGAAGACATTGACGAAGCGCCGCACCGGATCGAGCGCTTTCTGGCCCAATTCGCCGAAGCCGGCCTGTT
>JAABUX010008583.1_pt1 | contig 11756 bp, 2 predicted proteins | sample 5561851 | NCBI WGS metagenome assembly JAABUX01 (sample SAMN10711883, study PRJNA513361) | rock metagenome | isolation source: Antarctica rocks | place: Antarctica: Victoria Land, Richard Nunatak red sandstone | collected 2016-01-03 | reverse complement strand
GCGCGGTCAGCGCCTTGTAGGCCGCGACGTCCGTGCAGAGGTAGTGGTTGTTGCTGGTGCCCGGCACCTGCACGTTGCCCGCGAACGGGACCGACACGTCGCACTGGCCTGTCGGGTCGGAGCCATTGAGGGGATCGCCCCCCGTGTACGCATAGGGCTGGTTGGTCATGCTTGCCAGCGGGTCGGGGCTCAGGAATTGGGCCGTCGCCGGATCGTAGTAGCGCGCCTGGAGGTACTGAAAGCCCGTCTCCGCGTCGGTGTACTGCCCCGCGTAGAGGAATGGGGTGTAGTAGGGCGCGGGCACCGAGCGGAGCGTCCCGTAGTGGACCTTCACGTTCCCGTAGGCGTCGTAGGCATAGGACGCGATCAGATGTCCTGCCCCATTCACGACGCCGCGCGTGCTGCCCATTTGGTCGTGCAGGAGGTAGAGCGTCGTTGTGCCGCTGATCATCTCAACCGGCAGCCCGTCGGGGCCGTCGATGTAGCGCGCCGCGTTATCTTGCAGAAGCAGTGGCAGGGAGCCGGACGTGTCCCACGTGTAATCCTCGCCCGTGCCCGCGACCGTCTTGCGCGTGCGCAGGCCGTCGCCGTCGTAGCTGTACGTCGCGCCCCGTGTCCCGCCCGGCGTCGTCACGGTCGCAGTCACCAGCCGATCGGCCTGGTCCCACCCGTACGTCGCGCCCGCACCGCCTATCGCCGTGCTCGCCCCCGTACGGTGACCGTCGCCGTCATAGGCGTACATCGTCGTTGTGCCAGTGCTCGGACTCGTATTCCGCACGGACGTCAACTCGCCCGCCGGGTCGTACATCAGTGTCGCCGTGTAGCCGCGCAGGCCGTTGATCGTTTGCGTGATCTCACCCGTCGCGTCGGGCGACCAGCCGGTCGTCGTGGTCACGGCGCCCGTGCCCTGCTGATCGCTCGTCAACTGATTCAGGCTATTGTAGGCGTACTGGTGCGCCGGCCCGTCGATGCTGTCGGTGCCGCCGGTGACCTGCCCGAGCGCGTTGCGGGTGTAACTGAAGCGCAGCAGGGTGCTCCGCGGCGACAACGTGGCGGCGCCCGTGATCTCATTGGCCGCATCGTAGCCCAGAGCCGTCGTGATCGGGGTCGTGGTCGTGGGATACGTCGTGGTGATGAGGTTGTCGGCGGCATCGTAGGCGAACCCCGTGGTGCGCCCTCGCGGGTCGATCACCCCCGTGAAGCGGTCGGCCGCGTCGTAGGTGCGCGTGATCACGGAGCCATCGGGATAGATGATGCCCGTGAGGTTCCCCGCCAGGTCATAGCCGTAGCCAACCTGTCGCCCCGCCCCGGTCGTGGCGGTGATCGGGCGGTCGATCGCGTCGTACCCATACGTCGTCGTGCCGGTCCCGTCCGTCATGCTCCGGCGCTGGCCGCTCGGGTAGTAGGTATACGACACGTTCGGGGTCGTCCCGTCGCTGTACGTGGTCGTGACCGGCTCGTCGTCGGCATTGTAGCCGTAGGACGTGGTCCGGCCCAGTGGGTCGGTGAGCGTCGTGCGATGGCCGGCCACATCGTAGGTGGCGAGCGTGGTGCGCGAGAGCGCATCGGTCGTGCTGATGACGTGGCCGCCCGTGTCGTAGCCGTAGAGCGTGGGACGGCCCAGGGCATCGGTGCTGCTGATCACGTTCCCGGTGGGGTCATACCCCGTGCCCAGGATGCTCCCGTCCGGCTGCACGACGGTGGTCCGCTCATTGGCGGCATCGTAGCCGTACACCGTGGTATGGCCCAGGGCGTCGGTGGTCGTGGTGTGGTTGCCGGCCACATCGTAGGTGGCGAGCGTGGTGCGCGAGAGCGCGTTCGTGGTGGTGATGACGCGGTTGAGGGCGTCGTAGCCGTACGCGGTGGCGTGCGCGAGCGGGTCGATCACGGCCACGCGGTTGCCCACGGAGTCGTACCTGTAGTGGGTCTTGTGCCCCAGGGGATCGGTCGTGCTCACCGGCTGATCCAAGACGTCATAGGCGGTGAGCGTCGTGTGTGAGAGCGCATCAGTCGTGCTGATCACGCGCCCGTCGGCGTCGTACGCGGTGGACAGCGTGCTCGCGTCCGGCCGTATGACGCGGGTGGGGCGGTTGACGGCGTCGTAGGTCGTGACCGTCGCGCGCTTCATGGCGTCGGTCGCGGTGATCACGTTGCCATCGAGATCGTACCCGACCGTCGTGACGCGGCCGAGCGGGTCGACGATGGCGGTCCGCCGGTTGAGGGAGTCGTAGGTATACAGCGTGGTGCGCGAGAGGGCATCGGTCGTGCTGATCACCCGTCCGCCCGCGTCGTAGGTCGCGAGGGACACGCCGGTATCGGAGGCGGTGACGCCGGTGCGCTCGTTGGCCGCGTCGTACTGACTGATCGTGCTGCGGCCGAGGGCGTCGGTCGTGGTGATCGGGTTGGCCGCCGCGTCGTAGGCGTACGCGGTCGTGCGGCCGAGCGGGTCTGTTACGGCGGTAAGGCGATCGAGCGGGTCGTAGACATAGGTCGTCGTATGGCCGAGCGGGTCGCTCTGGCTCGTCACATTGCCCGCCGAGTCGTAGCCCGTGAGGTAGACACCCCCATCGGGGCGCCGCTCGCTCGTTTTCTCGTTGGCGAGATCATAGCCGTTGACCGTCTGACGGCCGAGGACATCGGTCGTGGTGATGACGTTGTTATCCGCATCGTATTCATGTGTCAACACGTGCCCGAGCGCGTCCGTGATCGCCGTCGTGTCGCCCACCGCGTCGTAGGTGAAGGCCGTGGTGTAGCTGATGGGGGTGCCGCCGGTCATGTTGCCGTCCGGCCGCGTGAGCGCGATCAGGCGCCCGACGGGGTCGTAGCGATACGAGAGGGTCTCGCTGAGCGCGTCGCTGGCGGTGGCGAGATCGCCGTGGGCGTCGTAGGTGAAGCGCTCGGTATGGCCGTTCGGGTCCGTGCGGGCGACCAGATCGCCCGCGTGCTGTGGGTCGTAGGCCAGCGTGGTCGCAGAGATCTCTCCGGTCTGCGTCAGTGGACGGGCGGTCTGGAGCAAATTGCCGCTCACATCGTAGGTCATTGCGGTCGTGACCCCGAGCGGGTCGGTGATGGCCGTCGTGTCGTTCAGGGCGTCGTAGGCGTAGCTCGTGGTGCGCACGAGCGGGTCGGTCTCGCTCGTCATGTTGCCATTCGTGTCGTACGTGTAGTGCGACGTGTGTCCATCGGGGTTGGTCATGCCGGTCATGCCGAGCGTCGTCGGGTCGTAGGTATAGGTCCATGTCGCCGCCTGTAGCGTGCCATAGCCCCTCGTGCGCGCGACCAGGAGGTTGCTCTGAAAGGCTTCCACCATCCGGTCGCCCCGCGGGTCCGCGATCGTGGTGGTCTGCGCGCCGGTCGCGTCCATGGTGTAGGTGAAGGTCGTCGTGCGGTTCAGTGCGTCGGTCTGCTGCACGACGCGGTTGCTCGTGTCGTAGATATTGCTGACGACCCCACCGCGTGGGTCGGTCATGGTCAGGAGAAGATGGGTGGCAGGATCATAGGTGAAGTGCGTGACGTTGCCGCGCACATCGGCGGCGTCGGTGAGATCGCCGTTGGCGTTATAGGTGAAGGACACGGCGCGGCCGATGGGGTCAACGATCCGGCTGATGCGGCTCCCGCTGTAGGAGAGGGTGAGCGCGCGCCCGGCGGGGTCGGTGATCGTGGCGAGTTGCCCGTTCGTATAGCCGAGCGTCGTGGTGTAGCCGTTGCGATCGGTCTTAGAGAGGAGTTGCCCGGTGGCCGTCGGGGTCGGCGTGCCGAAGGTGTAGTGCGTCTGGTCCTGGCGGGAAAATGTCAGCGTCCCATCACCGTTGGCGGCGAGGGTCGCGAGGACGCGGCTGGGCGGCTGGTAGGTCGTGCCCGAGAGGGCGAAGGTCACGGCCGTCCCGCCCTCCTCGGTCACGGTGATGGTGCCCGAGGTGTCGGTCGTCAGATGCATGTCGTATGAGTCGGTCCACCCATGGCCTAGTGGGCCATCCTGCGCTGCGTTAAGGGAGGTGTACGTGCGCACGAAGTGCAGCGCGAGGCCGCGCCCAGGGATGGCGAGATCGGTCCAGCTGTGCGAGAAAACGCCGCTCGCGCAGTCCACTGGATCACCGGCGCAGGGGCTCTTGTAGAGTTCGCTATTGCTGCTCAAGTCGACGGCCCCGGGGCCAGTGAGGCGCTTAGCGACCGTGGCCCCGGACTCGACCGCGCCGATGTCGCAGGAACTCTCGTTCTCATCGGGGCGCCCACCGCCCCGCTGGTCGGTCGTGACGTCGCAGTGGGCACGGGGCACAGCATCGATCGCCGGGCTGCCGTTCCCAGGCATCTGTGTGTTCGTCGGCCCACTGTTATCTCGGAGAGAGCCGAGCACCGGGTCTTGCCCGGTGATGTCGGTCCCTGCGTTCCCCGTGAATAAGCAGACGAAGCGACTGTCGGGGGCTGAGACATCCTTGATGAGGTTGTAGCCCTGCGAGGCGATGGAGAAGCCCGCATCGCAGGCGACATCATTCGGCGCGCTTGGCGTACTGTTGTTGGCGACGATAGTGTCGGCCAGTGACAGGGACCCGGCCCCGAGGGCGAGTCCGGCACCCTGCCCGTCGAAGGGACAGCATCCGTTGCCCTTACTCCCGGTCTTGTTTCCAGTGACCGTGCTGTTGGTGATAGTCGCCGTCCCGTTGCTGAAGAGACCGCCCCCTGAGCCTCCGACGCCGCCGCCGGAGCAGGCGTTCTGGCAGCCGCCGTGGCCACCACTCCCGGTCGTGTTGCTATCGATCGTGCTGTTGACGATAGTCACCTGAGCGGCGGCGCCGTCGTTCGAGATGCCGCCGCCGCCGCCGCCAGCCCCCCCAAGCCCAGGCGGGTTGCCGGTACAGACGAAGAAGCACAATTGATTGCCGTCGCCGCCGCGCCCGCCATCGCCCGACGTGTTCCCCGAGATGGTGCTGCGCAGGACGGTGAGCGTGCCGGTGTTGGCGATCCCGCCGCTATCGCCGCCATTGGACCCGGTCCCGCCGCCGTACGCGCCGTCCTGTCCCTTGCCCGCTTTATTGCCGGCGATAGTGCTATCCATGACGGTCAGCGTCCCCGTGTTGAGGATGCCTCCCCCCCCGGTCCCTGGCTGGGCTTGTCCACCGGTGATAATAAGGTTGGCGAGCGTCACGGTGGCCCCTGTCGCGATCACGAAAACGGTCGAGAGCCCGCTGCCGCTGATCGTGTGGGCCGCCCCCTCACTGACGATAGATAGGTCTTTAGCGATCGTGATGGGTCCACTACCTAGGGCGATGACCCCTACACCGGGGGCGAAGGTGATGGTGTCGCCCGCGTTGGCGCTCGCCACGGTGTCGCGCAGCGAACCGGCACCGCTGTCGTTGGCATTGGTGACAATATCGCTGCCCCCCGCCAAGTGGGGGCGCACGATGCCGCCGATCCTCTCCAGAAGGGGACGGACGGAGGTCGACCGCAGCGAGACAGGAGATTGCGCCACCCCTCTGCGGGCGAACGCACCGCCGGACGCGGGCGGGAGAGCAACTGAGATGGAAAGCGTGAGCAGCGCGAGTATGGTTCCCCACCAGCCCGTCGTTTTGACCCTCATGATCCACCCCTTGTTACACGGCCGGGACATCCCGTGCCGAACCAGCAACTAAACCATATTTATGGCCGCGACAGTAAACACCTTTCGAGCGGACAAGCGATAGCGGACACCTTTCGAGCGGAGCCGTGTCTCGATAGCAGCCCGTCAATGTCGGCGGGTAGCCGACCGTCGCTCCGCAACGAGTCACCATCGCGCACGACCTGAAAGCGCGGCGCGTTGGCCCCTGTAAGTGTGGAGACGCATCCACCCGGCTCACGCGCGGCTATCGGGACCACCACCGTCCCCAGCGGCGCATGACGCGCGATCACAAAGGTCAGCAGAGCATAGCCGCGGCCCCGATACGCGCCGGTCGTGAATCGGTACCGATAGGCGTTGGGCGCGCCCGCGCCGGTCCCCGGGCCGCGTACATGCTCTCCCCTGAGCGTCCGGCGTCGCAAGCCATTCTGCCCATCGGGAGCAAGAACTATCGCCACCCGTGGATAGGTCGAGGTTGTGACGATGTCAGCTTGGATCGTCGAGTCTGCCGGGGCTACCACGTAGAGGACCTCCAGGTCACCCCGACTAACGCGTCTCAAGATGGGGCTCGCATGCAACTGCGCGCAGGGATGCGTCGTTGGCGTGCTCGTGCTCATGGCCCCGGGCGTACTCGTGCTGGTGCTTGCCGCCGTGCTTGTGCTGGTGCTTGCCGCCGTGCTTGTGCCCGTTGGCGTGTTGGTCGGCGTACTCGTGCTCATTGGCAGCGTCGCCGTGCTGGTGCTCGTCGGCTTCGGTGTGTTAGTCGGCGTGCTTGTACTGGTCGGCATGCTTGTGCTCGTAGGCTCAGGCGTACTGGTGCTCGTTGACTTCGGCGTGTTGGTCGCCATGCTGGTGCTCGTGCTTGTCGGCTTCGGCGTGCCGGTGCTCGTTGGCGTGCTCGTAGGCTTCGGCGCGCTGGTGCTCGTTGCCGTGCTGGTGCTGGTACCCGGCGTGTTGGTTGGCTTCGGCATATTAGTTGGCGTGCTCGTGCGTGTGCTTGTCGGCTTCGGCGTGTTAGTTGCCGAGCTGGTACCCGTTGGCGTGCTGGTACCCGTTGGCGTGCTGGTACCCGTTGGCGTGCTGGTACCCGTTGGCGTGCTCGTGCCCGTTGGTGTGCTCGTACCCGTGCCCGATGCGATGAGGGGCTCCATGAACACCTGCACGTTGTTACTGCCCTGGTTGGCAACGTAGACGCTGTCGTTATCCGGATTGTAGGCGACTCCCGTCGGGGTCGTATTCGTCGCCAACGTCGCGCCGACCGTCCCCGTGCCCGCGTCGATGACCGAGAGCGTATTGTCGCCTTGGTTCCCCACATAGACGTGACCCAATGTCGCGTTGACCGCGATCCCGAGGGGCATCGTCCCGACGTGGATCGGCGCGCCGACGAGGGTATGGGTGTTCGTGTCCAGTACCGAGATCGCGTTACTCCCCGTGTCCGCGATGTACAGGTGATGCCGCGTCACGTCGAGGGCCGAGAGATACGGCTGCGAGCCGACAGAGATCGGAGAGCTCACCGCATTGCTCGTCTCGTCCACGATCGAGAGCGTCCCGTCGCTAGAATTGGACACGAATAATCGATGCGCCGTGGGATCGACCGTGATGCCCTCGACGCTGTTCCCCACCGTCATCGTGCCGGCTGCGCCCGCGATCACGCTGTTTGTCGCTCCATCGACGACGGTGATGGTGTTGCCATTGGCATCGCCTGCGTAGACGCGGTTCAGCCCCGCGTCGACGGCCAACCCCGCGTCGACGGTGACGCCGATCGGGATGGGAGCACCGACGATCTGATTGGTATCGGTGTCGATAACCGAGATCGTCTGATCGACAGAGTTGGCCACGTAGAGGCGATGTGTCGCAGTATCCACGGCTAGCGCGGTGGGATTGGTGCCGACGGGGATGGTCGCGATGACCGCATCTGTCGAACCGTCGATGACCGATACCGTATTGTCACCAAAGTTGCTCACGTAGAGGCGATTCATCTGCGCGACGATAAGGAGGGGGGCCGCGCCGACAGGGATAGACCGAGCAGTCAGCGCGTGTCCCCTCCCATGGGAGAGCGGCATGAGCATGGGAATGAGGATGAGGGCCGCGAGAAACGGCCGCGCCGCTCGGGGACAACCCGCAGCGTTCGTCTGTCGGAGGAGAGTCTGCACGCTTCGGATGATGGACATAAAACCCCTTCGAGCATCATTGATGCACAGAACGCGGTTATACGACAGACGGAGAGATAGTTACTCGGCTCCTTGACACGATCCGTAGAACTGTGACGCTACGCGTGATGGCAGTGCTCGCTGGGCGCGTCCCAGCGATAGCCCGATAGTACTAGAGCCAACCGCCATCTACGGTAGCATGTTTCTCTCGCAATTGCAATAGTGAGATAAAATTCACTAATTTCTTGCGTCAATGCGGAAACCCCAAAACACATGCTATCTGGACGTGTGTCAACGACGAGGAAAGGAGGGACGGTCCAGTGAAGGGTGGTTCCCCTCACTCTGCGGTGCACGGGTAGGATCGGTTAAGACGCCGCTCTAGTCGCGGCGGCAGCATGAAGCGACACCTGATGTCCGATGTGCGATGTCCTCCGCACTGTGCTCACTCTCGCTAGCATGGCCCTATTGAACCACAGTAGGCGCGCGGTGTGTACCGACAATGAGGACAGATAGTAGGACATATCATCGTCGCTGACATGCGGCAGCAGCGTCAAGGTAGGCATGAGTGGCAAGCATCCAGGGCGGCAGAGATCGCCCGCTCTCGTGAGAGTGACTGTCCCTCTCTCCACGCCGCCGCGAACGCCTCCTCGCCCAGAGCCATGCGCACGGTCGCCACGTCGCGCTCATTCTCACGACGTACCATGGGCAACAGGGACGCGCCGGTCTCTTCTCGCAGGCGCGCCGCCGCCCCGAAGAGCTGCGCCGCGCGGGTCAGGACGTCCGCGCGCCGCCGTGCCGAGGGATCTCCCCCAAGACTCGCGAGGGCCGCGGCCTTCTCCAGGAGGGGGATGACGAGGACCGTGTCGTCGCTGGCGCGCAGCAAGGTAACGCTCTCGGCGTACGTCCGCGCGGCGCGCCGATCGTCGCCCTCGGCGCGGGCGATGTCACCCAGCCCGGCGAGAGAGACGGCCAGACCCTCCTCGTTCCCCAACGCGCGCCGCACGGCCACGCTCTCCTCCTGGCACGCCGTCGCACGCGCAACGTCGCCTTGCCGCAGCGCCACATCGCCCAGGTTGTTGAGCGCGAAGGCGAGGCCCCGCTTGTCCCCCACCGCGCGGGCAAGGGCAATGCTCTCCTCCAATAGCGGCGTCGCTCGCGCGTACACGCCCTGATATAGTGCGACCTCTCCGAGGGCGTTGAGCGAGAGGGCGATGCTCCCCGTATCGTCCAACTCCCGAGACAGGGCCAGACTCTCCTGATAGAGCGCCACGGCTCGCTCGTCGTCGCCTCGTTGGAGCGCCAGGCGGCCCAGGTTGCTGAGCGACGTGGTGATACCCCACCTGTCCCCCCGCTCGCGCTTCAAGACGAGGCTCTCCGCGTATAGCCTTTCCGCCCGCCCGTACTCACCGTGTCCATCCGCCGCCACGCCCAGGTTGTTGAGCACCGCCGCCACGCCCTCCGTGTCCCCCAATGCCTTGTACGCCGCTAGGGCGCTCTCGTAGAGCGTTCTGGCCCGTCGGAAGTCGCCCTGTTCCGTGGCCAGCCCTCCTGCTCCGCGTAGTGCCTTCGCCCGCCAAGCGCCCCGTTCCTGCCCAGTTCCCCCAGTTCTCGGCGCATCGCCATCGGCGGCCTCGCGGTAGCCGTCGATGGCCTCCATCTCCGTCAGCAGCCCCTCCAGCCAGCTTCGCCCCTCACTGAGGTGCCCGTGGATGAGCCAAAACCGCCAGAGCGCCGCCGCCAACCGCAGCCCGACCGTGGGCTCCCCGCTCTCCCGCGCCCAGTCGAGTGCGGCACGCAGGTTATCGTGCTCCGCCTCTAGCCGCCCCAACCACCGTGCCTGCTCCGTCCCCGTGAGTTCCGGCTCGGCCGCCTCCGCCAGCGCCACGTAGTACGTCGCGTGCCGCCCCCGCGCGGCCGCGGTGTTCCCAGCGGCCTCCAGACGCTCCAGCCCGTACGCGCGCAGCGTCTCGAGCATCCCCACACGCGGCTCTCCCTCACCCGCGCCCTCCACCTCCACGCGTGCCAGGTTGTTGTTGATGAGCGACGCCAGCCCGTCTAGGACCGACACGCGCGAGCGGTCGGGCGTGTCGCAGACGGCCTCGGCCGCCTCCAGGGTGCAGCCGCCGGCGAACACGGCCAGCCTCCCGAACAGGTCCTGTTCGTCGGCGGCGAGTAGATCGTAGCTCCAGTCGAGCGCCCCGCGCAGCGTCCGCTGCCGTTCCGGCAGGTGGGGCGGCCCGCCTGACAAGACGCGCAGGCGGTCATCCAGCCGGTCGAGCAGCGCGCGCGGCGGGAGGAGCTTGATCCGCGCCGCGGCCAGCTCGATGGCCAGGGGCAGCCCGTCCAGGCGGCGACAGATCGCGGCGACGGTCGGCGCGTTCGCGGGCGTGAGGACGAAGTCCGGCGCCGTCGCGCGGGCGCGCTGCACGAATAAGTCGACGGCCGGGTACCGTGCCACCTCCTCCAGCGATGCCTCTGCGGGAGCGGGGCTGGCCAGCGGCGGGACGAACAGTTCCTGCTCGCCATCGACGCGCAGCGCCGCTCGGCCCGTCGCCAGGACGTCGACCGTGGGACACGCCGTCAACAGGTCCACCACCTGTGGGGCCGCGATCAGATGCTCGACGTTATCGAGCAGCAGCAGCATGCGCCGGCCGCGCAGGTAGACGATCAATGTCTCGACGATGGGCCGGCCAGCCTCCTCGCGCAGGCCCAACGTCCGCGCGACGGTCGGGATGACCAGTTCCGGTGCCCGGAGCGGGGCGAGCGGGACGACATAGACGCCGCCCGAGTACGCCTCGCGCACCGCCGTGGCCACCGCCACGCCCAGCCGCGTCTTACCCACGCCAGGAGCGCCGGTCAGGGTCAGCAGCCGCGCGTCGGATCGGCGCAACAGCGTCACCGCCTGCGCGACCTCATGCGCGCGACCGACCAGCGGTGTGAGGTGCGGTGGGACGGTGAGCAGGGCGCGCGTGTCCAGCGGCGTCGCGGGGCGCAGCGGCGCGGTCAGGAGGTTGCGCGGCCACGCCTTGCGTTCACCGGCTTCCTCCTGGGACAGTCTCGTGTCCTTGTCCATCACGAGGTCGTCGAAGCGAGCCGTCAGCGCCACGACGAGTTTCGTCAGGGTGGCGCGCGTGGGGCCGCGCCCCGACCCACGTTTGGCGCGCACCACGCCGTTCACAATGTGGCTGATGGTGTCGGTCGAGACGCCGGAGGCGGCCTCCAACTCCTGGTACGTCCACTTAGCCTCCTTCAGGAGGTACGCCAGCCATGCGCCGAGGGTCATCGATGTGTCTCTATCCATGATCCCGTCCCCGTGCCGATCGCGCTATCCGACCATCGTCCGGTCCCGTTCTACGCCTTGGCGAGCCAACGCAACAAATTCACCGTTACTGTAGCGATGATGCACCATACATACCATAGGATAGGTGATTGGCGGTACAGGCCGTGCACCAGAAATGTTCGGACCTCTTGCGGTTGAGGGCGGATATGAGACTGGGCGCATGCTAGGCGCATGAATGTGCTGACGTGTCGGGACGCGGATCATATCGATTCCCTGGAGGCAAGCCCGCATAGAGCGAACGGCGTAGAAACAGCCCGTGGGCAGTCGACCCGTACACCGCTTCCGCCGATGACGTGCTCACGCGGCTCGTGCATTGGCTCGAGGCCGCCCTAGCGACGCTCTATTGCCCGGAGAGGTCTGGCCACGGCTTGCACTCGCTCTGGGCGACCGCGCGGACATAGGTCACACGGGCTTCGCCTCCCGTCGTCTCGTGCCTGGCAACGGATAGAGGGCCTCCGCACTCCGGGCAGACAAGAGAGGCGCTATCCTCGCGTGGCTGCGGTCGACGGACCTGCCCTCGTGCCATGCGTCGTCTCTGTCTAGACGGGAAGATAGCGGCTGGAGCTGTCGTCCGGCCGGGCGTGCGTGTACCGCGAGGTCGTGGCAAGGCTGGCATGCCCCAAGCAGTCGCGAACGAGGGAGACCGGGGCGCCACGGTCAAGCGCGTGGCTGGCGT
>JAABUX010008582.1_pt1 | contig 11758 bp, 7 predicted proteins | sample 5561851 | NCBI WGS metagenome assembly JAABUX01 (sample SAMN10711883, study PRJNA513361) | rock metagenome | isolation source: Antarctica rocks | place: Antarctica: Victoria Land, Richard Nunatak red sandstone | collected 2016-01-03 | reverse complement strand
CACAACCATGTGAAATGCGACGATCCGGCAAATAGTCGTGCAGTCACGTCTTGGACATGACGATCCCCGACGACCGATGCGGGGTGCCGAGTCCGTACGCTCCGCCTTTTTCAACAACCAGGGAGGTATATGAGACGAACTAAACGGACAGCGGGAATCCTCGATGTACTGCCTGGGTACAGCCAGTGTGCCCGTGCGTCGTTACCGGGCGGACCGAATCATCACCGCGTGCATGAAGGGGCTATCGCTCTCGATGTTGCCCGTGCTCACCACCCGAATCGTCCCCGCCCCCGTTCCGTAAACCTGAATGCGTGCGCCTTCTTGCACCCGGCTGTCTACGCCCTCCAAGGAGACAAAGATACTCGTGCTTCGCATCTCATCGCTGGCAAGAAAGAACGTCATCGTGCGCGTGCGGGCATGCACGTTATACGCGTACCCGATGACCGAGAATGGCACATCCGCGTAGCGCTCAGGTTGCTGGATCAGGTCACTCGCACTGATGAAACGGTAAGGCATGGTGTACGCAGTGGGTGCAGGCGTGAGTGTCGGTTTCGCAGTTGTAGTGGGAGGCACGGGTGTCTGCGCACGCGGCGGTGAAGGGGTTAGCGGGCTCGCGGGGAGTACAACATGAGTCGGTGTGGTCGGGGTGTGCGCCTGCGTCTCCACAGTCGAGGCAATGCTTGCCGCAGCGTTCGCAGTCTCTGCCATTTCGACCGCGACCGGTATCGGTGGCACCGTGCCCGTTTCGCGTACCGACGCCACCGCACCTGCGGTCGCGAGGGGCGCTTGCCCACAGGCCACGACCATACAGAGGCACGCGACGCTTGCGAGCATCGAAGCCGCGATAGTCCCCGCTGATGTCCGCATAGCTCCTCACCTCGCTGGTCGTCCCCAGGCTTATGGGGCCTCAAGGGGTGGTGGTTGTGATAAGCGAGAGATGTACGGACAGCATGATACAAGGGACATGCGGTCCGTACAACACGCAGTTTTTGTGTGCGCTGCCCCTTGTTCACGCGTTGGGCCCGTGAACAAGGCAAACGCTGGCACCGTTGCATTGCGGCAGTAGACCGGCGGGAGATACAAGCAAGGAGGTAAATCGAGGCAATAGGAGCGTGGGGTCAATTGTCAACGAGCAAAAAGATATACACTCCCTCTCCTTGCATATTTGTTGCCTTTGCAGTAAGAGTGGGCAGCGATGGGATGATGCCCTCGCCTCCGTGCGTAGAGATGCCACAACCAATGCATATGTGTAGCTCAGGCGGGCAAAGGGAGGGAGCGACGGGCATGAAAACCCTGCAGGCGTTTGGGACGGATACCGGGGCACAGTACGAGGTAGTGGTGATCGGGGTAGTATCACGCCCGTGCTTTTATCTGTATCGCTGGGAAGGGCACACCCCGGGGGATCGGGCGCGCACCCTGCGCTATATCGCCGGCTACTATGAGGAGCGGCAGGCCCGGGAGGCGGCGGCACGGCTCGCGACGCAGGAGGGGACGCGGGCTCAGCGGGTATTGGAGAGTGCCGGAGAGGGGTGATGGCGTGACGAGGCCAACACACGCCGCGCCACCCATGTCAGCATCAAGCGTTTCTGCGACCATTCCGCCGCGACCAACTCACGCACTTGTCTGGCTTACTCGAAGGTAAAACCCGCGAACACAATTGCCAGAAGGCCGTAAAGGGCAATGACTACGATGGATGGGCGTTGCTGGGGCTGCGGTGCGCTGCGGCGGTTTGCTGCCCACAACCGGAGCGCGGCGATGGCGAAGCAGCAAACCATCAAGAATGCATCCATACCTCGATATGTGCCTTGCGGGTCGTCAATGAGTTGCTGAATCGCGATTACTGTAAGCAACGCCGGAAAGACGAACGGATATGCGGGATATGCTTGGTCAACGTGTTGGTTGCGCCGCCGTGCTTTTCGCGGGAGAACGAGACCCAGAACAGCGAGAGCCAGAGTAACGATGCTGATGAGTACATTAAGAACAGCCTTATTCATCATTCTCCCACAACGATCCTTGCGAGGCCGTAAGCGACATTCAAGGCTCCCCGATACTACAGGCGCGCGCGGGTACGCCGTCGCAATGTTGCGCCCGGCGAAGTGGCAGTAACGAGAAACGTCGCACAAATCCGATTATGCGACGAGGGCTTCCTGATCGGGTAAATGCAGAGTGGGGGTGGGGGGCAAAGCGCAGGGTGAGATTCGTGGCAATTGCAAGTGTTGGAGGGGGTTTCGGGAGTGATTCGGGGGTCTATGCAGAGGGTTTAGGGCGAAAAAAGCAGGGTTTATGCGATATGTCATCAGCATGCCCTGAGATGCTCACCCTCTACCCTGGTGACGCAGTGGTGCAAGGGTTGCAATCACCAAGATGGTAATCTTCTCGTCTTTGTTGAACACCTCGTACTCCATTCGTTTTGTAAACTCTTGGTCCATTCCTGTCGTAGCCCAACGTGGTGTCGCCCAGTGCCGTGAGTTCGTTCGCTGAACTAGAAGGTTTCGTGTGTCCACAACCGCCCTCTAAGCCGCCACATGTGTCGGGTGGGATGTGTGGGCGCTGCGAAACCGCAATTCTCCCACAATATCTCACAAAATCGCGGAGGAGGATCGGAGGAGGCCGTGGGCACCCGAAGATTTGGTCGAACAACCCATTGGAACGGCTGGACAAAGAGGTGAAGCGATGCACGGGCGTGGTGGGGATTTTTCCTAACGAGGGCGCGGTGTTGCGCTTGGTGGGGACGGTGCTGGCGGAGCCGCACGGCGAATGGCAGGTGAGCCGGTGTGGACTGCGTCACATGAGTCTGCACGAATAGTGTCAATGGCGCGTGGCAAGATTTCGTGCCGTCTCTTCGCTGGCATGATGCGACTGACCGAGCCACAGCAATGGTTCGTGACGAACCGACTCCGGTTCGAGCCCTCGATTCTTTGTCATCCCTGAGTGACGGTATTTGTGTAGGATCATAAGTCCAAGTCCACGGTGTTGCGCTTGGTGGGGACGGTGCTGGCGGAGCCGCACGGCGAATGGCAGGTGAGCCGGTGCTACTTCGGCACACTGACGCCTAATCGAGAATATTTGCTCTTCTTTGTGTTTCCATAGGCAATCGTCGATAATCAATGTGATTGTTACTTTTAATTTCGGTACCTTCGTATGTGATCTCTTCATTATCCTCTAGCGCATTGAGTGCATTTTGTACTTCTGCCTTAATGCCTTCGGAAGCGTTAACAGCGATCATCCTGTTCGCGTATATTTCAATATCGCATCCGAGTGACAGCATTTCGCGCCCTATTCTATCGATCAGATCACCGTGTTGCGCATAAACCCGAAACGTATAATTAGGAGAATGTTTTACTATATGCTTTAGATGATTAGGTACAAATGGCGGTGTTGAGGGTAATATAACCTCGGCAACTACTTCGTCACCTAGAGCCATGTGGTATATGAAGAATGGAATACAACAAACAATTAACCTGTTATCACGAGACTCCACATGAATTTGTTCCCAATAAGCCTGTTCATCACTTATACGAGCGTAAGCGATGGCATTCGCTCGACCTGACCAAGTCGCATGGGGGTGTTGAACAATTAAACGAGAATGCGCTGTGGAGAAACTGTAGAGAGCCTGAATGTCGCCCAATCTTCCGGCGTGATACTCCTGCAAAAGCACATCCCAGCAATCTTGTTCAGAAATGCTTTCTGCAACATCTATTGCTACAAATATGTCGGCGTGAACTTCCCACCGGCAGCCTACTTCTTGCAGTGCCTTCAAGACGCTGCTCAAACCGTTCGCGGTTTTGGACGACACCGTGACGAAAAAAGTGGAATGTCCGGAGCGTGCGGTTACGTCTGCGACATGCAGACGCCCTTCGCGTGAGGCAACTGTGAACTCATCACCCATAGCCAAATCAGGGCATGCGAATGGTATGCAGCAGAGGATGTAGGTACCAGAGCCAGTACGTCTACATGCCAATTCCTCGAACACTGTGTTCCCTAGAAACGAGCCATGTACCGCGAGTGTCGTGTCACTCATCGAACCCAGCGCAGGTTGTGAATGTATGATGGTATTTGCCATGTTCAACGCATCTCCTTATCAACTCCGAATAGGAAGTCAGTTCGACGGTTCCCGCACCGCCAGGACGGGCGAAAAACGTCGAACTGCCTCGTCATCCAATGCCGAAATGGATGCTGTACTTCCTATCCTATCCTATCATGGTACGTCGGGTGGAAGGTTCTTTGGCGCATCGCCGACCCCTTTCGATCGGTTACAGAACCTGCATGTAACCTGCGCGTTACTCGGATCGTTCGTCCCCCCCCTCGCGACGGGCGTGGTATGGTCAATCTCGCCCGTGACACCATTACGCGTTGCCGGAAGACCACAAAAGACACAGGGTGGGTTGCCTGCCAACAACCCGTCTTTCAACTTCTGTGGGAACTCGTTTCCTCTACGCGCCTCACTGATGACTCCACCCGTGCATTTGGTCAATGCGCAACCAGCCGCCGCTCCAGTCCCGCAGAGCAGGATGTTATCTCTGCAGAAACCCGCAGCGTCCTTGATGCTGAGAGCGAACGACAGTCCACTAGGATCGGTGAAGTTAATAGGGTTATCGCTGACGTACACGTAGCCATCACCCAGTGGATCGAGCTGTGTCCACCGCCCAATGCTTGGGTCATAATACCGCTGTCCGAGCTTCACCAGCCCCGTTTCGCTATCCAGGTACCCCCCCGTGTACTGCCACGGGTTCGCCATGCTGTTGCTCGCACCCGGTGTCACGTTGCCGTAGGGATCGTAGCTGTAGGTGTTTACCACCGTGCCACTACTGTCAGTAAGCGCGACTACGCTGCCCAGTCCGTCGAATAGATAATAGTAGCTGCTCGTCGTGCTTCCGCTGGTGATCCGCTCCGTTGCCAGCGTGCCCCGGTTATCCCGGATGAAGTACGTCGGATTGCCGCCACTCGTCTGGCTGTTCAGCCCCAGCGTGCTATACGTGGCATTCGTCCCACCCGCGGTGATCCGTTGCACCTGCGAGTCACCCGCGTAGCTCATGGCAATCGCGCTGCCCCCGACGGTCATGCTTGTGGTTTGATCCTTCGTATTATACCCGAAGGCCGTGATCCCCGTGCCACGCCCGGTCTCGTTGCCGTTCCCGTCATACCCGAACGTCTGGCTACCCAGCGCCGTTAACGCGTTCGCGGCATTGTAGGTTGGCGCGGCCCAGGTGCTCGTGCCGTTCAGGGTTGCCGTCATACGGTTGCCCGCGCCATCGTACGTGTACTGGTAGTTGTTCGTCGTGTTCACCGCCCCCGTCAGCCGGTTGGCCGCGTCGTACCCGTAGGTCGTCACCGCGCTGCCGTTGGTCATCGTTTGCCGCACGCCCCGGTCGCTCGGGCCACTCGTGTAGCTGTACGCGAAGTTCGTCAGCGACGTGCCACCCTTTGCCCCCGTGATGCCCGTCAGACGGCCACTGCCGTCCCATACCTGCGTCAGCGTCACGCCGTTCGGGTAACTCGTGCTCGTGCGCCGGTTGTTGTTGTCGTACCCGTAGGTCGTGTGCGGCGTCGCTCCCGTTTGCCCCGGCTCGAAAAGCGCGTTCACGTTGTTGGTCGGGTCGTAGCTGTAGGTGGTCGTGCCGCCCGCATCCTGTGCGGTGAGCAGGTTGCCCACGGCGTCGTACGTGTAGGTCACGCTCGCGCCCGTTGCCCCCGGTAGTGTCTTGGTCAGCTCGTGGTTCTGCTTGTCGTACGTGAACGTTGTGGTGCCCGTGGCATCCACTACCGTAAGCACGTTGCCGTTGTCGTCATACGTGGTATCGGTGCAGTCGGCGTGCGTGGTGCAGGCCGTGTCACCGCCGTAGGTGACGCGCGTCACGCGGTCCAGGGCATCGTAGGTGTAGGTCGTTACCTGTCCCTTGCCGTCGGTCACGCTCGCTTCGCGTCCGAGCCCGTCGTAATTCACCATGACCGCGCCGAGCGGCGAGGGTGGGGTGACCACGATCTTGGTCAGCTTGCCACCGGAGTAGGTGTAGGCGTAGTTCGTGATGTGGTTGAGCGCGTCCTTTGTGGTCGCCACCGTTCCAAGCGTGCCATTAGGGCCGCTCATGTTGTAGGTCGCCGTGGTCGTGTTATTCGTTGTCAGCGCATTCTGGCTCGTTAACTGGTTGCCAAAGGCGTCGTAGGTCGCCTGTGACGTATTGCTCTGCGCATCCGTGCCACTCGATGGCAGGTACTTGCGTGCCGGATCAGTGTAAGTGTAGCTCGCACTCGCACTTGCCCCCGTCGGCATCTGCATGTTGGTCATGCTTTCGCCATTGTTCGCGCCCCAGGTCATGGTAGTGACATTACCTATGGTCATCGCGTCGGTGTAAGTGAGCACGTTGCTGTTGGCGTTGTACGTCGCGGCTTGCGTGTGGTTGAGCCCATCCAGCACGCTCGTCACCCGCCCCAGTCCGTCGTAGGTGTAGGTGGTTGCGTGGTTGTTCGCGTCCGTGACCACCGTGTTGCCCGCGTTGTAGGTGAAGGTTGTCTGTGGCCCCGTGCCCGCCATCGTGTTCGTCACCCGCGTGATCGTGGTCACCCGCGGCGTGTCCGGGTTCGCGGGGGAATCGTATGCGATCTTGGTGACGTTGCCGTTCGGGTCGGTAATTTGGGTGAGCAAGCGATTCGTGTAAGCGTAGCGCGTCGGCTTGCTGTTCGGGTCGGTGTAGGTGGTCAATGCGTTCGTGGTGGGGTCATACCCGTACTGCCAGGTGCGCGTCGTTGGGCCATTCGCGTCGGTTATCGTGGTGACGAGCTGCTGACTGTTCTGCGTGACGTACGTGAACGTCACTTGTCGTCCCTGCGTGTCGGTGATCGCCGCGAGGCTGCCATCGCCGTTGTAGGCGAAGCTGAGCCGGTTGCCATTTTTGTCGGTGTCTGTGGTGAACGCCCCGTTGCTGGTAAAGGTGTATATTTCCCCACTCCCATGAAAGGTCAGGGTGTGGCTGCCGTCGCCGTTCTGGATAAGTGTGGCATCGAGCCCGGTGGGGGTGAGATAGCTGCCGTCGTGCTGCTTGATGAATGGCACCTGAGCGCCACTCGGGCCGTTGTAGATGAGCGTGCCGTCGTCGTCGTCCATCCCATACGCCGGTATCAGGGTGATCCCACGCGCCGTTCCTAACAACCATGAGCCGAAGTCGTAATTGAGGTAGCCGCTCTCGTTGGCGGTGAAGTATCGGTCAATGGCCAGGGGGAGCCCGGTGCCCGCGATTGCCAAGTCCCGCGCATGCACGGTGAGGTTGCCGTTCGCCACGTTCACCTGCGTATCCATCAGGCCCGTGAGTGCATTCGACTGGTAGGTGTAAATGCGCTGCGTGCCGAGCCAGGGAACATACGCGATCCGCAAGTACGGCGCATACGGTGCGTCGGGGGTGATACCGCTATCGAACGTCAGGGTATTAACTACGTTCTCCGTGGGCTCCTTGAAGAGCATACCCTTGTTGGGGAGCGTGCCGTTCACCCACCCCTGTACCATCTGCGTGATATGCCAATAGCGGTAGCCACTTGCCCCACCCGCGCTGTCGAGCGTGCCGCTGGGAGATGGGGCGAAGTCACCACCTGGCGTGGTCCACGGCGTGGTGCCATCGAACGTGGTCCAGTTTGCGGTACTGCCGTTCCAGTCGCGGGTCACCGGATACACGCTGATCGGCGTAGTGACGCTCGATGACTGGCTCTTCAGGTGAAGGGACACGAGGGCATTGAGAATCTGCGCATTTGCCGGCACCACGTTCGGTGGGATGTTGAACTGGTACAGGGTGCGGCTCGCCTGCGTACCGTCGTATCCCATGACATCGATGGTGTTGCCCGCGCAATAGCTGAGGCCCGCGTTGTTGCCCCCGACCATGTAACAGTCATTATTCTGGCCAAACAATCCCACGGCGGGATCGATCACCACCGGGTATTGGCGGGCGGGGTCGGTGAGCCAGGCGGGGTCTGCCGTGACCGTGAGCGTGGTGCCACCCGTGTCCTGCCCGAGCGCCATGTTCACCGCCGTTGAGTGCTTGCCCGCGTAATCGTCCATAAAGGGGCGGGGCAGGGTGAACTGCCCCACGCCCTTGCCATCCACGAGGTCGATACCGCCCGCGTGGTTCACCTTGGCGGTCAAGCCCCCGCTCAGTTGCAGGTGATAGACGAAGACATGCGCGGCGGTGGGACCACCCAGGGTAAGGGTTTCCTTGACGCGATCACTCTCGGCGCGGTAGGCCACGCTCACACCGGGCAGGACGCCCGCATAAGACTTCGTGTCCTTGCAGACCGCGCCGGTGCCCTTCGCCCCAACCAGCGTGAAGGCGACAAATGCCCCGTTCGCTTCAACGCGCACGGGAGCGCCGCCGAGGTCAGACGGCAGCGAAAGGGTATAGGTGTTTGCCTTGTTCGTGTGTGCATACCCGTTGGTACTGGTCGTTATAAGGGTGTTGTCGATGGGCTGCCAAGCGCCTTTCGCATCACGGTAGTTGATGGACTGCGCGGCGATCACCGCCGTGTTGGCGCCCTTGCCGTTGGTGTAGGTACGCGTAGTGCGCTCCCGCAGGGCGGGAATCTCCTTTGCTTTGGGATCTTTGGGCGCGAAGGGGTCTTCGGCCCCACTCCCCACCGGGGCCGCCGTGTCGGCGCAGGGGAGTGCCGCCGGGGCCGGAGGCGGCGTGACGGCGCGTGTTGCCGCAGGGGTACCCGTTGCCATTGGGGTGCCCACGGCCGTGGTGACGCTGGGTACGGGGCCCGTTGCCGAGGCGCGCGGAAGGGATGCCGGACCGGTGGGGAGGGGGGCGATCGTGGTCGTTGTGGCGGGCGCACTGGTCGCCCCCGCCCCTGGGGAGGCAGGCGCGACAGGCACGGTTGCCACGCTTACGGGATGCGTGCCCGGTTGCGGGTTGATCGCTCCCGGGGTCGCCGTGTCCGTGGCGGCAACGGTCGCACCACTGATCGCGCTTGGGGTAATCACGGGCGCGGTGGTGCCGCTTGCTGCCGGTACCGGTGATCCCTGACCCGGCGTGTTCGTTGCCGTGGCCGTACCGCCAGTGGCGGAATGTGCTGCGGGCTGCGGCGCCGGCGTACTCGCCGCCGGTGTTGCCGCCCCCACCGTGACCGCACCGGCGGTACTCAATTGCGCCAAAATCATGAAACCGATGAGCAGTCGTGCCAGTACGTGTCTCCGTCCGCCTGCCATACCGTACCCCTCTCCATCTCTCCAGCCCCGAATGGCACCGGGCAGTCATTGCCCTGCTCGATTGACGGTAGCGGGTGCGATGCAGAGCGAATAGGCTAACTCTGTAGTGATTTTTTCGAGTGATTTGGGGGAGAACGGGGTGACTCACCAGGGTGAGCGCGCCGTAGAATGGGTGAAAAAGGGGTGACACTATTGTTAGCCATTGGGGGTTTGGGGCGTATCGGCGGGGGCAATGGGGGCTGCATCGAGCAACCCAAGCGCACCCGCGCGAATCAGGGCATCCGCGCGGGTATGTACGTCAAGGGCGCGGTACACCGCCTGCACATGCGTGTTCACGGTATCAATGTCGAGATGGAGGTGGTCGGCGATCTCGCGGCGTTTGAGGCCCTCGGCGAGGAGACGTAAGACCACCCCTTGCTGGGGGGTGAGGCGGCGGCGGAGCGGCACGGGTAGCAGGGCCGACGGCGCAGGAGGGGCAATTGGTATCGGCTCTGGGGGAGGCGAGGGCGACGGGGGTGGCACGGGCAGGGCGTGGCGGAGCGTGAAGGCGGCAGCCCACAGACCACAGACGAGAAAGAACCCCGCCCATAACAAGGCACGTCCCCGGTTCTCGTGGTAGCCCAGGCCAAGTAGTTCGTAGGCAATGAGCGCGAGGGTGAGAGCGCCAAAGGCGAGGGGGGTCGGCGCGGAACGTGCGAACCGGAAGCGCGGGATGGCCTCGATGAACAAGGGTGCGAGCAGGAGTTGCACCGGCGACACCCCTTCGCGCAGAAAGGGCCAGAGGGCCACCAAGCACACCGCCACATCGAGGGCGAAACACAGGAGCGACAGGGCGTGAAAGGCCGCGAGCGGCGGGTGGCGGGTGATGAGCCAGAGGCGAAACCCGTTATGCAACCCGAGCCCACTGAGGCCTGCGAGCGAGAGACGGAGCAAGGGATCATCGAGGAGGAGGAACAAGGGAATCGCGCATATACCGATCCCCCACCGCCCCCACCAGATGTACCTCTCGAACCGGACTTGGGATTCGCGTGCCTTGGCAGTGGGTGTGAGAGGGAAGAAGGAAAACACCTTGCCACGCATGGGTCCCTCCAAGGAGATCGCAAAGCATGAAAGAGCAACGATGCACCAAACAAATACCACAATTTACAAAAACTAGAAAGCGATAACAAGCACTTACTGCGTAATAGGACTTACGCAGTTGAGCGGCGCGGCGAGGAGGTTTAGAGTAGGGGCATAAACACTCTACGTTGTGCAGACGAGGATTACATCCCGTTGCTGATCGCCGCGCCCCGCATGCTCCCCGCGCACGATGCGTTTATGCACCTGTTGTACCGCTGGGTGTTGCCCCGTTTCACCGGTCGTCGCGGTCATCATCCCGCGCCCGCTGCTCCCGCCGTGCCGCGACGACCTCCGGCAGCGCTAGTACCTTGCCTACCGTGCGCGCCGCGTAGTCTTCCACATGATTCCCCTTGCGTTCCGCGAGTGCTGGGCTGCCTGCGCGTAGCGCCGCCGTCAGTGCCGCCGCGTCTGCTCCCGGGTATACCACGGCGAGGTCGCGCGTCACCGCCCAGTCCACCCGTGACACGTCCGCGTTCGGGTACCGGGCACACAGCCGCGCCGCCCGCTCCCGGTACTCGGCTGCTAATCTCTCGCCGCTCACACCCCCGCCCCCGGTGCGGGAAAGGGCCGCTCCCTCCCGCGTTGCTTTCGCTACCCCCTCCCGGATCGCCACCCGTGCCCCCGCCCGCCCCAGCACCGCTTCCCCCGCCGGCGCACACCCGCCTCGCGCCTCCCGCAGCGGCACGTACGGCTGCAACCCGTCCGCGCGCGTATGCACCTCCTTGCGGTTCGTAAAGCCCGCCAGCCGCCCGTAGTGCCCTGCCTCCGCGCTACGCGGGTCGCCCCCGTATCGCCCTGCCAGCCCCCGTGCCGCCTCCGTCCCGATTTCCCTCGTTACCGGCCCCTCCGCCAGCCGCACCCACGCCTGGTGGTTGCCGGGGCTGGTCTCGGTAATCACTGCCGGGGACAGCCCATCCGTGACCATGCGCCCCAACGCCTCGCGCCCCACGTCGTCCACCAGCACCAGGCCCTCCGGCTCGGCGGGGCGTACAAAGATATCGGCGCCCCCCGCGTTCATCGCCCGTAGCCACCCCACGCGCGCTTCGATCTCTGCCGCGCTCCCCCGCCGCGTCAACATCCCCCGTGTGGGGTCGCGTATCCCCACCTCGTACTCCCGGCATCCCATCGCCGCCAACTGCCCTCGCATCGCCTCCCGCGTCCGGTCGCGCCCCCCCTGCGCCACCGCTGCCCGGGTCTGCTCCCGACGCGCCGGCTCCCCGTCCGCCTCGCGCGCACCGCGCCCGTTGCCCCGGCCCCCACTGCCCCCCGTGCGGGCACCCTCTTCCTCGCGCCCCCGCTCCTGCCCCTGCTTCTGCCCCTGCTCCTCCCGACGGGCGTCCAGGCGTTCACTCAGCCGCCCCCACGCGTACTCCACCCCTAACTGGCTCCCCTTAAAGGCCGACTGCATCCCCCCGGCGTACCCTGCCAGCGCAAAGCTCGCCCCATGCA
>JAABUX010008581.1_pt1 | contig 11759 bp, 26 predicted proteins | sample 5561851 | NCBI WGS metagenome assembly JAABUX01 (sample SAMN10711883, study PRJNA513361) | rock metagenome | isolation source: Antarctica rocks | place: Antarctica: Victoria Land, Richard Nunatak red sandstone | collected 2016-01-03 | reverse complement strand
GTGCATGACGGGGAGGACGCGGCGGCGGCGCTCGCGACCGGCGTCCTGCAGGGCGGCTACCGGTCGACGGTCCTCAAGCGGGACGCGAAGCCCGCGACGCTGCGAGATGTGACCGTGTTCACACTGGGCAGTGGCGGCGACACAGACGATGCGCTCGCAGAGGCCGCGAATGTTGCGCTGGGCACCACGTTGACCCGGTGCGGGCCTAGCAAGGCGTGACACCCTCCACACTCTGTCTGTTCTCGCTGAAAGCTGCTGAACCATCGTTCAGGGTGCTTGTCGACCCTGCACACTTTAATCCTAGCAGACGCCGCCATGTTTTGGGCCTCAACCCCGCCTGCCGAGCACAGCCAGGGGTCTCAGCGCTCTCACCGAAGACGCGCACATCTTGAAAACACATGCACAGGCGGTTGGTAGAGCTGCCGCCCAATATCTGCACCCCGCACTTCCTCGCAGACGTCGCGACGCACATGGCGGCATCAGCTCCCGAAGCAATGCGCTGCCAGGTACGCTTTGCGGGACTCAAAATGTTTTTATGCAGGAGGTGTCTGACAAAACACGATCTGTTTTTATTGGCGCCTCCTGCTGTGCCTTGTGACTTCTGATGAGTCCTATTGGCAGTACCAGCGCACTTGCTCACGGGACGCCTGACGCAGGTACTGGACCGGGATGCATGTGAGCGAAGAGGGATGGGACTGTACCTGGGCGTGGCGGCGGCGTCCGCGCGGCAGCCCAAGTTCATCCATCTGACCTACTCAGCGACAGAAGCGCATGCGAAGTGCCGGAAGATTGCTCTGGTTGGGAAAGGTGCTCATCTTGCCCATCCCATGTGCTGAGTGTATGCGCAGCTAGCAAGCTGTGACCATTTGGGAGCAGGGCTTGCTGCTCCAGCTCGCAGTCACGGCTAATGACGGCCTTCGTGTGCGACAGGTCTGACCTTTGACAGCGGAGGCTACAACCTGAAGGTCAACTGCCACATTGAGGAAATGAAGCAGGTCTGTGGTGTGGTCCGGCCCTGCAAGTACCCGCACTGGCCAACTCATTAGCAGCGCGACTAAACAAGCAGTGCGCACAGTCTCTGCAATGCTGTAGGATATGGGCGGTGCCGCAGCAGTCTTAGGCGCCGCGCGCGCTGTCGCAGCTCTCAAACCGCAGGGCGTCCAGGTGTGCTGGCCTGACGATGTGGGGCGTCTTAGCACAAATCTGCCGGCGATGCCGACGCGGTAGTGATGCCACATCGCCCTGTCCTGGCAGGTGCATTTCATCATCGCGGCGTGCGAGAACATGATCGATGGCTGCGGGTTGCTGCCGAGCGACGTGCTCACCGCGTCCGACGGCAAGACAGTCGAGGCAAGCAGGCGCATCCACTCGCCTCCTCCTGGGTTTGCCGCAGTCAGGTTGTTGATGTGGTACCATGTGCCTACACCAGCGAATCCATCAGCAGGCTCAGGTGCAGGCGCCCAACGAGCGCTCAGCCTCCCCGCATCCCTGTCACTATCGGAAATGTGACAGGCGTGACATGACATCCGACCAGGTGGTGGACACCGATGCCGAGGGTCGCCTGTGCCTGGCCGACTCGCTGGTGTACGCCGAGTCGCTAGGCGTGGAGGCGATGGTGGACATTGCGACGCTGACGGGCGCGACGCTGACGGCGCTCGGCGAAGGCATCGGCGGCCTGTACTCCCCCAACGAGCGCATGGCGCGCAGCCTGGCTGAGGCGGCCCAGGACGCCGGTGAGCTTACAGGCACTGCATAGACTAACAGACAATCGCAAGCGTGTGCATATGTTCAGCCATGGTGGGCCTGCACGATGAGACACGCCCTGCGTCGTCCTGGAGTGATGTCCCAAACCTGCTATCAGCACTGGCTTGACGTCGCGAGGGGCGCGTGCAGGAGAGCAGCTGTGGCGGATGCCCATCGAGCCGTCGTACCGCAGGCACCTCGACTCGATGATCGCGGATATGAAGAACTGGTCCGCCAAGCCGGGCGGCGGCATCACTGCAGCCTTGTTCCTCCAGGAGTTCGTCAGCACGGACAAGGTGCTCTAGATGAAGAAGTCGACAGCAGTGCAAGTCGCAGGCTTGCCTGTAGGTTGGTGACATGTTGCTGCCTGTCGTGAAGCACCAATGGCGACGCAGGTGGCATGGGCGCACATAGATGCCGCTGGACCCATGTGGGATGACGACGCTGGCGGTGCGACAGGCTGGGGCGCTGCGTTGCTGGCGCGCTGGGTCGTGTCGTTCTTCAAGCAAGCGCACACCGTGGCGGTACATGGCTTCAAGCAGATTCCATAGCTGATCAGCGTGCAGAAAAGTGTCCGCAGACTGGTTCTGGGTCTCGTATCAGACGCTTACAGTAGGCTTCGCTGTCCAGACGAGGTGTGATCCGCTTATTTCGCTTATGCCACAGCACCGAGATAGCGTAGAACTAGAGAGGAGGATGCAGTTGTCTGAGGACCTAGCATAACGGAAACCAGTGACGACCAGTGCAGCACCTATCCTTTTCTACATGTCGCTCTCCAGCCTTCGACTGCACGCTCAGCAGCATTGCCAAAACGACAGTCTCTGCCGCTGAGCTGCTGAGGGAAGCCAAACCGCTGCCTAGGTGAGATCGTCCAAGCTCGGGAAGCCTGCTTTGACGCGGTTCCGATTGCGGCACGCCGAGTCGCCGGGCTTGCAGACCTCGCACGCGCCGCACGCCAGGCGGCAGCCGCCGAGGACGTTCTGGTCGCCGACCATGTAGGTCGGGTTCTTCTCGCACTCCCCTGCCTTGGCCCAGCGGACGCAGGACTTGTCCTGATCCTGACAGTCCTCTGGCAAGTACGTAGCCGCATCCTCCTGCTGTACGCCTGCCACACAGACGTTTTCGTCAGGCTGGACTGCCCGGCGAGCTCCGATTCGCAGAAAATTCAAGTAGCCTGGCTACACACATCGATCGTGAGACGGATTTGCATGGCCTACGGCAACATGATCCAGCAAGATGCCATCGTCTGCAAAGCAACTTGGCGGGTGATGGAGTCCATCAGGCTACTCACTCTCTTGGCTCATGCTCTCCGGGCGGAAGGGCGCGGTGTGGATCCACACGGTGCCTGTCCACTTGATGCCGCGCAGCACCGGACAGCCGGTGTGCATGCTGTGCTGGTCCTGGGTCTTGGAATCCGGGAACAGGCTGTTGAACACCAGCGCCTGCCCTGTAACAGCACATCGCACGCGGGTCGATCATATGCCTGCGGCAGTGATGCAGCAGCTGCATGAGAGACACCAGCTGAAAGGACATTGGCCAAGCACGGCCACCGGAACCTGGCATCGAGACTGAAGACGCAAAGACATAGCACGGCGCCTCATGAAGCCATGCAGCATCGGTACACTCACAACATGCCAGGATCCGCATATACCGGCTGATGAGCACCGAGAGTCCTGGCAGCGCTGCGCGCCTTTGCGCGGCCGCACGGCGACGCTCCCCTGCGCGCACTCCGAGAACGGGCCGTAGCGCTGGGGGCTGGCAGGGTCCAGCCAGGCGCTGCCGGCCGGGAACGCCGTCTCGCCGCCCTCCTCCGTGTCCGTCAGGTACAGCAGCACCGTCGCCATGCGCGGCGTGTCCTCTTGCAGCACGTCCATGTGGGCGCCGTCTGCGGGCACACACCGGCAATGTTCCGTCCATACCGCCGGCGACGGATTTTTACATCAGTTCGTCGCAGGCCTCGACTCTACGGAAACGAGAGCATTCGTGCAAGGTAGTACTGCGGCGGTCCGATTGAGTGCTGCGAGCAGCCTAGCGTCGCTGCATGAACAGGGCGGCGCACATTTCTCGCCGTCCGAGTAGCGCAGGATCTGGACGTCCTCCTGGTGGCTGATGTTGATGTGCGTGTACAGCTCCAGCCGCCGCTCCACCCGCGTCACCACCGGGTCCCGGTAGCGACTGCGACGATGCGGGGGCCCCCATCAGCCTTGTTTGGCCCACCCAGACATGACCGAGCAATGCTGCCTTGAGCAGCTGCCGGCGCCCAGGCTGGCTCCGCGCTATCAGAGCTTCGATCAACACCGCGTGATTGACCTGCTGACGAGGACCTACGCATGTGCACTCGGAGAATACCGCCACGCACCGGAGGAATGTCCCGCGGCTGGTACGGATCGTGTCCAGGACACTCTTGCCGCCTGCACCGACCACCGTCGACCGCCGCATCTGCATGACGTTGAATGCAAGCGGTAAGTCAGCCTCAGCCCGCAATATGACCTCCATAAAAGTGAGACATCCCGAGAGTGACGACGGGTAGGGCCCTAGTCTGAGGGCTGCGTCGCACCAGGGGTCGCGAGATATTGACCAAGTGGTCGCACTCGTCGGCTGTCATGAAGTTATGGTACACCTGGACCCTGCGGTACCTTCGACGCCTGGGTCAGTATGATGGAGCCGACAGCACTGCCGTCGTTGAGTGCAGTTACGCACTGCCACGATGAGGTGCAATGGTGGCTTGCCTGGGACTCCAGGACACCGTCTCTACCCAAGGCTTTGGGTTGGCGTCTGCTGGGTGCTGGATCAACGGCTGCTTGACCTGCGGCTCACAACAACGCTCGGTACAGCAAGCGCTGCCAGTGTATTTTCTTCAAACATGCTATGCTTGCAATGCATGCAAACAAAGTCGTTCGCGGACCTGTGCGCTCTGCCGTAACCTGCTGCGCCTTGCGTTTTTCTCTGCTGGGGTACGCTTGGCATCGACAAGCGCAGATTGCTGTTGTGTACCTGCTGCGGATGAAGTACAACAGCGTCAGGCATCCCCGTGCTCGCCGTGTTCCAAAGAGGAGGCAACAGAAGCCGATGTGTCTCGGGGGGATGGGGGACCAGAAGGTATGCATCGCACCCAGCAGAAAGAGTGCGGCCACACACAGCAAGCGCGACTGCTTGACCCAACACTGGCTTTGCCCGCGCGTCGACCGCGTGCGGAGCATCCCAGGAGCTGACAGGGAATGTCGGTGGCCGGCGCTAGCTATGCCGTGCTGGTCGGAGTGCCAAGGTCACAATGCTGGCCTTTCAGTCCCTCGGCAGCATCGGCAACCCCACAAATGCTCTCTTGTGCTTGCGAAGCGGCGTCCGAGCGAACCAATGCACGCACGCTGAGGCGCGTTTTGTCTTTGCGTGATGGACGACAGCGAAAGTGCTTCAACATTGGCAGGATTTTAGCAGTGTCTTCAGGGCGTCAGCATTGCGCGGCACAGTAGCTTAGAGTCGGTAACTCGTTCACGCCATCGAGCATGCGAGTTTCGGCTGTGCTGTGCGTGGTGAAGAAAACCACTGGAGGTCGGCTGTGGACGAAGCCGTGGGGCCTGACGATCAGCAAGACACAGAAGAGAACGCGGGCACAGAACAACAAGGAGGCGGCAAACGTGGCCGCCATCCTCAAGCAGGCGGCTGCGGCGGAGGCCGACAAGGCGGCGCAGAAGGCAGCACAGGCCGCGAAGCAGGTGCAAAGGTAGCAGAGGGCACATGCTGCGCGGTCATGCCGGACATACGGCATGCGCAGCAGACGGCAGCAGCAGTGCGGTGCTCCGCGCTCTGGCTTCGATGCGGACAGGCAGCTGGAGTCAGTCAGGAAGTACAGCACCCAGGCAAGAGCGGCGGCGGGTGTTACAGCTGACGCCAGGCTGCAGTCCAGATAGCCGATTGGATCGAGCCCGCATCAGAGCCTCTGCGGCGCCGCCTCTTGACCTCAGCACACAGCAACGCTCGCGGCGATGGGAGCCTCAGACAGAGACGGAGGGGGGTGGAGGCAGCAGAGGTCGCGGCTGGGGCGGGGCCCCACCGTCTGGCGGAGGTGGCGGCGGCTCGCGGCGCTCCAGCGGCGACGGCGACGACGACATGGACCCTGATGCGTCTGACCCCTTTCGCAGGTGAGTGCTTGCCATGCGCCACAAGGGAATTTCGAGGCCTGGTGAGCTTTGCAGTTTGGAATGCATGGTTTGCTGGGGCAACTTCCCCAAGCAGTAAAGGAGCTGTCTTCGTGCTGGATGCAGGACGCTGGTCAGCCTGCAAAGCAGAGTGCAGACAGAGCCTCATTTCATTGCGCGCCTCTTGGCTGTGGCCTTCCTGGATGTGGGCGCAGTACTGCTTGCTAATTATGCGGCTAGAGGCCGTCGCTTCTCCAGCGAGCTCGACGCGGTTGTAACTCAGGTAGAGGACGGTGTTTGCCGTCTTGCTTCGTTCCAAATTGTGTAAATTCACATGCCTGGTCATGAACATGGCGATGATCCACTTGCGCAGGCAGTCGTCTCAGCCCTGAACACTATGTTGCTGGGCTTGCTGCTTCCGCCTCAGCACAAGCAGGTCATCAGGCTGACGACAGTGCAAGACGGCGGCCTGCGTGCTGGACTGTCAGCGTTGCCGGCTCACGTGTTCGCCAGCAACCCATCGTGAGCACGAGTGTTTGAAGATGACCCCGCCAGCTGCACAAGTGCCTACTGTCTGTGTGCATGATAACATGACTGACAGCCCCGATGCACACGTGCAGGCCTTCTGCCTTCGGCTTGACACAGCGCATTGCGTCGCTGCTGGTTTTTGGTGCCGAGTTTGGCGCAGTGGGCTTTGTTTGCGGAGCTTTGGGCAGTGCAGCTGTCAAGTTGACCTACCCACCGCAACGCACTAATACAACATCGCCGCAGGCGGCATCGGTGCGCATGTCGAGGCCGACTACGCGCAGACAGTGCTTTGCAGGTTGCCTGCGGTGACGCGGCTACAGCTGCCTTGCTGAGTTGTGCTTGTGTGCACGACAGGCCGTGGACCTTGGCGGCAAGTGGCTGCTTTTCATGGCAGTGCACGGAAACATCCGTCACCAGATGCTGCGTTGCTGTCAGCGGACGCTGCTGCCCTTGGCTCCAAATGCTGCTGCGCAAGCTTGCGTTGATGCCGCGCTACACGCTGCTTCGCATGTTGTCGGAGCACGGCAGTGGTTAGCATTTGCACAGTCATAGATGAAGCGTGAGTTGCAGCGCACTCAACTATCTTTCAGACACTGGCCTGATACATTTGAAAAGAAGCCTGTCCCAAACCAAACGATACATAAAGAAAGATGTACACATGTAAGGATTTCAAGCCTGGGTGAGAACGCCCTTCGAAGAGGCAATCATACCCTGCCGCCTGGGGTCCACCTCTGTGGCCTGACGGAGCGCCCTTGCGAAGGCCTTGAACGTGGCCTCCACGATGTGGTGGCTGTTGCGCCCGCCAAGCTGCCGGATGTGCAGTGTCATGCCCGACGTGTTGGCCAGCGACTGGAAGAAATGCTCCACCAGCTGCGTCTCGTACTTCCCGATGTTCTCGGTGGGGAAGTGCAGGTCGCAGCTCAGATGCGGCCGGCCAGACAGATCCTGCGATGCAGAAGCGTAAGAATGTGATCATGCTGTGTCGCGGCGTAGTATGCGGGCTGTCCTGATATCTGCCGATCCTGCTGTCGGCAACTCTGCAGAGTGTTGGCTTAGCAGCTCAGAAGCAAGCACAAATGCTGCAACGTAAACAAGTGCTCCCATGAGGAGACAATGCGGAAAGAGAGCGACGCCGCCTCACCAGCACGACGTGAACGAGAGCTTCGTCCAAGGGCGCAGTGAAGTCGCCAAAGCGAGTGATGCCCTTGCGGTCACCCAGCGCCTGCGACAATGCGGTGCCAAGCGCCAGCGCAATGTCCTCGTTCGTGTGGTGGTCGTCGATCCAAGTGTCTCCCTCCGCGTGCACGCTGACGTCGAACAGACCGTGCGATGCCAGTTGCTGCGTGCCGCATCACAACTCTCATCGGGGCCATTGGCAGGCAGCACGACAAGCAGGAGCACAGGCATCAGTTAGAGTTTGAGGCGTGTTCAACCACAAGATGATGAGCGCACATCCATCATGTGGTCCAGGAAGGGGATGCCGGACTCGGACGAGCACACGCCAGTGCCGTCCAGGCCAATGCTGACATCGACATGCGTCTCCTTGGTGCGCCGCTGAACCGTGCCTTGCCGCTCGGCCTTGGCTGCTGGTCGTATGGCACAGGAACAGTCTCAGATGCTTGCTTGCACGACGTAGCGTTTTTGGAGAGAGGCGACGACTTGCATGACGACCTCGCACCTGTCGCGCCGTTGAGAGCTGCACCCGCTGCGACCGACAGGGGCTGCATGTGCGTTCGCGGCGGAGTTCGCTGACTGAATTGCGAGCGGCGCACCCTCTGCAGATGGGCTTCCTGGGCCTCGCCGCTGGTGCTGGGCGGTCGAAGCGACCGTGCAGCTGAGTGAGGAGCAAGTGTGAGTCTGTCACCGACGCGCAAATGACTTGCACAGCTCGTCATGAGACTGAATCAGCCGGTCGTCCGCTTTTGGTGCAGCAAAGCACGGTGCTGTACAGGAGATGAGACTATGAAACACAGTTCTGCTGTAGGTCAGACGCGTGGTGAAGCCGCAACGCCTCCGATCAAGCTCTGCATCGAAAGGCGCCCGTCATGCTGCCAGTCAGGGCTGGAGTGGAAAGCAGCGCAAATTTACTTCGACAGTAGTGTGCATCAGCCTCAAGCCCGTGACCGCGCTCGTCATCATAGTGTTGATTGCGCGGAACCTGCCCACACAAGTTAGTTGAAGTGCAAACTAACACTGCTTTGAAAGCTGCGCCTCTCGCTTTGCCTTGGCTTTCAATAGTCAGACATTGAATGGCAGCATTCCATTGAAGGACCAGTATGTCAAGCCGCTCAAAGGGCGCTCCTGCATCAGGGCCCGAGGATGCACCAGAGTCTGCACAGACTTTAGCAGCCCCTGCGGCTCAGCCGTGCGACCCCCCGCCCCCTCCCCCCGCCCCGGCTTCGGCTCTTGCCCGTTTCTTTCTCTCGACGTCATGAATGGGTTGCTCACAGACGTTTCTGCTGTACTCAGGGAAGGCCCGGGTCAGCTGCCCGCACCAGAGCCGGCGCCCGCCGCTGGCCCGCCAGTCCAGTACACGACGTACTACACGCAGCGCTTTCAGGGGGAGGACGGCAACCGCGTGCTGTACTTCCTCCAGGATGACAGCAAAGCGACAAGCACGCTTGCTGTTGCCGGCCACGACCCCCGCGGGACAGGGCACTTTACCTACCTCAGCACTCCGGAGATGCAGGACGCGGCTCCGCCGCTGAAGTGCACAAACAGGTGCGGCCCTCCAGCTCTATGGTCACTGGAGGAGCTACTGGTGTGATATATGAACGTGCCGACAGCACGCACTTCTTGGAGGTCGCTTACTTTGCCTCTGCGTGGGTTGCAGAGCGGGCGTGCTGGCATGGTTGGAGGCTCTCGGTGTGGTCCCCGGCGCGCCCGCTGACGGCGCAAAGGTGCCCAACGTCGTGGTCAGCAAGCTGCCCAGCGCGGCGCACGGCGGGCCGAGGAAACCCGGCAAGCGGCGTGCGGCGGACGGCGGCGCGGAGGGGCCGAAGAGGAGAACGAAGGGCGGGCACGATGAGGGCGGCACTTCGTATGAAGTTATTGTGCGTTGCAAACATCCCACAGATGCACGCTGACTGGCTGCTCGGTCCATACGTGCAAGGATGCATGGCCTGATGCTGTTACCACGAGCTGTTCTGGCAGCAGTCCTAGGGCTGTCATGGCTGCGTTGGAACCTCACAAGATGCGCACTGTGATGCCGTGCAGGAGGCTTTCAAGCAGTACCCTGAGCTGTTCAGCTGGATCACGGCACAGCCAGACGAGGCCCTCGTCAAAGCCTTCATCAAGTACCGAGAGGAGCTGCAATGTGTGACTTGCGTCCTCGTCCCGTGCTGCTTACCTTGTAGTTGCTGCTGAAAAGCAAATCCAGTGCCCTGACGCGTGTTGCCTGCTGTTATGCAGCTCCTGTGTGTGATGAAGCGCCAGAGTCCCTTGGGGTCAAGGAGGATGGCACCCCGACAGGCTGGCTCACCACAGCGACGGCTGTTCGTATTTTAGATGACATCTCCCAGTGCGCAGAGGTGACGACTCTCGCCGTGTTTCAATGCTGTTGCTGATTACCGCAGTGTGTCGTTGTCTGAGTGCTATGACAACCGCGCAGGTTTCGTTGCGGTTGTTGCAAGTCACGGAGCTTGGCGGAGCAGTAGCGAGGCTGCGCACGCATGTGTCGCCCGAGGTGTCAGGGAGGGCAGAGACGATCACGGCGCGATGGCGAGCTGCTGCCGATGCCACCATGCAGCGAGCAAAGGAGTACATGCAGAACAATAACATTCGGTGAACGTGCTGGGAACATGCGTCCTGACGTGTGCCCGTGAACCCGTGACACCAGAGATAGTCGCTTCAGGGGCACTATGTAGAAACCTGTGAATGCGAGTGCAGCATGCGCAGCACGATGCTGCTGACGCAAAGTCTTGGAGTCAGTAACCGCATTATGCTGTTGCGATGTTGACATTGCTGCGTTGTATGCCCGTTGGACCAGCATGCACATCAAGCAGGTGAGACCATGTGCCTGCCGCTGGGCAAGCCACATGCTTCCAGTTAGACACCATAATCACCGTTGCGAACGTCCAGGTGATCATCGAGGGGTTCAAAAGCTACAAGGACCAGACCATATCGGAGCCGTTCAGCCCAAGGATCAACATTGTCGGTGCGTGAAACAACTGGTCCCCCCTCCCCTTGCCGCGGGCTGCACGCAGTCACTGTCACCCAGCACCGCTTCACATGCTGTGATTCACCAGCTCATAAATTCTTGATTGGCGTCTGCCTGCTGTTATCGCAGTCGGAGCCAATGGTTCTGGCAAGAGCAATTTCTTTGATGGTGCGTCGTTCACCTGAGAGTGTATGGTCGCCGCTCAATGCATGTGCTCGCATGCTAACGTGGTTGCGTGCTTGTGACAGCCATTCGCTTCGTCCTCAATGACACGACAACGTCCATGCGAGCAGAGGATCGCCAGAAGCTCCTGCACGTGCGCCGATTGACTGCAATTGCCACTGTTGCAAGCCTCGCACAGGTTGCCACTGAAAGGCGCTGCGCATGTCACCAACCGAGGCTGCCGCTTGCCTGCAGGAGGGTGCTGGCCATGCGGTCATGTCTGCTTACGTCGAGATTGTGTTTGACAACTCCGACAACCGCCTGCCGGCAAGCTATTACAGCATCGATTGCTCCACCTTGATATACCTGACCGTGACATCTGCCAATCAAATTGCTGGATGTTGTCTATGAGCCATTGACGAGCCACGTTTATATATAGGTGGACCGTGATGAGGTGCGGCTGCGGCGCACCATTGGGCTCAAGAAGGACGAGTTCACACTCGACCGGAAGCACATCACGTGCGCACATTGCCCCGCAGCAGTCCCTGCTCAACGTGAGCACGTGGACAGGATGCTTGAGAGATGACGTTACGGACACAGGAAGACGGAGGTGATGAACCTGCTGGAGAGCGCGGGGTTCTCCCGGGCGAACCCGTACTACATTGTCCAGCAGGGAAAGGTTCGTGACATGACGACAAAATCCTGTGTGTACCACGAGTGTGCTCCATCCGCATGCAGCTGGTGGCATCGTTGATAACAACACATCTGCGTCGCGCGCACAGATCGCGGCGCTGAGCACCATGAAGGACAGCCAGCGCCTGGCGCTGCTCAAGGAGGTCGGCGGCACCAAGATATACGAGGAGCGCCGCCATGACAGCCTCAAGCTGATGGCAGAGAGCGAGGGCCGCTCGCAGCGCATCCAGGAAGTGGTGCGTCGTGCTCCTGTCCATCGTGTCCACCTTGATATCCATGGTCAGCTGCACGCCCATCGAGTGTGTCCAGCTTCTGATTTGAAAAGAGTTTGCTGCTAA
>JAABUX010008580.1_pt1 | contig 11760 bp, 9 predicted proteins | sample 5561851 | NCBI WGS metagenome assembly JAABUX01 (sample SAMN10711883, study PRJNA513361) | rock metagenome | isolation source: Antarctica rocks | place: Antarctica: Victoria Land, Richard Nunatak red sandstone | collected 2016-01-03 | reverse complement strand
TTGGGCCAAAATGCTCACAAACGCACTTGGAATTTTTCAAAATATACTGTGTCTACTCGAAATATAGTTCTTTGTCTACTGAACTCTGGCAAACAACGCAGACCATCAAAAAGCTGCCGTATACAAAATGCAGCTATGTAAGTTGGTGTAAGTTGATGCAAGTTGGTGTAATATAGTGCAAAATATGCTGCACTTGCCTCGCCTGATGTAGAAGAGACAACTGTGTAGAATAGTACTGACAACTTATGCCAATACACAGCAGAGCACTTCATTCAACTATAAATGTTGACGCCAGTGTTGAACCTCACAGCAAGACAACAACACACAGCAAACGGTGGCAAAATATATGGTTGTCAGAAATCACTGACCAGCTTGGTGACTACAATGACATGTCAGCAGTGTAGGCGTACCTCATTGTCCCACAACCAGCCAATGTGAGCCCAGAAATACCCGTCATAAGGGGAATGGGGGTCCAGGGGGGTGTCAGTGTGGGTGTGGTGGTATCGGTGGTCAGAGACCCACTCGATAGGGTCACCCTGCAGACACAGAAAGGCACTCGCAGTATCAGTAAGGAGCACTATGAACACATCAGGTGCAACGAAGGCCTGGCTTTATCGCAACAAAATCGCGCTACAAACCAATGTCACCATGGTAAATCCTGTCGTTGCAATGTTAGGATGAAGCAGATGCTGAAACAGAAGTGCTGATGATCCAGGAGATACATGAACCTGCTGTGATCAGCTAAAGTGCGCAAAGGGACAGGCTCTTTGCAACAATTAAACAATGCCCTGATGGGAACACGTGATTCAGGCGACTTATGATGACCAAGCAGCTTGCTATGCTGTCCACTATCACTTTGTGTGGCAAAGCATCGAAGCCGTGCGCATGTAGTTGATACTATACAGAGGAGTGTGATGCTGCACTGATGCTGCACAGGCAAATCATGCTTGATATAAGCAGTCTGGTTTGAGAAGATGACATCATATGCATATTGGGGGAAGACTGCTTACCTGGATATTCAAGATGCCAAAGTAGGCCATGGTGTACTCCAACCACTTGGGAGAGCTGAAAGCCCTGTGGCACAGCATCCTATGGAACACCATCTCGATAGACAGGCCAAAGATGATGATGAGTGGGCCAGTGACCATAGCCAGGACAGGATTGTAAGTGGCAGGCGCCAACAGACACATGCCGTGAATCCAGATCATGAACGCGGTCGTCCCCCAGTGGTGGTAGTACTTCATTGAGTGCTTGGTCTGAGCATAGACGTTGCTGAAGGGAATCTTGTAGGAGCGCTTGTCAGCAGTCTGCAAGAACATCACAAGTAGTGAGTTCGAAAGGTCTCGAATGGCACAGAGACTGCCTAACCAACATTGCTAAGTCTTCCAATCAACATAAGCAGCAGACAGCCTCGAAAGGTACCGGTACAGCACAGGTGCTACTGGCAAAGATCAGTTGCACCCAGCTAGTGTCAAAGATCATCCACTGGATGTTGAGCTGGTGTCAGTGCTCATGCAAATATGCACAAGCCTTCAAACAGAGTACATGGTGCTGCTGTCCAAAACTTTACCTGAGCCTGCAGGGACGGTTTCTTGCAAGGCTTTCCGAAGTTTACTGACCCTTTCGGCTGCGAGACGAGGTAGTCGTACTGCTCCGCGTACGACATTTCCTCCATCGGGAGCGGCTCAAGAACATCGATATTCTTAGCTGAAGGTTTCACGTTCGGCTGCAAGCCGTCCGATACAGCCATCGCAGAAACTCTCAGCAGCTAGGCTTCTCCGTAGCTACACAAAGTGGTAACACGTCCAAACTGAAATGCAGCCAGCTTCACAGAACTTTTTACCAATACAACAAACGACGACGTGCGTTGCGACTTTACAAAGTCGTCGTCTTGTGGAAAGCGTGTGTTTGACCTTCGTTTGTTTGGTCAGCTTAGGCTTGCGAAATACATGACTTTTGGGCCATCAATACCTGTATATACGTGTATTTATACGGATACGCGTATATATAGAGTAAATACACATGGTGATTGACAATTTTACAAGTGGGCTAGAAGGAGCATATACACTGTATACCGTGCAAATACATGGTATTTTGGACAATCTACTGAAATGCATGTATTTCAACGTATGCTTGTGATTCTGAAACTGCATCTGGTTCCTCGCTGGTAGGCACGTGATCACGGGGTTCGCCGAAATGCGGCTGCAGAGTTGCTGATGCAGAGATTCCCCCATAAATCGCTTGACAGCCGCACTGCCCCAGATTCACAATGTACTGCCAGCCGCATTTGACATTAGTCATCTTGTGACACCACCGCCGAGCTGTCGGTGGCAGGCCAGTCACATGCTAATCATGGTCAGGGCTGCAAGCGATGACGGCGCTTCACATTACGACTGCTGCTGTTAGATACACTGGCCATCACTTTTACTTTGCTGTGCCAGTGTAAGACTTGCATCAATGTGTGACACGGTACTTGACACTGGTTGCCACCGAGCATCAGGCTGGCTGGCAAACACAGCTGGACTGAATGGGAGGGCAAAGAACACTTCCCAGAGATGATATAATTGCCCTTATGCACGCCACATACGCTGGACCAGACGCTGTAGATTTGTAGCAGGACGCCGGCTGGCGGGCATACAATCCATTGTAAGCATTTGCTTGCCTCAGCTGAGCATAGATGCATCACTGTATATGAGCAGCGTTCTCAGCAGATGATGTTATATTAGAGGCGTTGGTGAGGTGACGAGGGTAACTCGAAAGCATAGATGAGAGAGCACTGTTTTGACAAAAAGTTGTTGCAGTCAATTGCTCAGGTTTCAGATTGAACAGAAGGAATCATATGTATATGCATCTTAAAATCACCTTAAAATCACAGGCAAATGATCAAGAACATCAAGAAGGGAGCTTTGCTCAACTTGAAGATGTTGATGGCGAGTGCTTACTCTGCTTCTAGATTTTCACAAAGCAGCCATTGTTGCAATTGCATTTCACCCACAATCCTTGCCATCCTTGCCAAGGTTCAGTCGCAAGCCGGCAAGGATGGCAAGGATCTGCAGTACATAAGTGCCAAGTTCAACAACTTAGATGATGCTGCAATCACGATCATTCGCAACACTTGACAACACTGAGACCTCCGAGGAGCTTGAAAATCTGCTTGAAATAACGTTGAATGTTGCAGTCCATCTAAGCTGTTATGCATTTTGTGTGCTTGACTGACTGCATGGCCCGTTTATCTTGATTTGATTGTTATTCTTCGTTGCTGATGATCCTTGCCATCCTTGCCAACTTCAAGCCAATCCTTACAAGTAAAGGATGGCAAGGATGGCCTGCAACAATCTCTCAATTTTACTGTTGCTAACCATGTGATGACTTGCATTGGAACAGGTACATAGCGCACACCAAGAGCGAGGGCCAGTAAGCAAATGAAGGCAAAGTCAAGGAAATGTTCTGAGCTGCAGAACAGTGCATGGTCGAGTTGAATTTTGTCTTGATATGAATTGTGAGTGAGCTGCAAAATAACAATGGTGAGTGAGTGTCTTTCCCACACAAACCATTCAAACATACACTTGTTTGCTAAACACATAGTAGCACCCGTACGCTCGAACCCGCACCCTATTTTTGGCCAGTTCGGCTGCGGGGTGCGGCATAACTGCAAATCGAGCTATTAGCTGGCTTAACGAGCTACAGACTCGACTGCAGCACAGGAGGAAGAAGAAAAGCTTTACAAATGCATGACATCCACCAGTCACTTGGTGTGTAAAGCTAGTAAATTGTTTATTACAGTGCTTGCAAGTAAACTTGGTATTGCCCCCTTTACCCTTGGCCAATACTTTTACATGAGCATGTGCAGTGGCCTGCAAGCTGTTAAACGTTGACATCCGGCCGGACGCGTTGTCAAATGCCGTCAAGATCGCTTTGTGCGCACTTTCAAACACCCAGTTACGGTGGTTTCAGCGACTTCTGTATGAGTTACAAGCATGTTACGGTTTACTAATCGCACCAGGGCCTGGGTGCGCGCCCCGACGCACCGAGAATAAAAACTTGCCGCACCGGTGCTACTATGGCTAAACATACAACGTAGCCATCTAATGATTTCAATGACAATCCTTGCCAACCTTCACTTCCAAGGTTGGCAAGGATGGCAAGGATGCCCTGTAAGAATCTGAAGAATGTGCTTTTGCTTCAGCAAGTAAGCTTACCATGTGACAACTTGCATTGGCACAGGCACACAGCGCACAACAGGTGTGAGGGCAAGTAAGCTAGGTTTTTCATGCTCACATATTTGGAGGTTTGGATTGTGAGTTCAGACCAGTGATGGCCAATAGCAGACTCATACCTCCATCTGTTTGTTTTCTGGACAATTAAGTCCGAAATGTGAGTCCAGACCAGTGTCGGCATAGCTTGACCTATCTCTCCATCGATTTGTTTCCTGGACAGCCGAGCGTGGTCGTTGGGTCATGTTCAAATGTATGCATCTTTGGACTGTGAGTCAGCAATGGCAAATTGCTGACTCACACCTCCATATATTTGTTTCTTGGACATCTGGTGTGATCTTTACTTTATGATGACAGAAGATCCAGCAATCATTTTTGGATCTTGGGACTGTGAGTCCGGATCAGACATGGCCAATAGCTGACTCATACCTCCATCTGTTTGTTTTCTGGACATCTGAGTGTGATTGTGCTTACAAGTTTGGAGGTTTGGGCTGTGAGTCCAGACCAGCCTTGGCGTAGCTTAACTTAAATATCCATCTATTTGGTTCTTGAGCGCTCAGGATATTTGGCAGAGGAATCTCCTTACAGCCGCATTACCAATTCTCCAGCCGCATTTGCACAAACCCCGTGAACACGTGATGCTCAATGACGACTGTTCGAACTCCACTCCTTTGTAGTCCTGCCATCACGTCTTTTCTTGACTGGGAGCAAACAGTGGCGTTTCAACTCACCTTCCGTTTAAAATGTTAAACTTTAAACATTGACTGAATCGATAGCTGAGCTGCAGTTTGTCAGCTTGGCTGCTACGTTTGTTGTGAGATTCAAATCTGTCAGCTCATGTGCACACCTTTCAGCCCGTCAGTTTGTCAGCCTGTCTGCAAGTTGTTGGCTCGGCGCGATGCAGTCAGCAATACTGAACAGTGTCACCTTGTTTGCAGCTCTGCCCTGCACTTTGTCAGTCCAGCTGCAGTCTGTCAGCTCAGCTGTATTAAATACAGTGTATTTTGTCAGCTGAGCTGCTGCAATGATTGCAGCAGTGCAATCCATCTGCTCTAGCGTATTCTGTTGTGCAGTTTATCTGCTGTAACAGACCAGCTGTCAAGCCTCATCTCAGCTATGAATTGCAAGCGCCTTTGCAACCTGTCTGCTCAGTCATGGTCAGTCAGCTTGGCAGCAGTCTGTTAACGCAGTCTGTCAGCTCAGCTGCAATACGGCAGCTCAGCTGCAATGTGTCAACTCAGCTGCACCCTGTTAGCTCAGATCAAACTCGTCAGCTCAGCTACCAGGTCAGCTGCAACATTTTGGCTGAGCTGTAGTATGTCCTCATTTGGACTCTGTCCTCTCGTTGCAATGAACACGGACATCTGGAAAAGACAAAGTAGTGAAGCTTGTAACAATCACGTTGCCCATTGTTATGCTGATGCTTTACTGCAGATCTTTGTCATCCTTGCCAAGCAAATTTGCAAGTAAGCCTCGTCAAGGATAGCAAGGATCATTAGTGAAAGTTATGTAGAACTATGGCTGCTTTGTGAGGATTTAGAAGCAGTAAGCAGTTGTCATCAACATCCTCAAGCATGAGCAAAACTCTATGCTTGGGTTTTGCTTGATCATTTGCCTTGTGGTTTAAAGGTGCATCAGTGTGTGATGCATGACCCCCAGAGGTCCACCTAGCCTCTGGTATAAGCTGATAGTTGACAGGTTTTGACACCACAGGTCACAGGTTCAAGCGGACAGAGTACAAACGAGATCACAAATTACATGCGAGCTAACGCATTGCTGCTGACAGCCGAGCTGACAAGTGGCAGCTGAGCTGATAAAGGGGGGTGACACATTGCACTTGAGCTAAGCTGACATTTTGCAGCCGAGTTGACATGATCGAGCTGATAGTTGAACTGACAGACAGCAGCCGAGCTGACATATCAAAGCTCAGCTGACAGACCGCAGCCTCAAGGAGACCGATCACAGCTCAGCTAACAGCTTGCAACTGAGATGGCAAAGTACATCTGAGCTAAGAGGGTGCTGCCAACAGCTGAGCTGACGAATTATAGCTGAGCTGACAGCTGAGTTGACAAGTGCCACCTGAGCTGACAAAATGCACTTGAGCTGACACATTGCAATTGAGCTGAGCTGACATATGGCAGCCGAGTTGACATAATCCAGCTGAGCTGACACATTTCAATTGAGCTGACAGACTGCAGCCGAGCCGACAGATCATGACTGAGCAGACACCATGATCATCAGCTGATGATGTAGACATAGTGTCTCATTCAACAGCCACCCTAACCAGCAAACGCCAGTACACCAAGCACCCTGTCGTGCTTGCATTGATGTTATGCGCATCTGAGCGCTGCATTGGAAATGGGCACATATGCTGTGGTTCCAGTACGCATCAGTCACAAGGTCTGTATCATCAAATCCAGCAATGATTGAAGAGCTGAACAGCGTTAAGGGTGTAGGGTTTAGGGGTGCATAGCTATTTCATCCACAAATTTATGAACATGATGTCTCGGTCAGCAACCAGCATATGCAGCAAGTTCCAGTCATAAAGCACTCAGAGGTGCTTGCATTGCTTTTTTGCACATCTGAGCGCCGTGCTTTGACTGGGTTTCTCACGGCGCATTCGTTTGAAAAGCTGCTGTCCTACAGACGCACCACGATGGGGCCGCATGGACCAAGAGTCACTGCAGATAATCTTGCAGATAGTCACGCCTCAGATGTAGCTACACACATGAAGCCATGGCAGCAGCAGCACAAACAAACCTCTGTACACATGTACGTGCTTGGGCACCCATAGGGACCTTGCAAAACTCAAGCTTATCAGTGCACCCTGCAATTGCTGATGGTGAGGCTGTGGCCAAATCTGGTTCACACACCTGCAGATCCATGACAGTATGAGGCTGAGCTTACGGGTTACGATTGAGCCAAGGGATTGCAGCTGAGCATCCTAAGCTGAGCTTGCAAATCTCAGAGGAGCTGACAATCTGCCAATGAGCTGACACTTTGCAGCCCAGCTGACAATTGCAATATGCTGAGACAGCACACTGCGGCCGAGCTGACATTTTGCAGCTGATAGATGACAGCGGAGCTGACATGACCACTATCTGTACCATTTCAAGGATGATGGTGGAACATGATGGCAACGACAGTTTCATAAGACAGCGTCCTGAGCTAGTAGGCCTATGACTACAAGTGTGTCAAGCCATCTCGAGACGGCTTTCATGAGCCAAATTGCTCGCAAGCACGCAGATGTGCTTGCGTTGGTTTTATGCACATCTGAGCTGAACTAGAGCTGGGCTCATATGCTGTGGTTCCAGTACACATCAGTCACGTGCTTGTTAACGTTGCAATGCATCACATCTGTTCTGCTGGGAGACCCTCCACCTTGGGGCAACAATCTGCACCCAATCTTGCAGCTATTCAATAATTAAATATTTATTTTTTTCTGGTTTTCCAAAATAAGCTGCCAAAGATTTTTAATGTTGCTTGTGAATCGAGGCAGTTTCGAAATCCTGAATTTTTTAAATATTTAATAACACTAAAATTTTAAGACCTTCACATGGAAGATCACATGGTGTGACCGACGTGATGGATCAGCACAATGATGTATGTCCTGCTTTGGAACCGCTGAGGCAGTAGTACGCACCATTGTTCTCCGTAGACATTGACACTATGAGGCCTTTCTTTAGACAAAAGGATCACATGCAAGTTCTCAACTTTATTCTAGATTGTCTTGATTTTCCAAGCATATGATCAGGTTTCTATGACAAATGTGATCAGACTTGTTGGCTGGCCAAAGCGTTGTAATCTCTCTTCCTCTCTGCCCAATTCCCCTAAAGAAGTAGATCTGATTTGAGCTACGCTAACAACCGAGCCCACTGACTGTCAAATAGGTGTGGAAGGCTTGTTTGACCAAGCAATTTTGGCTAGCAGGCAACGCTCAGCTGACTGAGCCAATCAGCAAGGCTTCGACTTGAATGCAGTGTCATACAAAGCCTTACCCTTCAGAATGCATGTCCAGAGCGCGCTTATGCATTGATATCATTACATCATGTCTCTTTCCGTCTGTTTGTGACTGGAATTCAACTTCCGATAAAGCTTTTCATGCATCATTTCAAGTAAAACTACAAGCTGCCAGTTATTCAAGCACAAAGCTTGTCCACACAATTTTGTTCTCAATTTTCTGATCACAGTCACAGACATTCATCAACATTGAAGCTGATCATATGCGCACGGGGAATGTGGCCAAGCTTGTCAAGCACCTCTTTGATCTTGCGCCTTCTGTCTATCAGTCAGTCTTGTTTTGTTTGTGGCAAGTGCATCAAGAAAAGCATTGCTTTATTCTGTAGGTCCAAATCGCAGCCAACCTGGTGCATGATAGTATTCATCACATTTGTCATGATAATCGAACCCATTTGGCGTCCAACGAGGAGGCTCATTGCATGGTTCGTTGATGACCGTGCCATCATTTGCAAAGCAGGCACAGCTGTCAGCTTCCTTTAGGAATGGTTCATTTTGACACACATCATTACGCAACAAAGTGACTGTGTGCAAACACAATTGAGCAGAAGATTCCAGACGAGTTTCCAGACTTGGACTGTTCAAAACGTGTTTAGTTGATTCATTGATTGAACATATTTAACAAACGCTGTGAAGCAACCCTTGCCATCCTTGCCAAGTGCATCATTTGTGCCTCATGCAAAGAACTTTGGCAAGGATGGCAGGTCGTTATTTTATCAGCAGTGGCGTGCACGCTGAGAGCTTGACTCGTCTAGACATAACCGTTGATGGACGCGCAACAGATAGGTTGCTTTTTTTTGTTGTCGGTTCATTTTCCAGACCACCAGCCAAATCTTGGTTTGAATCAGTCGTTCTCGACGTTTGCCTCCCTCACAGTAGTGGTTGAGTCAACGATTGGCTGGTTTGTCGTTTCCTTATCAATCTCATGATCACTTGGCTGATTTGTCGCAAGGGCTGCGGCTGCATTCTTATCAATATTTTTTTCAGCCGATGCTCCCGCAACGGAGGGGGAGTTTGTTGATGTTGCAGGCGTTACAGACGTTCGCCAGAAACAATTGCACGCCTTGCATCCCTTTGTCTCTGACGAGCTTGTGAGCGTCGATATGTTGCCTTGGTGCGCGCCATTAATTCGAGTCAGTCTGTTGTGCCCTGAGGTCAGTCTGACCTCACGACTTGATCGATTTTGCGTGCCACTGTTGTTAGCTTTTCGGTTGCATGACGTATTAGCGCCAAGTTCAAGCTGATCAACTGATTGATATCGTTTACAAATTGCAAAGGGCAAAAAGCACACTTGCACGACGAAACAAGTCACTCGCAAACTGGCCAACGTGGTACTATAGGGAGCTTGCCCACGTCTGGATATGTACCAGAGGGCTAGCGACGGCGGATCGTGGACTGAGGCACCAAATGCATGATGATTGGCTTCCCATAAAGGGCAAAGCAAGAGTGGATTTGGGATATGCCGCAAGGTGAGCGAGTTCACATCACACGCAAGTGGGCGAGTGCAGTCATGTGCACATATTCATTTTCCAATATTTTTTCGTATCCAGACAACGCCCGGAATAAGAATTTGAAGTTAGCTTGAGCCTCGGTCATGCACAGAAAGTTTATACAGTAAATGAATATTCAATTTTGAATATGCGTATTTCTCGCCTTCATGCTAACAGATTCATGGTGATTGGCTTCTCACAACGGGCAAAGCCAGAGTGGATTCGGGATACGTTGCAAGACAAACGATATGACAATACAAACTGAACAGGCATAAACAACCATGTATTCATATTCCATTCTGGTGTTTGCACGCTGACCAACCTTGTGCATCACCTCATCCCAAGCTGTATAGCAACACATACAGCTTCCTTTTGCTCAGCCAGTTGTGGCCGCTGCCTTCTGAAGAGGTCCTCATAGGACTCTGAAGGAGGCAGCTCTTCCAGTATGGATGCAAGACATGTCTCACCAAAAAGTGTAAGTGTTCCATTTGACGCTTTGGGAGTTTTGCTTGTGCAAGACGCTGAATCATGTCAGCGGCTTCGTCTAACAAGACAGGAAGAGCATCATCTTTAAGATGAGGGACCCATACAAGACTACCACTCCGTTGTTGCAATATATCAAACTTGGCAATGTGATGTTGACAAAGGGTGATGTTATGACTTTATGCAAGCAGAAGTGTAAAATGCAAATATCTTATGGCTGCAACAGCCACACTCACTGGTTTCAAGTCTGCAAGTCCAAGCTGCTCAATCTTATATTTGCTTAACTTTTGCAACTCTTGCAAAGCCAACCGCACAGAGCTTCGGCGATCAGCTGAAAGATCCATGTTGAAGGGCAACAACAGACCATTGGCTCGGCATGCGTGTTTTCTCAGCCCAGATCCACCTTTTGCAAACGCTTTTTGACAATGTCTGCAATGCTCAAGGTCCTTACGCTTGCAAATTCCTGGTTTCTGGACATGCCTGTTATAGTGTCCAGTGTATGCTTTGTGGAATAGCCACATTTGTGACAAACGTGTTGTTGAAGCATGTCATGCTCCTGAACTAGCAAGACATGAACTTTATGTAACTTTTCACCACTGACTTTAGCATAGCTGCTCAGAAACGCAAGCAAGCACATTTGCATGCAGAGCAACTGTGTTCCATTCATGCTCAGCAGCATACCTGAGGCGATCTTCTACGCTCCTCATAGGATATTGCAGGGATTGCAATCACCACTCAGGCTCATGCCATTCTAGCAAGTAGTCTTGCAAAGTCCAGCCTTGTGGCTGCACACATCTGCCTTTGACGTTGACCTTGTTCAGTCTTTTGACAGTAGCCAAGCGCTTCTTCTCCCAATCTTTGGGGTTCTCAGGCTGTTGCCTGCAGTATATTTCAGCCATTGAAAGTATGAACAGAGGAAAATTGCAGCAATTTAGAACGATGTAGTTGAGTTAACCTCTAGCCATCAGTGACTTGGAGAGGAATTACACACGTGTTTCCATGATTCCAAGCTATAGAGACTACAGACTGCTGCAGGAAACACATTGGCTGTTGGAAGTATCATTGAGGCTTCTGGACTGTTGGCAAGCCAAGCTGGCGAGGCCACCAGCCAAGGGCCAAGGAGCCTCACCTCTTGTCTGGTAACGCTTGCTCCCAGGTGAAATGTGATTATCATTTTTGCAGAAAATGCGCCAAGTGAACATGCCAAGTGCATGCTATAGTTGCCATCCTTGCCACCTTGCATGCATTGAATGAGGCAGTCTACAGCCTGGGCGTGACTTAATAACCACATCTTGACTTGCTCAACGGTGACCCTTGCGGCAGATTCTGCTCATAGCGCTCGGTGCAGAGCATTTACTGAGGTACTACCCTCACTCAGGAATCCTGCTGTAAAAGAGGTACCAACTTGACAGCAGTACAGCAGGCAAAGGCACTAGGCAAGCAAAGCTCAAAAGGCTATGACCGTCTGGCACAATAAGACAGCTTTCTTTCCTAGTACCCTGTATGTCAAGCAAGGCAGCAAGCTGCATGTTAGAGCATTTACACAAAATGACAGG
>JAABUX010008579.1_pt1 | contig 11761 bp, 7 predicted proteins | sample 5561851 | NCBI WGS metagenome assembly JAABUX01 (sample SAMN10711883, study PRJNA513361) | rock metagenome | isolation source: Antarctica rocks | place: Antarctica: Victoria Land, Richard Nunatak red sandstone | collected 2016-01-03 | reverse complement strand
GCGATCGCGTGCCAGGGATGCGCTCCGGTGGAGACGCCACTCCCCGCCGCCGCGGAGCCCACCGTTCAGGGGGGGACAGCCCTGCGCGTCAGCGACACGGCCCAAAAACCGTACCGTGCGGCCGCGGCGTTCGCGCTACGCGACCAGCGCGGTCAGCTCATCACGCCGGCCAACCTGCGTGGCAAAGTCGTCGCGCTGACCTTCCTGAGCGCCCTGTGCACGCAGCAATGCCCCCTGGTCGGCCAGGAACTGAGCCAGGCGCGGCGTCTGCTGGGGCGCGACGCGTCACGCCTCGTCATCGTGGCGGTCAGCGTGGCGCCCGAGCAGGACAGCCCAGGGGCCACGCGCCGCTTCGCCCGGAAATCGGGCTGGGAGGGCACGGATTGGCACTACCTCACGGCGCCGCGCGCCACGCTGGCGCGTGTCTGGAAAGCCTACTACGTCTACGTGCAGGCCCCCCCGCCCATCTTCAAAGTGACAGGGGCGGATTTGGTCCATCAGGCCGGGCTCTACCTGATCGATCCGCAAGGGCGACTACGCGCGTACGATGATGTGCCGTTCCTGGCCTCCGACGTGGCCTCCTCGGTGCGCGCGCTCCTCACCCCTTCCAACTGATCCAACTGACACAGCCTTCCTCATCGTGCGGATCGATGGTCCTGACGGGCTGCCCCTCCTGGTCGAGTATGTTCGCTACGGTCACTGCTCCGTTTCAGTCTCGTGCGGGCGGCGGGCGCCGCCCGTGATCTCGTGCGTCTCGTCTTCCAGCATCGTGCGCAACAGCAAGGTCGCCCAGGCGCCATAGGGGCGCCACGCGACGGCGAGCGCGGCGAGATCCGGCGCGGAGGGCGGGTGATCGAGGCCGTAGGCGCGCGCGACGGCGCGGGCCAGGCGCGGCTCGGCCGTCGGCAGGTAGTCCGGTTCACCCGCCCCGCGCAGCAGGATGAGTTGGGCCGAGAAATCGCCGATGCCGGGCAACTCCTTGAGCCGGGCGAGGGCATCCTCGGAGGGCAGCGCCCGCAAGCGAGCCGCATCCAGCGCCCCATCAGCGGCCGCGACCCCAAGGGCGCGCAGGCGCTCGACCTTCTGTATGGTGAGCCCTGGGAAGGCGTCGAGGCCCGCGAGGCGCGCGGGGCCGGGGAAGGCGTGCAGGCGCTCACCGTGGACCGTGACCGCCAGCCCCAGATCCTCCGCCATCCGCGCCTTGATGCGCGCGGCCTGCGTGATGCGGATACGATGACCGATGAGCGCCCACGCCGCGGCCTCGTAGGGGGAATAGAAGAGGACGGGGCGCAGGCCAGGGTAGCGCGCCTGCAGACGCCCGATCACGGGGTCGCGCGCGCCGACCGCGGGGAAGTCACTCCCGTCGACGTCGAGCGAGAGGATGCGGGCGACCTGCGTTCGCACCACGGCCGGGTCGGCCTCCCCAACGATTTCGCCGGCCACGACGCCGCCCTCGTCGCGGACGCACACCCCGACTGCCGCGCCGCTATCGGCGACGAAAGCCATGTGAAGATGGCCGGGGGCCGCGCCGTCGTACGCGGCGGGCGCGAAGCCCTCCAGGAAGCGGACGCTGGCCGCGAGCGCGTAGGGCCCGCGCGGGCGCAGCTCGAAGCGCTCCACCGCCTTACCGCCCCCCGCTGTGCGCCGTGAGCGGGTAGCCGTCGGGGTCGACGAACGCGAAGGTGCGCCCGAAGGGGCCGTCGAAGGGCTCCTGCGTGATCACCACCCCCTGCGCCCGCAGCTCCGCGCACAGCGCGTCGGCGTCGTCACAGTTGAGCCAGAGCGCCACGCCCCAGCCCAGGCGGTTGGCCGCGGCGAGGTCCACCGCCGGCTTGCGGATGGCGAACGGGATGGGCGCGGTCTGGAACACGACGGCGCCCGGCGGGCTCTGCGGAGCAGGCTCTAGGCCGAGCTGTGCGGTGTAGAAGCGGCGGGATGCCTCCAGGTCGCGCACCTGCAGCGCGACGAAATCGGGACCGATGATCTTGGCCATTGTACCCTCCTCTGTCAGATCGACGCCCCCGTGCTAGAATTCATCAGGGGCCTGACATTGCTATGTTATCAGGTCCCTGATGAATTGGCAAAGGGGAGGGGGAATGGCGCGACAGGTGGCGGTGGAGGAGCGGGTGGGGTGGGTGCTCAAGCGGGCGCAGCAGGCGCTGCGGACGGCGATGGACGAGGCGTTGCGGCGGCGCGGGCTGACGACCGCGCAGTACGCGGCCCTGAGCGCCCTGGAGGCGGGGCCGGGGTTGTCGGGCGCGGAGGTGGCGCGGCGCTGCTTCGTGACGCCGCAAACGATGAACGAGATCATGGCCCACCTAGAGGCGGTCGGCCTGGTTGAGCGGCGGCGCGGCGACGACGCGCGCGTCTTGCAGGTCTACCTGACGGCGTCCGGACAGAATCTGGTGGGCGCGTGCCACCAGGCGGTCGCGGCGATCGAGGAACGCATGGTCAGCGAGCTGAGTCCAAGCGAGCGGCGCCAACTCCTCGACAGCCTCCGCCACTGCGTCGACGCCTTGGAGCAGGCGCCCACGCCAACGATGTAACTCCCTACCTTGACGTAACCAAACAGGCAAGGCTGGTCCCATCCCTTGCCTATGTTGACGCCTCGGTAATATACTCATGTTTCATCGCATCTAAAAAGCTCCCTGGTTGATGAGGTTCTCCTGTGCTGTGGTAATCTGCTGCGTGCCCAGTTGCCGTGCGCAGGTGGTCGCCAATGTGTAGCTGCCCCGCCGGGAGCAAGCCCGACCCCGCGAACGCGACGCCGCTGTCGACGTAGAAGGGGTGGTTGGCGGTGACGGTGATCGCGCTGCCGTCCGAGAGGTCCACCGCCAGGAGCGGCTTGACGCCATCGACGATGACCGCGCGCACCGGCTCGTCGTCGACCCTATGGGTGTGCGGGTCCTCGGCCAGGACCGTGTCGCCCACATGCAAGGCGTCGATCGCGCGCCGGCCGTGCGGCGTGACGACGCGCGTGCGGGCGGGGAAGCAGTAGCAGCCGGCGCTGTCGTTGGCCAGCGGAGAGCGTAAGCTCGCGCCCTCGGCGAGCCCGCCCGCCCCAAGTAGCGCCAGGTTGGCGATCAGCGCGTTCGTGGTGTTCTCGGGCACGCTGAACGTGGCCGGGTTGTAGGGCACGCCGGGGAATAGCCGGCCCGCCCCCGCCGCGGTCGCCACGGTCCCCGCAGGGCAGGCCGCCCCCGCGCCGCACACGTCGGCGGGGTCGTTGGCCGCGTAGCTGTAGTCGAGCTGCTGCTCGTCAAGCGGATCGGCGGCGAGCTTGACTATGCCGCCATGTCCATAGCCGAAGCTCTAGCGTGGCATGTTATTTATTAATACATAAAGATATAAAGATCCTTCTTTTTATCCACTGCTTCTTGTAACCACAAACGGTACTGCTGTAGCGCGCTTGCAGCCCACCGCTTACCCTCATTATCTTCGATGCCAGATAGGGTGGGGTCTAAGCGGGCAAGATTCTTGACTGCTTGTTGCTTGTTGATGTAATAAACTGTTGGGAAATTAGCAGATTCAGGGATAGGAAGCGGGAGCTGCAGGTCGTTGTACAGGCCCTCGAATTGTTTGAGGAGCTGTAGCGCTGGGCTACGCATTGATTCGAATGCATCATGGGGCAACTGCACGCCGAAGTACATGCAAAGAATTTCCAGGACGGCAGCATACGCATCGGCATCCTGTGTGTTCAGCGGCGCTCCATTAACGACATCCTCCACGGCTTGAACAACACTATCGTCATCCCACTTACCATCTTCAGCAAGTGTCTCCCTAAGATCGTTGATAATCCTCCTATTTGCACTGCCAAAGACCTGTTGGAGTAGGGGCGTGGCAACAAGATACGGGACAATTGTTAAGCTCATGGCCTTCCTCGCAGCTTTCTGCCATCTCTAATCCCAAATCATGGGGATTCTACGACTAGGTGGTGCTATCCTTCTACTGCAATCCCCCCTCCTCAAAGCAGACACGAGACCGCTATTACCTCACCCTCTCCTACAGGTGTAGAGTAAGGGCCGCCAGCGGAGGCCGACGACCTTAGCCGCAAAGTGAGGGTGATAAAGCGCTTTCTACTTCGAGGGGATGTATGTATAGGGTCCTTCGGGGGGTATGAGTTCCACTTGTAGCGTTCCCGCGACCGTAATTCTCACTCCTACGCTGTTGAAACCTCCGGATGTAACTTGTTGGGCCATTTCGTTGGCAGTTACAGGATCCGCTGCCGAGAAGTATTTTGGCAAGTCGCCCTCTATATAGGCCTGACTTCCCTGACCACTTTTGTTGTATTTAGAGTCGTTCACCTTGAACTCTACGGCCAGATAATCCTGGTCTCCTATACGCTCAAATCCACGCGCATCTGGGTTAGCTCTAAACACCGCGTCGATCCCATGGTACCTACCGCCGTCTAGCCGTACATAACCTCGTTCCTCAAGATATTGCGTGCCTACTTGCTCACCCCAATCCCCCTTTTTATAGCTCTCGCTCTTTGGCGCAAGCGCAACATCATCAGGAGCGGGGTCAACTCTACCCTCGTGAATAATTGGCAGATCACGTTTGCACCACGCATTGTGAACCAAGACTTGGGCGTCGCCTGCGAAGAAGGTGTGATCGTGCGCGACGGTGAGCGTGTAGACCATGGCGCGGCCCACGCCCTGCCGCAGCCCCGTCACGGTCACGTCGCGCCCATTCGCCGTGCGCAACTTGTCGCCCGCGCGCAGCTGGCCTGCGGGGAGCCAGCCCGGCCCCGCGAACGCCGCGCCGCTGTCGACGTAGAAGGGGTGGTTGGCGGTGACGGTGATCGCGCTGCCGTCCGAGAGGTCCACCGCCAGGAGCGGCTTGACGCCATCGACGATGACCGCGCGCACCGGCTCGGCGTCCAGCGTGTGCGTGTGCGGGTCCTCGGCCAGGACCGTGTCGCCCACATGCAGGGCGTCGATCGCGCGCCGGCCATGCGGCGTGACGACGCGCGTGCGGGCGGGGAAGCAGTAGCAGCCGGCGCTGTCGTCGGCCAGCGGAGAGCGTAAGCTCGCGCCCTCGGCGAGCCCACCCGCCCCAAGTAGCGCCAGGTTGGCGATCAGCGCGTTCGTGGTGTTCTCGGGCACGCTGAACGTGGCCGGGTTGTAGGGCACGCCGGGGAATAGCTGGCCCGCCCCCGCCGCGGTCGCCACGGTCCCCGCAGGGCAGGCCGCCCCCGCGCCGCACACATCGGCGGGGTCGTTGGCCGCGTAGCTGTAGTCGAGCGCGCCGCCCGTGCGGTCGGGCTGCAGGTAGCGCTCCAGCACCGGGTCGTAGTAGCGGGAGCCCACCCAGTACCACGGAGCCTCGCCGATGGAGGCGTAGTCCGTGCCCCCGTTGAGCACGTCGCGCGCGCGCGTGTCGGCCCACGCATCGTACCAGTAGCCGCGGTAGCGCAAGGGCTGCGGCACGGCCTCATAGGTGTGCAGCAGGTCCGGCGCGCCCCAGTCGTCGTAGGTGTAGTAGTTGGCGACGGCGCCCGTGTCGTCGGTCAGCGCCACCACCGAGCCCCGCGCGTCCACGACGTACCAGTAGCGCCGCGCCGCCCCGCCCGCCGGCTGATACAACAACTCTAGGGGCGTGCCGTCCTGCCGGTACACGAAGCTCTCGGTGTAGGAGATGCTGGTGCCCGGCCCCGGCGCGGTGCTGCTCATCACGCTGACCTGGCTGACCCGGCCGCCGTCATAGCCCATGGTCTCGGCCAGCACCCCACCGTCGGTGGGATACAGGTCGAACTCGTCGCGCAGCCCCCGCGCGTTATAGTGCAGCAGCGCCTGCCTCCCGTCGGCGAGCGTGATCGTGTCCACCCGCCCCGCCGCGGTGTAGCTGAAAGCGATCGTGGAGCTAGTGCCGCCGCTGGTGCTGGTGATCAGGGTGGTGGCGCCAGCGTTGTCGTAGGCGTATTCGTTGGTCGTGCCCGTGTCGGTGACCCAGGCCAGTTCGTTGGGCAACCAGTTGGCCGGCGTGATCGCCCCGCTCGGGGCCGGGTACGCGTAGCCATAGGTCGCGGCCGTCCCCGTGCCCCTGTAGCCGCTGGGCCGCTGCCCCAAGTTGCCGTCGGCGTCATAGGACCAAGTCTCCCGCGTCGCGCCCGCGTCGACGGTGAGTTGGCCCAGCGGCGTGTACGCCAACCGATGCGCCCCGCTGCCGGGGATGTTGGACAGGATGAGGTCAAGCGTCGTGGTGTGGCCCTGCGGGTCGTGCAGGTCCTGCTCCTGCAGGCCGAGCGGCGTGGAGACACTACCTGGGCCATTGACGGTGAGGCGCAAGGGGCGTCCATCGAGGTAGTATGTGCGCAGTTCCTGCAGGTTGGCCGTCCCCGCGCCTAGCGTCGCGGTGTAGGGCCGGTCGTCGGCATAGTAGCCGAAGATGCTGCTCCCATCGCTCCCACCGCTACTCGTCGGCGTCGCCGTTGGCGTGCTCGCCGGCGTCGCCGTTGGCGTATTGGTCCCGGTTGGCGTGCTCGTCGCCGTTGGCGTCGGCGTATTGGTCGCGGTTGACGTCGGTATGCTCGTCGGTGTGCGCGTCGACGTATTGGTCGCGGTCGCCGTTGGCGTCGATGTGCTCGTCGCGGTCGCCGTTGGCAGTGGCGTGCTCGTCGGCGTGTTGGTCGTGGTCGGGACCGGCGTGCGCGTCACGGTCTTCGTCGGCGCGGCGGTCGGCGCGGTTGTGCGTGTCGCGCTGCCCGTCGCCGTGCGCGTCGGTGTGCGTGTGGCTGTGGGCGTTGGTGTGACGGTCTTTGTCACCGCCGGCGTCGCGGTCGCCGCCGGCGTCGCGGTCTTTGTCGGTGTGCGCGTGGCCATGCGCGTCGGTGTCACGGCGAGGGCCGCGGCGGGACGATTGACGGAGGGGTGCGCGAAGGCCAGCGGCGTCCCCTGGATGTTCGACGCGTCTAACGCCGTAGGCGTGGTGGGCGCGGTCGCCGTGGTCGGGATCGTCATCGTAACCGGCCCCATGACCGTGTCGGGGGCGGTATATGTGATCGGGGCATACACGCGCAGGCCGGTGATGGGGTCCTGGATCAGGCGCTGGCCGGGGCGGGACGTGCGCGCGTGACGCACACCGACCGGCACGCGTCTGGCGACTGTCGTGGGCGTGCCCTCCGCGCTCGGCACGGCCGCGTTGACGCGTACGCCAGCGGCGGCCTGCGCCGATCCGGCGGCTCCGACGGTGATGGTGATGGCGCGACCCTCGGCGTCGAGGCCGCGCGTGATCGTCCCCGCGCCGCCGGGCAAGCCCTGCGTGCGCAGCCGTCCCGCCGCGTCGTACCCGTACGCCGTCTGACCCCGCCCGTCGTCCGCGCTCGCCAGGCGACCGGCGGCGTCGTAGGTAGCGGCGTAGCTGCTGCCGCCGCTGGCGTCATCTTGCCGCTGGAGGGCCACGAGGTTGCCGTCGGGGTCGTAGCTCGTGTCGGTGGCGATCGCGGGCAGGCCGGCCGCGTTGTAGAGGCCGTCGATCGTCCGCGCGGGGCGGTTGGCGCCGTCGTACACCGTGTGGTGGTCGTAGCCGTTGAAGTCGTAGTAGTCGGTGAGGTTGTCCGCCGGGTCCAACGTGTAGGACGCGTGCGCGAGCGAGGGGCCGGGCGCGCCCGCGGCCGAGGCGTAGAGGTCGCTCGTCAGAGGCCGGTCCGCCAGGTCGTAGTTGTTGTAGGTCAGGTCACCGCCCAGCGCGACGCGCTCGATTGCGTTGCCGTCGTGGTCGTAGGTCGTGAGGGTGGTCAGCGCCGAGGTCCCCGCGCCGCCGAGCAGGCCCTGCACCGTATCCGAGACCGGCTCATCGAGCGCGTCGTAGCCGCGCGTCTCCACCGTGCGCGACATCGTCGTGGCGTAGTCCAGGGGCGTGGTGATGGCAGCGGTATTCCCGACAGGATCGTACCCGGCGGACAATGTGACCGATCCGGGATCGGTCGAACCGGGCGTGGGCACGCCGGGCACGCTGACGCCGGTGCGTCGCCCCGCCGCGTCGTAGGCGTAGGCGGTCACGCGGCCGAGCGCGTCCCGCGCGGAGATGGGCTCGGTGGCCGTATAGGTGACGAGCGTGACCGCGCCGACCGGGTTCGTGACGGCGACGGCGCGCCCGAGCGGGTCATAGCTGTAGCGGGTCGCGTCCCCGGCGCCGTCGGTGGTCACGGCCACATTGCCGTCCCCGTCGTAGCCGACCGTCTCGGTCGCCGCCGTGGTACTGCCGTCCCATAGCGTGACGGGGGGCAGCGTCGTCTCCGTGAGACGGCCCAGATGGTCATAGGTGTAGGACGTCAGGTTGCCGTTGGGCGAGAGCGTCGCCGTGCGGTTGCCGTCCGCGTCGTAGCCGTAGGTCGTCGCCGTCGGGGCCGTGGCCGTGACGCCGCCCTGGACGGTGACGATGGGCGGCGTGTTCGCGACGGCGAGATCGCCCGCGGGCGTGTAGGTGTACGTCGCGGTGTGCGAGATCGCGGCAGAGTCGAGCGTAGCCACGCCGGCCGCGCTCACGTCGACGCCGTTCCCATCCACGACCCCGGTGACCTCGCCGGATGGGTCACGCTGGACGATACGGCCGCGCCACCTGTAGCCGCCGGAACCACAGGCCCCGCTAGCTGGTGAGAGGACAAGCCCCGACGCGACGTGGACGCGGGCCAGGGCCGCAGCGGCCGACTGCCCGCAGCCTGCTCCGGCGATGGGCGCGAGCGTCTGCGTGGTCGTGATGAGCCCGTAGTGTCCACCATAGCCGTAGAGGGTCATCCCGCCCTCGGGGCTCACCGTACCCGTCAGTTCGTGCATCGCGTCGTAGTAGTAGTCGGTCACGACCGGGCTCAAGCTATTCGTGGTCGTGTAGGCGCGAATCGGCGGGCGTACCGTCTCTGTGACGAGGCCGGTGCTGCCGTAGGATCCAACGTACTGATAGGCGTACGTCGTGGTGTGTCTATTGTTGTCGGTTCGGCTCGTGACGTCGTGGTCGGAATCGTAGGCGAAGCTGGTGGTGTCGCCGAGGGCATCCCGCACGGACGTAGCCTCGCCCTGCGCGTCGAGCTCATAGGTCGTCGTCACCGGGGCCGGCGAGCCGTAGCCCTCCACCACCTGCGTCAACTCGGGGAAATAGGTGAACTGTGTGGTGTAGGCCGGGATCGTGCCCGAGGCCGGGCTGGTGATCGCGTTCACCCGACCCTGCTGGTCGTAGCCGATGACCCAGGTGTGGACTGCTTGCGTGTAGGGGGTCGTGACACTGATGAGTTGCGTCCCGTTGTAGCCGAACATCGTCGTCAGCGCGTCGGTCGTGGCCGCCCCGCGCGTGATCGTGGTTAGATTGTTGCCGGTATACCCATAGGTGACGTGCTGGCTCCCCGCGGCGCCACTTCCTCCACCCTGCCAGAGTGGGCTTGCCGCCTCACTCAAGAAACTGTTGGCGCCGTAGCTGAGACGCAACGTTCGGCCGCCGCTATTCGCCTCGCTGATGGGACCCGTTCCGCTATACGCTAGCGTGTCACTGTTCCCGTAATTGTCTGTGTCCGCGCTGTAGTTTCCATGCTCGTCGAAGGTCAGGATCTCGCCGTCGAGGATGTTGGTCAGCGTGTAGCCAGTCGTCACACCGGTGATCGAGGCCGACGTGGCGAGTTGCCAGGGCAAGCCCGGCGTCACGCTGTACGTGGTATACGGGGCGGTCGCGGTCAGGACGCCGCTATAATAGAACGGCCAGGAAGCGCCACTAGCGTCGTCGAAGGTCACGGTGCCCGTGAACACGCCGTACATGCGCGGCGTCAGGCTACTTTGCCAGCCCTGGCCCACGATGCTCGTGCTATAGAAGTGGGCGAGGGCGCTATCCCACACCTGACCAAGGTTCAGATCCGGCCCGCGCGCGTGGAGGCGTAGCGCAGGCGCGAAGAGGTCCAGGTGTCCATCGGCTAGATCGGCTTGCAGGGCCAGCCCGTCGGCAAGGCGGATAGTGTGGCGGGGATGCCAGGGGATGACGCCGGGCGACATGGGAGCGTTGGTACAAATGACATTGCTCACGCCGCCAATAACTCGCACACGGTTATTCGCGGAATCAACGACGAGGAGACTGCCCGCCGCGTCCATCGCCACGCCCAAAGGCGCGTCCAGTTCCGCCTGGGTCGCGGGTCCGCCGTCGCCGCTGAAGCCGCGTGCTCCGCTCCCAACGATAGAAGTGATGGTGTGCGTGCTCGTGATGATCTCGAGCACGTTATCGCCCCGCGTCCCTTGCCCCGGGATATCCGCGCCGGTATTGGCTACGAACAGGCTGCCCATGCCGTCCAGGGTGATGTTGGTCGGGCAGGTCAAGAGGGAGCTCACCTGGGTCGCCCGCGGCGCGTCGACAGCCTGGTCACCCTGGCTCACCTCGGCGGGACGCGTGCGCGGGCACACGCCTACGACGAGCGTGGTGACCGTGTCGCTGTGGGCCACGATCTCGCGGACGGCCGACTGGCCGGGCGTGGGCGCGTCGACGAAGAAGAGATTGCCGTCGTCGTCCAGGGCCAACCCGGTGGGTCGCCCCAACGCCGTGCCCGTCGCGGGCTTGCTGCCACCGGCGCGACAGCCCACATTGCCGGCGGGGCACGCCGTGCCTACACCGGCGACGGTCACAATGTGGCCGGTCGCCGCGACGACCTCACGTATGCGGTTGTGGTCACTATCGGCGATAAATAGATTGCCGGCGTCGTCCACCGCCACGCTCGTGGGTCCGGCGAGGCGGGCTTGCGCCGCCGCACACCCGTCGCCGACAGCATCGGTTTGCCACGCACAGCCCGCCCCACCACCAGCGACGGTCACAATTACGCCAGACGAGGGTAGGCTGCCCGCCGCGCGTACTTCCCGCACGCGGTTGTTCGCCGTGTCGACGATGAACAGGTTCCCCTTGGCGTCCACGGCGACACTTTGCGGGGCGCGCAGCAGGGCCTGTGTCGCCGGCCCCCCATCGCCACTATCGCCGGCGGTGCTGGTGAACCCGGCCACGGTGGTGATGACGCCGGTGGCTGCGTCCACTTCCCGTATCACGTTGTTGGCGGTGTCGGCGATAAAAACATCGCCCGTCCCGTCAACGGCGACGCCCGCCGGGTTGTTCAGCCGCGCCTGTGTCGCCGGACCGCCGTCTCCGGCGTAGTCAATGGCGTGCGTAAACCCAGCCACGGTGGTGATCGTCCCCGTGGCCGGGTCGCTGATACCACCAATGGTTGCTGTCGAAGACACCGTGGACGCGCGGGATGGCGTGATAGGGGATGGGACCGAACTGGGCGCGGATAGGGCGGCAGTCGCGGTAGTCGAGGAAGATGTTGCCGTCGGCGACGCTGTAGTAGCGGTCGTGGTCGGTTCCACCGTCGACGTGGATGAGGAAACAGGGATGCTACTGACGCGAGATGGCGTGGTCTTTTGGGCAAGCGAGGGGAGAGGACCGCAGAGGCTGAGCACGATGGTCAGCAAAGCGACGACAGGCCAGGGGCGGACTCGCACAGCCATGAGGACATCCCTTCTAAAAAGCGCCGAGGCGACGGCGGCAACAATACATGCCGCCTATAGCATATAGGCGCCCCCTCCCCATATCCATCACCCAAAGTACTGTGCTGCCGTACCGGCAGACAGTTGATGCCGGGTGCACGTCTTACCGCGACGAGGCAAGGTCCAGCGCCGCCGGCAAGCCACCCTCGTAGGCGTCGCGTAGCGACGACACGGTAATGCGTACCGTCACCGATGCCGCGTGTAACTCGCAGGCGTTTCCGCCGGTCGCGCCGAGCCGCGCGATCGGCATGGCCGCCCCA
>JAABUX010008577.1_pt1 | contig 11762 bp, 10 predicted proteins | sample 5561851 | NCBI WGS metagenome assembly JAABUX01 (sample SAMN10711883, study PRJNA513361) | rock metagenome | isolation source: Antarctica rocks | place: Antarctica: Victoria Land, Richard Nunatak red sandstone | collected 2016-01-03 | reverse complement strand
AGACGCGGCCACCTATGCGGCGCTGAAAAGCCGGGTCAACGGCAACTGCATATTCTACCTGGCTATCGCCGCCCGGTTCTTCGGGCCGGTGCTGACCCATCTGGCCGACAGCGGGCTGATGCAGGAGGGGGACGACGCCTTCCGCCGCGTGGTGATCGAAAAGCCGTTCGGCCACGACCTCGCCAGCGCAAAGGCGTTGAACAAGCTGATCCTGGACCGGATGGACGAGTCGCAGGTGTTCCGCATCGACCATTTCCTCGGTAAGGAGACGGTGCAGAACATCATGGCGCTGCGGTTCAGCAACGGCATCTTCGAGCCGCTGTGGAACCGCCACTACATCGACCACGTGCAGATCACCGCTGCCGAGACGGTGGGCGTCGAGACCCGTGGCCATTTCTACGAATCGACCGGGGCGCTGCGGGACATGGTGCCCAATCACATGTTCCAGTTGCTGGCGATGACGGCGATGGAGCCGCCGAACAGCTTCGACGCCGACGCGGTCCGGGCGGAGAAGGCGAAGGTGCTGCAGGCGGTCAAGCCGCTCGACAGCTTTAGGGTGGCGCGGGACGTGGTGCGCGGCCAGTACGGCCCCGGTCGCCTGGGCGGCAAGGAGATGCCGGGTTATCGCCATGAGCGCGACGTGGCGCCGGACAGCACGACCGAGACCTTTATCGCCATGCGGCTCAAGATCGACAACTTCCGTTGGGCCGGGGTGCCGTTCTATGTGCGGACCGGCAAGCGGATGGCGCTGCGGCGGACCGAGATCGTGGTGCATTTCAAGCAGGCGCCCTACGCGATGTTCCGCAGCACCCCGATCAGCGAGCTGACGCCGAATGTCATGGTCATCCACGTGCAGCCGAGCGAGGGCATCACGCTGAACCTCAGCGCCAAGGTGCCGGGTCCGGCCTTGAAACTGGGCGCGGTGGCAATGGATTTCCGCTACGCCGACTATTTCAACACGCCGGCCAACACCGGCTACGAGACCCTGCTGTATGACGTCATGATTGGGGACGCGACATTCTTCCAACGCGCCGACAACATCGAGGCCGGCTGGGCGGTCGTGCAGCCGATCCTGGACGAGGTCGAGGCCGGCCATAGCATGGTCCACACCTACGGCACCGGGACGAGCGGCCCGGCGGCTGCGGACGCGCTGCTGGAGCGGGACGGCCGCTGCTGGCTGGCACTGGGCTGATGGGCGGCGCAGTCCACACCCCTGTCCGCCTGGTCGTGTCCGACGTGGACGGGACGTTGGTGAAAACCGACAAGTCGCTCGCCGCCAGCACGGTGGCGGCGGCTGGGCGGCTGCGGGCGGCGGGCATCCCGCTCGCCGTCGTCAGCGCCCGGCCGCCGCGTGGCCTGTTATGGATCGCCAGCGAGCTAGGTCTGGCGGGCCTGCTGGCCGGGTTCAATGGCGGGACGATCGCGCAGCCGGATGGGACCGTGGTGCAGCAGCACTCCGTTCCCACGGAGGCGGCGCGGACAGCGCTGGCCTTGTTCGCCCGCAATGGCGTGAGCGCATGGTTCTTCACCGCACAGGAATGGCTGGTGCTGGACCCGAACGGCCCGCATGTCGACCATGAGCGCCATACGGTGCGGTTCAACGAGCGCGTGGTGGAAAGCTTCGAACCCTATATCGATCAGGGTGGCAAGGTGGTGGGCGTAACGAACGACGCCCCGCTGCTGGCCCGGCTGGAGGCCGAGTTGCAGGGGCTGCTGGGCGACACGGCCAACGCCAAGCTGTCGCAGACCTACTACCTCGACGTGACGCACCGGGAGGCGAACAAGGGCAACGCGGTACGCATGCTGGCGGCGCAACTGGGGGTCGACTTGGCCGACGTGGCGGTGCTGGGGGACATGGCCAACGATCTGCCGATGTTCGACGTGGCCGGGTTCGCGGTGGCGATGGGCAATGCGTCGGCCGAGGTGCAGGGGCGTGCGGCTGCGGTGACTGGCTCCAACGACGCCGACGGCTGGGCGCAGGCGGTCGACCACCTCATCCTGCCGCGGGGCCGCTGATGGACAAGACGCTTGCCGATCCACAGGCCCTCGCAGTTCATGTCGCTGGCTGGATGGCTGGCGTCTTGCAGTCGCGTCCGGGGCCGGCAACGGTTGCGTTGTCCGGCGGGTCAACGCCGAAGCTGCTGTACCAAGCCCTGGCGGCGGCCCCGTTCGTCGATCAGGTGCCATGGGACCGCGTACACTGGTTCTGGGGCGACGAGCGCTTCGTGCCACAGTCCGATGACCGCAGCAACTACCGCATGACGATGCAGGCCATGCTGGACCGCGCCATCGTGCCGCCCGGCAATGTCCACCCGATCCCGACCGAGGGCGTGACCGCCGACGAGGCCGCCGCGCGCTACCAGGCTCTGTTGCAGGCGTTCTACGGTGCCGCGACCCTCGACCCTGCCCGGCCTTTGTTCGACATCGTGCTGCTGGGACTTGGCACCAACGGCCACACCGCGTCGCTGTTCCCCGGCACGCCGGCACTGGCCGAGCGCACCGCCTGGGCCGCGGCGGTGACGCCCGAAGGCGAGCCCACGCGCATCACGCTCACCTACCCGGCGCTGGAAAGCTGCCGCCATGCCGCTTTCCTGGTGGCCGGCGCCGACAAGCGGGACGTGCTGGCCCAGGTGCGGGCGGGCGCTGCCGACCTGCCGGCAGCGCGCTACCGCCCCATGGGCGAGCTGCATTGGTTCACCGACCAGGCCGCGGCGGGCTAGAAGCTTGGCGCAACCATGGCTATCGTCGCCGCCATGAGCGCTGAACCTCCGCCGGCTGTGCCGCCTCCTGCTGTGCTTCCCCCTGCCGTGCTCGTCGTCATGGGCGTGTCCGGCTCGGGCAAGACCACCATCGCGGCCCTGCTTGCGGGCCGGCTGGGCTGGGAGTTCGAGGACGGGGACGACTTCCACCCGCCGGAGAACGTCGCCAAGATGCACGGCGGGACGCCGCTGACCGACGAGGACCGCTGGCCCTGGTTGCGCTCCATCGCGGCGTGGATCGATGCCACGCGGTCGACCGGGCGGCACGGGATCGTGGCGTGCTCGGCGCTGAAGCGCGCCTACCGCGACATCCTGCTGCGCGGCAAGCCGGACGTGCGGCTCGTGTACTTGCAGGGCGACAAGCAGCTTATTTCCACTCGGCAGGCGGCGCGGCTGAACCACTACATGCCGGCGGCCCTGGTCGACAGCCAATTCGCGGCGCTTGAGGAGCCGGGGCCGGACGAACACCCCATCGTCGTCTCGGTCGCGCCGCGCCCGTCCGAGGTCGTGCAGGGCATTATCGCGCAACTGCCGGAATTCGCCTGATGCCGGAGTTTATCTGATGCCGGAGCTTATCTGATGCCGGAGCTTATCTGATGAGTGTGCCGCTGGACCAAACCGCGCTGAAGCAACAGGCCGCCGAGGCCGCGGTGGCGGAAGTGACAGATGGGATGGTGCTCGGCTTAGGCACCGGGTCGACGGCGGCGCTCGCGGTGGCGGTGCTGGGGGCGCGGGTGCAGGCGGGGTTGCGCATCGTGGGCATCCCCACCTCGGAGCGCACGGCGGAGCAGGCGCGGAGCTTGGGTATTCCACTGGCGAGCTTTGCCGAGCATACGGTGATTGACCTCACGATCGACGGCGCCGACGAGGTTCACACGGGCACGCTCGACCTTATCAAGGGCCTGGGCGGCGCGTTGCTGCGGGAGAAGATCGTGGCCGCCGCGAGCCGGCGCATGACCGTCGTCGTGGACGAGGGCAAGCTCGTTCCCGCACTCGGGGGCGTGCGCCTGCCGGTGGAGATCGTGGCATTCGGCTGGCAGACGACGGTTGTTCGCCTGCAGGACGCTGGGGCCGACGTGGTGATCCGGCAGGCCGCCGAGGGCACGCCATTCCGGACCGACGGCGGCAACCTGATCGCCGACTGTGCCTTCACTGGCATCGCCGACCCGGCTGCGCTGCACGCCCGCTTGAAGGCCATGGTTGGCGTGGTGGAGACCGGGCTGTTCATCGGCATGGCCACCCGCGTCATCGCCGGCACCCAAGCCGGCCCGAGGATTTTGGAGCAGCGATGAGCGACGCCGAGACAGAGGCCAAGCCGAAGACAGCGCAGCCGGCGGCCTCTGCCCCGATCACCCTCGCGATCGACATCGGCGGCACGAACCTGAAGGCGGGCCTGTTGGACGGCGACGGCGGCATTGTGGGCGAGCGGGTCAAGGTTGCCACGATGCACCCGTCCCCACCGGACCGGGTCGTGCCGGCGCTGGTCGAGCTGGCCGGGCGGCTCGGGTCGTTCGACCGCATTTCGGTGGGGTTCCCCGGCGTGGTCAGGGGCAGCACCGTGCGGACGGCGCCGAACCTAGGCACCGAGCAGTGGGCCGGATACGACCTGGGCGGGGCGTTGCAGTCGCGCCTTGGCAAGCCGGTTCGGATGCTGAACGACGCGATGGTGCAGGGCCTGGGCGTGATCTCCGGGCATGGGCTGGAGTGCGTGATCACGCTTGGCACCGGCTTTGGCTTCGCGTTGTACCAGGACGGGCGGCTGTCTCCGCATCTGGAGATGAGCCAGCATGTCGTGCGCAAGGACATGACGTATGACCAGTATGTCGGGGTCGCGGCGCTGAAGAAGGTGGGCCTCAAGCGTTGGCTGCGCCGGGTGCAGCGGGTGTTGGCGCAGCTTCGTGTGGTGGTGAATTTCGATACGCTGTATATTGGTGGCGGCGATGCGCAGAAGCTTGAGATCGAGCTGCCGGCCAACGTGCGAATCGTTTCGAACGATGCGGGGATTACGGGCGGGGTGCGGCTGTGGGACGGCCGGCTGGATGAGGCGTTTGCGAAGTAGGGAGTGCTTAGCACTATAGTTGCGTGGCTCTTTTCCCAAGCAGTTCCGACAGGCTTTCCCCCGGTTTGAAGTTGCTAACTGTAGGCGTGAGAACGAGCTCAGAATAAATAATTAATCGTATTGGTAATTAGCGGACCATGCCCAAGGCAAGTTGCATGGACCGTAGACCGGTGTATGTACTTTCTGCCGCCTCCCTGGCAGTCGCATTCTTGCCGGCGCGGCATCGGCCGATAACAAGCGCTACGATGGTAGTCAGCCCGTCGTCAGATAATGGAGCGACCACGCTTCCACGCTTCGCTTTCACGAAAGGCCGGTCCGCCTCCGCTAAGGCATCGGCAATGAGTTGCACGGCATAGCCTATTTGCTGACGGTCAGAGCTGTCCATGACCTCGACGACGGACGCGCATGATGCGTTCGGTCGCAAGATGTCCGCATTCGCCACGCCGGATATAAATGAGCAGCAGACGATTAGGAATGATGACGCGCGCATAGACGCTTCCTACGTTCCGTACAAAGCAACACCATCTTTCATTGCATATCAATGTTAATCTGATCACAGCACGAATGAGCGAAGCGTTAGTCCTCACGGCCTGCGGCACGAACATCGCGTGCGGGGCCATGCGGTCCGGCGCAGCGCTCGCCAACCTGTTCAACGACGGTGGCCTCGGCAGCGTAGTGTTTGATCTGCTGACGCTCAGAGACATTACGCTCGCCGACATGGAACCGCTCAAAAGCGTTCAGTGCAGTGATGCGCAGAAAGGCGCGACTGCGGTCCCACTAGCCGCCATCGCCAGGGCCGGCTACGCAGCCCCATGCAGACCTCCATCCCCACCGCCATACCTCGTGTCGCCCTAGTCACCGGCGGCGCACGCCGGCTCGGCAGCGCGATCGTCACAGCACTCGCCGACGCAGGCTTCGACGTCGTGATCCATTGCCACAACAGCAAAGCAGAGGCGGAGGCCTTGGCCATGCAGGTCCGGTCCCAAGGCGTCCGCGCGGCAGTCCTCACAGCAGACCTCGGCAATGAGGCCGCCGTGCATGGCCTGCTGCCCGCCGCCGCCGCAGCACTCGGCCCGGTTGGCGTGTTGGTCAACAACGCCAGCACGTTCGAGCGCGACGAGTGGGACGACGCCACCCGCAGCAGTTGGGACGCCCACATGGAGCCGAACCTGCGCGCCCCGTTCGTGTTGACCCAGGCCATGGCACGCGCCCTGCCCCAAGCAGCGAGCGGCGCGGTGATCAACATGATCGACCAGCGCGTTTGGTCGCTGACCCCGCATTTCGTCTCCTACACCGTCTCCAAGGCGGCGCTCTGGGCGCTGACGCAGCAGATGGCGTTGGCATTGGCGCCGCGCATCCGGGTGAACGCCATCGGCCCCGGCCCTGCCCTGCCCAGCCCGCGCCAAACCCCGGAGCAGTTCGCCCGGCAGTGCGCCTCCGTCCCGTTGCAGCACGGCACCAGCCCGGCCGAGATCGGACGCGGCGTGACCGCCATCCTGGCATTGCCGGCGATGACCGGGCAGATGATCGCGCTGGACGGCGGCCAGCATCTGCAGTGGCAATCCAGTGGCAGCGGAGCCGGCAACAGCGGGGTCGAAGAATGAACATCGTAGCCGAATCCGGCGTCCGCCACGTCTTCCTGCGCGACATGGTGCTGCAGGCCAGCATCGGCTGGTATCCGCACGAGCACGGCGGTACCCAGCGCGTCCGCATCAACGTCGACCTCGGCGTCGACGAGGACGCCGACGCCTCCGACGAGCTGAAGCGCGTGGTGAGCTATGAGACGGTGGCCATAGCGGTGCGGCAGATTGTGGCGGCCGGGCACATCAAGCTGGTCGAGACCCTGGCCGAGCGCATCGCCGCCGTTTGCCTGACCGACACGCGGGTGCGGCTCGCGCGGGTCCAGGTCGAGAAGCTGGACGTGTTCGCAGACGTCGCGGCGGCTGGCGTCGCAATAGTTCGGCACAGAAGCGGAACAGATGCCCGGACCTTGGGTTGAGGTTGTCCACGGGGGCCTATCCAATGCCAATGATTGCAGAGACATGCACGATGACGCTCAGCATAAGGACTCGCGGCAACACCCAAGCATAGTAAAATCAAGCTTTTAGCGGTTTTGCCCAAAGTATGGGCAATCCGGTGGAACCCACGTGAAACCGTGGCGGTATGCCCCTCATCCGCCACTCTTCCACAGAGTTGTCCACAGCTTCCGTGGATAGAAAAAGCTTTTTTGGATCGGCGCCGCACCACCGGGGCCACTTGAGCCACGGACGGCCACGCCCCTATTGGAACCCATGCACGACGCCGATCCTTCGCTGGCTCAACCCGCACAAAACGCGCCCAGCCAGCCGCCAGCCAGCATCGCCCCCGTAGAAGCCAGCCCGAAAGGCGTGGGCGTGATCGAACGCGCGCTGCTGACCATGCCGCTCAGCCCCGGCGTCTACCGCATGCTGGATGCGCGGGGCGACGCCCTCTATGTCGGCAAGGCCAAGAGCCTCAAAAAGCGTGTCTATTCCTACACGCAACTCGCCCGGCTGAACGAGCGACTGCGCCGCATGGTGTCGGAAACGGTCTCGATGGAGATCGTGACGACGCACACCGAAGCCGAGGCCCTGCTGCTTGAAGCCAACCTTATCAAACGGTTGAAGCCTCGTTTTAACATAGTACTTCGGGATGACAAGAGCTATCCGTGGCTGATGCTGACCGAGGACCACCCGTTTCCGCAGATCGTCAAGCACCGCGGCACCCGGTCGCGCAAGGGCAGCTACTACGGGCCGTTCGCGTCGGTGTGGTCCGTCAACCAGACGGTGAACGCCATGCAGCGCGTGTTCCTGCTGCGGTCGTGCCAGGACAGCGTGTTCGCCAACCGCAGCCGCCCGTGCCTGCTGCACCAAATCCGCCGCTGCTCGGCGCCCTGCGTCGGACGGATCGGCGCAGAGGACTACGGCCGCCTGGTGGACCAGGCCCGCGCCTTCCTGGGCGGCAAGGCGAACACGGTGCAGAAGGAGCTGGCCCACGAGATGGAGGCCGCGGCGGAGCACCTGGAATACGAACGGGCGGCGGCGATCCGCGACCGCATCCGCGGGCTGACCCACGTGCAGGGCACCGCGGTCATCAACCCGGCCAGCCTGACCGACGCCGACATTATCGCCGGGCACCAGATCGGCGGCCAGACCTGCGTGCAGGTGTTCTTCATCCGCGGCGGGCGCAACAACGGCAACCGGGCGTTCTTCCCCACGCACTCCCGCGACATGGAGCTGGACGCCGTGCTGGCCGCCTTCGTCGCGCAGTTCTACGACGACAAGCCGTCGCCGGAGGCCGTGCTGCTGAACCATCCGATCCCCGAGCAGGAGCTGGTCGCCGAGGCCCTCTCGCTCAAGGCGGGCCGCAAGGTCACGCTGGCCGTGCCGGTCCGCGGCGAGAAGCGCGCGGTCGTGCTGCACGCCGAAACCAACGCGCGGGAGGCACTGGAGCGCAAGCTGGCCGAGAGCGCCGGGCAAGCCAAGCTGCTGGAGGGCGTGGCCGAGCTGTTCGGATTAGCCGCGCAGCCCACCCGCGTCGAGTGCTACGACAACAGCCACATCATGGGCACCGCCGCCTACGGCGTGATGGTGGTGGCGGGTCCGGACGGCTTCCAGAAGAACGCCTACCGCAAGTATGGCATCCGCGGCCCGATTGCGCCCGGCGACGACTTCGCGATGATGCGGGAGGTGCTGGAGCGCCGGTTCGGCCGCGCCCTGAAAGAGCAGGCCGCCAGCGAGAACGGCGAGGGCGAGGCGCCGGCCCTGCCGGACCTTGTGCTGATCGATGGCGGCGCCGGGCAGCTCTCGGCGGTGCGCGGGATCATGCAGGACTTGGGCATGCACAACATCCCGTTGGTTGCCATCGCCAAAGGCCCCGACCGCGACGCCGGGCGCGAGTGGTTCCACACCGAGGGCCGCCCCCCGTTCCAACTGCCCCCGCGCGACCCCGTGCTGTACTACTTGCAGCGGGTGCGGGACGAAACGCACCGGTTCGCCATCACGACCCACCGCGTCGGCCGCAGCCGGGCGCTGGTCACGAGCGAACTCGACGAGGTGGAGGGCGTCGGCAGCGCCCGCAAGCGCGCCTTGCTGAACCATTTCGGCTCTGCCCGCGGGGTGAAGGCCGCCGGCCTCGCGGACCTGGAGGCGACGCCCGGCATCAACCGGGAGACGGCACGGCGCATCTACGCGCACTTCCATCCGGGTTCGGCGCGGGATGCTGGATAGGCCTTTGCCGGCGCTGTTTCCGTGACCCTGACAAAAACCAACATTTTCTCAAGTTTGATGGCACACTACGATCTGCTGGCCGGGCTACACTGGCCATTCTGCATTGAAACGGATGTTCGGCTGTCATGACCGCGTCGACCGCCGACACTCCTAACGCCAGCCTGGACCCGCAAGACTGGAGCCTGCTGCGGCTTCAAGGCCATCGAATGCTCGACGACATCTTCGATCACCTGCAGGGCCTGCGGGATGGACCTCTCTGGCGTGCGCCGCCGGACATGCCGCTGAGCGGCCCGCCGTCGCACCTGCCGCAGGAGCCTTCCGACCTGACGCAGGTGCACGCCAGCTTTTTGCGGGACGTGTTGCCATATTCGAGCGGCAATGCCCATCCAGGCTTCATGGGATGGGTCCAGGGCGGCGGCGCGCCGGTCGGCATGCTGGCGGAGATGCTGGCGGCCGGCCTCAACATCAACGCCGGCGGCCGTAACCACATGGGGATCGCAGTGGAGCGCGAGGTCCTCGGCTGGACGCGCGAGATGTTCGGCTTTCCGAAGGCCGCGAATGGCCTGTTCGTGACCGGTGCATCGGCCGCCAACCACATCGGCGTGCTCGTCGCGCGCACGCGCGCCCTGGGTCCAGAGGTCAGGCGTCATGGCCTGCGTGGCGCCCGCCTCACCGCCTACGCCTCAACCGCGTCGCACGGATGCTTGGCGCGGGCGATGGAGATGACCGGCCTCGGGGCGGACGCGCTGCGCAAGGTGCCGGTCGACGCTGGCCACCAAATCGATGTGGGCGCCCTGCGCGCCGCAATCGAACGTGACCACGCACTCGGCTGCACGCCGTTCCTGGTCGTCGGCAACGCCGGCACGGTCGACATTGGCGCGACCGACGACCTTGAGGCGTTGGCCGATCTGGCCAGCATGCAAGGCCTCCATTTCCATGTCGACGGCGCCTTCGGCGCATTGGGCATCCTGTCGCCCGAGATCAAGCCTCGCCTGCGCGGACTCGACCGCGCCGACTCGTTGGCATTCGACTGGCACAAGTGGGGGCAGGCGCCCTACGACGCCGGCTTCTCCCTCGTCCGCGATGGCGCTCTTCTCCATGCCACGTTTGCAGCGGACGCGGCCTATTTGCAGCGCGCTCCACGGGGCCTCGCCGCCGGGGACTGGTGGCCATGCGATCTCGGGCCGGACCTTTCGCGCGGGTTCAGGGCGCTGAAGGTGTGGTTCATGCTGAAGACCTACGGCAGCGCCGCCATTGGCCACGTTGTGGGCCACAGTTGCGCAATGGCGCGGCTGCTGGCCAAACGGGTGGCAGCGACGCCGGAGCTTGAGCTTCTCGCCCCGGTGCCAATGAACATCGTCAACTTCGGCTGGCGGGGCACCCATGGCGACGAGCGGAACGCCGAGACCGTCATGGCCCTCCACGAAGCAGGACGGGTCGCGCCCTCGCTCACCGAGATCAACGGCCGCAGGGCTATCCGCGCCGCCTTCGTCAACCACCGCACCGACGAGCGCGACGTTGCGGCGTTGATCGACGGAGTGCTGCGCCTCGGCTTCGGCGGCCTCGTCAACCGCGGCGCCGCATGAACGTGCCTCCGAGCGCCGCAAACCATCCGTGTTCAATGATCGGCCCGCGTCCAACGATCGGCCTTGCCGCGCTTATGCGCCTGGCCTACGCGGGCGAGAGCTTGCAGCCCGTCTGGAACAATCTCATCGCGCGCGTGGCGGCTGACCCGGCCGATGCAGCCGCCATGATGGACATGTCCATCGTCCTGCAGCTCTCCGGCGAACGCGAGCGCGGCCTCGACATGCAGGCCACGGCCCTGGAGCTTGAGCGGGTCTACCACCGGCCGCATGGGCGCGCGGACGGCCTGCGGGTGGTGGCGCTCGTCGTTGCGGGCGACCTCATGGCCAACACGCCGCTCGACTTTCTGCTGGAAGGGTCCGACGTCGACCTTCGACTTGTTTACGTGGACTCCGAGGGGACTCCTCCGGCTGCGATTCCTGAGCACGATGTCGCTTTCATGGCGGTAAGCGAGTCCCCCTCATCGGTCGCGACATTGCAGGGTGTGGCCAAAGCGCTGCGGGCCTGGCCGGCCCCGGTGATGAACGGGCGCCCCGAACGAATAGCCGCCCTGACGCGGGACGGAGTCGCCGCTCTTTTTGCCGGCGACGCGCATGTGCTCGCTCCGCCCGTCGTCCAACTGTCGCGACAGGGCCTGGCGGCCCTCGGCAACCAGGGCGTGGATGCCGCGCCGACCTCTGCCGGCGGCGGCTTTCCCTTTGTCGTGCGGCCGGTCGGCTCCCATGCCGGGCAAGGCCTCTCGAAACTGGATGGTCCCGCTGCGGTCGCCTCCTACCTTGGGGAGCGGGCAGATACGGAGTTCTACCTTTCGCCTTTCGTGGACTACCGGAGCGCCGACGGCCTCTACCGCAAGCGGCGCATTGCCTTCATCGGTAAGCGCCCTTTCATCTCCCACTTGGCAGTCTCCGAGCACTGGATGGTGCATTACCTCAACGCCGGGATGACCGAGAGCGCCGGGAAGCGCGCCGAGGAGGCGGCTTTCATGCGTGACTTCGACAACGACTTCGCCGAGCGGCACGCCGCCGGGTTCGGTTCCCTCTGCGACAAGATCGGGCTCGACTACTTCGGCATCGATTGCGCGGAGACACGCGACGGCAGGCTTTTGCTGTTCGA
>JAABUX010008575.1_pt1 | contig 11763 bp, 18 predicted proteins | sample 5561851 | NCBI WGS metagenome assembly JAABUX01 (sample SAMN10711883, study PRJNA513361) | rock metagenome | isolation source: Antarctica rocks | place: Antarctica: Victoria Land, Richard Nunatak red sandstone | collected 2016-01-03 | reverse complement strand
GCGGGGCATATCCTTCTCCGTCGCCCGACTCCTCGCCTGCGACCCGCCCTGCGCCCGGCATGGATCTGGGTCAATGCTGCAGGATGCTCCAACCAGAGGCATTGTATATGTCACCCCAACGCTCAGCCCCATGCACTTGAAGCACGAGCACCGCGGCTGCACGCTTGTCGCCGCGCAGCAAATGACATGCATGTGGGCAGCTCACAACAAACACCGGGTGTCTGAAACCCCACCTTGCCGTTGCGCGCCGGCGCCGGGGCTCCGCCGGAGCGCGCCCCCGAGGTCGTTCGCGGCAGCTGCCCCGACCGGTCCGGCAGCACCACGTCAGGCTCGAACTTCGTCGCCGCGTGGCCGGCCGTGAATCGCCGCGCCCGCGGGCCCGCTCCTGTTGACAACCCGGACGCCGCCCATCGCTCCTGGAGCGGAATGCGATGGTGTCACGACTCGCCATGCTGGGCTGAGCGACGGACAGCGGCAGCTGAATTAGCATCATGAGTGCCACGCAGCCAAGCGATAGGACTGCCACCACAGGTCGCGTGTTGCCGCAGCAGCGATGGGTGGCTGGGCAGTAGGCCAAGCGGTGCTGACCTCGAACAGGCCCTCAACGCGACTGCCGAGCTTGCCGAAATTGGAGTTGGTGCCGTTGTAGGTGTAGATGTTGGAGAAGAACAGGTGCATGTCCTGCGCGGCAGGCACGACTGTCTGAGCTGCCTTTCACTGACATGCAGAACAACATGTTTAGCCGGAAGCACCCTGCCTGGGGCAGCATCCTGCATAGACGAGGACAGATGCGCAATCCCATTCTGATGCAGGCAAGGCTCGGCAAGGCGGCAGCGCAGCCGCGCTGCAGAGGCCCGCACCTCGTAGAACTCCTGTGGCGTCTCGTACTTCTTCCTGATCAGGTTCTTCTTTATGGTGCCAAGATCCCGCGGGTTTTTGATCACCTCATAGTAGTCCGGCACAAAGGACTTTTTCACCTGCAGGAGTAAGAGTACATGTCAATCGAGCTGCGTTCTCAAAGCTTCGTGTGACTGTCATGGTGCTGTTGACACTCAAAAGCCGATATAGAGGACATTAGAGCAGGGGACGCACTGAAAGTCAGGCAAGAATTTGGCGCACCGGCTCGTTGAAGTAGATGATGAACTCGCCGAACTCAGTCCAGCACGACTGCATGATGCTCAGGCACTTGTGCTCGAACTGGCCCTTAGCCCAACCACCCTCATCCCGCGGCGTCACCGGCTCACTGTAACCTCCGCCTGCATTTGTGAGGGCGTGTTCAGGGGCTGAGCATACGAGCAGGTGCGCGCACGCAGCTGTGTTGCCCACTGCGCACACCCATTGTGCGCGATAACCGACTGGTCTGCAGCTCGAACAGGAGACCGCAGGGGAGGGACCCTCTTGCTGAAAACCAGGAAGGCTGCCAACGCGGATGCAGCTCACCTGCGAATTGATGTCCATTCGCATCCGCGAAGGCACGAGGGGTCGCCGCATCCTGCGTGCACGCAGCCGCATGATCGCTTTGCGTTCGCGCACAGCCAGTCTCGTTCGACTCGCACGAATCAGCGCGCGGGTCGCAGACCCTTGCCTGGTAGAGGTCGGACGCCTTGCGCTTCAAGCTGCTGATGGCTGAGGAGTTGGTCCGGAGGGGCGCTGCGCCAGGTATCTTGGCATGCATCTCCAGCAGCATGCTCTCCAGACGCTGCACGTCCTTCTCCGCCAGACGGCCGAGCTGGAAGGAGCGATCCGCATCGACCAGCACCGCTGCCGTTGCGTCGGCGCTGCCGACTCTGAGCTTCTCCGCGCTCCCGATGAGGCACCCCGAGTCGAGCTTCAGCAGCACCCGCCGGGCTTTGTCCGAAAGCGTCTCGCTGACCATTCTGGGCTTGTTGCGGGCGTGCAAAGCACTGCGGCGAGGCTCCTTTGCTTCCGAAGCCTCGCCGCAGAAAGAGATTGTTGGGCGTAAACGAGCCCCTGAGCAACGGTGTCCCTAGCAGCGAGGCTACTTGCCCTTTGCCAAGGCTGACGCTGCGATTGTTCGTGTTCGGGGCACCCTCAGCACAGGCCTAGCAAGGATACAAGAGGTGGGCACTCAGGTATTCCGACATGACGGTCGCAGTGCACCAGTGGGCGGAACCACAAGAGCAAATTGTTGCCTGTGGGGGAGTGCTGCAGAATGTCGCTGCAAGGGAATCCAGTCCCGCGTTGTCAGAGTCCTCACCCCTTCACCGTTGCACTGGCGCAGAGACGCCGATCAGGGGAGTGTTGGCGACCATGGCGGTCCCTCGACCCCGCGATGCCGCCAGCGACGAGGATGAGGACTTCCACTCCGGCCGCGACTCAGGCGGCGACGAGAACTCCGTGTTCTCCGACAGCGACGATGACGCAAATGTGGTGCTGCAACCCCCGGGCAGTGCTCCGGCCACAGGTGAGCATGTGAAGGGTCAACAAACCTCGCCCAGCAGAGCTTGATGCAGTAGGAGCTCGCTGTTTGTCCCCCCTCGACCCCGCTCTCACACCACCGAGCTGCGGGCGGGATATTTCCCAGATCTGGTCTTGGAGCGCAGTGAACGCATCAGGTGACTCGCAGGCGAACCCGCCATAACACCCGTGGCAGTACCGGAGGCACCGCTGGCGGTCAGCCCCGCAGCAGATGCAGACGACGGCCAACAGCCGCAGGACGCCATTCTCGAGGCAGCGCCTGCGTCGACTGCGAGCCAGCTTGGAGCAGACATCCCAGAGCAGACCGGTGCAGCATCTGCAGCTGGCGCTACGGGAGAGGTTGGTACCCAGCACTGTGGCGATTCAACAGGGGACGCGGCTGTGGCAGAAGCTGCAAACGCCGTCGCAAAGCTCCACCTTGATGCAGATGGTGTGTTGAAGCTCCACTTCGACCTCGCCGCCAGCAATGCAGGTGTGCCAGTGAATATGATTCTCATGACTCTCCCTGCTCCTGTAGACTGTGCCTGCTGGGCGGGGTACAGGGCAATGCTGCCCATCTTTGTACTCATATTTGCACTGCATTCCTGTGTACATCATGTTCATGCAGGGCAGATTGGTACGGGCCATAGGCGTCAAGCACAGACAGGCGTGCCGCTTTCGCAGGAGCAGCAGATGACGTTGCGGCGGGTCAGCAGGACAGCGACCGTCCCGAGGCAGCCGAGGGTGGCGACTGGGCGGCAACGGACGGAGCGGGGCCGGATGCAGCTGCGGGCACGCCGGATGGCGCCGGGGAGGCAGAGGAGACGGTGCGCGCCCGCTACTGTGCTCTGCAAACACAAGCGTCGAAGCTCAACCTAGAAGCACAGAGGGTCCAGCGATTTCGAGGCGGAGCTTGCCATCCCTTGCGGGTGCATTGCTGCAACGTCATCTCGAGTTTGGCCCGGCGCCTGCAATCTATGCAGTGCTGTATCCTACCTCTCATTGCAGCACGCTTGGCCTCGTCTGTAGGCATCACAAATCTGCTCACGCTGAACCTTCGGCCCTGTGAGCACCGACTCGACGCGTAGGTGCCCGCCCCGCGGCGTGCTGAACGCCGGCGGCCATTGGAGCCGTACGAGGTGCCGTCGTCGGGGCCCTTCTTCCTGCACGACGACCGCTTTGGCGGCGACGACGCGCCGGCCCCGTGCGCTCCTCATCCTTTACCCCTCATCATGACCCTGACCCCTCACCATGACCCTGACCCCTTCCTACGAACCTACTCTCCCCCTGCATAGATTGTGAGGGTAGCTCTGGGCTGGAACAGAGTGCCTTGCCGATTGCAGGCGGCTCCCGAAGAAGAAGGACCTGTTTGACCCCACCGACGACAAATGGGTGCACGACAAGTTCGACTTGCCGCCGGACCAGGACCTCGACTATGACACGGTGATGATCAGCAAACTCCACTAGGGTGCCCTCTATGGCGTTGCTCTCAGATCTCGCCGTCCCTATGTGCAGGGCAGCAAGTTCACCATGGAGCCTGCAGACAGCATTTGTGTTGAGTCCATGTTGCCCTGCGGATCTCGAGTAAATGCATGAAAGGGGTTTTGTGTGACTTGCACAGGGCTTTTCTCGTGGGCGAGGGCGAGGGCGCGGGGGGCGCGGCGGCCCGTCGAGCAGAGGCCGTGGCCGTGGCCGCGGCCGCTCTGCTGAGGCGAATGGCTACCCGGTCCCTTACGCCAGCAGCCATGCGGGGGCCGCAAGCGTGCCAGATGGTGCAGCTGCAGATGGCCGTCCACAGCAGGGCGACTGGGCGGCTGACACGGAACAATGGCCGGCTCCAGGTCAGCCTTCGCCAAGCCAATCCACAGCGGCAGCTGGGAGCAGGAACAGCAATGAAAGGTGTGGCCTCAAGCCAGTTAGCGCTCGCACTGTCTTGACGTCACTGATTTCGCCCCTGTCGAGCCCGAGCAAATCTGCTCGGAGCCGACTCATGGGCAGTCGCGCTGTCGCATCACATGTTTGTGGCATACCCTACCATGAGCGCCGTTTTAACACCCCAACATCAGCCCAACATTGGCCATGTGAAGGCATCATCAGGCTTAGATCAGGGCAATACACGACACTCCGGGGTCATGATCGAACCTTGATCACCACAGACCTGACGGAGAGGAGCCGCCGCCGGGTTTCGAGGGCGCCCGGCAGCCCGGGCCACCGCCTGGCAGGGGCCGCGGCGTTGCCGGGACGGGTCGTGGCCAGAACGGCCAGAATCTCTGGGACAGGTACAGAAGCTATGCCGGCGGGCGAGGAGGCCGCGGCGAGGAGCAGCGGGGCCCGCGCGGCCGCGGCCCAGCGGGTCCCGGCACCGGTCGCGGGCGCGGACGTTCCCCATCGCCAGCACCACCGAGGTGCGAAGCAGACCCAGCATGGCCACCGTTTTCCTGGATGAACACGGTCAAGGCCTTCCTTGTAACGCCTTCCACCATTTACGCATGGTCGCCAATGCGCTCCAGCATGCATGGTCGGTGCGTCAGGCTGTCTTGCCGCATGGACGCACCTGACCTCACACAAATCAAAATCCGGCATCACTCACAATCGCGGCTGTGCAGGGCTGTGCCATCGCCTGGCGACGAGCAAGTTGCGACGAACGGTGGAGACTGGGCGGACCTCCCGCCAGCAGGCAGCACGCAGCACGACCAGCAGTCGGGGCCGGTGCGGCAGGGCAGCAGGTCGCAGCTCAACGTCGGCGCTCGCGACTACATGCCGCCGGCGCAGTCGCCACCGCCGCCGCTGCCGTCGGTCGCGGCGACGGTGCAGGCCGCTGCTGCCGCGCCGCCGCCGCCGATGCCGCCCCCGCACCGCGCGGAGGAGGCCCGCCCTCAGCCGCCGTCGGCGCAGAGCGGCCCGCCCAATGGGGCGCCCGACTCGCAGGTGCGATATCTCAGTATCGTCAGGTTCAGGTGGAGTGCTCTCCTGAAACACACGCACAATGTTGCTCTCACATTTCGTGCAAATCCTCTTCTGCGTCATGCTCTGCAGATGCTTGCACGGCATTTGCATCCCTGCCTGCATAGTGTTCCCTGCAGGTTGTCAATTGATCTGGTGCCGTGCGTTGCAGGCTTGGCAGCACCAGCAGCACGCGCCGCCGCCGCACCAGCAGCACCAGCAACAGCAGATGCAGTCCGCGTCCAGCGGCGGCATGCAGTACCACATGTACGTGCCGCAGCAGCCCCAGCAGATGTACAGCGGGTATGGACAGTATGCGGCGCCCATGACATACCCACCGCAGAATTTGGTCGGGGACTACGCCGCTAATGGCCAGCCCCCGGCAGCACAGCAGCACCAGCAGCAGCAGTCACCGCCGCCTCCCCAGCAGTATCAGCCGCAGCAGGCGGCGCTGCAGCAGCCGCCCCCGTACGGCATGCCTCCGCAGAGCTTCCCCCAGTATGGGGCCGTGCCGTCGCCGTCGATGCCCCAGTATGCGCCTCAGGGGCCGCCAGTCTATGCACCCTATGCCGGCACTGCGCAGCCGGGAAGCGACCTGGTCATGGGCTACCCTCAGGGCGGGGCGTCAGGCTACGCGGGCGGGTACCCGGCCATGGCGCCAGTTCCGCCGCCGCAGCCGATGGGCGCTCCGCCGCCATATCGACCAATCGGCGCTCAGCAGCCAGGCTCGCAGGCACAGCAGCCGGTGCTGTCCCCGCCGCCGGTGCCGGTCAAGCGCCCGATCACGATCCAGGCACCGCCCGGCTCTGAAGGCGACACACACGGAGGTCCTGGCCAGAGTGCAGCTGTCCCAATGGGCAATGGTCAGCAGATGGGCAGCGGGCGGCGATATTCAGCAATGACTGGCAACCTGCAGTGAAGGCATTTGAAGGGTCCAAACTCCGATGTGTTGAACAAGTTGCGGACAAACCGAGCAACACAAGATGGCCGGATGGATCGTCAAACCGTCAGGTGTTCACCACAGCTTCCCATCAGCACATGCATCTCTACAGCCAGTGTTCTTGTGCGTCTGGTCCTGCTGAAGTGCGATGTGATATTGCTTACATCCACGCACGATCTCGTGTGCCCGCACAAGCCATCTGTGCAGCTCGATGGGAGATACAAATCAAACCAGACGGGTCTTAAATCCTGAATCTTCTGGTGTACACCTGCAAAACGGGTAGGCCGCATGGCCTACATGCTGTCGGGCACTGCACCGCGATCATGCCCGCTCCCTACGCGATGTGCTGCTGCGACTGCTTATCTGGAAAATGAAAGGCGAAGACGCCACTGCGATGAAGACTCTGCAAATCGACCCGCGGTGTGCTGCACGCATGCCGACTGCAAGGGGCGTTCAAAACCAGGTTTGTGATGGTGTCCTGTACAGGTGCTGCTCGACCTGCTGCGTGATGGCGGCGGTTCCTGCACCTGCTTCTGTTCTTTATTCAATCCTCGACGAGCATGTCGCCAACAATTGCGCTGAGTAGCTCGTCTATGGTGGCTGACACGCGAGTCATCTGCTGCCTCCTCTCGTCCAGGGGCGGAGATCCAAGGGACCGCGGACTTCCGCTGCTCCTGACCGGACTCCGGGGGCTGCCGCCGGCCGAGCTGCAGTCCGCCCAACCCCACCCGGCAGGCTTTTCAAACACGCTCACGCTGCTGCCGCCGATTGGCGAAGCCAGTCGCGAGGGCAACCCTTCCGGAGTGCCGGCAACAGCGGCACAGGCTGGGCCGGCAGGCTCCGCAGGCATGCGCTGCGTCGCCTGCGCCACCAGACACGCCTGCAGCAGCGTCGGCTGGTGCTGGGGTTGCAGCGACACGGCAGCCCTGATGAGCTGCGGAGTGGTCACCGCTGCTGCCGCCGCCACAGCCTCCTGCTGTTGCTGTCGCCGCATCAGAGACGCGGACGGCACCGGGGAGGGGCTGTCCGCCCGGCTGCTGATGCTGAACCCCAGCGTGGGCTGGGGGCTGACCAGCCCGACGCTGGAACAGTCCGCCGTAAAGCAGAACCTGCGAGCGGTGGCTGCTGCTCCGACAGCCGGGCCGGCCTTGGGCGGCGGCGACGCGCCGAGGCGCTGCAGAAACTCGAGCGTGTCGTCGTTGCGCTGCAGGATGGAGGAGTGGAACAGCTCCGCCAGGAGCTGCTGGCCGCGGGGGCTGCTGCCCGCGAGGTCCTCCTCCATGCTGCCGGAGCTGCAGGGCAGAGAGACTGCGTCAGTTAGAAGCCGGGCCAGCGAGGCGATGCACCAGACACAGCAGCCGTGCTCACAAGCTGCAGTGTTTGCCATATGTCTGCACAGAGTGGAGAACTACAAATCTGCAGCAGTTGAACCCTGCAAGGACAGATGTGCCGAAGTCGGGTGCCCACCTGACGCACGACAGGCTGCAGCTGCGGACGGACACCTCCTCGTCCTCCGAGTACGTCCGCGCCAGCGAGCGCACGCTGCCGGCGCTGCCCGGGCCGCCCCAGCTCTTCGTCGGGCTGCGCTCAGGGCTGCTCTGTGGAGAGGCGAGCCCCTCCGGGCAGGGGAGCATCAGCGGCGCCAGCGACCCCGGAGGCGCGCGGTTCTCCTTGCCGCCCGAGGGCGACGACACGAAAACCTCCCGGCAGGCGTCGAGCTTGGCCTCGAAGCTGGTCTTCGAGGCGGCCCCTGAGAGCTGGTCCCGCAGGCGGCTGACGCGGTGGAAGACCCCCCCGGCGCTGGCGCTGCGCCGCAGGCGCTTACCGGACAGCGGGATGTTGGGCTTCTGGGAGAACAGCCACGCGTGCAGCTGCTCCAGGAAGCACGTCAGCTTGCCTGCACGCCATGGCAATTACAGGCGGTCAGTCTTGTGCGGAGGCAAAATGCCAGCCATGTGCGCAAGCACAGGTGCAGGGTTGCCTCAGGCTACTCCGAGGAAACAACTGCCTGACGGGTGGAGGGAGAGGAGCTTGCAGGCATTAGAGCAGTGGGGAACGCACTGGGCTCGTTGATAGGGAGGCTGTGCGTTGGCAGGATGGCACCGGCGATCGGGCTGTGTCTGAGCGCCAGCAGCAGCGCGGCGGCCAGATTGAGAGCGCACAACACTGCCGCGCAGGTCGAGGCCCACATCGGGAGCGCAGTAGTCGTGAACCTGCAGGCACCAAAATGGGCGATCAGATCGGTGAGCAGCGGAAGTAGAGATACCTCAAACCATCGCGATCGTGACCGGTCTGCAGCGGAGTCCCCTATGTCGGACCACCAAAAAGCCGCCGACGCCGGGCGCAGGTCTGGCACAGCTAGCGTACGGCCTCACGGTGTGGGCAAACGCCCCGCCGAAGCACGGCAAGGAAAAGAAGGCAAACGTGCCGGTGCCTCGAAGCCACCCAACCTGGCACCTCGGCCGCCAGCAACCCCCGTACGCCGTCCGATAGCGAGCGGACAGCACAAGGACACGACAGCGCCGCGAGTCGAGCCTCCAATTAGGGATCTGCTCACCGACCGACCTCGGGACGACCTCCCGCCTACCCAACGCCCGCCGGTATCGACGACAAACACCATTTGCTAACGATTGACGGCCGGGCTGAGCCTCCAGTGGCACCTGACCCCCGACTCGGTGGGCAACCCTCGGCCCAAGCCTCGGACGGCGGATCTGGCGCCCGGTATGGGCTTTCAGGCTCAATCGACGCTACTTGCAGCCCTGCCCGCCGGCATCAGCGGTCCACCTGGACGCCCCGACAACCAAGACGCCCTTGTTGCCCCTCGACGACTCCCTTTCCCCCGGGATCCGCGCTCGACGGTCTATTGGCAAGCCGAGCTGCCAACGAAGCCGACAAGCGGCGCCGCAGGCGGCCCATGGTAGTTGGACAGAAACTCACCTGTCAAGGGAGTGCAGGGTCCAGCAGAAGACGAGGGCGAGCACGCAGACCACGGCATTCGCTGCGACTATAGTGGGGGCCCGCTGCCCGTCTTTCCGGATGAGAGTGCCGAACGCCCAGACCGCCGAAATCGTGCTGCTCAACGACAACGAGACCGCACAGACGGTGAGAACCACGTTCAACAGGTACGCCGTGACGTGCGGGATGCCCCGGTTGCCAATCACAGAGACCGACAGCACCAAGACGAGGCAAGCAATAGCTAGTCTCGCGCGAGGCGTCGCGGCCATGAGGCCGCCTCTTAAACTTGAATGATAGTGGCGGTTGACGCAATGAGGGTTGGCCACCCACGCCCTAGCCCAACACCCTTGCCAGTGCTTGCTGCGCACCCGTCGAGCGGCTGCGCTGTGGCATTGACAGGGCGAGACGAAGCCAGCAGAGGACGCTTGCACACTTGTACCTTGCACGGGGTTGCGCAGCTGAGTGGATCACATACAGGGAGGCGCCTCGGCTTCACTCACTCTCAACTAACCTGCAGCCAGGTATTGACATGCCAATCGACTCGCTACTGGAATCTGCAGCACACATCAATGGTGTCACTGCTGAGGCGGCTGCCGTGCATTGCGGATCGGCAGGAAATGTTCCTGCAGTGCTGACGCCATGGCACGGCTAGCATATGTGTATGTAAGACTTTTACCGGTGTTTACAAGACCTCACGACGTATCGCAGGCGAGCCACTCCCCGAGCAGCCGGGCAACTGCTTCGGGGCGCTCGACATGTACTGCATGTCCAGCGCCAGGCACCTCAGTGAAGCGCGCTCTGCTGCTGTTGCTGCGCTCGAGCCGCGTATCGTTCTCGTCTGTCAGCCTGTCGCTGACCGCAGCCGCGAACTGCACTGCTGGTACTGTGGGCGCTGCATCGCCTGCTTGGCTGCTACTGCTGATACTTGTCAGCGGCAGAGCCGCTGACAGCTCCTGATTGACAGCGCCAGCGCTCTCACTGACCTCAATGCTGGCGCTGCGCACTGGCGGCTGGTCTCCGAGGGCTGCAGCCACGATCTGACGGCCGACCGCAGCGAACTTTGCGTCCTGAGCGCCCGCCAGCACCTGTGCAAGGCAGGAAGATGAAGCTCTTCAATGCACCCTTGCATCAACTGATATCGTGAGGTGGCAAATGTCTGCAATGGATATGGCAAGATTTCCACAATTGCTAGAAATGTGCCTAGCCGATCAGCTGTCGCACGGAACTGCCGTTCTCGGCAGTTCTGCGGGCAGAATTGGCCAGGCAGGTCGCACCAGCAATGGCGCCGACAGGCTCTGGAGGTCATCCCAGACAGACGGCTGCCGACCAACGCTCAGCCCCGATAGTGCCGCTGCGAGCGCTGCCACCGCTGCATCCTCTTCCTGCTCGTCACTCCTCCCTTGCTGCCGCCGGGCTTTGACCGCAGGAAAGCGCGGGTGCTGCCGGAGGGACGCCCACATCGGCTGGCCGTACCAGTGCTCCACAAAACCTCTGCGTCCGAGCCGCAGCAGCGTTGCTGCAAGGGCATCGTCGGCCGCCGCCCGCTGCGCCGCTGCTGTGCTGTCGCGAAGCCCCGGCGAGGCGCCGACGACGGCGCATCGTGCCACCAGGTGCGGGTGCCTTGTGGCAAGCTGCAAGGCCAGGCGCCCGCCGAGGGAGTACCCTACAAGGTCGCAGGGTACAGGGCACAGTTGCTTGAGCAGCTGCGCCAGGGCCTCGACCACGGCCTCCGCACTGTAAGCGTCTGGAGGGAGAGGCTGACCGGTTCCGGATACCCCAGAGTCACCGTGTGCTGGCAGGTCGATGGCCACGCAGCGCCTGCCAGCTGCCTGTAGCGCCGCCATGACCGGCAGCCAGTCATCAGCGGCGCCCAGGAAGCCGTGCAGGAACACGACTGGAGGGCTCTCGTTCTCACGGGAGCTGTCTACGCTGTCGCCGCCTGTGGTGAGCTCCGTGACAGCCAAGTCGTATGTGACCGAGCTGCCACCCGCTAGCGTGACGCCGACTTGCACGGAGCGGCTGACCTCTGCGGCAGACGCGACAGCAGGTCCAAGCACTGCCACTGATGGGGAGCTGCGCATGACGAAGCCGCGGCTGGCCGCTGCCAGCGCCTCCACGTCCAGCTGCGCGGCTGTCAGCTGGTGCGCCAAGCGCTCTGACACGTCAGCCTGGAACCACTCCGCGGTGCCCAGGCCATGCGCGGTAGGCTCGCGGCCACTAGCAATGCCACTACTCTTCCGTCATCTCACAGTTGCCATAGTGGGCGGTCCGCAAAAGTCAGAGACTGACCTGTCAAACTGGCATCGACAGACTCCTCTGCAGCGCCGGCGCCGGCGCCAGCCGCAGTCTGAGCGGGTTCGGCCTCCGGTGCTGGCGCCTGATACAGGCCTCTGCTGGATTCCACCGCTCGCGCAGACGGCGCCTGCGGGTTCCATGCCTCGATGTCAACAAATACGCATGTGCCGCAGTGTTGACAAACTCTGATGCCCAGAGACGCACGCCAGTGG